>Ga0268298_10003546_pt1 | contig 15864 bp, 16 predicted proteins | sample WWTPWeurt_MetaG_FD_194462 | JGI IMG/M metagenome (GOLD analysis project Ga0268298, IMG submission 194462) | Activated sludge microbial communities from WWTP in Nijmegen, Gelderland, Netherland - WWTP Weurt | ecosystem: Engineered > WWTP > Aerobic digester > Activated sludge | place... | reverse complement strand
TTCATGGAATGTCGATGTTTATTAATGGAGAGCCTTTGTTTTGTATGGTCTGGACATCGATCAAAATGCCGTTGATGCAAATACTTGTTTTGATCAGGATTAATTTTCCAGTTTTGCAGATGGGACACAGACTGATGTCAATTCCTGTTTTGATCAATACGCGCAATTGAATTGGTATTTCCACTTTTGGCATTGATGGCGGCAAATCAGTTGATCATACAAGTTTGCTATACGCAGCTTTTTTCCTCGGGGTGACAAATATCCGGCATGATGTGTATAATCCGGAGCAAGGCTTACCACCAAAGAAAGTTCACTTTTGGATAATCAAGCGTTAAGTTGATTACCAGAATAGTCACAAGAAAGACCCGAATTTTTCTAAAAATTGGCTTGTTTTATACCTGTGGGAGCTCTTATATTTTGTGCAAACTATTCGGCGGTACATAAAAATCTTGTCTTTATCACGTCCAAAATTCGGTTATATGAAATTTTACCGGGTGATTTATGCATTTGAAAACAAAAAAATGGTATTTTCACAGTTTGACGTTAGTGGCAAGGCTACGAGACCGGAATACTGAAGTGAAAATGACAATTGATAAAATAAAAATATTAAAGATAAACCGCCACCTGTTTGACAAAGGGACAAGCAAGGATCAGGGTATTGCGGTGCTTTGTCCCAAGAGGTTCGACTCCTCGTTTGCTTCAGATGCAAAGTGTGGTTACACTCCAGCCTGTCACGCTGACAAAGAAAAGGTAAAGAACAGAGTAGAAATACTCAATCTGAATTTGAGTTTGCAAAACAAAGGATACCGTTTAGACAGTTTGGCTAAACTTAAAATGTTTTCCCTTGAGTTTGGTGTTTTTTACCTTTTATTATTTTCAAACTTCATAACAAATATATATGGCAATTTTTAAAAGGCAGTTACAAGTAAAACCAAATACAATTGGTTATTTGTATAGAGACAATAACTTTGAACAAACATTAAATTCAGGCTATCACGAATTTTGGGACTTTAAAAACCGAATTGAATTATTTAGTTTGCCAACAACAAGCAAACTTATTTGTGTGACAAATCAAGAAGTTTTGACAAAAGATAATGTTGCTCTACGCTTTTCATTCAATATACTTTATAAAATCACAGATGGACAAAAACTTTTAACTCAATTTTCGTTAGACAGACAAACTGTCTATATTATTCAAGAATTGGAACAAAGAATTTGTAACATTGTTCAAATATTTTTAAGAGATAGAATTGCTGAAATGGACAGTGAAACTTTGAATGAAAAACGCAATGAATTAACAGAATTCAAAACTGAAGAAATGGAAAATCAAGTTGCTCAATTTGGAGTAACAATTGAACAAGCTCAATTAAAAGACTTAACATTTCCTAAAACAATTCAAGACCTTTTTTCTAAACACTTGGAAGCAAAGGTCAGAGCAAAGGCAGACCTTGAAAATGCAAGAACAGCAGTTGCAACAGCACGAACTTTAAAAAATGCTTCTGAACTTATGAAAGGAGATGACAATATAAAATTCTTCCAACTTTTAGAAACTATTGGAAAAATTGCAGAGAAAGGAAAACATACTTTTAACTTTGGAGACATAACACAAATGGCAAAGAACGAAAATGGGAAATAAGCCCAGCCCCCAACATACAAGGAATAAACGAAGCTCTGCTGCGATTTAATCCTGTGTTGAATGAAGCTCGGGTAGCCCGGCTTTGAGGTCAATACTATGGGGAATAAATAATTTTGTGATGGGTTACTGAGGGTGCTTAGAGGTTATTCAGGAGATTGATCAGTGATTTATCAAGCTTCAATGGAATTGGAATTGAATAAAAAGCTTACATTTTTATAGAGCAAATTGGTTTTTTGAAACAAGTGGTCATGTAGTTTTCAATGATTATTTTATTTGTGCAATAGGATCTTAGCTCGTTCACAGATACAAGTCGTTTATAGTGTATTGATTTTTAAAATTTGAAGATTCGCTATCGGAGGTGGAGTTGAACTAAAGCTCAGTATCCGGATCATTTTGCCTGTCTTGCAACAAGGACATGAGTCCGGATCTAAATGGTATTTCTCCACCCTAGAAAGACCCTATCTTAGCTCAAACTGGCTTGTTTTAAGCCTGTGGGAGAGCTTAATTTTTTTGCAAACTATTCGGCGGTCTATAAATATATTGCCTTTATCACGTCTAAAATTCGGCTATATGAAGTTTTACCAGGGGTTTTTTACAGTTGAAAACAGAAAAGTGGTATTTTCACAGTCTGACCTTATAGCCGTCATTGTATAACGACATTTCATAAACAACAATTAGACAAAAGAATATGCAAGATTTTAAAATAAACGAAAATGGACAATTAGAAGTTTTTGCTTCGCCAACTTCTTCACACACCGACTTTGACTTTTATATTGGCAAATGGAATATTCTCAACAGAAAACTTAAAGAACGACTAAACAACTGTGACGAATGGATAGAGTTTAACTCAACTGACGACACTTCTCATTTGTTAAAAGGTTTTGCTAATATGAATAAATTTTCTGCCACATTTGACGGAGAACTATTTGAGGGCATTGCAATCAGACTATTTAACCCACAAACAAAATTGTGGAGCATTTATTGGGCAGATAGTAACGCAGTTTCTTTTGACCCACCAATGGTTGGTTCATTTGACGGAAATATTGGAAAACTATATTGTAAAGACACTTTCAATGGACAAGATATAATTGTATTATTTCATTGGGACAAAACCGACATTAACAATCCAGTTTGGAGCCAGGCATTTTCAACAGACAATGGAAAAACTTGGGAATGGAATTGGTATATGTATGCAAGCAGAATAAAATGATAACAGAAATAAGAATATACAAATTCAAAGAAAATTCGTCAGAGAATTTTATTAAAGTTTTCACAGAACAATCATTGCCAATGATGAAAAGTTGGAAAATTAATGTCGTCGACTATGGCTTTTCACTTATCGATAAAGAAAGTTTTTATTTAATTCGCAATTACGAAAGCTTAGAGCAACGTAAAGAAAGCCAAGACGCATTTTATGGAAGTGATGAATGGATTAACGGGCCAGAAAAAGAGATTATGGATTGCATTGATACTTACAACACAATTGTAACAGACAACTCAACATTTTTAGCGAATTTGAATGACGAAAAAAGAACAACGACTGGCTAACATTTAGCCGTATAGGGGAAAGCACGACAAAGAAGGAAGCCTAGGAACTAATTGAACGAATTATGTAAATACAAAACTAGCTTTTCCCTATGCGGTGTTCAACGATGCTATTGAAACCAAGAGTTTAGTGGTTTCAATAAGTCGTTTTATGGCGTTTTCTCTCGCGCTGAAGGGCGTGCGATCACTCTCTAGTTATTTCTGCATAATCCAGAATAATGCTTATCACCTTTTCCGGAGCAAAGGTACCCACCTATGGCCGTTCACTTTTGGATAAGCAAGTGGTAAGTTGATTACCATAATAGTTACAAGAAAGACCCAAGCCCATCACAAAATTGGCTTGTTTTAAACCTGTGGGAGAGCTTATTTTTAAAGCAAACTATTCGGCGGTACATAAAAATCTTGTCCTTATCACGTCTAAAATTCGGTTATATGAATTTTTACCAGGTGTTTTATGCAGTAGAAAACAAAAAATATGGTATTTTCACTGTCTGACGTTGTGCACAATAGATCATTTATTTAAACTTATTTCTAGTGAACATTGAAAGAACATATTTAATCTGGTTCTATGTTTTTAAGATATGTATTGCTTTATATTTACTTTATCAATTAAACGAAGCATTATATTTAACAAGTAGAGAAAACAATAATCCGCATTCCAAAAATTTACTAGGTTTAAAAGAATACTCATATGCATTCTATACGATAGATTTCATTTTAATCATTATATCCTTACATTGGGTATACAGGGTGCTAAAAAAAGGTTATAAAATTTAATAATTAAATGCCTGTAACATACAAGGATTAAACGAAGCTCTGCTGCGATTTAATCCTGTGTTGAATGAAGCTCATGTAGCCCGGCTTTGAGGTCAATACTATGGGGAATAAATAATTTTGTGATGGGTTACTGAGGGTGCTTAGAGGTTATTCAGGAGATTGATCAGTGATTTATCAAGCTTCAATGGAATTGGAATTGAATAAAAAGCTTACATTTTTATAGAGCAAATTGCTTTTTTGAAACAAGTGGTCATGTAGTTTTCAATGATTATTTTATTTGTGCCATAGGATCTTAGCTCGTTCACAGATACAAGTCGTTTATAGTGTATTGATTTTTAAAATTTGAAGATTCGCTATCGGTGGTGGAATTGATCAGATTCCTATGGCTCACAAAAATATCCATCAGGAGATGTCAGCTCAACAAAATCTCGTCGATATATCGCAAGTTTCCAACCAAAAATTGTCCGCGTGGCTGATCACGGAAGCCGGGAAGATTGAACCCCAATTTGGCCACAGAAATTTGACAAAATACTAAGCTAATTCTTATTTGTAATCACTTCATCAATTGATTTGGGCGTGACCCTCGCCAGACGAGGGTCGGTGATCTCCGCACTCGCTATTCGCTCGGTGCTTGCGCACTACATGCTCCGTCCACCTCACGCATGAAATTGTATAATGATTTTCATTATTACCTACGATGGAAAAACAATTGATAAAGACAGAATTTTATTAAACATTTCCATTGGAGAATTGTAAGCCATTTGTGATTGTGATCATGACTTCCATAAACTCAAATTTTACTTTGAAGATCTGTTACCTAGCTCATTAATCACAAAATCCGGATTACAATTATTATCAAAGGATCAACAATAGGATTTCCCGAAAAAACCAAATCAATGAAATCGAAAGTAGAGATCAAAGCCATTTTCAATTGTACCTTGGAAAGAGCATTCAAAAGTCCAATGTTCTGCGACCTAACAAAAATTCATACCGGCTAAGGCCTGATGCTAAAAGTAACTCACTGTACAGAGGATCAAAGTTGAGGCCAAATAGGATCAAGCAAAAAAGTATTTGTCGCAAAATCCTGGACTCAAGCTGGAGGTCTTGGTTCTGTGGACAATGTGTTGGCGCGAATAGAAAATAAATATTGGAAAATAGAAGTCAACCAATTTCAGGCTTGGGTACTCGGCTTTTACAAATTTGTCGGTGAGTGGGAAACCACTGAATCAGAAAAAGATAAAATCCTGGTACAATATACTTATATCTTGTATTCCAATCAGTTCCTCCTATACCTATTAAATTGGCTATTTGCCAAAGTATTCTGGAAAAGCTATATGCATCGGGTGTTAGAAAATGTGAGAAATCAAACAATTCAAAATGATGCCTACGTATATGAATAAAAAGCTATTTCTAAGCCATCTATTTACCAAAAATAAGTAAATATCAGTGGATGAATAGCAGACAATAACTTATGATATCTCTGTAGTATCTTGAAATAAAATAACACAACAAGTGATACTAAAATTGTTATCTTGAATATTAAAATATTTGCCTGAAACAAACAAAATACACTCGTGAGATAAGCTATAAAAAAATGCTCAACTAGATAAGAATATCCAACAAAATATATTGGTAGTCTGTGGCAGAAATAAAAAACGAAGTCGTACTGCAGAACATATTTTTAAAAATGACCCTAGAATTAATATCCGCTCTGCAAGTTTAAGTCCGAAAAGTGAACGAAAGATTTCTGAAAATGATATTTCCTGGGCTCATATAATCCTTGTTATGGAATCGGACCAGCACAGCTAAATTGTGGACCTATATCCTCATTTAGATCTGCCTATTCTAAAAGTACTCTTCATCCCGGATGAATATGAGATTATGGATACCGAATTAGTTGAAATGCTACAAGACAAAATAAATGAAATCATAAACCATACCTAAGTCTTGTATTCAGGCAATCATACTGACACTAAGAATCTTCAAAACCGGTACGGAATGAGCGTGGCGATAAGTATTATAATTTTCCCCTACCTTTGCAAAACAAACAGCAATCAATAAAATAGTCAACTCATAGATGTTGATCAAATCAAAGTCAATGTTATGAATCAATATTTGAAATTTTCTTTACTGGGCCTAGTCTCATTTATTTTGGGCTTTCAGTTGAAAGGCAAGGTCATTGAAAATCAATCATCGGAAGGCCGGGTCACTGGTATAGGCGGAATATTCTTCAAGTGCAAAAGTCCTAAAGAACTCAGAGCTTGGTATGAGAAGAATTTAGGGATAAAAGTCAATCAATACGGCGCTGTCTTCGAGTGGAGACAGGGATTGGATTCAAGCCAAAAGGGATTCACACAATGGAGTCCTTTTAATGAAAAAACCAAATACTTTGATCCTTCAACAAAAGAATTTATGATTAATTTCCGGGTAGATAATTTGGACAAACTACTCTACAAATTAAAGCAAAATCATATCTCAATTGTCGACACTATAGAAGCCTTCGATTATGGAAAATTTTTGCATATTATGGATTTAGAGGGCAATAAAATTGAGTTGTGGGAGCCTAATGACAGCGTATATGAAAAGTTAGGAGAAAGCCTCAAATGCGAAACAAATAAGTAGGCATTAAGAATTGCAATTCTCCCAATCAATATTTCAAATTATTGAATAATCTTGCAAGGCAGTTTAAGTTCAATGTTGAATAATAGTAAAAGAATTTCATGATCTGCATCTCTCATATTAGAAGTTGGCATTGGGATAATGAACATTAAAATTATTACAAGGCTTATCGGCCTTCCTTGCGCCAATATACTTGCCTATCTCAAATGCGCAAATCAAAGAACAAATCCAGCTTTTTCCTGAAAAATACAGGATTGATCAGACTACATCAAGTCTTTATTCTGTCTGCCTCTGGGAGAATGGATATTACAGATCCAGGCATTGGCCATTTATTATGAACCGGGTGATTTTATAGAAAATTTGCTCACATTTCAAATATGGGTATCTTTGACCCACATGAAATAGTGCTTTTATCTATTTAAAAAGTTTAAAATTATAAATTAAAATGAAAAGGGTAACGGGAATTGGTGGCGTTTTTTTCAAATGTAAGGATCCAAAAGCAGTGACTGAATGGTACAAAAATCATCTTGGACTAGACACAAACCCTTATGGCGCGACTTTTGAATGGTATGAAAGTGCGGACAGCACTAAAAAAGCACAAACTCAATGGTCACCTTTTGCTGAAAGCTCCAAGTACTTTGAAAAAGAATTTATGATCAATTACAGGGTGGAAAACCTAGTGGAGTTAGTAGAAGAATTGAAAAAAGAAGGCGTGACCATCCTTGACAATATTGAGACATATGATTATGGAAAATTTGTTCACATTCTGGATGCTGAAGGGACCAAGGTGCAACTATGGGAGGCAGTAGATTAAAACTTAATTTGTAGTTGGAATTTTCTAAGGAGTCAAATTAATTTCAAACTCAAATCACAATTATCTAAATATTTATTGAGCCGGAAATCAGATGGACTGAAAAGTGCAAAATTGATTGTAAGCGTAAACATATCAAGCGAGGAATCGAAATGATTCATTATGAAAACTATCATCATTTAAGTCGGAAATTTTCATCTATTATTCTAAGGTGAATCCACTAGAGAAGGAATGAACAGCGAGATTCAATCCCATTTAATTTTCTTGTAACAAATACATTCCCGGAAAATATCAATCCTTAATGATACTTACCAAAAAGGTATTACTTTCAAATTGGTTAGTATGACACATTGGAATAGTAAAGAATTTACCTTTGTCGGCTTAAAATTATAGTCAACAATGAAAAAAGTAATTTATTGGGCATTGCTCACAGTATTTCTAGTTTCTTCTGCCCAGGCACAAACATCCAAACATTCAAGTAAAAAACATTTAAAAATGAGTATTGACGCAAACAAAGAAATCGCTTTGTCACTTTCAAAATCTATTATGAAAGGAGATTGGGCTAAAGTAGAAGATTTGCTTTCAGATGATTTCCAGTATTTTGGGGATGGTCAGGCTGCAATAGGAAAGAAAGAATACATCTACTTCATGAAAGAAATTCTGAGCAAGGGATTCACCAATATGGATATGCACTTTAATCGCGTAGTGGGTGAGGCTGATATGGTCGCCGTAGATTACACCAACTTCATGGACAACTCTGGTGTTTATTTTGGAATTCCCGCGACAGGTAAGCGCATAGCATCTACAGGACAATTCATGAGGCAAATAAAAAATGGTCAGGTTGTGGCAGAATGGCAGACCACAAATACATATGGCATGATGGTCCAACTTGGTGTAATTCCACCTCCAAAAAAATAATCTCAATCGATTATTCTGCAACATTCCACCTGAATAAACAGGTGGAATGTTTTATTTTAGAAATATGGATAAATGTATACAGATGATTTAAACCAAAATTAGATTGAACCGAAAAGTATTATTTTCAATTTATAAAACTTAAATATATGTCAAAGAATATAAGCATTATTGGCGCCACAGGGATGATTGGAATTCCTGTAACAAAAGAGTTAGTCAAAGCGGGTTTTAATGTCACTGCATTGGTAAGAAATCCTGAAAAAGCGAAATCAATTTTTCCAGCAGGTGTAAATTTTGTGAAAGGGGATTTGGACGATAAAAATTCAATCGGGCTTGCTCTTGAAAATGCGGATGGACTGTATATCAATATTTCAACCCGCCCTACGGATAAAGAAAACCAGTTCAATCCTGAAGCTCAAGGTTTAGACCATATCATATCTGCTGCAAAAACCAATGGCAACATTAAACAGATTGTTCTTTTATCATCCTTTCTGGCGCGCAATTATCAAGGTAACTGGTGGGTTTTCAATTCCAAGAAATCAAGCATTGACAGAGTAAAAAAATCAGGGATTCCTTATACTATTTTTTATCCTTCAAACTTCATGGAAAATCTCATTTCTGAAGGGATGAAAAGAGGAAATAAACTCAATTTTATTAACGCTTCGGTAAACCATAAATCATGGTGGATTGCCGGTGAAGACTTTGGCAGAAATGTCGCACAAGCTTTTTTGACAGAAAAAGCTTTGGATCAAGAATATCCTGTGCAGGGACCGGAAGCTCTGACTATGCAGGAGGCTGCTCAGAAATTTGTCGGTGCCTATTCCAAGGAAAGGCTTTCAGTGGGATCTATGCCATACGGAGTATTAAAATTTCTCGGATACTTCATACCTCAAATGAAGTTTGTCTCAAAATTAATGAATGTAATGATCAATAATTTTGAGACATTTGAGTCTCAAAAAACCTGGGACCAATTGGGCAGACCTCAATTGACCGTAGAAGGTTTTGCTCACAAAACATAATTGGATGAAAAAAGGAAGAATAGAAGCATTTAGTGATGGTGTCTTGGCCATCATTGTCACGATCATGGTACTGGAATTGAAAATTCCCCATGGCAATTCCTGGTCTGATTTACTGGCTTTATGGCCTAAATTTTCAAGCTATATCCTGAGCTTCTTGATGATCATCATCTATTGGAATAACCATCATCATGTTTTTCAAACAGTTGAGAAAGTAAATGGAAAAATCCTTTGGACCAATGGCTTGCTACTTTTCTTTCTTTCTCTCGTACCTTTTGGCACTGCTTGGATGGGCGAATCGCATTTTGATTCTACACCTGTGGCTTTCATTGGGATCATTTTCCTTCTTTCCGGGTCAAGTTATCAATTACTTACCAAGTTTATTATAAATGAGCATGGGCAGGATTCAGTACTTGCCAAAGCTATGGTAAATGATATCAAGGGGACAATTTCATTGGTGGTATATATCCTGGGCATACTTATCTCTTATTATTATCCTATCGTTTCGGCAATTCTATATCTCCTGGTGGGTATTATGTGGCTGATTCCTGATAAACGTATCGAAAGAGAATTTCGAAAAAACTGATTCGTATTATTTATGCGCAAGACAGCATTATCCATTTCTCTGAGTATGATTTGGATTAGCATCTCAGAGTTTTATCGCAATTCAATATTGTTGCACACCATCTGGGCATTACATTACCAAAATTTAGGAATGTCGTTTCCGGAAGCTCCTGTCAATGGCCTTATTTGGGGCGTATGGTCTTTGATATTTGCAATCATCATTTTCATCTTGTTTCAAAAATTTAATTTTTGGGAGACCTTTATCCTGAGTTGGGTAATTGGTTTTTTAATGATGTGGTTGGTGATTGGAAATTTGGGTATCTTGCCTCTTTCTATATTACCATTTGCTATTCCATTGAGTCTTTTGGAGGTTTTTATCACCATCCATATTTTCCGATTTTTTAAATGACCACGTTTTTTCCAGACAAAGTATAGATAATCAGTAAAGATTATTTAATCGTATTTATTCTACTTCAAACTTTGATCCATACGAACTCATTGCTTCCATAATTGGAAGCAATTTTTTACCTTCTTCGGTGAGACTATATTCAACTTTAGGTGGAACTACCTGATAAACTTTACGATGAACTACGCCTTGTTCTTCAAGCTCTTTAAATGTCTGTGAAAGCATTTTGTCGTTTATAGTGACCAGTGTTCTTTTCATTTCACTAAATCTCTTCGTGCCATTACGCAGATTCCAGATTACAACACCCTTCCACCTTCCTCCCACAATTTGCAATGTCAGATCTACAGGACAATAAAAGTAAGTACCATTGAGCTTATACCTTTTCAATTTTAGAATTTTATGCAAAAGTAAATCTTAGTGATTCACTTACTAAAGATACAGTGCTTTCATTTTAGTAAGCACACATTGAGTCAGGCAGAAGCCTTCAAAAATCCGATCCCTCTTAGCTGTTTTTGAGCAATAAACCCAAAAAACATTTCGACTTAAAACAAAATTCCCGGATAGCAACAGATCATTAATAATTAATATTTGCTAATTAAAGATCCGTTGATTTACCAAAAAACTATTGGTTTATTTCTGTAAAACAAGCTTTTCAGTTTGGAAATGATTTCCATACCCGATTTGTATAAAATAAGTTCCTGCATACAATGTCTGAATATCGAAATAAGCGATCGTTTGCCCTTTATCAATAGTGGTCTGGCTAATCATCTTTCCTTGTAAATCAAACAAACTCAGATCTATATCATTTGGATTAAGTCCTTTGACTTGGATCGCAATCAGGTCTGAAGCCGAAACGGGTATAATCTTTATATCTATATTTTCTGACGAAGGATTTTGATTGGACAGAACAGGATTATAAACCGTCGTTGTTTCGGAAATTGAACTCACTTTTGTTCCTGTTTTAACACCATAATATTTAGGTCCGACTATGTATGGGTAGGCAGAGTTGTGCTGTTCGTCAACGGTGGCAAAATAGCAGTAAGTTCCTTTAGGATACTCCGGAGTCACGCAGAAACGGCCATTGTGTGCGTCCAGATAGCTTGGATCATTAGAATGAGAAATCCATTCGTAATCTTCACGAAAAGTTCCCAGAGGGTAACTGGTATTGACAGCCGGGCCATCAGGTACATCTGTACCATCGGCATGATGGGTCCTTACCGTAATTTTACGCAACTGATAACCGGATTTGATCCGTGTGATCCCGCCAGATCCATCTGTATTCGCGTATCCATAAGCTCCATAAACAGGAAATCCATCGTAAGCAAATCCCAACAGCGGAGAGTGCTTTGTAGGATCAATAACGTACAATCCGTCGGAATCATAAAGATTACAAATATTTGAAATCACAGTTTTGTCCAGGTCAAAGGCACTTGGATTCTGGTGATGATGGTAGTTTGAACCGGCCGGGTGCCCCTTCGCACAATCAAATCCTTTCTTTTCAAAAACGATTGCGTCACGATACCAAGATTGTGTAGTGCCGGGACCTCCCGGACAAGGTGCATTTCCCGGGCCACCGCACCAAGAATTTGTGTTGGTATTCCATGCTACATCATCCCTGAAATCGAACATAGCCACACCATTGATAAAGATACCTATGTTTCCTCCCTGAGTTGCGGTTTTCGTACCTGTATTTTCGGTTGGATTTAACGGCAATTTAAAGATAGCATTCTGATTACCGGCTTGATTGGGGTTTCCATCCAAATAAGGACCGACATGATAAGCCGGCATTCCAGTCGCATGGACATACACATTGTTTGCAGAGTATTCTACCGACTGACAATTGACCAAAATTCCATGTGAGACAGGTATTGAATTCCCTGAAACATAGTAATACCCAGTTTTTGATTTGTTTTGCAACCAACTCGATATGGCCGGATTGATTTGCGAAATAGCCGTTGTTAAGCTGATGCTGATTAGGGCTATGGCTAACAAATTATTTTTCATTTTTCCTGATAGTTTTTGTTTGAATTATAAAGTACCCAACCAAAAGTCATAATAAATGCTTTTACTTCAACAAATGTTTCGGATCGAACACAAATTCTTTGTCCGATAAAGTTAGAAGAAAAGCAATTAAGTCAACTTGATCATTTGGGTTTAAAATGATTGCCTTGCTTGCTTTCTCCGAACTATCCAATTTGGTGTTGAAATCCCCTGCATAATGGTGAATTACTTCTTTTAACGTCGCAAACCTGCCATCATGCATATATGGATATGTAAATACTAAATTACGCAAACTGGGTACTTTAAATTTCATTCTGTCTTCTTCTAGTAGTGTCACTCTATATCGCCCCTGATCATTTAAATCCGGGTCAAGCGCAAGTCCATTTTTTTCGAATGAAAAGTTTGAAAACAGAGGTTCCGTATGGCACCGATTGCAATTCTTCAAAAACAGTTTATACCCTTTTTCCTCCTGCACAGAAAATTTCTCCTGTCCCTGCACGACCCTATCATATTTTGAGTTTGCAGACACTAGTGTAAGCTGGTATTGAGCCAAAGCTTTCAAAATTTTAGCACTGCTTATACTGGAGTCCCCACATGCCTCGAAATACAGATTGCGGTAAAGAGTTATTGCTTCGATTTTTTGGATTACTTCATTGATGGAGCTACCCATTTCAGCTGCATGAGATATTGGTGCCAGAGGCTGGACATCGAGATGATTGATGGCTCCATCCCACATAAAAGATTGCTGCCATGCAAGATTAAAAAGAGCAGGCGCATTTCTATTTCCAATTGAATCATGAATACCGTGACTCAATTCATGATCCGTATGAGCAAAAGCATTGAAAGGCGAGTGACAAGAAGCACATGAGATCGAATTGTTAGCAGATAATTTAGGGTCAAAAAATAAACGCTTTCCAATCTCTACCATCAAGCTGTCCGGTGGATTGTCTTGAAAAGGATAAAAAGGTACAGGAAAGTGTGAAGGCTGATAGGGAAAAATATTACCGCAAATCCATCTGAACGACATGAATCCTAAGGCAATAAAGGCACACGAATAAATGAACGTTCTCATCTACAAGTCTTGAACATGTGAACTAAGTCATCAGCAATTTTCACTGCTGGTTCTCCGGGCGACATAACCTGATATGTATTGGTGAGATCAATTCTTCTCACTAATTCATCTAAAGCCAGCACGACACAAATATTACTATCCTCTTTCACATCCAAGCTCACTTCTCTCTGAGTTTGGTATGGTGTTAAATATCCACCGATATGCCAATTAAATTTATGGCGTCTTGCCGGGCAATTGCTTGACCTTCCCTCCAATTTAAAATTGATATAACCACTCTGCCAGGTCCAGTACATTCCCTTGGTCGGATCCAGAACTCCATCCAGGACACCCGAAACATTGAGGAGGCTATCTATGCCGATTGTAAATCGCAGTAAATTGAACTTACCCTCAAATTGCAATGGAATTCTTAAACTGGAAGCATCTGACATATCTAACAAATATGCCTTCTCGTCAGACCTTAAAACCAAAGAATCATTATCAAACAACTCAAGATGAGTGATGTAAAATTTTAATTTATCAAAGATCAATGTATCACCTTCGATGACATAATTTTGACCTGGGAGTACGTCTTCAGATTGACAAGTAATCCTAAAATCAACAGAAGATAAATCCTGAGAATGTAAATTCTCATCTATCATCAATAAAAATAATATAATAACAAATCTAAGCATTTGATGAATTAATAAAAAGGGTCTAAGCAATCACTTTTTTAATAATCACATGGAAACATTTACCCTTCAATAGATGAATCCTATAATTCAAATTGAAACATGTAAAAATAAAACTTTTATTCATTTGCTTTTTCTTGTTTTGCAATAAGTTTTAAACAAGGTATCCTTTGCTATTCACTTTCAAAATATGTCTTTTCGCATCTTCGTAAAATTCACTTTTCCCAAGATGGTTCATGGTCAGAAACTCAACATCTCTGTTAGCTGCCTCGAAATGATATACTTTGGCTTCCTCCAGACTCATTTCAGTAAACTCCTGTCCCCTTGCATGAAAATACATTACAATAAAATACTATAACAAGAAAATTCCGTAAGACTTTACTGTCTATTTGGCTACAAAGGTAGTGAACATTACCCGCAGACAAATTCAAGAAAGCTACTATTTTTTGATCTAACCAACAATGTGGAGAGAATGCCGTCGCTTACAAAAAGAGTGACCAGGAAACAAAAAGCGACATTTCTTCAAGTGTTGAGTAAAATTTTTCTCAGTTTAATTTCAAAATATCAAAGCTTGCCCTGCAAAAAACAAAACCTCAAATTTGATTGCCATCAATCAGACAATTTCATCCAGGAAATGAGGGAATCCTGCTCCACCAAGCTCCAAGAATGTGGATTGATATCGCCATTGGCACGTTTTCCCTTATTTGCACTTTTGACGATGTCACAAGACTGAATGTCTAACGTGTGAAGGTATTCAAAAAATCGTTCATTCATCCGGCTATTCGTATAGTTGTAATCCCGCGATCTGTTGATCTTGTGCCATTCAGGTGATGGTTCAGTATAAATTCTAATCCGATAATCATTTAACCGATGAAGCCCGGTATGAGAATTTTGAGAGTACGTAAAAGGTGAAAATACAGTATACATACTATCATTTTCCATTGGATCACCTAAAGTATTTTTTAAAACAATGGTCAAATAATTGGCTTCTTGAATCGCAACATCATTGGCATTTAGCTTGATGTCATTTTGACAGTTCAAGAAGAGTTGTTTCAAATCCAAAGGAGCATCAACAGAAAAAACGGCTTTGACATTTCTACTACCGTGAGTACTCATATAGTCACATTGCAATAAAGCAATATTACCACCGCTGCTAAATCCGCCCATATAAATCGGATCATTCTTTAAATGATGAAATTGAAATATGGTATCAATTTGAATTCTCAACTTTTCCTTCTCCTCCTCAGAAATAAAAAGTCTTTGATTGTAATTCAAAATAATAGTCGTCACTCCCCGATCATCAATGCCCATTAAAAATTGTGCTTCCTCCCTAGTTTTTTCAATATCACAAAAATAGCAAGGAAATAAAATCAATATTCCTTTTTGTTTTGAAGAAATTTGAATTCCATAATTTTCATTTTTAAACCAGGTAGATTTTACCTTACTTCTACAAGTAAATGACCCAAAAAGTAAAATAATGAAAGTCAGAATTTCTATTTTTTTCAATTGATTTATCATTAAAACCCAAATTTAAAATTGTAAGACGAAATTTATTCTTATTGTATTATAAAATATCATACTTTATTCCACTAAACAAGATCTGATATATTAAGGAATCAAAATGCTCGATCCCTTCCAAACCTTGAATCATTAAACTTTTCAATACTTGTTTCTTCCGGATAAAGCCATATTTCATCTATGTCTCCGTCATCATTCAGGTCTGCATCTACATCTCCCACTTCATCCCCCGTGGTATTGATACATGTGGAGTTCGCCAAGGCTTTTTTGAAGGTAGAATCCGGCATATGTATGATCTTTCCGTAGCTAAGTATTG
>Ga0268298_10003545_pt1 | contig 15865 bp, 13 predicted proteins | sample WWTPWeurt_MetaG_FD_194462 | JGI IMG/M metagenome (GOLD analysis project Ga0268298, IMG submission 194462) | Activated sludge microbial communities from WWTP in Nijmegen, Gelderland, Netherland - WWTP Weurt | ecosystem: Engineered > WWTP > Aerobic digester > Activated sludge | place... | reverse complement strand
GCGCGCGCCCCCCCACCCCCCAACAGGACAGGACCGCCGGGACGGGCAGGGAGCCCCGCCGTCAGGCGGGGCCGGGGCCGGTGTTGACGTTGTCTTTGACTTGGGCGGGGCGACCTGCGGCGGCGGGTCTTGCCGACGCGGGGAGCGGAGCGGGCCGGGGACAGACGCCGCGAGCTTTTCGTGGCGGCTGGCCCCGGTGGTCTTTCTCTCGAAGGCCGAAGCGATCCGCGCTCCCCAACTCGGTCAGCGTCTCAACCGTCAGCGGGGACTCAACCCAACGCGACGGGACGACGCCCGATCCTGGCGGCGGCCCGCCGCGCTCTCCGAAAGCCGAAGCATCCAACGTCCGTTTTCCCGGTCATCGTCCAGCCGCCAGCCGCAGACGAGCGCGTGGGGCCGCCGCGCGTTTTTCGTGGCGGCCCCGCGCGCGGCCGTTCCCATCGCCGCAAGCCGCAGCGTCCAGTCCCGCCTTTCCCATCCAGCGATCCAACCGCAGCAACCAGCTTCCTCCCCCGGCCCGAAGGGCCGGGGCCTCTGCCTTTCAAGCGCGGCGGTGGCCTTCGCCTTTCGGCGCGACAGCCAAGCGCCGGGGTTTCCATCCCCCCGGCGGAACCAGCTTCTTTCCTCCCGCGCGTGGCGGCGTCCGGGTTTTCCAGGCGGGGGCGTCCATACATCCCGCCGGGACGATTACGCCACCCGGCTCGGGGCGAGGGCCGAAGGCCCGAGCCTCTGCCTCTGTCTCTCTGTGCTGTCATTCAATAGAGAGCGGCGTGGTGCTGTCCCTCTGCTGTGGGTGCGCCGCTATAACGGTCACTGGCTTGTGACCGACCAGGCGGGACCCCCTCACCCGACCTTCGGCCACCCTCTCCCCCAGGGGGGCGAGGGGATCAAAGGGTGGGCTCCGCCCGCCGGATGTAGTACTCTTTCGTCAGACGGTAGTTGTCCCAATAGGAATGCGCTATATTTGGGAAAACAAACCGCCAGGTTCTCGGCGGAAAAACAACGTCTAGAATTTATGGGACGTAATCCCATGTCGAGATGTAGGGACGCATGGGCAAGTAGGGCGGTGGGTATAACAACAGGTTGGGGTCCGCGTTCACGGTAAGAGCAAAGGGCAATAAAACCGGCCATTCGACCACGCGTCCGAACAAACTCCCGTCTATCGTAAGCCCAAGCCTCGCACTGTCGAAAACCCGGATGCTGCCCGTCTTCGTGTAAAAAAATCCATTGACGCGCTGATTCGCCCCCACGGCCGTTACATCAAAATTCAGATCCGATTCGGCCAGCACGCACAGATTTTGGGTCGACGAAGCGCTGTTGGTCCCGTTTTGATAAACCAAATCATCCATAATGGTCACATTCCCACCCAATCCGGAATCCTGACGAGCGACGATAGTGACTTGTTTGTCGACGAGGCCATGAACGGTGAGATCGGCCCCTCTGACCACGATAGTCGCGGTGGTCGGGACAGTCCAATCCATCGGCACGCCGGCGCTCGTTACGCGCAATGTCGCCGGAGGAATAAATTCAAAATCCAGAACGAAACCCCCGCTGGTCACGATGTAGGTGCTCTGTCGGCTGTCGAAATAGTCCAACCGCGCTCCCATGCCGGGGTTCGTAATGTCGATGGTCGGCACGAAAGGGTTGTTTAATGGGGTGGCCACGGCCGCGCCACTGGGCTGGGAGGGGGGGTAGCTGTTAATTGTTACGGGAAGAATGGTGCCACCCGCCGGCGTGTAATTGCGGCAAAAAACAGCGAGATTGGGGCCCAGGATCGCTCCGGCCGCGTTGAAATCCCCTTCGACCACCAAAACACCGTTCTGGAATGTCACGGGCCCCGCGCCTCCGTTCGTGTCCAGATCCCCGTTCACCCACATACTTCCATCGACTGTCGTAAATTGCCCATCCACCGACCCCCAATAGTTGTAAGCCGCTGGGGCCCCGTCCGGCGCGTCCCACATGTGCTCGAAGCGGGTCAAATCCGAGCGAAAGTGAAAGACCGCCGTGACCCCTTTGTCGGCCCATTTTTTAAGATTGGGACTGCGGACGAATCGCCCCCTTGAATTGACCAACACCCATTTGTCCATCCTGTTGGGTGTCCAGGTCGCGTCCGCTTCCCCTTGGTTTGCCCAACTCAATTGGATGCGGCCCATATACTTCGGGTCAAAAATATCCCGGTTGTAATCCGCAGCGAACGTTCGCATCATGTCGGTCATCATCACTCCCGCGTATTCCCGGGCGGTTTTTATGTTTTTGTCCCGAACGGCGTAACGGCTTTCGCGCGCGGCGTTGCGTTGAATGATGAGCAGGACGGGGAACAAAATCAAAAGCAACATAAACACGAGGGTCATGCCCAACCCGGACACAGCGGGGCGGCGGGCTCGTCTCATGGGTATTTCCTCTTAATGCCCAACAACGGGGGGGAGATTTCGGTGTCTATGGTTGTGGGCGACGAAATCGTGTCGCTGGGGTTGGTGACCAAATGGACACGGACACCCGTGATCCATCGCGTTTCCATAAATTGATTCAGCGGCGCCGGCGAGGCTTCCACCGTGCCGTCCAGCCGATCAAAATCGTCCCGATCGATCAAACCGTTGACGTTGCTGTCGGCGTTGGCGGGCAATTCCAAAGCGTTCCGCGTCCCGGTGAAATCAAAAGATAATTCACGCAGGCCACGGTCCAAAATCACCGTTGAAGGCTCACAAACCCCGTCGTAACAAAAAGTGCGCCACAACACCCCGGAGGCGGTCGAGACGGAGGGAGGCGTGTATTCGTAGCGGCAGAGCACGTCCCGCCGGCCGTCTTGGTTTTCGTCGTCGTCTTCCAAATCAAATCCCTGGCGCCACCCGACACTGGAGATGGACACAGCCAGATCCCGCAAACGGGTGATGGGGGCTCTGGGGTCGAGAGCGTCGGCGTCATCGTCCGGATCCGATAGGTTGTTAAAACCATCCCCGTCCGAGTCCGCGGTGGGGGAATACCAGGGAGCGCGGTGGCTGTCCATATAGAAATCGATTCGGGTGGTCGAGGCGACGACCACCTCGTTCATATCGAAAAAATCCATCTCCATGACATTCAGCAAGGTCCGGACCGCGGTTTGGCCCTTCAGGCGGACCTCGCTTTGAATCGAGGCCTGAAACACCACGCGGAAAAACCGACTGAAGGCCAAGACCACGACCGATAACAAAAGCATCGCGAGCAGGAGTTCCAAAAGCGTCAACCCTTTTTGACGTCGCTCCGCGTTGGCCCGGGCGGCGCGGCGTGAAATCGGGCAAGGCGCGATATCCATGGTCAGTTGACTTGAATGTACCAGTCGTCCAATACGGTCGGGACCCCCGCCCAATTGTCGGCCGACACACGAATTCTCCGGTGGGTGTTGGCGATGTGCGTGGGCATGGAAAAAGTGTGTGACGGATAGATGTTCAATTGGACATAATTGGACGAATAAGAGAATCGCTGCCCGAAGCTCCCATCGGATAAGTATTGGTAAATGTTGTGGCAGAGCGTAAGGGTGTCGTCGCAACAGTCCAGCCGGACCGTGTTCATTTTGATGCCGCTTTCCGGATCCTCAAATCGAATCCGCCCGAATTGCAACACGCCGCCCAGGGCCACGGCTGTCGTGGTGAGATGGTGGGAGTAATAATAGGCCAAATTGGCCGGGTCGCCGGCGGTGAAGGCGGACGGGGCGGTGATGGTGGAGGGGGTCACGTCGGCCGAAATGCTGGCCGGCAGGGTGAAGGTCCAGGAGGTCGAAGTCTTGTACATGGCCGTGTCGCCGGTTTCGTAGGCCATCGTGTAGGTGTCCGGGGCCAACTGCGGAGGCAAGTAACGATCGCTCACGTTCCACAAATATTGAAAGTAACGGCGCGGGAAAGGAACCGAATTCCAACGGCTGGGGGCACTGAGCCGGTAGCTGATGGGTCGGCCGTCCCAGGTGGCCGTGGAGCGCCCCACACCGTCGGTAATAATCGCCGCCATGAGATACGAGCTCACGCCGTTGGCGCAACTGCCGTGGAACCAGGGGTCCTCGGAAGACATGTAAATAAAAGGGGAATAACCGCCCGCCGTGTGGACCCCCTGGGGCCAATAATCCGTGATTTTGGGAGGCGTAGCGTCAACGCAGACCGTCCGATAGACAAAGGGGGAATAGAATCCCCGGTTAAAAGCCCGGGCCCAAAATTGGGGCCGCCCTTGGGTCATTAACTTTTGTGAAATGCCTCCCAATTCGGCTTGAACATTTACATTTCCCGCCGAATCCGCGTATTGGCTGCTGTCGGGAACGGTAAGGTTGGAAGGCATGGGCCCGCCATCCGCTCGAAAATAAAAATCCACGCGCGCGCCCGGTTCGGTCGTCCCGATGGCGTTCAGGTGAGAGGTCGGGGCGCCCGGGCACAGCAGGCCGGCCGGCGTCGGGATCGACTTGTCAACGGACACGTTGACCGGCAGGTTGTCGAGACGAAGGGCGTGTGTCCCCGCCGCGGCGGGACCGTACCCGTAGTAGCCCGCCGGATAATTCCTTTGGGTGGTGAGTTCAAGGTACGGGATCAAAGTCGAAGTCGCCGGAAAAAAGTAATAAGTTTTGGAGTGAAAAGGCCTCAATATTTCCAGCTTCAGGGGGGATTCGGTCAACTGCATTTCCTCTCCGGAAAGACCCCCCTCGATCAGGAAAAACCCATGGGACGCGACCTCCACATTTTTTCGATACAAGCGAACGGTGAGCTTCTTTAACCCCGTGTCGGGCACCTCGGGAAAAACCTTTCCCCCGACGTTGCACATGTCAAAGTAATCCAAGTCGGCGTTGCAAAAACGGAAGCAAAGGCTGGGATCGAGGTCGTCGCAACGGTCGGCGTTGGTGTCCCGCCACTCCACCGAATCTTCCAGAATCCGGTTGTTGTTGGCCATGTCGGAGGAGTCCCGCCGCATATAGAGAGAGTCGATTCGGTAACGGTCAAATCCCCGTTTGCGGATTTCCTCTTCCATGAAGTTTAGCGTCGGGGAGGAGGTGTTCATCGCCCAAGGCATGAACATTTGGGGCATTCCGCCTGTGGCGATCTTGTTGCTGGAATCGAACGAAAAAACGTCGTGAAACGGCATGCCTTTGATTCGATTTTCCATCATTTGAAAAATCGCTGACGCGGCGGTGTTCTGACGGGATTTATCGATCATGAGGGCGTTCCGCTGAACAAGGCGGCTGGCGGCCACGACCAACATCAAAAGGACCGCCACGGAGATGACGATCTCGACCAACGACAACCCAGCGGAATCACCGGAATATTTTTTCTTAAGGGGGAAAACAATTCCGCGCTGGGTTTTTTTTATAGGGGTTCCTCCTGAGATAAGCCTATCCCCTCCACGCGGGGTCGTCAAGGAGAGAGAATATCTTTTTTATTGCCCGGGAATTTTTTTAGAACCCATGACCTCCAACGTTTTATCTATTCAATGGGTCCCGGTTTGTGCCGGTGCGGTCTCTGTCGGATGGAGGAGACCGTTTGGACAGGCACCCACCCCTTGAGGGATTTGTCGGCAAGGCCGACCTGGGTCCAACCATTGATGGTTTCAAAGAGGGCGACCTTCTGTCCTTCGGGAAGCAAAAACCCCACCTGTTCCTGGGCGCTGGGGCCGGCGCGGGCCTCGACACGCTGGGCCACGACCACACCCACGGGCTGGGCGGCCTGGCGATCCGCCGCCAGGGAGGCGGCAAGGGCAATGGCGTACAAAACCCCCGTGACCCAACGCCCCCACCAGACGAGTTCGCCGGACCGAAAGAGTCCCGCCAACAAAAGCCCGAAAAAGCCTAAACCGAAAACGGCTGTTCCCGTCCACAAAACATTGACCAAAGTCAAAACGAAATCCCCCGGGGGGGCGCTTTCCCCGATTTGTCGGCGGATGAGGTCGCGGTTGTGCCGCGCGTCCTCGTGGCGGGGGGACAAAAGGAGGGCCCGCTCGTACCAGAGGCGCGCCGGTCCGATTTGCCCCAGACGGTAAAGGGCGTTCCCCAGGTTGTAGCGCAGATCGGCGCCCCCCCGTCCCGCGTCAATGAGGGACGCGTAGCCCGCCCGGGCCGCCTCGAAATCGCCGACGGCGTAGGCGGCGTCCGCCCGGCGCAGGTCTTCGGCGGCTTCGGCGGCCCCAAGAACCGGGGCCGTCGCGCACAACAGGGCGAACAGACATCGCTTCATTTTTTGTTGAACCCCTTCTCCAATTCGCCGATCAAGACGCGCAGCTCCGACGCCGCCCGCGCCGCGTCATCGATGGTTAATGCCCCGGGGGCGTACCGGGCGCGGTCGAACCGTTCCCACATCCCCGCGGCCCGTTGGCCCGTTCCGGAAGAAACAGCGAAACGCGCCAACCCCGCGCCCACCGCTTCGCTGGTCAACCCGGCGGCCGGGACCCGTAACCGTCGCCCCAAATATTCCAGATAAATCCGGTGCAGGGCCTCGAACCGCCGAGCCGGGTCGGCCGGTGTTTGGACGGCCCGCGTCAGGGCCCGCCGCGCGCGCCGGGCGGGGCTTCCCGAAAGGATGTCCGGGTCCAGGCGGCGACGCAGAAAGTCGACGAGAAAAACGAAGACGAAAATCGTTCCGGGAGCCCACAGGAGTCCACAAAACCAATTCCGTTTCCGAAGGGGTTTTTGCGCGGCCGAGAGATCCGCGCTCGGCTGGATGTAGCGGATGTCCTGGGCAAATTGTTTGATGCCCGTGGGCGTTTCGCCGGCGCCCGCGGGGGGACTTCCGGTCGCCGTGGGATCCTCCGCCGCCTGTCGCACGGACAATTTCAAAACGGTCGACTGGACGGTTTTGTAGCCGGAGCCGGGTTCATAGTAATTGAAAGACACGGGCGGGACCGACAAATCGCCGGACACGTCGGGTTTAAGCACCGTGGTGAAGATTTTTGACCCGCGCACGCGGCCCCCCGAATTGTCGATGTTGAGACTGGAAAGGGTCTCGTATTTTTTAAACCCGTCCAAATTCGGCAACGCCGGTTGCGAAAGGGCTTTCACGTTGCCGTCGCCCTCCACCGTCACGGTCAAGGCCACCGGTTCGTGGAGCGCCGCCGTCGCTTTATCCAGCCGGGCGGAAATCCTGTACCGGCCCACGTCGCCTTTAAAACCGGGAGGCCGGTTTTCAGGCGGCAGGGGCCGAACGTTCACCTCCAGGGGGTCGCTGCGCAAAACGACCCGCCGACCGGAAGCGAAGAAATCATCAAAAAAAGAGGGGAACCCGCCGCTCCCCCGGGAGGAATCACGCACGCCGCACTCCAGGGCCGCCGCTCCGACGGTGGCCCTCCCGGGAGCGATGGGGAAAAGGGCCGTTGCGAGTTCAATCACCTGGTACTGCCTTCCCCCGATAAGGGTGGTGTATTGTTTTTGCGGCGGCAGATCCTCGGTCAGGAACCCCGTGGTTTCCGCCGGCCGGTATTGGGGCTGGTTGACCAAGGGAACCCGCGTGTAAAACCGGAACTTCAAGGTCACGGCTTCACCGACCACCACGTCTTTTTTGTCGACCGCTGTGGTCACGAACAGGTCCCGCCCGTCGTGAACATCCGCCGCGGGGGGCGGGCCCGGCGCGTTCGGCGCCGGGTCCGAGAGGACTCCCCCCGAACGGACTTTGACGACGATGGGGTCCGTGGTCAAACGCCGCCCTTTCACGTCGAGGGCGAAGGGGGGGAGGGTGTGTTCGCCCGGGGATTGGGGGGACAGAGCGTAGGTGTACGTGGTTTCCCGGGACACGGCGCCGTTGATGAAACTGAAATTTTGCGATTGTCCCGCGAAGGCGGTTTGAAACCCCGGAATCGCCGGGAGCCGCGGCCGCGCCTCCGGCGCCCCCTCGCCGGAGAGGGTGAGTTGTAGGGTCAGGTTGTCGTTCATCGTGATTTCGGCGCGGTCGACCCGGGCGGTGAACGACACGTCCCCCGCGCGGGCCGACCCGCCCGCCGTCATCAACGCCCATATAAACACAAACCGTTTCACTGTGTGTTCACTCCCGGGTCTCTGAACCCGACGGCCGCGCGCCGGAAGAGAGTTGTCATTTTACCAATCATTTCCCGCCGGCGGTTCTTGGGGCCGGCGGGCGTTGGCTTTATGGCGCGCTTCGTTTTCCCGCTGGGTCAACGCCTGCAGCAGTCGCTCGGCGTCTTCCGGAGACATCCGACCCTCGCGGGGTTCCGGTTTCCTGTCCCCGTCCTGGGGTTTTTCCCGTTCCTTCTTTTTTTGTTGGGCCAGTTCCAAGTTGTGTTTGGCGTCCGGATCGGCCGGGTTTTCGCGCAGAGCCGCCTTGTATTTCTCTATCGCGTCGTCGATCCTCTGGTCGCCCCAATGGGCGTTCCCGGCGTTGTAGAGGGCGGCGCCTTTGAGGACCGGGTCGGCGGCGAGCGCGGCGGCTTTCTCGAAGGCCTCGGCCGCGGAGGCGAACCGCTTTTCGTTGTGCAACCCGTGGGCGAGTTCGAATTGAGCCGCGAAGTCCTGGGGGTTCGCGAGGGCCCGGTCCGCCAGCTCCCGGGATTCGGGGTAACGCCCCAGCGCGTGGGACGGCGGCGGAAACGCGCCCCACAACACCAGGAGCGTCGCCGTCCGCGCCCAACGACGCGCCCGCAGGTCGCCCGCGACCCGGCGGAAGTGCCCGGAGGTTTCCGGCCAGAGGAATTCCAGAAGCAAGAGAAGGAAAGCGATGGCCAACGGCCAAAGATAGTGGTTTTCGCCCTGGCCGTGCACACGGCTTTCGAGGTCTTTTTTCTCCATGCCTTGAATCGCGGCCAGCACGCGGTCGACTTCCACTTCGCCTTGGCTGGCGGGGAAAAAAGCGCCCCGGGTCTCCCGCGCCATTTTCTCCAAAGCCGCCGCGTTCATTTTGGACGCCACCGTCCGGCCGTCCTTGTCTTTTTTGTAGCCCTTGAGAGCGCCGGATTCGTCCCGCAGGGGGATGATCTCCCCCGTCGGACTGCCGAACCCGATGGCGAAAACAGCGACCCCCGCCTCGACCGCCCGCCCCCGGGCGTCGTCCAACCGACCGCTGTGGTCCTCGCCGTCCGTGAGCAAAACCAAGGCCCGGTGCTTTTTCGATCCCGGCGGGAAAGCGCCCACGGCCACATCCAGGGCGTCGGCCAGGGAGGTTCCGGCTTTGGGAATGAGGTCCGGCCCCACGAGTTCCAAGAGGGATCGGGCCGCGCCGTAATCCAGCGTCAAGGGGCATTGCAGAAAAGCCCTCCCCGCGAAAGCCACCACCCCGACCCGGTCCCCCTGGAGACCGTCGATCAAAAGCCCCAGTTCCCGTTTCGCTTGGGTCAACCGGTTGGGTGGGATGTCTTCGGCCAACATGCTGGCGGAAACGTCGATGGCGATGAGGACGTCAACGCCCCGTCGGCGGACATCCTGGAATTCCTGGCCCCAGCGGGGCCCCGCCAAGGACAGAATCAAGAAAGACATACCGAGCAAGCTCAAAAGGGCCTTCACCCGCTGAAGCCGCCCGGTGAAAGGGTCGTGCAGACGCGCCATGACCCCGGGGCCCCCCAGAGCCGCGGCGACGCGGCTTTTCCACCGGAAAGTCGCCACGGCGAGCACGAGCAACAGCGCGGGAACCCCCAACAACGCCAGAGCCCAGGCCCGGGTCCAACTCATGGAAACCGCCTCCAGAACCCGTACCGAAGAAAAAGCTCGATGAAAACCAGCGCCAAGGCCGCCCACAGGAAGGGCCCGTGCGCGTCTCGGTAATCGGAAAAAGTTTCCGTTTTGACGTCGGTCTTTTCCAGCGCGTCGATCTCCTTGTAGGTTTTTTCGAGGGATTGGAAATCCGTCGCGCGGAAATAGCGCCCGCCCGTGATCTCGGCCACCTGACGGAGGGTCCCTTCGTCCAATTCGTTTTCCGGGGCGGGCACGGTTTGTTTTCCGAAAAAAGGATGGTCGACTTCAATGGTTCCGCCGCCGGGAGCCCCCGCCCCCACCGTGTGGACCCGCAGTCCCAGGGCCGCGGCCGCCTTGGCGGCGGTCACCGGGTCCACCTCGCCGAAGTTGCTGCGCCCGTCGGTCAACAGCACGATGATTTTTGATTTGGCCGCGCTGCCTTTCAATCGCGCCGTGGCCGTCGCCAGGGCCGATCCGATGGCCGTGCGGTCCGGATCCACGAGGCCGATCCGCAGGTTGTCGAGAAACCCGAGCAGGGCGCCGTGATCCAAGGTCAGCGGGCATTGGGTAAAGGCCTCGCGGGCGAACACCACCAACCCCAGCCGATCCCGGGGACGGTCTTTAATGAATTGCCGCAGGACCTCCATGGCCGCTTGAAACCGGTTGCGGGGCTTAAAATCCAGACTCCGCATGCTGTCCGACAGATCCAAAACCAACATAATGTCCGTGGCGGGCGTCGTCACCTCCTCGCGTGTTTGGCCCCTTTGCGGCCGGGCGAGGGCGATCACCACGAGGCCCAGGGCGGCCAAGCGCAGCGCGGCGAGAAAATGTTCTTTTGTCGGCGGACGAAGCCCCCCGGACAGGATTTTGAAGGAGGGGAAATTGAGACGGGCCCGGGCCCAAAGCCCCCAGCGGCGCTCGTAGGCCGCCAGCAGGGGCAGGAGAAGCAACAACCACAGGGCGGCGGGGCGGGCGAAGGTCATGGGCGTTCCTCCACTCCCCGGCCCCCGCGGCCGAAGTCGGCGGTGGAGGAAAGCCGCGTGGCCGACACGAAGGTCCGCACCCGCTCCAAATCCGCGGTCCGTTCCCCCGGCGACAGGACCCCCTTGGCAAATTTGGCCAAGTCGCTGTTGTCCAAAACCGCGCGCAAGGACGAACGCGTTTCCGCCGTGAGGTGGAGGGTTTTGAGGGCGGCGGATGTTTCCGCGGTCGTTTGGTCCATGGCGGGCACGGCGTAGCGGCCCTCCAAATACTGCCGCAATATTTCGGTGAGCCGGCTGTAATAGGGCTTGTCCGGGAGTTCCGAATCCGTCCCCAGACGGTCCAAGGCTTCCAGCGCCACTTCGTGGGCGGGCCGGGGCGGCGGTCCGACGGGTTGCGGGATCCGGGGTCTTCTCCAACGCAACAAAAATCCGACCAACACCGCCAAAAGCAGGGCGCCCAAGAGGGCCGCCAACCGCCGCCGGTCCAAGACTTTCTTGAGGCCTCCCTTCATCCCGTGGAATTGCCGGTCCTTGTCCGTTAAGACGGTTCGAACCCTCACCGGGATCGCCGGCGTCTCGACCGACCGGGCGACGCCCCCGGCCGTTCGGTAAGGGACCGACAGGGCCGGGAGGGTGGAAAGGCCCACCTCGAAAAGGCGCAGGGTCACGGTCCATTCTTGCCGCGGTTCGGCGCCGGTTTTTTGCGCGGGGCCGGACGAAAAGGCGATCACCTCGAAGGGGGCCGACGGAGCGGGGACGAAGGGTTGAAACCGAACGCCCTCGTCCGCCACCGCGGTGACTTTCAGTTGGAAGGGTTGACCGACGGTCACTTCCTTCGGTTCCAGGGACGTCTCCAACCGAACCCGGGCCCGGCCGGGGAGCGCCGTGAACAGGAGGGGGAGAACCAGGAGGAGCGCGTCCGGCCCGGAAAAACGGCGCATCAGTGGGTTCTCCGGGCGCGGGCGCGGAAGAACCGCAGGAAAGCCGGGGTGTAGGGAAGATCGGTCCGCGTGAAGACGGCGTCCACTTGGGCGGATTTCAGCAACCGCTCCAGGGCGGAATCGTCCCAACCCGTCGTCGAGAAACCGGGTTCCAACACCGCGGAATTCCCCGTTTCATTGTCCTCCACCAAAAGGCGAAGTCCTTTCGGGGGATTCCTTTCCCAGGGGTCGCGGATGGGGACGGCGACCAAGTCGTGTTTGCGTTGGGCGATGCGCAGCGAGCGCTCAAACCCGGCGTCGATGAAATCGGACAACAGAAAAACCACCGCCCGCCGCCGCTGGACACGATTGAGGAAGTCGAGCGCCGCGCCCAGGGAGGTCCCGGGACGCTGGGGGTCGTGGGCCAAAACGTCCCGGATCAAACGGAGCGTGTGCCCGCGGGTTTTCCGGGGGGGGATGTATTTTTCCACCCGGTCGGAAAAAAGGATCAAGCCCGTCTTGTCGTTGTTGGCCAGGGCCGAAAAAGCCAAAACGGCCGTCATTTCGGCCGCCCGCTCGGATTTCCACTGTTCCCGCGTGCCGAATTTTTGCGACCCGCTCACGTCCACCAGGAACAACACCGTGAGCTCCCGTTCTTCGACGTATTTTTTGACGAAGGGGTGCCCGGCCCGGGCCGTGACGTTCCAGTCGATGGAGCGGATGTCGTCGCCGGGGAGATACTCGCGGACTTCGGCGAATTCCATGCCGCGGCCCTTGAACGTGCTGGAATACTGCCCGCCGAAGGTTTCGTTCACGAGCCGGCGGGCGGTGATTTCGAGGGAGCGGACTTTTTTAAGGACGTCGGCGGTGTTCAAGCGACTCGCCCCTCCGTTTAAGGGACTTCGATCTCGTTGAAGATCCTTTGCACGACGTCGTCGGCGGTCTTTTCCTCGGCTTCGGCCTCGTAGGTCAGGACGATCCGGTGGCGGAGCACGTCGGGACCGATGGACTTGATGTCCTCCGGGGTGACGTAACCGCGGCCGCGCAGGAAAGCGAAAGCCTGCGCCGCCTTGTGGAGGGCGAGGGTCGCCCGGGGCGACGCGCCGAACCGGATCAGGTTTTTTAGGGACGCCAAGGGCCCGCCCGCGGGCGCGCGCGTGGCGGTCACGATGTCCAAAATGTAATTCTTCACTTTTTCATCGACGTAAATATCGTCGACCACGCGCCGCGCCCGGGCGATTTGGTCCAGGCTGATGATGCGCCGCACCGTGGGTGGCGCGGGCTGGTTCATGCGTTCCATGACCGCCTTTTCCTCTTCGCGGGAAGGATAGGTCACTTTGATTTTGAGCATAAAGCGGTCGACCTGCGCCTCCGGGAGGGGGTAGGTGCCTTCCTGCTCGATGGGGTTTTGGGTGGCCAAAACCAGGAAAGGCTCCGGCAAGGGATAGGTGGCCTCTCCGATGGTGACCTGCCGTTCCTGCATGGCTTCGAGGAGGGCGCTCTGCACCTTGGCCGGCGCCCGGTTGATTTCGTCGGCGAGAAGAAGGTTCGTGAACACCGGGCCCTTTTTAACGCTGAACTGCCCGTCCTTGGGGCTGTAGATCAAGGTGCCGATGACGTCCGCCGGCAACAGGTCCGGGGTGAACTGAATGCGTTGGAAACGCGCCTCGATCGCCGCCGCCAAAGTGCGCACGGCCAGGGTCTTCGCCAATCCGGGCACGCCCTCCAGCAGGATGTGCCCATGCCCCAACAAACCCACGAGCAGACGTTCCAACAGGCCGCGCTGGCCAACGATGACGCGTCCCAGTTCGGCCAACACTTCCTCCACAAACACGCTTTCCTGTTTGACTTGGTCGCTGATGGCCCGGATATCGGTGCTCATGGGGTCCTCCTCGTTCGGGTGATGGAAAAAGTACGCCTCAAGAATTCAAAAGTTCGGGGGGGACCGCTCGGGCAAGGATTTGGGGGGCGTCGTCCAGGGAAACCCCGTGGAACCAAACCGGTTTTTGACCGCGAGGAACGACCACCACGTTGGGGCCCTCTTCGCAGCGGTCGACGCAGCCGGATTTGGACACCCGCACCCGGGTCTCCCACCCCCGCGCTTTGACCGCGGCCTTCAACCCTTCCAGAAGGGCCATACCCTCACGTCCCGCGTTGGCGCAGGCGACGCGCTCGCCCGGGGCGCGTTGGTGCGCGCAGACAAAAACCACCGTGTCGAACGGGAGGGTGTCCTCGATCACGCGGGCACGGTCTCGTAAAGGGTGGTCCGTTGGATGGGGGTGAAACCCGCCTCCCGGATCAGGGTTTTGACTTCTTCGACGCCCGCTTTGTTGATGAAGCCGGCCGCGGCGTGGACGTTTTCATCCAACAGGGTTCCGCCGAAATCGTCCGCCCCGAAGTGGAGGGAGGCCTGCCCCGCCTTTTTCCCTTCGGAAAACCAGGACGCCTGGATGTGGTCGAAATTGTCCAAAAAGACCCGGGAAGCCGCCAACATCCGCAAATAGGTCACGGGGCCCCTGCGTTCGGGGTGCTTGCGTTCCAACACCGTGTGCTCGGGCTTAAAGCTCCAGGGGATGAACGCCGTGAACCCGCCGGTTTCGTCCTGCAGGGCGCGGATCCGCTCCCAGTGCTCCACGATGTCTTCCGGGGTTTCCACGTGGCCGTACATCATGGTGGCGGTGGACCGAAATCCGATCTTGTGCGCGGCCCGGTGCACCTCCAGCCATTTGTCGGGGCCGCCTTTTTTGTGGGCGAGCTTTTGACGCACCCGTTCCGTAAGGACCTCGGCGCCGCCGCCCGGGAGCGTGCGCTGGCCCGCGTCCCAAAGCGCGCGAAGGATGTCTTCGATGGGGCGGCTTTCGACCGCCGCCATGGTTTGGACCTCGGAGGCTGAAAAGAAATGCGGGGTGACGCCGGGGAACCGCCGTCGCGTTTCCCGAATCAACGACAGGTAATAATCGAACGGAAGCGCGCGGTTGTGCCCGCCCTGAAGGAGAACCGTGGTGGCCCCGCGGTCCGCGGCGGCGGCGATTTTCTCCATCACCTGGTCCACCGTCAACACGTAGGCGTCGGGGTCCTTGGGCCGCCGGTAAAAGGCGCAAAAGAGGCAGTCGGTGTCGCAAATGTTCGTGTAATTGGGGTTGGTGTCGACGATGAAACTGACTTCGTGGCCCGGGTTTTTTTGTTCACGGATCCGGTGGGCCAGCGCGGCCAGTTCCAGAAGAGGCGCGTTCTCGGAAAGCAGGAAGAGCCCCTCTTCGGTCGAAAACCGCCCGCCGTTTCGGGCTTTTTCCTCGAGATCTTCCCAACGCGGGGTCACCGCGCCACCTCCGAGGTCGACGCGCGCAGAAGCGTCCGGAACCGCTCTTCGGCGGCCGTCTCCTCGTCGGTCAAGCGGTAGGTCAAGCCGTCGAAATAGGCCGAGAGCTCCATCGACGACAGCCGCAGGCTCCGGGCCGATTGGCGGACCACGTTGGCCCGGTTGCGTTCGAAATGGTCCAAAGCGGACCCCAGGGCCTCGCCCAACTCCCGACGCCAAAAATCCGCCACCGTCCGGCGCACCCGCCAGCGGGCGAAAACAAAGGGTTGGCCTTGCCATCGGTTCCACTCGGCGGCCAGGTCGGTCTGGTGGGGGAATTCCGCCACCAAGCCCGGCGTGGGGGTGAGCGCCTGGTCGCCGATGAGCAACCGGGCTTCGTCGTCCTCGGCCAGTCCCTCGCGGAAGACGGGGCGTTGTCCGTCCCGGGTTTCCAGCAAAAGTCTCAACAACCGCACCGACGTCGCGCTTTGGTCCGTCAGCCCGATAACCGCCCCGCCCAATTGGGACCAGGGGCGTCGGGAAAAAAGGATCACGCTGCGGACTTGCCGCCGCGCCGCGATCCCGTAGGGGAGCGGCTCAAACTCGTTATCCAATCGCCATCCGTCCACGGCGGAAAGGACCCCCGCGTCCACCCGGCCTTCCTCCGCCCACCGGGTCAAAAGGCGGGGGGAAGGGCAGGGCGTGATGTTCCAGCGGGAATCCAATCGAAAGGGCACCGTGTTGATGTAGGAAAGCTCGCCCACGCGGACGGGGTAGTTGATTCGGATTTTCACGCCGGCACCGCCTCGGGCTCGCCGTAAACCTTCACCTCGTTGTAGAGGGCGTCGCGTTCGACCGGGGTGCAGCCGGCTTCACGGATGAGCCGCACCAACCGGTCGCGGGCCATGCCCACGGGGGTGCCGGCCTGGGCCGCGTGCATGATGCGCTCCTCCAGGATGGTCCCGTCGATGTCGTCGGCGCCGAAGCGCAGGGCCATGGAGGTGGTCTCTTCGCCCACCGTCACCCAGTAGGATTTGATGTGGTCAAA
>Ga0268298_10003544_pt1 | contig 15866 bp, 14 predicted proteins | sample WWTPWeurt_MetaG_FD_194462 | JGI IMG/M metagenome (GOLD analysis project Ga0268298, IMG submission 194462) | Activated sludge microbial communities from WWTP in Nijmegen, Gelderland, Netherland - WWTP Weurt | ecosystem: Engineered > WWTP > Aerobic digester > Activated sludge | place... | reverse complement strand
ACAGCAGGGTCAGCCCTCACCCTACCAGAATTACTACCAGAACGGCGCCGGTCAGATGCCGCAAGACGGCATGAACCAGGCCGGTTCCGGCCAGGAACAGATGCCTCAGGGCGAAGCCCAACAGCCAGGCGAGCAACAGGCGCAAGAAGCAAGCGAGAGCACCACACCCTACACGGTCAAATCCGGCGACAATCTCTGGGATATAGCCCGCGAACATCTAGGTGACGGCACGCGCTGGCCTGAAATCTACAAATTGAACGAAGGCATCATAGGCGATAATCCGCGCTTGATCATGCCGGGCGCCGAATTGCAATTACCAGGCGGCGCAAGCGACCTGGCCCAGGCAGACTACACCGTCAAGCCGGGCGACAACCTCTGGGACATCTCCAAAGAGCACTTAGGCGGCGGCGAACACTGGCCAGAACTCTACAAAGAAAATACCGCCACTATCGGCTCCAACCCCGATCTGATTCATCCCGGCGACAAGTTGCACATGCCGGCAGGCGACTCCCTGGCCCACAACCAGAGCCCTGTACACACTACCGCCGCTGCACCGCACCATCAAGCAAGCAGCGCCGTCGGCAACCATCATCCCGGTACCGCCGGACACCATGCCAACCATGTAGCCCATAAGCCGGAAGCAATGCATCAAGCTGGTCATGGTCAGGAAGCGGCCGGAACCGCTCTCAAACATGCCACACCGCATCCAGTGGCATCGGCAACTCCGCCGACAGCCGTGCCCCATGCCGCATCAGCACCGGCAGCAGCGGCAGAACTGCCGCCGCGACAAGCATCCCTGCCTGCGGACAGCAGCCCCATCATCGCGCCCCAAGACAATCTTGAGAATCTCAGTCTCAGCGCCAAGGCTCAATCGCTGGAAAGCGGCACCTGACGCTTAGTCAGAAACAGCCTTGACGGTCACCTTTTTGGGCAGAAGTGACTTGCTCTTCGGTAGGGTAAGAGTCAGGACACCATTTTTACATGCGGCTTCTATGCCCTCGCGATCAATGGCATTGGAAAGGGTGAAAGAGCGCCTGAAATCTCCCACTCCGTATTCCGTCAGTACCGGGCGGTAACCGTCTCTGACAGGAGCTTTGACAAAGCCCTGCAGGGTGAGAATATTGTTTTCCACGGTAATCTCGACAGAGCTTTCATCGACCCCGGGCATGTCAGCCAGCACCACCAGCTTGTCTTGAGATTCAAAGATATCGGCGCGCGGCACGAAAACTCGCCCGGCGCGGGTGCTTTCAATCGCTTCCTGCACTTCTTGTTTATCGGCTTCGGCAATAGCAGTAACCATGATGTTTACTCCTTCTGTGCTTCTTTCGAACAACCAATCAATTCACTTTTTTGAGACTACGGGCGGTGCGCTTCCTCAAGCCGGCCGTACCATAATTTTCTTAAGTTTGTCCGACTCGGCCCGGGGCACGCGAATCTGCAAAACCCCCTTGCTCAAGTTGGCTTCTACATTGTCGGCATCAATTCTAAAAGGCAGTTGCAGACTGCGACTGAACTGACCGCTGCCCCGCTCCTGACGATGGAACCTTTCTCCTTCAGCGAGCGCATAGGCAGGTCTTGAGCCCCGCAAGGTCAAACTGTCATTGGTAACGGAGATGTCGATATCTTCAGCTTCGATACCGGCAAGTTCAGCTTCCACCAGGGCATCATCTTCGGAAAGCCAGACATTGAGAGCCGGGAACTCCGAAGAGGTGCCGGCAGCCGAGTCACCGGTCAGCAAGCGGTTCAAATTGTGCCTGGCGGCATCCAGCTCACTGAGTGACCTCCAGAAGTTTGAGAGACTGTTGTCGGCAAATCTTCCATCAGAAATTCTTTGCAGCAACATAGCAGTATTCCTCCATCAGCTTTAATCCAAGGGAAATATTGTTTTTGATATGTCAGCGCCGCCCTTTAAGGCTCTAAGCTCTTGCAAGGGATGGAGCGAACAATTATTTTTGGCATTGGTGCTATCAAATCGGGGCACCGTTTTGAATATACCGAAGGGGCCGAAACTGCTCCGGCAAAAATAGTCTTCCCTTAATAATTACCTTAAGGGCCGTTTGCAAGGGCTTGGCAAAAGCTCTAATTGCCGACACAATAGAGATCTTCAATTCTATGGGCCAGGTTAAGCAATGCCGGAGAGCTGGGAACTACACAAACTGTTCGCCCATAACGCAGAGTCCAACGGTGACTACCAGAGCGCTGAAAACTATCTCTGGCAAGCAATTGAAGCCGCTGCTGAAAGCAAATCATTTGTCAAGCTTGCCATCTGCATGGACAGTCTTGGCGACCTGTATTTCCGCATGAAGCGCTTTTCCGAGGCGGAGACCATCTATAACGATTGCCTGGAAAAGCAAATAGGCGCCTTCGGGCTAGAACATCCGGAAATCGCCGCCACTTTGAACAAACTGGCCAATTGTCAGAATTTTCAGAACAAAATGAAACCCGCCGAGGACAGCCTCAAGCAGGCCTTGATGATCAACTTGCTCTGCTTCGGAGAAGGGGCACCGCAAACCAGTACCACAATCAGAAACATAAACAGCCTCTATGCCAGACAGGGTAAGGTCTTCGACATAAGAGAAGTGTCCGGCTGGGGTCAGGCAAAAGAACAGGCCCCGGAACAGAAAGAAGATTCTATCTGCAAAACCTGTCACCGTCCTTTCAAAGGTCTGCAATGCCCTACCTGTACCCAGTTCCGCATGACCGCCATGAATCCCGATGAACTGGAGCGCCTGCCTGTTGTCTGCGCCACAAAAGACATTCGTGACGGTACCGTCATCACACTCAGCGCCGTCAACATCGACGTGCGCCTGGCATCCAAGTTCGACTCCTTCTTCAACGTCAATCATGTGCTGGGTAAACCGGCTACCCGACTCATTTCCAAAGGAGCAGCTTTGAAGCTCTCAGACGTAGACCTGTCCGGCTGAAAAAATCAACCTAGTGCAATGCTGCGCCGGACATATCCAACATCATGTCTTCCGCTTCCTTCCCGTAGATTATGCTGTTCAAGGTTTTGGCCAGCTTGAGCCGACCCGGCACCGCAAACAAAGATAGCGGTGCCTTCTCCATGGTGATACTTTCAGTTCTCAAAACACTCTCTTCCTTCTTCATATTGCCGCGAGAAAAGGAAAGAAGAAAACCACCGGTGGGCGGTATCTTGTACACTCCGCGCACAAACATGAGGGCCTCCCGGGAAAGCTTTAGGTCGCTGGTCAAGGTCATGGCCAGGGTGCCTTCTTCAACGCTATTTCTGGGCATGGTGGAAAAGGCATTGTCTTCACCGACAAAACGCACCCTCTTTTCCACGCGCAAACAGGGCAACTTAAACATAACCGTCTTAGAAGTCTTGGCACGGCTGAGATCTTTGAAAATCACCCTCAAATCGCTGGCATTGCCGCCCAGACCCACCTTGTTCCAGTACTCCAGGGTCATGGGATAGTAATATCCGTCCTTGTTAAAAGCCACGACCTCCCACTTAGGTGCCCGGGCCACCACGCAAGCGCGCCCGCAAAAACCCTCCAGCCTTACGGCTTCATCCCCGACATAAAGAGAATAGCGCCCGGCGGCATAGTCGGTTTGCTTGAGAAGCCAAACCGGCACAGTCTTTTCAGCTGCCCGGGTGGGAAGAAAAAGCCCCAGAAGAAGACAGAAAGATAGAGCCGCGGCCACCTCCCGAAAGAAGGCGCCCCAAGCAGGCCTCTTGCCCTTAATGGAAGCAGACATGTTCAATTTTCTTACCGTGGGGGTAGCGCTTAGATTGAAGCAACCCTATTAATATACCCAGCCATCTGACCGCCCCTTCCTTTCCAGCCTTGCCTTCCCTGCCCTCCTTTGCCATCAGTCGAAGCCCGTCGCCCGATTCTCCAGACCGGGCCAAGATCAGGCTCATATAAGCAACCAGAGCACCAGGAGATGAGATAATTGTTGGATGGCTGCAAGTTTTCCTATTGCAGTACCTGAGTAGAGCCTTTGCGGGCGTCGAAACCAAGATTATGAGCAGGGCCAAACCAATTCGTATCGGTAAAAATCTAAACAGAGCCATAAACCCTCAGCTGAAGCGCATCGGCATACTCACGTTGGGCCTGCTTAGCCTCACCGTAGTCATGGCCGGTCAGGCTCAGGCTGCGTCACCGACCTACAGCAAATATGACTGGGGCGAGCCCGAATTCAAAGCCAAACCCAGACACTCTATACAGTTTCCGAGGGAGAAAGCCCTGGGAGGCCTGGCCATATCCGACAAACCTATTTTTCAGCACGGCGAAGCCAAAACCAAAAATCTTCTGGCACAGGGACAAATCGACATACCAGCGGGCAAATTCGTCATATTCTTTCCTAATCACGTTTTCTTCCACAACCCTCAGTTAATAGAGTCCTTGAAGCCGGACAGCATTGATTCGGTGGTGCTTCGTTATGCCACCATGGACGATGGCGAGGAAGGTTACTCCGTCAAAGCCATGCCATCTTTGGCCAAACTTACCGACATCAAGGTAATGGATCTGGAAAAATCGGAAATGAACGACGCCGGGTTGTCTGAGCTCAAGCCCTTGAAGAACTTGCAGGCTCTTTTGCTCTTCGCCAATGAATTCGACGGCTCCTTCTTGAAGGAACTCACTGGTCTAAATAAACTAAAAGTACTAATTTTGAACAACAACGACGTGAAAGTCGAGAATCTTCGCTACTTGAGCCGCTACAAAAGCATCAAAGTGCTGGGGCTATCCTACACTCACCTCACTGCCGCCTCGGCCGGTTTTCTTGCCGACATGCCCCAGCTTGAAACCATGCTTTTAGCTGGCAATTATCAATTGGACGACAAAGTTATCCCCATTCTGGCCAAGCTGAAGAATTTACACTTTCTGGACATCAGGAAAACCGGTATCACCATGAACGGCTTCAAGCGCTTGAAGGTTTTGCTCCCCAAAACCATGGTTCATTCCTATCTGGATAACACAAGCCCCAATGCAAAGCCGAAAAACAGCGAAGTAGAAACTATCTTCGCACCGCTCTCCAGGGGACGCAAGCTCTAAGCATCACCTGCTATTTCTTAGCCGCTTCCGACTGGCTCCAGTGAAATTTGACCTGTTTTTTGGCATCCATCTGCACGGCAATCACTGAACAATGCACGCGGTCCAATATTCCCACGGCCGTATTGCCGGCCCGAAAATCGGGATTGCGATTGGCGCCGCGAGAGCCGGTCACAACCAGATCGGCCTGCCAGTCGTTAGCGAGAGTGAGAATTCCATTGGCAGGCGATTCATCGGTGATGATATCGGCCTCCACCCGCTTCAAACCAAAAGCCTCCACAATGCGGCCGGCATGGTTCTTAAGCAGACTTTCCACCTGCAACAGGTGATACTTTTCGCGGGTGTAGGCAGCACCCATACTGAGCAGATGGGAATGGGAATCTTTGTGCGATGGGGTATTGACGGTAGCTACAAGAAATTCGGCATCAGGACTCCAATTCATTTCAGCCACCCATTCCGCTGCGGCATCGGCACCACTGGAAAGATCAGTGGCAATGATAATTTTGCGGGGTGGAGCAGATATGATCTGACTGATCTCATGAGTGCTGACATTTCCCTGAGCATGCAGCAGATGCTTGAGACGGCTGCTGCGCACAGCCTCCACCGTGCAAGGAGCCTGCCTCAGTAAGGATGAGGCGACACTACCAAGGGCACAGCGAGTGGAAAGTCCCAGGTCTTGCGAACCCAGGACAATGTAATCGGCGCCCCAGCTGTAAGCTACATCCGAGAGCTTTTCCACTACCGGTCCGAATTCCAGACAAGCTTCCACCCGCGGCAATACTTCGGCAAAGGCTCTTGTGGACTGCTTGAGCCAGAGTCCGGCATTATAGCGATACTCTTCCTGCTCGGCACTCAAGGCACTTTCGTGCTCGACTTGTGCTTCTCCCAGTATGGTCCGAAAATCTTCCACCACTTTACAGAGAAGAAAACTTGTATCCGGCTCCCAGACTCTAGACATGACCGAGAGCAGTGCTGCTTCGGAGCACTCCTGATTATCAACTGGAACTAAAACTCGGGATCCCATTTCAACAGCCTTCACCACCACCTGATCAATGATAGCCCGAACCACTCCACAATTGATCAAACCGGAGACTGATCAAGAGGCTGATTTGTCCCCAAGTTGCTCTCTGCCGGGAAGCTCAGGTTCCCCGAAAGAAACCGGTTTCGCTCGCAGTCGGAGCAAACAATCAGAATGCCTCCCGTCAAATTAGAGACAGCAAGAGCCAAACGCCGCCGCTCACGCTCTTGTATAATCACGGCTGTTGAGCTGCCAATCGGTTGAATAGAATGAGATCAGAAATCAAGTCAGTCTTGCTTGCGTGTGCCATATCGACCAGCATTTTTTCAATGATGGGCACAGCGGCAGCAAAAGAGATAATTTTGCCCCTTTCCGGACAATACAAGACCATCGACACAAAACTGGCCACAGCTACAATCAAGCTCTTGCAATCCAAGTCTAAAGCCAGCCAGGATAAGGCTATAAAAGCCATAGAAGCCGCCCCTGATCGCTACGCACCGCCGGTCCTTTATCAATTGTCGGCCACCCTTTTCCAGCGCGGCGATAAAGACAAAGCCGCCTTCTGGTTCTACGCCGGCCAGTTGAGAGGTAGATACGATGCCAATCGCTGCGGCGACCTCTCGGCCAGGTCAGCCATCGCCGTCATGAACGATCAGTTCGGCCAGCCCATCAACCAGTACATGTTCTCGAATCTAAGCAAGTTGGAGAAGGTTGTGCCGGAAGTACTGGCCTGGGATAAAAAAACCGCCCATAACTATGATCAACGCTGGATTAACCTGCATGGCATGGGATCTATGCTGACAAGCCTGGGCGACAAGGACCAGAGCAAAAAGGATCCCGGGGAAGTAACCATGAGCCTGCCCCAGGCGGAGTGGCCGCAAATAGAAGAAGAAACCAGAAAAAACTATCTGAAGGGTTTCCAGGAGACCCTCAGTGAAGCCAAGTTGCTCGCCAAAAACAAGAAACAGTAAGCCGGCCCGGGCAGCAACCGAGACAGGCCGGCATTGTACATACAACATTAGAGGACAGGCAGCCGTGCGCGCCAAAATACGTGACACCCAGATTTACTTCGACGTAGAGGGAGCCGGGCTGGTACCGGACGGACCTCGTATGAATGAAAAACCAGTGCTTTTTGCCGTTCATGGCGGTCCAGGCGTCGATCATACCGGCTACAAGCCAAGCTTGAGCCCCCTCAGCCGACATGTGCAAATTGTCTACTTCGACCATCGCGGACAGGGTCGCTCTGCCCGGGGCGACATCGCCTCTTATACGCTTGAAAACAACGTGGCCGACATGGATGCCCTCAGGGACTATCTGGGACTGGAGAAAATCGCCGTTCTGGGCGGTTCCTACGGCGGTATCGTGGCCCAGGCCTATGCCGCTCAATATCCCGACAGAGTTTCGCACCTGATTTTATCGGTGACCGCCTCTGAGGGTCTTTGCCTCACAAGAGCACGGGAAATTCTCAATGAACGCGGCACCCCGGAGCAAATCCAGTGGGGCGACCGCCTCTTTCAAGGGGCGTTTGAAAGTGACGAACAGGTAAAAGAGTTCTTCCAGGTGATGGGTACCATGTACTCGGTCAAGTTTGATGCCGAGCAGGCAAAGCTAAAACGAGAGCGCAGCATTGTTTCAAAGGATGCCATCAACTTTGCCTTTGGTGGTTTTTTGAGACAGCTTTCCCTGACTGCTTCGTTGCCCCGCATCAAAGCCCGGACTCTGGTGATCGGAGCTCGCCATGACTGGATCTGCGCCCCGGAGTTTTCGGAGCTGGTGGCCTCTAAGATTGACGGTGCCATGCTGCACATCTTCGAGGAAAGCGGCCACTGGGTGGCCGCGGATCAGCAGCAGGCCTACTTGGAGCTTATAACAAACTTTCTGACCAGCTAGCGCTCAGGGACCAAGGAAAGGCGGCGCCAGAAGCACGGACTTGTCGAGTTCCAGAGTGCGCAGTATGGTACGCAAACCAAAGCGCACCTTGGTGAGGGGATGAGTCGGGAAAAGTTTGTCATACTTCTCATCGTCGGACTGATTGCGCAAAATCAGATCCGGAGCGGTCAAACTACGGTCATAGGGATCTTGCTGCCAATTCGTCAAGTTACCGTGACCATCGATGCCGACCTTACCGCTGGTGGTGAGATTCTGCAGCACGGCCGATTCACGGCTGCCGGTTATACCGGTTTCAATACACTGCACCCGGATAACATAACTGCCCTCGGCCAATGGAATGGTGATGGAGCCTATGTAAGTCATACCGCTGGGCTTCTGGGGAACCTTGACTATGGTCATGATACAGGGCACTTCCTTGACCTTGACCATATCCACCGACACCAAACCGCCCCCGCTCTGTCTGGCACAATTGCGAAAATAGTCTTGCACGCCTTTCTTGTCGCTTAAGGGGCAGGGAATATCAGGCGGAGCCAGGATGCAATGAAGGGACACTTCCTCAGTGCGACCGGAAGACCATTTCTGCACCGTACCGGAAGCATAGACGCTGGTCAGACCAGTGGTATCAAATTTAATGGCAGAACGAGAAAGACCGGGGGCCTGCTGAATCGGCTCAGGCACTATTTCCGGTGCCTTCTGGCTACAGCCGGCAAGATTGAAGCAGGCAAGCACAAGCAGAGCCGCCAGTACCGCTCCCCCTCTTTCGGCGGGGAAAGGAAAGCACACAAGCCCTGCAGTTTGCCTTACTTTAATTCGCACACACTGCCTGCAAACTTTCATCAATCATAGCCTGCTCTTCCGGCGTCACTTTCTCTACCTCCACCAGGCAGGTATGAAAGGTGCCGCCGCCACCCATGTCGGCGCTCTCAGAACTGGTCAGCACATTACAGTTATACCCGCCCGGGCTGTATTGCCGCCACCACAAACTGAGATGACAGGCCACCCCGGGAGCCACCGTGCCGGCCAGTTTCACCCGGAAGAAGGTCTTACCCCTGTCGTTGAAAGCCCGCACCCAATCCCCGTCCTTCAACCCGCGGCTGTGGGCGTCCACCTCATTCAACTCGATGGTGGGCACCCTTTCCTTGCGTTTCATAGAGGGCATATCGGCGAAACTACTGTTGAGAAAATGGTGAGCGGCGGGGCTGACAAAGCGCAGCGGATAACGCCGGAAGAGTTCAGGATTAGCCTCAGGGCTCTCAGAGACCGGAATGTGCACAGGCAAAGGCGACAAACCAAGTTTGAGCATGCCGGCACTATATAACTCTATTTTGCCGCTCTCGGTCGGATACTTGCCATCGGCGAAAGGCACGAAAGGCCTGGGCAGATTCAAACGCGCAAAGGTTTCTTGCTTCAATCTCTCATGAGTAATGCCGCGTAGATGCTCATGATCGCTTGCCAGAGCCTGACGGATAAGTTCCTCTGTGCTGTCCTCAAAACAGGGATCGCTGAAACCCATGCGCCGGGCCAACATTCGGAATACTTCCACGTTTGATTTTGACTCACCGAGAGGCGCCACGGCCGGCTCATTCAACTGTAGATAGAGATGACCGTATGCACTGTAAAGATCGCAGTCTTCAAAAACCGTGGGAGCCGGTAAAAGTATATCGGCGAAAAGGGCCGTATCGGTGGAAACCTGCTCATGAACCACGGTAAAGAGGTCTTCGCGCTTGAGGCCCTCAATAACCTTTGATTGATCGGGAGCAACTGCGGCAGGATTACTGTTATAAACAAAGAGACCTTTAACCGGCGGATCATTCACATCAAGCAAAGCCTCCCCCAGCTTGATCATATTGATGGCGCGCGGCATTCTCTCATGGCGCTTAAGCAAATCCGCTCTTTCAAGCGCAGCCAGATTCAAGGGATAAGCGCCGCTCAAGCTGAGCATTGCGCCGCCGCCCGGCACACCCCAGGCACCCACCAGAGCCGGCAAACAGCTCACGGTGCGCACCATCATGCCACCGTTGGTATGGCGGCTGAGCCCATAATTGAGGCGAATACAACTGGGTTTGAGGCGGGCATAGAGGCGAGCGAAGTCAATTATCTGGTCTTGAGATAGGCCGGTGATGGACGCCACTCTGGCCGGGTCATAGGCAGCAAGGTGCGAGGCCAGAGCATCGAAGCCAATGGTATTCTCTTTGATAAACTGCTCATCGTGCAAACCCTCCTGCACGATCACATGCATCATGCCCAGTGCTAAAGCTGCATCCGTCCCCGGCAAAGGCTGAATGAACAAATCGGATTGCTCTGCAGTGCGGTTTTTATGCGGGTCAACCGTGACCAATACGGCACCACGCTTGCGCGCCTCATTCACAAAGGGCACCAGATGCACATTGGAAGATACGAAATTGGAACCCCAGGCTATAATCAGCTTACTCTCGGGCAAAGACTCAGGATCAGTGCCCAGTCTGTCACCCATGGTATGGAGATACCCCTCGGTGGCAGCGGTAGCACATATGGTGCGCAGCAAGCGGCTGGCCCCGAAGTAATGGAAGAAACGTCTATCCATGGAGCCGAAAGCCAGCTTGCCCATATTGCCCGCATAACTATACGGCAAGACAGCTTCCGGGCCATACTGAGAAGCTATAGACTGAAAGCGTTCGGCAATGGTATCAATAGCCTCTTCCCAGGTGATGGGAGCGAAGCGCCCCTCCCCCTTCCTGCCGACGCGCTTTTGCGGCACAAGCAGCCGCAAAGGGCTATAAAGCCGCTCCAGATAGTGATTGGTCTTGACGCACAAAAAACCGCGGGTGAAAGGATGGCTCTCATCTCCCCGCACTGAAACCACCCGGCCGTCTTCTACGGTTACCGACATCGAACAGGTATCCGGACAATCATGGGGACAGATGACTCGCCTGGTCTCTCTAAGGCTCACTGAATCTTCCTTTTACTAACTTGCAGGTTATTTCACGGTCACCGGGACTATATAATATTGAAAGCTTCATCGTTTTCACAGGCAGAAGATTTAATTACACTCAGCCTCAACTATTGAATATCCCAAAGAAAACTCTATCAATCTACTTAATTGCCGCCCTCTTTCTGTTTGCGGGAGTGAATCACTTCACTCAGCCGGCACTGTTTCTCAAAGCCATGCCCCCCTGGTTGCCCTGGCATTTACCCCTGGTACACATCAGCGGTGTCTTTGAAATTCTCGGCGCCATCGGTATGCTGGTCACAAAGAGCAGACCTTATGCCGCCTACGGCCTGGTGCTACTCCTCATCGCCGTCTTTCCGGCCAACCTGCATATGGCCCTCAACCCAAATACCTTTCCAACCATACCGGTGGCTCTACTCTACTGCCGCCTGCCTCTGCAACTGGTTTTGATTGCCTGGGTCTATCGAACCGGAAAGGCAAACTAATTTACTTGCCCTGCAATTTCAACTGCACGGCCCGCCCCAGAGATCCGGCTCCGGCAGCGAAGTTGCCGTTGCGAGCATAGGAGTCGGCAAGAAAGAAGGCCACGGCCGGATTGTCCGGGAAACGCTTCTTAAGTGCTTCCAATTGCCGGAGCGCCGCCTCATTGTTACCGTCATACTCTTCATTGACATGCACGCGGTAAGTTGCCGCCCAGGCATTAGTCGGTTCTCGTTTGATCACCTGATCGAGCTGATTGATGCTTTTCTGATAGTACTGCTTAATCTGCGGTATAGCCCAGGTCGGAGCGCCCTCGAGCGCCCCCGGAATATGAGGAACGGCACCTACCGGCGGCTTTGTACCGGTGAGAGCGGAAGCAAGAATGGTGGCACCACTAAGCAAGTTATCACCCAGATGGCTTTTCTTGCGGTACATCTGCGGCATTATCGGTTGCTTAGCTATACTCTCTTGCTTGCGGGCCTGCTCCCCCAACAAGTAAGCCTGCATATAATAAGCCCAACTGAGACCATAGCGCACGCAGGAATTATTTGGATCGGCATCCAGAGACTGTTCATACTGCGAAACGGCGCGATTGAAATAGTTTGGATCTCCCGTGGCTCTGGCCAGATTGCGCGCACGTCGCACTTCCTTCAAGGCCGCTTCCACCTGGCTGGAGCGCGTCAGCGCTACGGCGTGAATGAAGGCCGCCTCTGCACTATCGGGAAATTCGGAAGCCTGACTGGCAGCCAGCGAAAGATCGCAGGTGGGGTTGAGAGCAGTTTCGCCGGCCGTGCCACTGAGTATGATACCAGGGCGCCAGATCACTTTTCCTTCACCGCCGGAGGAGCCGCTGGATGCCCCCTGCAAGGGCGTCGAAGCAGCGGGCTCTGTATTAGTATGGGTGTCGAAGGAAGGAACTTGCACCCCTGCCGGTACCGCCGGAGCTACTGGGGTAGAGACTTCCGGCACCAGCGAGCCGGGAGAAACGGGTGGCTTAGTAACGGATGAAGATTCTGCGCCTGGACGTTTCAAACGGAAACGCGCCCCACTTGCCCTGGTTTGCGACTGCCCTTGCGACTCTGCCTCTTGCTGCACGAAACCCTGCTGGACGGCATCTTGCTGGGCCACTAAAGACGGGTTGCCATAGTTTTGCCGGCACCGCCCCTCATCCCGCATGGGTGGCGACCAATCAGCCGCACCGACACCCCCATCTACGGGAGCGCGCGCCCACGACAGACAAGAAGTAGATATGAAACCCGCCAGAGCCAGACTGACAGACACGCCCTTAAATCCGGTATGAGCAGACATCTGCACCTCATATAAAAGTCAAACTTTCGGACTTGCAAGAATTATAAATGGAATATTCACCTCTCGCCCGAAACAATAACCAAACTGTTGCGACCGTCGCCTCACCTTCATAGGGGCTTTGTATGCTTTCAGTGTGATGTGCGAGAAAACAAATGGCGAAATCAAGGAGATTATCATGAAAAGAGCCCTGACACTATTAGTAGCCGCCCTCTGCCTGGGCGCCAACGCCTGCCCGGCTCAAGCCGGCGACTACGGCAAAAAGACAGCCTCCACGGACAGCAGCGAGTTTCTCAAAGAAACCGCCATGTTGCCGGTAAAGGTAATGGCCGTCGGCACCGCGCTGGCAATCGGTACGCCTATAGCAGTACTGCGCTGCGAAGGTAACAAGCTCGGACAATATACGGAAGCCCTGAGCGATGAAGCCACCAAAAGCGGAGGCTCAGCCGTCCTCATGCTAGCCAGTCTGCCCGGGCAAACTCTCAACCTTCTGGCCGGAGTAGGAGAAGGCTTAGTGGCCGGCTCCACCAACGCCGTGGAAGGCTGGCATGACCCTTTCAGCGACAAGTCATTCAGCCTGGACGAACTCAACTCCGAAAAGTAGAAAGCACTGACAAAAGATCGCAAAGGTGACTGCTTCTCGTCGTAGCTGCAGTCGCCTTTGTGACTGAAGAAATCAACATCCAAAACCTCGACCTGCCCCTTCGCCTGGAACAAGCGAGAATGTAACAATAGTGATTTGAACAAATATTACATCTGCATTTCGGGACTTTCTCAATTCCAGAATGCTGTCCTAGAGCCGGTTTTCGCTGTCAAACAGATTTAAGCTTCAGCGTTACATGAGTTTAGCGCTTTTCGAAAACTTCCTTGAAACATAGATGCGCACCGGCAAGCTATTCGCATCGCAAGCTCCCGAGATCGGCTCGGAATGCCGCTTAGCTCGCTGCCGCAGCGCAAGCCGCCGAGAGCAATTTATGGCTTCTTCTTAAAACTATAGTCGACCAGTTCGGTACCGATTACAATACCGTTATTCTCGGTTTTAGTCTTAACCAGCCCCACACCAGGCGCATACCAGTATGTCTTCACCACATGGGCCGGTCCCTGTTGCACGTCCGAGACTACTCGCATGGCGCGAAACTTTCCGGCCGGCACCTCTACATCTTCTTCTGCTTCTACTCTTGATTGATCATTAATAGAAACATCCATCAAGCCCTTACCCTGCCATGACCACTTATCACCCACAAGCAAAGGATTGTGCAGAATGCAATAAGGCGGTTCGTAGCTGATTCGCAACTTGGCGTTGTCGCCGTAATATTCTTTCAGCCTAAGAACCGCACCTTTCTCTTTTACATACCAGTCATGGACGACCTGCTGACCACAGGTATCCAACTGATAGATAATTCGCCCATCAGGCTGCTTCTCAATACCCACGACTTTTAAGGTAAAGTCGATGCTGTTACCGCCGGAATTACCCTTGAACTTCCACCAGTAGGTATCGGCCAGGGGGTAATAATCAGGCGGCACCACTTTCTTGCTAGCCGCGCTGGAACTGTTGCTCTTCTTGACCGGGGCCCCGGCAATAGCAGGACAATCCGAAAACAGCGATGAGATCAGGGCACCCAGCAGCGCTACCGAAACAGTGACACCAACGTAATTGTTCTTTACCAAAGTTCTTAGCCCCGCACACTGGGAATTACAGGCTCAATTTTAACGCCCATCAGTATAAATAACGGTTCAATTGCAAAATTTTCCAGAAAAGATCGTTACCGCATTGTTTTTTTAGGGCTTACTCCTCATACAGCGTTCCGATCCCTCCACTACTAAATAAATAAAACCTGATACTCAAACAATGAGTCGTCTTCGCAGGCTCGTTCGTCATTTCGCAAAAGTACAGGTATGGGCGCAAGCCCTGGAGCGCTTTCCACTGCGGCTTTGCCTGAGGCTACCTCAGGTCTTGATTTGACGACCAATCCGAGTTCCCCTTCTGGGAATATTCGGTCTGCGAGGAGTACTATCATGTCGAAGAAACCTTTTACCTGGCGCAAGCCAGTGTCTCGTCTCGCCCGTACCATTCTATGCGGAATTACCGCGGCCGGTCTGGCCCTCTCGTCCCTACCACCCGCCATCGCCGGTAATGGCGGCATGGGACTGCAGGGTGTGAACATATCCGGCGGCGAGTTCAATGGTCAGATGGTTCCAGGGGTATACAACACCAACTATGTCTATCCTTCGGTGAGTGAACTGGATTACTTCCGCTCCAGAGGGCTGACCTGCGTGCGCGTACCCTTCTCATGGGAGAGAATGCAACCTAATGCCAACGGACCACTGGATCTGACCGAACTGGGCAGATTGGACGCCGTCATATACAATGCCACCGCCCGTGGTCTCTATACAATTATCGACCCTCACAATTACGGCGCCTACAAGAACGTCACCGTCGGCGTACCGGGCGGACACCCGAACTCTATGTTCGCCAACTTCTGGGCCCAACTTGCCTACCACTATAAAAACAATCCCAAGGTAGTGTTCGGCTTGATGAACGAACCGATAGGCTCCAGCATGACGGCCGCCACCTGGCGGGCCTCATCACAAGCAGCCATCGATGGCATCAGAGCTCAGGGTGCCACCAATTTGATTCTGGTGCCGGCCACGTATTGGATGCACCCTGTTAACTACTTGCAGCTGAATGCGCAGGAAATGATCAAGATCACCGACTCCGGCAATAATTTTGCCTTCGACGTACACCAGTACCTCGACTATGACGGCTCCGGCACTCACACCGACTACCTCTCAGCCACTGATGCCGTAGGCACCCTGAGCGGTTTCACGGCCTGGCTGGAAGCCAATAACCGCACCGCCTTCCTCTCCGAAATAGGCGTCACCAAAGACGCCGGCGCCTGTGCCTCGCTTTCGGCCATGCTGCGTTACATGCACGCCCACTCCCGAGCCTGGACCGGCTATGCCTACTGGACAGCAGGCTCCTGGTATCCGCAGAACTACATATTCAACATAAATCCGATCAACGGCCAGGATCAACCGCAAATGGCCGTGCTGGTAGCCAACCTGGGTAGCACCTCGCCGCCCCCGACTCCCACTCCCACTCCTACTCCTACTCCAACTCCCACTCCCACTCCTACTCCTACTCCAACTCCAACCCCGACTCCCACTCCCACTCCTACTCCTACTCCTACTCCTACTCCTACTCCCACCCCTACTCCCACTCCTA
>Ga0268298_10003543_pt1 | contig 15866 bp, 12 predicted proteins | sample WWTPWeurt_MetaG_FD_194462 | JGI IMG/M metagenome (GOLD analysis project Ga0268298, IMG submission 194462) | Activated sludge microbial communities from WWTP in Nijmegen, Gelderland, Netherland - WWTP Weurt | ecosystem: Engineered > WWTP > Aerobic digester > Activated sludge | place... | reverse complement strand
CAGCACCATCCCCGAGCCCCACGGCAGGAAGAGGCTCTTGTGCGGGTCGAGTACCACCGAGTCGGAGCGTTCGATCCCCGCCAGCCGGCGCCGGCCCTCCGCGGTGAGCAGGAAGAACCCGCCGTACGCCGCGTCCACGTGATACCAGCATCCCTCGCGCGCGGCGATCCCGGCGATCGGCGCGAGCGGATCCACCGCGCCGGTGTCGGTGCTCCCCGCGGTGGCGATGATCAGCCAGGGGCGGAGCCCCGCCGCGCGGTCGGCGGCCACCTGGGCGGCGAGCGCGTCGGGCCGCATGCGCCAGCCGTCGTCGAGCGGCACCTCGCGCCGGAGCACCTCACCGAGCCCCGCCACGCCGAGCGCCTTGTCCACGCAGTGATGGGTCTGGCTGGTGAGGTAGACCACTGTGCGCTCGTAGTCGCGCCCCTTGAGGTGGTGCGCGTCGCGCGCGGCGGCGATGGCGGTGAGCGTGGCGATGCTGCCGCCCGAGGCGGTGTGCCCCGCGGCCGCCGCGGGGTAGCCCACGAGGTCGGCGGCCCAGCGCACCACCAGGTTTTCCATCCGCACCGGCCCGGGGCCGGTGAAGAAGATCCCGGAGTACTTGTCGGTGACCGCGGCGAGGTAGTCGCCGAGCGCGGCGTGGTAGAGCCCGCCGCCGGGGATGTAGGCAAAGTGCGCGGGGTGCGCCGGCTGGCTCCCCGGGTCGACCACCTCGCGCTCCAGCGCCGCGATCACCTCCGCGAGCGGCCGCCCCTCCTCCTGGATGGGCAGGTCGAGCAGCCCGAGGCCCGGATCGGGCCGCGCGTCGAAGGCCGGCCGCGTGGCCAGCGTGCCGAGGAACCGCTCCGCGGCGCCCTGCGTGGCCGCGAGCAGCTGCCGGCGACCGCGCGCGGCCGGCTCGAGCCCCCGGCACTCCCGCTCCAGCCGCGCCAGCTGCCGCACCAGGGCCGCCCGTTCGGTGCGGGCGTCACGCCGTTGCTTCGCCATGTTGGATTCTCCAAGGGCGGTAGGCCGAGCCGCCGAGTCACGACCCCGCCTGATACTCCCCCGGCACGAGCCGCGCCGCGATCGACAGCCGGTTCCAGGCGTTGATCGTGGCCAGTGCGAGCGTCAGGTTCGCCAGCTCGGCCGGGGTGAGCTGCCCCTGCGCCTCCGCGTACACCGCGTCGGGCACCTGGCCGTCGGCCACGCGCGTCACCGCCTCGGTCCAGGCCAGCGCCGCGCGTTCGCGCGCGCTGTAGTAGGGGCACTCGCGCCACGCGTCCAGCGAGTACATCCGCTGCGCCGTCTCGCCCAGCGCGGCGAGGTCCTTCCAGTGCATGTCGAGGCAGTAGGCGCAGCCGTTGAGCTGCGAGGCGCGCAGCCGCACCAGGTGCAGCAGCCGGTCATCGAGCCCCGCGGACGCAAGGTAACGATCGAGGTGGTCCATCGCCTCGTACACGCCGGGGGCGACACGGGCATAATTGAATCGGGGCGGCATGGCGGGGTCTCCGGTCAGGGGTCGTCGGTGGGTACCTGTCGCGACGCCCAACCTAGGGTAGATTGGACCAGCCCCACAGGTCCAATGCACCAGAAACCGATGGACCAATTGTCATGGCCACCGCCCCCTTTCCCCTGACCCTCCCGGGACGCCCCGCGGACGAGCCCGCCGGCCGCTGGCTCTCCCGGGCGCTGCGCGGGGAGATCCTGGCCGGGCGGCTGCGCCCCGGCGCCCGGCTCCCGCCCAGCCGGGAGCTCGCGGGCCACTACGGCCTGGCCCGGGGCACGGTGGTGCAGGTGTTCGAGCAGCTGCGGGCCGAGGGGTACCTGGCGGCGCGCGTGGGCTCGGGGACTTTCGTGACCCGGGTGCTCCCCGACCGCCTGCTCACCGCGCCCCGGCCCGTGCGGCCTGCCGTGGCGGAGCGCCCGCGGCCGCGGCCCCTCTCCGGCTACGGGCGCCGCATCGCGCGGTTCCACAACATGGAGCCCGGCCCGGTGCGCGCCTTCCGCTGCCACCAGCCGGCGCTCGACCTCTTCCCCACCACCCTCTGGGGCGCGCTCGCCGCGCGGCGCCTCCGCCAGGCCAGCACCCACCTGCTGCTCAGCACCCCGCCGTGCGGCTACCCGCCGCTCCGCCAGGCCGTCGCGGAGTACCTCACCACCGCCCGCGGCGTGCACTGCACCCCCGAGCGCGTGGCCATCGTCTCCGGCACCCAGGAGGCGCTCGACCTCACCGCGCGCCTCTTCCTCGACCCGGGGAGCCGGGTCGCCATCGAGGATCCCGGCTACTCGGGGGCGCGGATGGCCTTCCAGGGTGCCGGCGCGAGGCTCGTCCCGCTGCCGGTCGATGCCGAAGGGCTGGTGCTCGACCGCCGCCGGCTGGAGGGGGTGCGGCTGGTCTACGTGACGCCGGCGCACCAGTTCCCGCTCGGCGTGAGCATGAGCGTGGCGCGGCGGCTGGCGCTGCTCGGGTGGGCCCGCGAGACCGGCGCCCTCATCCTCGAGGACGACTACGACAGCGAGTACCGCTACGCCGGCCGGCCCCTTCCCGCGCTGCAGGGACTCGACACCGGGGCGCAGGTCATCTTCACCGGCAGCTTCAGCAAGGTGCTCTTCCCCGCCCTCCGGCTCGGCTACCTGGTACTGCCCGACGACCTGGTGGAACGCTACGAGGCGGCGCAGTCGCTCACCCACCGCCACGCCGCCTACCTGGAGCAGGTGGTGCTCACCGACTTCATCGCCGCGGGGCACTTCGGGCGCCACCTGCGGCGCATGCGCGAGGTCTACGCCGGGCGGCTCGCGCTCCTCGCGGAGGAGGTGCGGGGCCGGCTGGCGGGGGCACTCGAGCTGGGCGGGGTGGAGGCGGGCCTGCAGACCGCGGGATGGCTGGCGGCCGGCCTCGACGCCGATGCCATCGCCGCGCGGGCCGCCCGGCGCGACGTCGAGGTCACCACCATCGGGCGCTACCGCATGCGGGCCGCCGCGGCCGGCGCGCGCGATGGCCTGCTGCTCGGGTTCGCGGCGGTGGACGCCGCGGAGCTGCGCCGCGGCGTGCGGGAGCTGGCCCGCGCGGTGGAGGGATAGCGTCGCCCTACGGCTGCATCCGCGCCGTGAGGTGCTTCGTGACGAAGTCGGGGCAGTCCCCGCCCGAGAGCCGGGTCTTCACCGTCGAGTCCACCCACGGCTGGTAGCCGGACCGCCGCACCTCGACCGTGACCGTTCCCACCACCGTGCCACCGACCAGCACCGAGTCACCGAAGCTGAATGGCCCGCCGTGATAGAGGCTGTCGGTCTGTCCCTTGCCGGTCACGGCACCGTAGGCGCTGTCGGTGAGCAGCGCGCCGGTGACCGAGTCGCGCACCACCACCGCCACGGCGCTCGGAATCGAGGGCGCGGCGCACAACACCTCGGTCCCGGTGCAGCCCTGGGTGAGCAGCAGCGGCCCCGCCAGCGCCAGCCCCCGCAGTATTCCGTGCCTCATGGCCTGCCCCCTGGGTGCCCGGTGGGGACGATCCCCGCCACTCCCCGCTTGCCACTGCACGCACCGAAACGTACGTTGGGCGCGGCAGTCACCCCTCAGGTGTCCGATTCCAGTACCGGAGAACCGATGCGCGCCTTCACCCTCTGCTGCACCCTCGCCCTCCTCGCCGGCTGCGCCAAGCCCGAACAGCAGGCCGCGGCCGATACCACCGCCGCCCTCGGCGCCGGCGCCCCCGCCACGATCTCCCTCGCCAGCGTCGCCGGCAGGTGGAACTCCGAAGTGAAACTCGCCGGCACCGGCCAGGCGGTGCTGACCATGGAGATCACCGCCACCGCCGACACCAGCGGCTGGGCCTTCACCTTCCCGGGCAAGCCGCCGGTCCCCGTCCGCGTCATCGCCGTCGACGGCGACAGCATCGTCACCGAGGCCGGCCCGTATGATAGCGCCCTCCGCCCCGGCACCATGGTCACCACCCGGAGCGTCATGCGCCTGGTCGGCGACAAGCTCGTCGGCACCGCCGCCGCGCACTATGACGGGACCCCCGCGGATTCGGTGGTCCAGCTCAGCACCGAGGCGACCCGGGCGCAGTAGGCGGTAGGGCGGTAAGGCGGTAGCCGCCTGTCAGCCCGAGCGCCGCGAGGGATCCCTTCAGGTCCGCACCGGACCCGGAGGGATCCCTCGGTCGCTTTTCCCTTTTCCCTCTTCCCGCTTCCCGCTTCCCGCTTCCCGCTTCTAGCGCTGTTCCAGCACCACCACCACCCCCCGCTTCCCCGGCACCGGGATTGCCTCGTCCGGGGCCCACGATCCCGCCGCCTGGAACCCGCTCACCGCGGGCGCGCGGATCCGGGTGCGCGCCGGGTCGAGGCCCAGCGCCGCCCAGTCGAGGGTGAGCCGCACCGTGGTGCTGTCGTCGCGCCAGGAGCCGAGCGCCACCATCGCCGCGCCGGGGCGGATCCAGGTGGTGGCGAGCACGTCGGGGTCGCTGGTGGTGACCGGGTCCCGGCCCGACCACCACCCCATGAGCCGGCTCTGCTGGATGCCGAAGTCGTCCCACAGCCGCCACAGCCCGGTCGGGTCGCCGGCCCAGGGGAGCCGCGCCGTCATCCCGAAGGTCATCCCGCGCCACGGGTTGCCGCCCCCCTCGAGCATCTCGCCCATCAGGCCGAAGGGGATCCCCGAGATCTCCACCAGCCAGTAGTCGGGCCGTGCGTCGTAGTCGAAGTACTCCCCGAACCACAGCCGGTTGAGGAAGGGGAAGTGCTCCAGGTAGAGGTTGGCGCTCGAGGCGTAGCCGTCGCGCGGGTTGTACTGGTTGGCGGAGTGCAGGTCGATGAGCGCGCCGGGATTGCCGCGGTCGAGCACCTTGCGCACCCGCTTCATCGTCAGGCGGTCGAAGGCCACGTCATCGAGGTACAGCCCGTCGATCCGCTCGTGCCGCACCAGCCACGCCAGCCCCTCGATGTAGAAGTTGTGCCAGCGCGACACCCCGCTGTTCACCACGGCGGCGTCCCTGTTCTCCGGCACGTGCCACGCCGCGATGTAGTCGTCGCCCAGGTGCTCCTGCAGCCAGGAGTACCCGCCCCCCGGCCCGCGCGACAGCACCTCGTCACCCAGCGAGCGCAGCGCGAACAGCTCGGGGGCGTGGTTGGTGAGCTCGCGCACGGTGTAGTAGATCTTGGCCCGGAGCCCCGCCGCGTGGGCCGAGTCGATGTAGGCCCGCATCGCGGCGGGTTCGAGGAAGGGGTAGTTGATCCACGGGTTCACCCGGTTGGCGTGGTGGATGTTCACCGTGTTGGCGCCGCGGCCCGCGATCGAGTCCACCGGCACGAAGGCGTGGAAGTAGCGGGTGCGCCACTGCCCCGCGGTGTCGAGCGGCTTGAACGGGGTGAGCATGAGCCGCAGGTCGAAACGCAGGCTGTCGCCCGGCTCGAGCACCCGCCCGCCGCTGTGGCAGGTGGCCAGCACCCGGCCCGCCGCCTCCACGATGTCGCAGCCCCCCTGGCCGCCGTTGGCCCACGAGCGCGGCGCCACCAGCGGCTTGGAGAGGTAGAAGTTGGTGTTGAGCGGGCGGACATAGTGCTCGTCCTTGAGCGTGAACTGGAGCCCCGCGTTCACGTCGCCGATCCACGCGGCGTCCTGGTTCTTCGTGGCCACGTCCCAGCGCCAGTGGAACTCCCGCGGCCGGAGCCCCCCCTTCTGGCCCAGCCCCATCATGTACTTCGCCGCCTCGGGCCGGAACGGCAGCTCCAGCCGCACCTCGCCCAGGGTGGTGCGGGCGGTGGCCCGGAGCGCGATGGCGTACTCCGCCGTCCCGTCGAACTCGAGCCGCGCGGCGGTGGTCATCCGCACCGCCCCCGCGGTCCGCTCCCCCCGCCACTCCACCGCGCCCGGCGCCCGCCGCGTCACCGCGGCAGCCCGCACCCGCCACGGCAGCTCGCGCCCCGCCGCGTCCTCGACCACCAGCCGCACCGGCGCGGCCAGCACCTCGCGCGCGGCGGGGCCGATGCCGGTGTTGTTCGGGGTGAAGTACGAGCGGATGCTCGCCGGCAGGCCGTCGGCGCCGAAGGTGAGCTCCCGGCCCAGCAGCGCCACCGTGCGCCCGCGCACCACGAGCGGCGTGTACGGCGCCACCACGCTGTCGTCGGCGGCCAGCTGGCTGTTGAGCCAGCGCAGCCGCGTGAGGTTGGCGGGGTCGTCGTCGCCGCGGTCGGCCACCCGCTCCTCGGTCACCTCGAGCGTCACCGCGATGCGCCGCGGCGCCGCCCCCCGCGCCAGCAGGGTGATCGTCCCCTCGTAGCTCCCCGGCGCGGCCGTCGCCGGCACCTCCACCCCGAACCAGAGCGGCTGCACCCGCCCCGAGTCCACCGTGAGCGGCCGGGTGAACGGCCGCCCCGACCAGTCGGTGCCCTCGAGGTTGAATGCCGTCACCGCCCCCGCGCCGATCCGCCCAGCGCCGCCGCGCTGCGCCAGGCCGTCGCTGGTGTAGCGCAAGGAATCCACCGCGCCGCGATGGGCCCACACCCCCACCTGGAAGGTGTAGTACTCCCCGCGCCGCGCCGTGCCGTGGAACGGCTGGAAGGCGCCCCGCGCCGCCCACGCCGCCGGCACGTCGGCGAGCATGCGGATGGCGCGGGAGCGATCCTCCGCGAACGCCAGGTAGGCCGCGTCCGGCTCCCGGGCCCGGAGCGCCGCCAGCTCCGCCGCGGTGGCGGTGTACTCCATCGACGTGAAGCGGTTGAAGGCGTTGTCGGCCTCGAACCCGGTGACCGTGGCCGCCGGCAGCGCGCGCCACCCCTCGCCCGCGCCCGCACCCAGCCCGTGCCGCCGGAGCCACGCGGTGTCGGCGGTGGCCTCCACCGCGCGATACGTGATCCGCGGGTAGTTCGACCGGAACGTCCCCGTGTACGGCAGGTAGTACACATAGTACGTGCCCGGCTGGTCGGCCTGGAACACCAGCTCCCCCGCCTCGCGGCTGATCGCCATCCGCGCCACGTTGCGCACCCGCCGCCCGGTGGCCTCCGCCACCACCACCGCGTTCACCTGCTCCGGGCGCTGGTCGCGCCGGCGCCACGGGATGTTCACCCGCACCGCCGGGGCCGCCGCGCTCACCCGCACCACGGCGCGGTGATGGCCCAGGCTGTCCGGCTCCCAGCGCCCCACCCCATACGTGAGGCTCCCTTCCGCGGCGGCCACCGGCCCCACCCGCGCCAGCGCGGCGAGCACCGCGCCGTCCATCCCCTCCTCCACCCGCGCCCGCGGCCAGGCCACCAGGTCGGCGTCGGCCTCCGCCTCGCGGCCCAGCCGGGTCCGGGCCCACAGCGGCAGCACATCACTCGCGGTGCCGCTCTGGAGCGTGCTCGCCGCGATCCCGGCCCACCGGGCGCGCGCCGCCGCGAGGTTCCCCTGCCGTACCGCGATCTCGGCAAGCAGCCACTCCTCCAGCCGTTCGTCCACGTCGGCGTCGTAGGGCCGCCCCGCGCCCAGCCGCTCGGGATACAATCGCGCCGCCGCCAGGAGCTCCGTGGCCTCGGACCACCGCTCCGCGGCGATGGCCTCCACCGCGAGCATCAGCTTGGCCTGCCGGTACAGGATGTGCCCGTCCCGCGCCCCCTCGGCCGGCAACAGGTCGAGCCGCGCCAGCAGCGCGTCCGCCTCGCGGTGGCGCCCCGCCTCCACCAGCGCGCGCGCCAGGGTGAGCCCCGAGACGTCACCCTCGGGGAAGCGATCGGCGTACTCCTGCGCCACCGCCACCGCCGCCGCCGGCTCGTGCATGGCCAGCAGCTGCTCCGTCAGCAGCCGGCCGTAGCGCCACTCGGCGGGGTCGAGTGCCACGGCGCGTTCGAGGTCGTGCCGCGCCAGCGCGGCCGCGCGGCCGGGCAGCGCCGCGCGCGTGGCGTAGAACGGCGGGAAGTCGGGGATGTCGCCGAGGGCGGTGAGCAGCGTGTCGGCGGTGGCCACGCGGCCGGCGCCCCAGAAGGCCAGCGCCAGGTAGTAGCGCGGCTTCCAGCTGGCCGACTGCGCCACCGCCGCCTCGAGCGCCGGCACCACCTCCGGCCGGAACGGGAACACCATCGCCGGCGAGCGCCCGTCCGCCCGCGCGATGAGCCCCGCCCGCTCCGCCGCGGGGCCAAGCGCCGCGCGCCAGTAGAGCGCCTCCGGGTGGTCGCCCGCGGCCTCGAGGATGGCGCGGGCCAGGTCGGCCTCGCCCACGTCGGCGTACCAGGCCGCCAGCTCCATGAGCACCTGCTCGGGGAGCTCGGCCCGGATCCCGGCGGCGAGCTGCCGTCCCGGATCGGCCGCGCCCGTGGCGAGCAGCCGTTCCAGCCGCGCCTGGTGGCTGAGCGGGTCGGCGGCCTCGAGCCGGGCCAGCAGCGCCGCGTGGCCGGCCACGTCCCCCCGCCGCCGCGCGGCCACCAGCAAGGCGCCGAGGGCGTCGAGGTTGGCGGGCTCGTCGGCCAGCGCCTTGGCGGCGTACTGCTCCGCCGCGAGCGGCTGCCGCTCGGCCAGCGCCATCCGGGCCAGCTCGGTCCACGCCGCGCCGCGGTACTCGGGCGAGAGCGCGGCGATCTCGAAGCCGTCCTTGGCGTCGGCCAGCCGGCCCAGCCGGCGGTTGGCCAGCCCGTAGTGGTAGTTGGCGGCGCCGTCGTAGGTGTCCACCCGGAGCGCCGCGCGGGCGTAGCCCCGGGCCGATGCGTACTCCAGCGCGCGCAGCGCCATCGCGGCGCGGTCGGCCAGCGCGGGGACGAAGTTGGGGTCGCGGGCCAGCGCGCTGTCGAGGTACACCCGCGCCTGGGCGTAGTCGCGCTGGCGCAGCCACTCCTTGCCGCGCAGGTAGAGCCCGTAGGCGGAGTGCCAGTCGAAGCCGGCGGGGGCGTCGAGTGGGCGGGCCAGCGCGCCGGCGGCCGGGTCGGCGTGGTACACCAGCCGCTCGCCGCCCAGCGTCACCGTGAGGCTCTCGGGACGGAGGCCGGCCACCGTCACCGTGTCGGTGAACGTGGCCTGCGGGGCCCGCTCCACGTAGCGGCTGTACACCTGCCGCGCGCCCACCCGCACCACCAGCGTGTCGCGGATCGGCTGCGCCGGCGCCAGCGCCAGGATCACCCGGTTGCCGCTGGTGCGCACGTTGAGCGCCCCCGCCGCGCCGGCCACCACCATCCCGCCGGTGCCGGCCACCGGGTACCACCGCTCGCTCCATCGGTCCACCGTGCGCGGCGCGAAGCCGCGGTGCTTGAACGGCGTGAGGGTGCTCCCCTCCACCGACTGGTTGAACAGCCGCCCCGACTGCACCTCGGCGTACTGCCCGTCGCGGTCGGTCAGCAGCTGCTCCCAGATCATCCCCTGCCGTGACAGCCCCCAGATCCAGATTTTCTTCCCCGCCTTCTCGTCGCGCGGGGCGGTGCGCACCATCCCGAAGTCCTGGTCGTGCCAGTACGCGCCGAAGAAGTCGGTGGCGGCGCCGAAGACGTGGTACGACTTGTAGCCGCCGAAGTTGTTGCGCTCGTACCAGGAGAGGTCGCGGCCGGCGCCGTCCACCGGCCACGGCCCCACCTCGCCGGCGTGGCCCAGCCGACTGGTGCCGGGATAGATGAACTGCAGGTTCCCCCGCACCGGGATCCCGGCGTTCATCCAGCTGTAGTAGGGCTGCTCCAGCGGCGAGGCGTTGAACCAGGTGGAGGTGGTGCTGAAGCTCGCCTCGCCCGGGGCCAGCCGGACCTCCAGCCGCCACGGGGTGCGGGTGAGCAGGTCGAGCGCGCCGATGATGCAGCTCACGCTGCCGTCGGGGTTGGTGCGGGCCAGGTAGTCCACCGGCGTGGCCACGTTGGGCGTGTGGCCGATGATGCCGTAGTTGGCCTCGATGCCGCCGCTGGTCCAGGGCCCCCGCATGGCGATGTCGCGGAACTTGACCGCGTGGTTGTGATAGAGGAACGAGCGCCCGCTCCGCTTGTCCACCGCGTCCCAGATCTTCCCGCCGATCTCCGGCAGGATCGTCACCCGCAGGTACGCGTTCTCCAGCTCCACCACCTTCCACTTCCGCGGCACCGCGGTGCGGGCAAAGCCGTCGAAGCGGAAGTAGGGATAGATCCGCCCCACCACCGGGATGGGGTTCGGGTCGCTGAAGGGATAGGTGGGATACTCGCGGGTGGTCTCGCGGATGGTGGCCGGGCCCTGGGCCGTGAGGACGGCGGGGAGCAGCAGGGCCAGGAGCGTCAGGCGGATGGGAGTCATGGGGCAGAACCTACGCCTGGCCGGGGTGCGGACAAGGGCGGCGACCGAGCGCCCTTCAGGAGCCGCGCAGCGGCGACTCGGGCGCGAGGGAGTGGCGGTTCGGCGGTTCGGCGGTTCGGAGGAACCGCCTGTCATCCCGAGCGAAGCGAGGGATCCCTTGAAGGCCGCGCCGGACCCGCCGTGCCCGCGGCTGAAGCCGCGACTCGGCGGCAGTCGCTGAAGCGACTCTAGGCGAGAAGCATCGCTGCAACGCCCAGCGCTTTAGCGCTTGCGCAGTGCCGAGCCGCGAGTGTACTCGCGGGCCGGCGAGAAGGGGCGTTCTCCCGAGCGGAGCGAGGAGTCCGTTGACGTCCGCGCCGGACCCGCCGTGCCCGCGGCTGAAGCCGCGACTCGGCGGCAGTCGCTGAAGCGACTCTAGGCGAGAAGCATCGCTGCAACGCCCAGCGCTTTAGCGCTTGCGCAGTGCCGAGCCGCGAGTTTACTCGCGGGCCGGCGAGAAGGGGCGTTCTCCCGAGCGGAGCGAGGAATCCGTTGACGTCCGCGCCGGACCCGGAGGGATCCCTCGGGCGCTCCGCGCCCTCGGGATGACAGCCAGTGGGGCTGGTCCCCTTCCCCCTTCCCCCTTCCCCTTTTCCCCTGTTCCCGTTTCCCGTTTCCCTTTTCCCTTTTCTCTCTTCCCGCTTCCCGCACTCCCTCGCGCCCGAGTCGCCGCTACGCGGCTCCTGAAGGGCGCTCGGTCGCCGCTTCCCGCTTCCCGGTGAGAACCCCACCCCCTACCCTGCGTTACTCACACGAAGGGGTCGCACACCGCGCACCTCGACACCAAGGGGAGGATCCAATGTCCGCCGCATCGCAGCGCACCCGTTCGCCCTGGCTTCTCGTCGCGCTCCTCGTCGTCCTGTCCGCCGCCACCAGCGCCTGCGGCAAGAAGGAGGAGGATGGCGGCTACTCCATCCCCACCGAGGAAGCCACGATCCAGAGCTGTCCGGACGGGACCGAGGACTGTACGGCGCGCTGACGACCGCAGGGCGGACATGGAAAGCCGAAGGGCCGGCGCGGTGCGCCGGCCCTTCGTCGTGTCGGTCCCCTGCCAGGGCTAGTCGTACGTCACCTCGAGCAGGTCGAGCTCGATGTAGTCGTACGCCCCTTCCGGCGCGTGCCACCGGCCGGTGCCGCGCCCCGCCAGCCGCGCCGGCGCCCCTCCCCTGTTCCCTTTTCCCTTTTCCCGCTTCCCGCTTCCCGCTTCCCGCTTCCCGTTTCCCTACCTGGCCTTGAGCGGAAAACTGAACATCGCCGGCGGGTCCGACAGCCGCTGCCCGCCCACCGCCGTGTACAGCCCCATCGCGGCGCGGTTGGCGGGGCTGGTGAGCACCCACGCCTCGCGGCAGCCGAGCTGCTTTGCGTGGTCGAGCAGGCACTGCAGCACCTGCTGGCCGATCCCCTGCCGCTGGTGGGTGGGCGCCACGCCCACCTCGTTGATCCACAGCTCGGCCGGCTTGTCGGGATGCACGTAGTGGACGCCCGAGGCGAAGCCGACGATCACCCCGGCGTCGAGCGCCACGGCGATGTGGTGCCGCGGGTCCTGCAGGAACTCCCGGCACAGCGCCGGGTCGGGGTCGTGGTCGAAGACGTCGGCGGCGGGGGTGGCCAGGAGGTGGGCATCGCCGGCGCCGAGGAGCCGAAACTCAACTGCCATGAAGGACGCTCCGTGAGGGGCTTCGGGTCAGGCCCAAGTGTGCAGGGACGCGGCGGGTGCGGCAAGGGTGGCCGTGGCCCGTCTCCTCAGAGATTCAGAATGAGGCGCAGCCCATCGTCGACCTGGTCCATCAGCCGCCCGGGCAGCCTGGCCAGCGGTTCCCGGAGGTATCGGGCGTCGATTGTTACGATCTGCGAGACGTTCGCCACGGAGTCGCGGGGCAGGCCGGTGGCGCTGGCGGGCAGCAGGACATTCCCGGGGGCATCGAGCAGCCGGAGATTGGCGCTCAGCGCGAGGGTGACGACCGTCGGCAGCCGACTGCGGTTGAATGCATCAGCCTGGATCACCAGCAGCGGGCGGCGGAAACCGGGTTCGGATCCGCGCGGTTCCGGGAGCTCCCCCCAGACCACCGTCCCACGTTCCGCTACCACTGGTCGCGCGGAAGCGAGCGGGCCTGCAGCTCCTGCACCACCGGGTCGAGCGTCCCGGCTTCGCTGGCGTAGACCGCATTCAGGCGGTCCGTGAGCTTCCGGGCCTGGTGCTTGGCGACGTATTCCGCGATCGCCGTGGCGTACAGCTGGCTGCGGGAAACACCGAGCCGGCCGGCCAGGGTGTCGGCGGACTTGAACAGCGCGTCAGGGATCGAGATGGCCGTCTTCATACCCGAGTATAACTCACGGCACACCACGCGTCAAACCCGTGTGCACCGCCTGGCTCACCCCGCCTGCGGCCCCGGGGCCAGCGTCCCCGCCGCAAGGAACATCCACCCGAAGAAGAGCTCCTCCACCACCAGGTCGGGGAGGTGCGGGGCCAGCTGCTCCCACGGGGCGTCGTTGGGCACCGGCGTGGTGGGGAACGAGATCCGGGGAAAGGCGCGCCGCAGCAGCGGGTTGAGCAGCCAGCCCAGGCGGCGCCGCGAGGTCTTGGCGCCGAAGAACACCACCCGCGCCCCAGTGCGCAGCCGCGGCAGCACGTTGGCAAGCGCGGCCGGCGAGGCGTAGACGTCCGGGGCGCCGAACATCAGCGCGCCGTCGAAGCTGCCCTCCAGCACCGCCGTCTCCGCCGCCGCCTCCACCACCCGCACGTTGCGCCACTGGTGGTGCGCGATCCGCCGGTGGGCGTTGAGCGCCACCTCGGCGCTGATCTCCACGCCGACCACCTCGCCGGCCGGACCCACGGCCTCCACCAGGAAGGGGAGGCTGCCCCCCGGCCCGCAGCCGAGGTCGAGCACGCGGGCGCCGGGCGTGAGGCGGAGCAGCCCCACCCCCCTGGCGCGGAGCGGCTTGATGAACGCGATATCGAAATCCGGGAACGGCCGGATCAGGTGGATCAGGGCGCGGAAGTAGCCCGGGGTCTGGCTGGTGCTGGCCATGCGACCGATCCGAAATGGGTGGGGTGCGGCGGCTACACCTTGAGCGCGCAGCGGAACCCGCGCGCCGCGTAGTATGACTGGGCGCCGTTGTGGTAGGTGAAGACCGTGTCGTAGCGCCGGTCGCAGAACAGCGCGCCGCCGAGCGCGCGGATGGGGGTGGGCGTCAGGATCCAGCTCGACGTGGCCAGGTCTACCGGGGCCAGGGCCTGGAGGTCGCGGTATTCCTGCTCGGTGAGCAGCGTGGCGCCCATGGCCTGGGCCAGGGCGATGGCGCTGGCCTTGGGCGGGCGTTCCTTGCGCGAGGTGCGCGCTTCTTCATCGTAGCAGGTGCTGCGGCGGCCCTTGGGGCTCTCGGCGGCGCAGTCCATGAACGTCACGGCGCCGCTCTTCTTGTCGTGGCCCGTCACGTCCGGCTCGCCGCCGGTGCGTTCCATCTCGCTCAATGACCAGAGCTTCTCGGGGTTCTTCTCGAGCCGCGCCAGCACCGTGGCCCACGTGAGACCGGGGTGGCGGGCCGGGTGGCCCTCGAACCGGGCCTTGAGCGTGGCGAGGAGAGCGTCGCGCTGCTTGGGGTTGAGGGAGGGGGACTTGGCCATGGAGAGGCTCGGGTGAGGGGTCAGGTCACGGGGCGCACGCGTGGGATGACGGCCGGCTCAGGGGTTGTCACACACCGGCGTCCCCTCCTGGGCGGGCCTGCACCTGCTGCGCTCTGCGGTAGAGCAGCCAGGCGACAACGGACAGCACCGCTCCCGCGGTGACGACGTTCCTGGCCCCGTGCAGCCCGAAGACGCCGAAGAGGAAGCCGAGCAGCCCGATCATCAGGCACGCCACCCCGAGCACCAGGCAGGCGGCGGCAAGCGGCACCGCGGTGAAGTCGGAGAGGCGGAGGTCGCCGGTCTCGGATTCGGGCATGGTGGGACCTCGGTGCAGGGCCGGCGCGGGCACGGCAGTCACGCTTGAAGGTTCGTCGCCGGCGGGCGGGCCGCAAGGAGGGTGGGAGAGGGCGGGGACTGCGATGGGGTCAGGGTGGCGTCAGGGGCCAGGAGGGCTGCCAACGCAGGGAGGACTCCCGTCGGCCGCGGGTGCCGGTGGCGTGAACTAGCTGGCCTTGCTCCCCTGCATGTAGACCCGCGCCGCCCAGGCACGGACGGCGGCGGCATCCGCCGTGTTCACCCCGTCGCAGTGGTCGCAGCAGCAGGGCGATGGCGGTACCCTGGTGCCGCGCGACAGCAGCCACTCGGCGATCCGCATGGAGAGGTTCCGGCGCCGCGGCGTGGGCGTGTCCCCGAAGTAGGCTGCGATCCGGTCGCGCACGCAGCCCCCGCTGGCGGTGGCGATGCGGCGCATCTGCCCGATGGCCGCGAGCTTGGCGGCCAGCACCGCGGCTCGGGCCTCCTCGTCGCCGGGGGCCATGTCCGCCGTCTTCCCGGCCATGAACCGCAGGAGCCCCGCGTCCCGTTCGCTGGTGAACAGGAGCGCGATCGACGGCGCGCCGTCCCGCCCCGCCCGCCCGAACTCCTGCAGGTAATCCTCCGCGGAGGCGGGATGCTGCCAATGCACCACCAGCCGCACGTCGGGCACGTCGAGCCCCATGCCGAAGGCGTTGGTGCAGATGATCACCCGGGCGGGGGGCTCGGTGCGCCCGGTGAACCGGCCCAGCAGCATCTCGCGCTCGGTGGCCGTGCCGAGCTTCGAGTGGTAGAACGGAAGGTCCCACCCCGCCGACCGGAGGCCCGCCTGCAACTCCTTGCCGGTGTTGACGGTCGGCACGAACAGCATGGCGCGGCCTGGGGGCATCACCCGCAGCATGTCGGCGATGCTGGGATAGCGTTCCTCGTCCTTCCGGACCGACAGGCGGAGGAACTTGATGTTCGGCCGGTTCACCCCCGTCACCACCACCCGGGCATCGGGGATGCCCAGCGACGCGAGGATCCGCCGCTGCCCCTCGACGCCGGCGGTGGCGGTGAAGGCCAGCACGGGCGGGTTGCCGAGGGCCTGGCGCACGGCGCCCAGCTTGCCGTAGTTGGGCCGGAAGTCCCGGCCCCAGCGGTCGATGCAGTGTGCCTCGTCGATGACCAGGTAGCTGGGCCGGGCCCGGCTCACCTCGGCCACCTCGGCCTGGCGCACCATCCCGGGGTCGAAGCGCTCGGGGGTGCAGAAGAGGAATTTGACCGCGCCATCGTGCAGCAGCTGGTAGCGGATCTTCTTTTCGAGGGGGCTCAAGTCGCCGTTGATGAAGGTGCTGGGGATCTTCTTCATCTGCAGCGATGCCACCTGCTGGCTCATCAGCGCCTTGAGCGGCGACACGATGAACCCGCACCCGCGGGTGAGCAGGATGGGGATCTGGAAGCAGAGCGACTTGCCGGAGCCGGTGGCGCTCACGAACAGCAGCGATTCGCCACGGAGGGCGGCCAGGATCACATCCAGCTGGGGCGAGCGGAAGCGGGGGACGCCGAGCAACCGCATGGCCGCCCCGACCGACTCGTCGATCCCGGCGAGCTCCTGCTGGCGGTCCAGGAGACGTGCCACCCAGAGCCCCCAGCGCTCGATCATCCGGCGGGCGAGGGTGCCCTGCAGGTTCGGGTGGTGCGCGGCGTGGCAGCCGTCGCACA
>Ga0268298_10003542_pt1 | contig 15869 bp, 8 predicted proteins | sample WWTPWeurt_MetaG_FD_194462 | JGI IMG/M metagenome (GOLD analysis project Ga0268298, IMG submission 194462) | Activated sludge microbial communities from WWTP in Nijmegen, Gelderland, Netherland - WWTP Weurt | ecosystem: Engineered > WWTP > Aerobic digester > Activated sludge | place: Netherlands... | reverse complement strand
AGCGTGTGGAGCAATTTCTCGGTGGGCGGCAACTACGTGGGGACGGTGATTGACGTGCTCGGCAACTCGGTGACGGGCATCGGCGTCTCGAAGAAGACATCGCCTGTCGCGCCGCTCGACGCCATCCTGTGGCACAACGATTTCACGCGGATCCCGCAGCGCGCGAGCCTCCAGCGCGCCCCGGAGGAGGGGTTTGGCAACTACCTCTTTCTCCTGGAGCTGTCGCACCTGTGGGGCCCGGCGCTCAAGGTTCCTCCGCCCAATACGGGGGCCCTCATCGGCTTCAGCTACCACTGGTCCTTCTTCAAGAGCCCCCCTTCGCCGGCGGGCGGCAACGACTGGACCGACAACGGAGACGGGACGTTCTCGGTGGTCCCGCAGCTCCCCTCCCAGGTGAAGTTCGCGCCCATCGATCTCTACATCATGGGCCTCGCGCCCGCGGCGGACGTGCCTCCCTTCCAGGTCCTGGAGGACGCGGTGGTCCCGGCGACTCCCACGGATCCGCTGTGGGGCGGGGCCTTCGCGGCGCACTCCTTTCCATGGTTCGATCAGGACAACGCGCTGACGATCACGGCCACGAAGCGGACGATCACGATCGACGATGTCGTGACGGCGAACGGCGAGCGCCTCCCTGCGGCGGGCGAGAAGACATCATGGAAGGTGGGGATTGTGCTGCTCGTCTCCTCCAAGGACGACGCGGCGACGATCGATGCGGACAAACAGGCCTTCGCGGGCCTCGCGAGCGGCCTCGCCCCCGGGTTTGCGACGGCCACGTCCGACAAGGGCTCACTGGAGATCGTGACCGAGGGGATCGGCATGGGTGGCAGTGGCGGGACCGGCGGACAAGGGGGCAGCGGGGGAACGGGCGCGACAGGCGGGGGCGGAGCGGGCGGCGGGACGGGCGGCGGCGGAGCGCTGGGGGACACCGGCGGAGCCGGCGATGAGAGTGGCAGTTGTGGGTGCGAGGCCGCAGGCACAGAGAAGGGCCAGGGGCTCGCGGGGCTCGCGGCGCTCGGGCTTGTTTTGGGGGTTGTCCGGCGGCGCAAGCAGCGTCGGGGCTCCTCACGGCGCGCGATCTGGTAAAGAGGAGAGACGATGTCGCGGAGCGTCCACGATACATGGGGTATGTTGGCGGAGGTGCGGCGCGCGGACTTCGCGGACGAGGACGCGCGCGCGGACAGGATCGCCGACCTGAAGGCGAACCTGCGACGGCAGCACTTCTTCCGGACGAGCGCGCGGAGGCTGCGAAAGGCCCTGATCGCGACGCTGCGCTCCATGAACACCCGCGCACAGCTCCTGGTGGCGGCGGTCATCACCGCAGCCTGCGGCCCGCCCCCGGCGCCGAGCGCCGCGATGAACGCGGAGGTGGACCAGGGCCTACCCGCCCCCACGACGAGCGCCGCTCCCCTGGATACACGCGCCCCAGAGCCGGCGGAGAGAGCCCCCTTCGTCACCGGCAACAACGCCTTTGCCGCGAGCCTCTGGGGGGTGATCCGCTCGCGACCCGGGAACCTCAGCGTCTCTCCAGCGAGCATCACCACGGCCATGGCCATGGCCTTCTTCGGCGCGCGGGGCGAGACAGCGGCGGAGATCGCGCGGGCCCTCCATTTCGAGGCCAGCCCGGAGGACACGATGCGCGCGGCCGGCGAGCTCGTGCAGGGCTGGAGCACCGCCGGCGGGCCCACCGTCCTGCGAGCCGCAAACCGCCTCTTCGTGGACAAGACCGTGCCCCTCGAGAGACCGTTCCTCGACGCCGCGGAGCGCACCTTCGGGGCCCCTTTCGAGGCCGTCGATTTCACGAAGAGCGCCGATCGGGCGCGAGAGCAGATCAATGATTGGGTGCTCGTGCAGACACACTACCACGTCCGCGATCTGCTCCCGCGCGCGAGCCTGGACGGCCAGACGCGCCTCGTGCTCGTCAACGCCCTCTACTTCAAGGCCGACTGGGCCTCTCCTTTCGACCCTTCCAGCACCCGGCCCCTCGCGTTCCACGTGAACAGCACGACCACGAAGGAAGCGCCCATGATGAACAAGGTGGCCACGTTTCGCTTCGCGGCGCCTCCCGGCCTGCGGATCCTGGAGATGCCTTATCAGGGAGATGACGCCTCGATGGTGTTCCTGCTGCCTGACGCGGCGGACGGCCTGCCCGCGCTCGAACAGACGCTCACGGGCGCCGACATCGACCGGTGGATGGACGTCGCGAAGCCCGCGCGAGTGGCGGTGACCTTGCCCCGATTCGAGATCGATCCAGCCTCGTCCCTGTCGCTCCGAGACACGCTGGGCGCGCTTGGTATACGACTCGCATTCGACAAGAAGACGGCCGACTTCACGGGCATCTCCAGCCCCAAGGATCCGCGCGACAGGCTCTTCTTGAAGGAGGTCTTTCACAAGGCGTTCGTGAGGCTCGACGAGAAGGGCACCGAGGCCGCCGCGGCGACGGCCGAGCTGAGCGCGCGCGGGGCCGTCGAGCCGGAGCCGGAGGTCTTCCGAGCGGACCACCCCTTTCTCTTTGTCCTCCGCGACACGAAGACAGGGATGATCCTCTTCTGGGGCCGGGTGGCGGACCCATCGAGCCCGTAGGACTGACCATGTCCCTTGTTCGGCGGAAGCCGCGGCAAGGCGAGGGTCCGACGTCGGGCTCTCCAGGGTCCGACGTCGGGCTCTCCAGGGTCCGACGTCGGGCTCTCCAGGGTCCGACGTCGGGCTCTCCAGGGTCCGACCTTCAGTTGGCCGGATCGCAGCGGATCGCGCCGCTCGCCGGCAGCGTCAGCGCGTGAAAGTCGAGCGACGACGCCGTGGCCAGATCCGGGCCTGAGCGCGCCACGAGCGGCGCCACGATGCCGTTGATGGTGTGCGTGTGCGTCACGACCTGGCTCGCGGGCGCCAGCGTGTCGGGATCGAGCAGCACGAAGTGCATGTCGTGGTCCGAGATGCACCCGCCGCAAATCCAGATGATATGGCCCTTGGTCCAGGCGAGGCCGACGCGGTCATCGAACATCTCGAAGCTGGGCCACGAGCTCTCTTCCTGATCCACCGGGGCCTCGAGCGCGGAGAGCACCGCGGCCCCGTCCTTGTCCACCACCGCGACACGAACAAAGGTGGAGCCCTCCTGCTTCTCACCGTCGGTGTCGCTCTCGGTGAAGGTGACCCAGTAATGATCACCCACCTTGATCAGGCTGCGTCGCGGCGAGGCGCTGAGCTGGGAGCGGACGTTCGCGCTGGCCGCGACGGAGATCCGGCGCGGGGCGAACCTCGGCTTTCCGTCGGCGTCGACGATGGTGAAGTCCACCTCGGTCTGACCGAGGCTCCCTGTCGTGAACGCGAGGGCGAAGCCCCCATCCCCTGTCGGAGCCGCGGCGGCCTCGGCGATATACGTCTCGCCGACCGAAGCGATGAAAACGGGGGCTCCCATCGCGTTGCCGTCGGCGTCGAGGCGCAAGAAGGAGAGATCGATGTTGGAGCCGCTCAACGCGCCGTAAAACAACGCGTATCCTCCTCCATCGGGCACGAGCGCTGCGGCGGCGCTCTGCGAGGCGCTCGTGACGGACAGCTCGGTGGGCCCGGCGACGATCGCGGGCGTCGCGTCGACGCGGGCGAACGTGATCGTCTCGCCGGGGGCGGACCACACGGCCGCGAGGGTCTCTCCGTCGCTCGCGAGGGCCGGCGCTCGAAACGCGAAGGGCTCGCTCACGAGGTCGACCGAAGCGCCGAGCGTGCCGTCGAGATCGATGGCTGTCACGCGGAGCTTCTCCTCGCCGCGCAGCTCGAAGAAGGCGCCGCCGAGCTCGGCCAGGCCCGCGATCTGCCCGGACATGGCGCCGGGCTCCTGCGTCATCGCGCGGGTCTCCGCGCAGTCGTGCGTGAGCGCGGGAGGCTTCATCAAGATGGGCACGAGATCGATCCCGGGGCCGCCGCCCGCGCCGCCGCCGCCGGTGTTTGTGCTGCCGCCGGTGCCGGAGCCGCCGGTGCCGCCGCTGCTCGACGACGAGCCATCGCCGCAGCCGATCGCGGCCGACAGCAGAATCACGCATGAAACAAGCTGTGCAAAGGACTTCATGGGGGGCAGCATACCGCGCTTGGGCAGGCGGCACACCACCCGAAGAGGGGGCTTGTCCCTCAGGCGGAGGGGCTCCGGAGCGCTCGGGCATGCGGTGACGGCCGCCGCTTTCTGTTACAGTGCCGCGCACCATGGCCGGCGACGGACGGACGAAGGGAACGCGAGACGGAAACGACGACGCACCGGACACGGATCCGCAGCCCGCGCAGGCGAAGCTGCCGCCGCTCGTTGATCGATTGCCGCCCGGAGAAGAAGGGGCGCGCGCGTTTGCGACGCTCGCACACGCCTTGATCGCTGCCTGGGCGGAGCGGGTGGGCGTGCGCTACGATCGCGTCTCCGCGAGCAGCGCCGTGGTGGGCGGCCCGACGGACAGCGCTGTGATGGGCGGCGTGGCCGTGGACGGAGGACTGCCTGGATTCGATGGGCCGGTGCTCTTCCTCTTCGAGGACGCGGACCGAGCGAAGGAGCTGCTGGTGGATGAAACGGCGTCCCTGCTCGCCGTGCCCGCGCTGCGCGCCGCCGCCAAGAAGCAGCGAGCCGGACGCGATGTCATGGAACCGCCGCGCCACGTGGTGGTTCTCACGCCCACCGACCCGCCGGTCGAGGCACCGGAGAAAAGCACCGATCCGAACGGCGTGAAGCTGCACGAGTGGGGACCCGCCAAGATCGAGCCCCTCCTGCGTGCCTGTCCGCCGCTGTTCGCCCGCTATTACCCCGAAGAAGCCGAGAGCGTCATTCGTGGACACGACGGATCGTCCTATGCCCACATGGCACAGGCGCTCCGCGCAGCGGTGGTGACAGCGTTCGCCCCTCTCCGAATGGTGGGCGTTCCAACAGCCGCCCTCGGCGATCAAGATCGCCAGCAAACGATGTCGCTCGCTTCCATCTTCGTGCCGCTCCGCCTGGCGGAAAGGGGACAGCCCACCACGGTCCACTCAGCAGCCGAACTGCTCGCGAGCGGATCTTCGTATGTTCTTCTCGGTGATCCGGGGACGGGAAAGACGACGCTGCTCCTCTTTCTCGCCCTGGTCTTCGCGGGCGGCGCCAGCTTGCCGGGATATGCGCCGGATGGCCGACTGCCTCTCTTCGTGTCGCTCCGCGAGCTCTCCGCGGCGCGCGCGAAACAGCCGGGGATGACCGTCGTCGACTACCTGGCGCAACGAGCGCGCGAGGGCCATGAGATCCAGTGTTCCCAACCCGCGCTGGCGGCTTTCTTCGAGGCCGCGCTGCGCCTCGGGGACGCCATCGTCTTCTTCGACGGCCTCGACGAGGTGGGCGCGGATTCGACGCGGGCGAAGACGGCGGCGGACGTGCGGGCCTTTCAGGCGACGTACAAGCAGTGCCCTGTGTGGGTGACCTCGCGGAAATATGGATACACGCCCAAGGTCGCCCTGCCGGAGCATTTCGCACACTTTTTGATAGCCCCCCTCGATGACGCCCAGATCGGCGAGCTCGTGGAGCGGTGGTATTCGGCCCGCGAGCCCACCCCCGGCGAGCGCCGCCGCCTGATTGGCGAGCTGCAACAGGCCATCGAGCGGTCTCCGAGCGTCAAGCGCCTCGCGCAAAATCCGCTGCTCTTGACGCTGACAGCGCTTGTTCACCAGACGCAGAAGAGGCTCCCGCGGGATCGCGGCGAGCTCTACGAGCTGTGCATCGAGATGCTGCTCAAGACATGGGTGGCCGCGCGTCTGGGGGAGGATTCCAGCGGAATCGTCGGGGCGAGGTCGTCGAGCTCGGGCGTGGCCAGGGCGCCGGATGTGGCAAAGAGCGCAGGGGGCGCTCTCGACGCGGCGGCGCCGCTGCGCCTGCACACGCACACGCAGAAAGACTATCTGGCGCACCTGGCCCTCTTCGTTCAGGAGAAGAATCAGGGAGAGAAGACAGAAGAAGCGCGCGGCCTCGTGCGCCGGCGAGACGTGATCGAGGTGCTCACCCGGAGGCACCTCGAGGTCGCGCAGCGCGGGCGGCCGGACCTCAGCGAAGGCGCTGCGCGCGAGGAGATGGCCGAATTTCTGGAGCACGTGGCGGACAGGACAGGGCTCCTCATCGATCGCGGCGGAGACGTCTTCTCGTTCATTCACCTTTCATTCCAGGAGTACCTCGCCGCCTGGGTATACACCTGCACCGGCGCGTGTCCCCCCGAGTTCTTCGAACAGCGGATCGGGCAGCAAGCCTGGGAAGAGGTGCTCCTCTTGCGCCTCTACATCATCCTGAGCCGGGGCGGCGGAGAGGCCGTATTCGACGGGATCGTCAGTCACCTGTTTCGCGCGCTGGAGCGAAAGGACCGACCGGCGGCGTGGCTGACGCTCGCTCGAGCGCTGCGCGACAACTTGCAGTTTCGCAAGGCCGATGAGGCGGCGGTGCTCGAGAGGGCGCTCTCGGAGTGGCTCAAAGAGCCCGCGCTTCGCGGTGACTGGTTCGATGTGCTGAGCGATATCCGGCTCTTCGCCGAGCAACCGGCGGTACACCTGCGCGCGCTGCTTGTCGAGGCCGCGGCAAAGAGGGCTCCCACCGAGGCGATCGCCTGTCTCCACCTGACGACAAGGCTCTTCGGGTTTCCGGAGGAGGTGGTCCCCATCCTCGCGGCGCGCGCCGATCTCGCCCCTGTTCGCGCGGATCTGTGCGCATTCTTCCGCCACCCGAGCGCCGCGCCGCTCTTCGCGGAGGCCACCCCTGCCGACTGGGCCACGTTGCTGAACGTACACACCGGCGAGTCCTATGCGATCACCTTGGAGTGGATAAACGCCGGTGACGGCCTGCCGGTAGCGGCCCTGCAAGGTGCGACGGGCTTCCTGTGCCGACGAGTGATCGCCGACTTTGCGGCGCGCGCCGCATTCGGAGCGATGCACCGAGGTAGCCGGGCGGCAGGGGCTTTTTTCACGACCGGGGAGACACTGCGGCTGGATGGCTGGAAGTACGCCGTGGAAGTCCCGGCCGGAGCCTTGCGTGTGCCCGGCAAGGCGCTCGGCAGCCAGGTGGCTCGCTCGCGGAGCGTGGCTTGTCCAGGCCTGGCGCCAGAGAGCCTCGCCCCGCGGGGAAACAAAGGAGGTTTTGAGGCGCTCCTTGCCCGATGGATGGCCCGGCTCCTCGGAGAACAGCTCAACAAATTCCCACGGGATGCTCCTGTCGAATCCGCCACGCCCGACGCGCTCGCCGGCGCCCTCATCCGCGGTTTCGGCCGAGCTTTCGCCCGCGGTTTCGTCCGCGATTTCGTCGACGATTTCGTGCACGATTTCGGCCGCGATTTCGGCCGCGATTTCGACCACGCTTTCGTCCACGATTTCGACCGCGCTTTCCGCCGCGCTTTCGGCCGCGCTTTCCGCCGCGATTTCGGCCGCGATTTCGGCCGCGATTTCGGCCGCGCTTTCGGCCGCGCTTTCGGCCGCGCTTTCGGCCGCGATTTCGGCCGCGAATTCGTCCGCGAATTCGTCCGCGATTTCGTCCGCGATTTCGGCCGCGAATTCGTCTTCGATTTCGACCGCGCTTTTCTCAGCGCTTTCGGCATCGATCCGGACGCTCCGGACTTCGAGGGCCAGTGGGAGCGGGCAATGACAGACGAGCAGAAGCTGTTCGAGGCGCTACAGCATCCATTTCTCTGGGCGGCAACCAGGTACCTGGCACCTCAAACCTCTCTCTCTAATCCGCCCTCGACGAGCGGCCCTCGGGTGAACGTGGAGAACCCGTTCGCCCTTCCCCTCGCAGCGGTGCACCTCTGGACCGCTGCCGCGACAATCCATTTTTTCTACCTCGCGCGCGACCTCGCCGTCCAGTTCCCTGCCGCAAACACCGACATTCCCAGTTACCCTGTGGATACATGGCTTGCCACTCACCCCTTCAGTGCTTTCTACATGGCGCTTGTCTGGGCCGACCTCACCACCCTCCTTCATCAACAAGGCATCTCCCTCCGAGGCGAGCGCGGCGTGTTGATCCTGGCCCACGCGGCCTACGCAGCCTGCCGGTTCGGATTCCTGACCACCGGCGAAGCCTGGAAATCCATGCTGGACGACCGCGACACCGAAGACCCGCGCATCGAGGCGATGTTCCACCTCTACAAAGTAGCCTGCTTCGAGGACACCGATGCTCACGTCGCCGAATGGCGAAAGCGCACGCAAAACCCCGCCCCGGAGCTCCGCCCCCTTCTCGACGCGGCAGGCGTGGTGATCCCCCCTCCTCCTGCGACTCCACCCCTCTCTCCAAAGGGAGCTCCACCCATGTCCGCCTGGTTCGAAGTCCAGCCTTTCCCCTGGGACGACACGCGCGCCCCCGAGCTCCTTCAATTGCTCCTGAATGCCTATCCCGACATCGAGGCCATCGAGATGCGCGGCAAGCTGGCCGGTGTCACATTGGCCACCTTCCTCACCCACAAGGGCGCTGGCCCAGCGTGGGAGAGCCTCCTCGACGCCGCCGCCAAACAGGGCAAGACGCGCCTCCTCCTCGACAAGATCCTCGCCGACAACAGCGTCGCGGCCTTTCACCCCAAGCTCCGTGATCTCCTGAAAGGACAGGCCCCCTCACCCCCGGCCGCTTCACCCGCAGCCCCTTCTCCCGTTCGGATCGAACCTCCCCGCGAGCGAGACAAGGCACCTCCCAGCGAGCGAGTCCTCTTCTCCTGGCTTCACCTCTCGGACATCCATGTGGGCCAGGGCGACGCCGCGCACAAGTGGAATCAGGAGCGCGTGCTCGACGCGCTCGTGGCAGACCTTCAAGAGCACTTCGGTCCTTCCCCCGCGACGCCCATCCCGGCCCCTCAAGCCCTCTTCGTCACCGGCGACATCGCCTTCAGCGGCAAAGCCGAACAATACACCAAGGCCAAGGCGCGCCTGGCCGAGATCGCCAGTGCCGTCCGCCTCGACCTCACTCGCGTCTTCACGGTGCCGGGCAACCACGATGTCGATCGCGACGCGGACAAGGACCTTTTCACCAAGCTCACCCTCCAATCGGCGCGCGACGGGGCCACGCCGCTCGACGCGCTCCTGAACGACACCACCGGCCGCGCCAAGCTGGCGAGCCGCTCCTCCGCCTATGCCGCCCTCACACGCGAGCTCGCGCCGGTGGACGCCGAGTCCGATCGCCTCTTCTGGAAGCACACCTTCACCTCGTCGGCCGGCATTCAGGTGCGCCTCCTGGGCCTCCACACAGCGCTCCTCGCCGCCGACAACACCGATCATGGCAAGCTGTGCCTCGGCGAGCAGCAGCTCCATGCCGTGAAATCCTCCAAGGAGGAGCTCGCGATCCTCCTCACGCACCACCCGTTCTCGTGGCTGTCCGATGGCGCCACCGCCGCAGCGCACGTGGCGCAGCACGTGGACATCCACCTCTCCGGCCATGTGCATGGGGCCGAGTCCCAGGGGCTCTGGGGAGGCGCCGGAACAGGCCTTGTGCGCGTCGTCGCGGGCGCCGCCCACAACGAGCGGCTCCCCCCGGGCGTGCCCGAGTCGCACGGCTACAACCTCGCCGCCGTCGTGCGCACCACCGACGATCGCCTCGTCCTGCGTGTCTGGCCGTGGAAGTGGCAAGAACAGACTCAGGACTTCCGCGCCGACGTCGCGAACCTCCCCAAGAACAAGCCCTTCGCCGAGCACCCCCTCCTGCGCGTGCGACTGCCGATCACCGCCGCGCGCTGACCCCCCGAGGGATGCGCTCGGGGAGCTTCACGCGTCCCTCGCGACCCTTCAGCGACGCCAGCGAACCTTCGAGTCGCCCCTGCGAACCTTCGAGTCTCGCTCGGGGAGCTTCGCGCCTCGCTCGCGAACCTTCAGCGACGCCCGGGAACCTTCAGCCACGATCCTGGAGCTTCCCGGACGGCGCCCCTCGTCTCGCAAGTGCCCGAGATGACTTCCCTCCTCGCCCAAGCACGTTTCCCGCGCCCGCCCGCGGGCTCCGCGAGCCTCCCGGAAAGCCTTCAAAACAGGCCCGGGAAGGTTCCGAGCCGTCCGGGAAGCCTCCGAGCCGTCCGGGAAGTTTCGACCCATGGACTTGCTCGGCGTTTTTCGCGATCGCGGAGAACGTGCTCGCGCCTTGCCCGCCCTTCGGGGTCTCGGCTGCCCCCGATCTCAAGACCGGGGCAGCTCGACCTTCAAGGACCCGAGGATCCGGCTCCAGTCGAGCGACCATTCGAGCGGCAGCGAGGGATCGTTCAATCGAGCAGAGGTCTGCTTCAGGGGTACGCGAGCTCTCCGACTGAGCGCGCTGCGCGCCTCCATGAGAAGCTGCGCGACATCGTCACACCCATCCAGAAACGCCTTCACGGTACGCGCGATCGCACGTCGGAGCTGGGCGTCGTGCAGACCGACTCCACCGACGTCGGGGGCCTGGACCGGCTTGAAATGGCCCGCATAGGCCGCAACTCCCCGTTCAATCGCCGCCCGCCCAAAGCTCTCGACGTCCGTCGCTTCGGCCAGAGTCGAGCACGCGAATACATAGACTCGCGCTCCCTGGAACATCGCTGCGAACTGGGACGCATCCGCCCAGACGACGACGGGCCGAAAGGGGTGAAGCGGATCGGGACCAGGACCCGCACGGAGCGTGTCACCACCGTGCGCGAGGACGAAGCCACGGCGCGCATCCAAGTCGACGACGGCTGCGGCGATCGCTGGGTGATCGGGTGAAGCTCCATGGAAACGAGCCGCCGGCGGATGCCGTTCAGCGTACCAGTGTGCAAAGGCATCCGATGCCTGAAGCGCGGGGTCGTCCTCGCGAAAGAGCGAGACAAGCACGTAGCTCACGACTCCTCGCTCTCCGCTTCTTCGCGCATCGAGAGGAGGATCGTCTTGGTCATCTCCTCGGCGAATTTCTTGGCGAGCGGCCCTTCTTCCCGGATCGAGGCGAGGACCTCGCGCGCGCGCACCGGAGCGCCGGACTCGTCGCGAAAGAGGACAGCGTTGTCAGTGAGCCCGGAGCCGACGAGCGAGCGCAGCGCATCCCAGAGCGGACCGGGCTCGTAGAAATGCTCGATGGCCTTCGCGCGGTTCGTGAGGATCGCGCGCGTCCCGTGTACGTCGTCGCAGGTGACGTCGTAGTATTCGGAGGCGATCGCGAACGCGTGATGATGGGTCGCGATGAAGAGCTGATCGAGGTCGTGCTCGGCGACGACGCGCGCGAGAAGATCCGCGAGACGGAGCATCAGCTTCTTGTGCAGATGCGCCTCGGGCTCTTCGATCTGAACGATAGGAGTCGATGAGACGAGGACGTCGAGGAGCAGGATGAGGAGCTGTTGTTCGCCCGTGCCGAGGCTCGTGAGCGGGATCCCGTCGACGTCTCCCCGGGTGATCTGCGTCTCGTACTCGCGAAACTCATTGTTTCGAACCGCGATCAGCTCGATCGGAGACGAGCCGCCAATCGCCTGCGCGAGGCGAGTCGCGACGTGTCGTGGCACGGCGCGCTCGCGGGTGTCCGACGAGGTCGCCATGAGGTAGAGTCGCCGCTGGATCTGCTCCGGAGAGACGAGAGACCCAATGTCGACGTCGAACTCGCTGCCGACGATCCGTTCTCGTGAGATGCGGCGGTAGGCGTCGCTCACCCGCAGCAATTCACGGCGAAGCAGCCGGGAACGCAGGCGGTCGAGGATCAGAGCGTGCTTCGCGGCGACCTCAGCGCGCTGGTGCTCGACGCCCTGGCGGTTCAGCGCCCCGGGCTGCGCCTCGTTTCCTGTGAGCGAAAGCCCATCCCCGATCCGAGCGCGCGGCGCCCACCACCGGATCCCGTCACCGACGTCTTGCACGACGATGTCGACGTCGAGGCAAGCACCCTCGGCGAGACCACCGACGCTCTGCTGCGCCCGCGAGCCCAGCTCGATCTCCATTCGAAACTGCATCTCGTGCCGAGCTAGCCGATTGAAGTCATCCCGGCGAATCCCCAGTTGCGCGTCGGCGATGACGTAGTCGATTCGCGTCGACTCCTCCCGCGTCCCGGCGATCTCCATGTCACTCCCCAACCATCTCATGGGCAGGGCCATCGCCCGCAGGATGTTCGATTTGCCGGCCCCGTTCTCCCCGTGCAGGACGACGATCGGCGGCAGGTCGGTGAGCTCCAGCTCTCGAATGCTGCGGTATCCCCGCACGTACAACCGGCGGATGCGGGTGGGTTTGTGGGCAGCGAGCGCGCTCATGGCGCAGGCAGTCTCTCACGCGCGGGCGAGAGTGGCAATGTCAAGATTTTTCTCACCCCTCCCTGAGCAGGGAGAGGTAAACCGTCCTTCTCTCGCCAGTTAACACTCCGTGTGTTCCGATTCGCTCAGGGCGTGACTTGCACCGTGACGGGGATCTCCACCGTCGCGCTCCCGGAGCTCGGCGCGGCGAAGACAGCGGATCCGACGCGGGCCTGCATGCACGAGAGCGAGGGCGCCGGGATGCCCTGCGCCGTCCGGAGCGAGGTGGAGAGCACCTCTCCCGCCGGACCCACCACCGCCAAGAGCCTCGCGCTCGCGCCCGTCTGGAGCGATGTCGGATCCGTCGCGAGCGCCCTGTTGAGGCACCGCCGAAAGCCCGCCGCCATGCCCGCCGACACGGCCGAAGCGTTCGCGATCGTACCGCCCGTGACCGTCACCGCGCCGAGCGAAACCAAGACCGTGGGGCCCGTCACCTTCCCCGGCGAGGTCGATCCCACCGGCGCGGACAAGCCGGCGATTCCAGCGAGCCCCCCTCCAGAGCTCCCCCCCAGGCCCGTCCCGAGGTTGAGATTGCCAGTCAGGACTCCGTTGCTGGTCGTCCCACCCGAGCTGCTCAGCGTCTGCAACATGACCATATCCAGCTCACTCAGGTGGTCTTCCGGCGTGCGCGCAGTCGCGGTCGGCGGAGTCGCGGCCCTCGCTGAGGACGCCGGCGCCGCGGTCTGCACGCCGGACGGAGCCGAGCTCGACGGCGCATCGGAGGGGGCCGCGCTCGCCGAAGGCGCGGGCAATTCGGTCGACACTGTCGCGACCTTGGGGGGCTCCTGCGCGCCGGCGCACGCGCCGATCCCACCGATCGCCGCCAGAAGAGCCACGCTGCCCAAGAACCCCCTCTGTCCGCGCATGGAAACCATGGCGCATCAAACCCGCAAAGCGCCGCTCCGTCAACCCTCGTTCGGCGACCCGAAAATCGATATCAACGTCGAGCGCCCATGGATCTCTGGCCCACCAGGGGGCGCCGATTTCCTGCGGCACAGCGCGTGGTGGGCTGTTCTCTTCGGGGAAAAGGGGTGTGCACATCCGGCACGTTCGGTGCTTGTTGGAGGAGGACTGGAGATGCGTGACAGATGTACTGGAAAAGGAGCGCATCCATGAAACGATGGCTTTCGGCGATGGTGGCGGCGGTCCTGTGCGCAAGCTGTGCGCCTCCCTCGGATTCGAGCGAGTCGGCGGGCGATGCGACGGCGCAGGACGACGATCTCGGGATCGGCGCGGTGCTCGATGTCCCGGATCCGGAGGCCGAGACCGGTCCTTGCTCCGATGTCTGCGAGTCGATCGTGATCGTGCCTGTCGACCCGACCAAGCTCGGCGATCCGCCGCTCTACGAGGGCCCGCCGGACGACAATGGCTATGTCGTGGGCGCTCACCTTCTCACTGTCACGTACGCGTACATGCGCACGGAGCCCGACGGGGACGCGGCGCTCGTCACCGGCGTCGACCCCGGGACAGGCGTGCACAAGGACGGGATTCACCTGTGGGGCAATCCGAAGGGCGTGCTGCCGCCCGCGCAGGAGGTCACTCTCCTCGACGCGACGCCCCAGCACGGGTATTTCCAAGTGAAGTACGACGGCAAGACAGGGTGGATCTCGAAGAAGCGTCTCCTCCTCGAGGACCCGGACGTCGATCCGGTGGACTTCGCGATGGCGAACGCGAACGTGTTCTTCAAGCACCAGATTCACCGGACGAAGTGGAACAAGGATGGTCCGAGCAAGTCGGGGAGCTGCGCGCCCGCGAGCCTCGCGATGGCCGTGCGGATCCTCGGGCGCGAGCCTGCGGGCCTGTCCATCGAGCAGAGCATTCACCGCATCCGGCACCTCTACGAGTCACCGATCGACGAGGCGTCGAGCACGTCCGGCACGACCCGTGCGGAGATCTACAAGGCCGCGACCGACGACGCGCTGGATCTGTCGGTCCACGCGATGAAGACCGACCACCCGAAGCCCTCCGACGCGCTCAAGGCGTTGAACGTCGAGCTCGACAAGAAGCGCCTCGTGATCCTGGAGGGCAACACGGGCACGGGCGCCAAGGTGAGCACCTATCAAAAGGAATTCAACGCGATCTACGCGGCGGCGGTGAAGGCCGGACAGTCGCTCTACCACACAAAGTATCCTTTCTCCGGCAACCACTCCATCCTCGTCGTGGGGCGGGACGAGGACGGGAAGTACGTGGTCGGAGATCCGATGTCCGAGGTGGGCATGGTGAAGCTCAGCGCCGCGGCGATGAAGGACTTCATGTCGCGGATCCCCGGTCACCGGGGCACGGGGACCTCGGTCTGGGTGAAGTAGGCCGCCCCCCCGATTCGCCGTTTGCGCTCCCGGATCTTCGAGCGGCGGCGCCGACCCGGCCGGCGCCTCTCGACTCAGGTGGACGCTCGCGCACCGGCGGGGGCGAATCCCCAGCACATCACCCATTCGGCGAGCTGCCGCACCTCGGGGACGGCTCGCGAGGAGTCGCCGTCCTCCAATCCCCACAAACGGGCCGCATGACGGAGACTCGCCGCTTCCAGCCATTCCAGGATCCGCGCCGGAGCATGGGTCTCGATTGGCTCGATGACCCAGCAGGTACAGTGTTTGACCTCCTCGCACGGCTGCGCCTGTCGGCACTGCTCGTAATCGAACGCGCGACACGCCTCCTGCCAGAACGTGTGATTCGCGCCCGTCTTCTCCTGGACTTGCCGGAGTCGCAGCCCGTCCTTGAGGTGCGCGTGCGCGAGCCACGGCAGCGAAGACGCGCGCTCCCGCAGATCCCGGAGCGCGGCGATCTTGGGAGACGGCAGCGCCTCCTCGTACATCGCCAGAGGGATCATGTTCTCCAGCATCCGGACGTGCAGCAGGACCGCGCACAATGGCACGCGGGGTCCGCGAGACGGCAGCCTGTCCTGACTCGCGTCATGGAGGTCGGCGATCCAGCCGTCGACGGCGGAGACGGCATGCCGGAGCCTGAGGGCGGTGCTTCCGACGGAGCTCCCGGGCGCGTCTCGATCGCTGTCGGCGACAGCCAGGGTCATACGACCCGACGCGATGGCCAGTTTGAAGGCTTCAGGGAGGCTGGACCCTCCGCCCAACCGAGGCTCGATCGACGGCGTCCGGAACTGTCTATGTTCTTTGAAGAGCAGCGCGCGCCCCAGCTCGATGTAGATCTTCGCGTCCACGGCGTGCTCGGCCACGAGCACGGAGCGACTGGCGTGCTCGGGGTCTTCGAAGGAGGTCACGGGCTGCTGGAAGACGCGCTGCGAGCCTCTCCGCAGGAGTCGCCCGTCGAACTCCGGCCCCGCGCCGACCGCGACGTGCACCGGGAGTCGGCGCGGCAGATCGCCTGTTTCGGCGCGCGTGGCGAGCAAGAACTTGAGCGCACCGCGGGCCCACTTCGAGAGATCGGAGGCGAGCAGGCGCCTGGCCGAGGCGTCCACCACCAAGAGGTGCTTTCGATCATCGTGGGCGCGCAGGAGGTTGTCGATGGCCTTGAGCGAGCGGTCCTTCTCGTCTCCGCTCAGCGCGGCGTCGACCGCAGTGTGATCGAGGTAGATGAGCACGCTCAGTCCCCCGCGCCGGAGGCGAAGAATCCATAAGGCCAGTCGATCAAATGACCGTCCTCGTCATAGTTGACGACCCGCACATCCGCCTGGCCGGTCTCCTCGTCTCGGTC
>Ga0268298_10003541_pt1 | contig 15870 bp, 13 predicted proteins | sample WWTPWeurt_MetaG_FD_194462 | JGI IMG/M metagenome (GOLD analysis project Ga0268298, IMG submission 194462) | Activated sludge microbial communities from WWTP in Nijmegen, Gelderland, Netherland - WWTP Weurt | ecosystem: Engineered > WWTP > Aerobic digester > Activated sludge | place... | reverse complement strand
CGGGCCAACCCCGACATCACCGTAGCACTACGCGAGCGCGAAGCCAGTGAAGGCGCTGTGATTCAGGGACGTGCCCGGCCCAATCCGTCCATTGAGTATCTTGTGGAGGACACCCGCGCCACGACCCGTACCACAACCGTACAGCTCAATCAGCCCATCGAGCTGGCAGGCAAGCGGAGTGCCCGGATTGCGATCGCCGAGCGTGGCCGGGACATTGCCGACATTGAGCTGGCCACTCGCCGTGCCGAGATCCGGGCCTCGGTGGTCAGCGCCTTTTTTGACGTACTTTCAACACAAGAGCGGACCCGGCTCGCAAAAGAGACCGTCATTCTCGCTGAGCGAGCCACGGGTGCCGTCTCCAGGCGTGTCATCGCCGGAAAAACCTCTCCCGTCGAGGAGACCAAGGCGCGCGTCGCGGAAGCCGGGGTCCGGGTCGAACTGGCTCAGGCTCAAGGTGAGTTGCGGGTTGCCCGTCAGCGACTGACAGGGCTCTGGGGCAATCCGATCCCGCGATTCGAACGTGCAGAGGGTGACGTCGACACGCTGCCTCCAGTACCGTCCTCCGACATGATCGAGCAGCGTATCGAGGCATCACCCGTCCTAAAGCGGGCCTCGGTCGAGATCACTCGGCGCACCTCTGTCACTGCGCTGGAGCGTGCCCGGCGCATGCCTGACCCAACGATCAGCGTCGGGGTGAAACGCGCCGAGGAACTTGGCCGAGACCAGCTCCTCGTGGGCGTGTCGATCCCGATTCCCGTCCTCGACAGCAACCGCGGCAACCTCCTCGAAGCCCTCAAGCGAGAAGACAAGGCGCGGGATGAACATACCGCCCTGTGGGTCCGGCTTACTGGTGATGTCCTGCAGGCCCGTGAGCGGCTGAGCAACAGCCGACTTGAACTCGAATCGCTGCGGCGCGACGTGCTGCCCGGAGCGCAACTGGCCTACGAGAACGCAACGAAGGGCTTTGATCTGGGCAAATTCAGTTTCCTCGATGTCCTCGATGCCCAGCGGACGCTGTTCCAGGCACGTAACCAATACCTGCGCGCCCTGACCGACACCCATCGGGCCGCGGCCGAAATCGATCGCCTTCTGGCTGATCGTATCTCTGAATAACGCAAGGAGGATTCCAAGATGAGTCTGAAAAACATGACGACCCGGATCAGCCGAAAGCACCTGATCGCCGTAGCCCTGATCATCGCCTTTGGCGGTGTGGCAGGAGTGTTCATTCTGCACAGTGGGCAAGGCTCCTCAGAAAGTGAGAGCCATGCCCACACAGAGGAGCATGGAGATGCAGAGCATCACGGTGCCAAGGCAGACAAAGCACATGCCGACGATGCCTCGCACGGCGATGCCGAGCACCATGCCCAAGCCACCAGCCCGGGAGCGCACGGTGGAACGCTCCTTACGGACGGCACCACCAGTGTCGAGATTCAGCTGGATGAAAGCGCTGGCGAACCTGTCATGCGCCTCTGGCTTCTCGATAATGGGAAGCCCATTGCCCTTGGAGCCATCAAAGCTCACCTCACGCTCACCCGACCGACGGGTGAAGTGGAGCAGATGGAGTTTGCAGTCGACAAAGACAGCTTGAAAACGCGAGGGACGATTGCGGAGCCCCAAGTATTCAACGCCGCCGTCGTCATCGAGACCGGATCCCAGACCCGTCGATTCACGCTCAACCGGGAGGAAGGCAAGGTCGAGCTCAACAACGAGCAGATCAAAACGGCCGGGATAGAGATCGGCAGGTCGGGCCCGGCCCGGATTCGCTCGTCACTGCAGCTTCCCGGCGAGATTCGCTTCAATGAGGATAGGACAGCGCACGTCGTTCCCCGGGTCGCCGGGGTCGTGGAGGCTGTATCGGCCAATCTGGGACAGCTCGTCAAAAAGGGGCAAGTGCTGGCCGTACTGGCAAGCCCGGCGCTCTCTGAACAGCGCAGCGAGTTGATGGCCGCCCGGAAGCGCCTGAGCTTTGCCAAGACGACCTACGAGCGGGAGAAGAAACTGTGGGAGGAGAAGATCTCCGCCGAGCAGGACTACCTGCAGGCTCGACAGGTGCTGCGCGAGGCCGAAATTGCCGTTGCCAACGTGCAGCAGAAGCTCACCGCCATTGGTGCCAGTGTGGATGCGGATGGCAGCCTCAACCGTTACGTGCTCCGTGCCCCCTTCGATGGAATGATCGTCGAAAAGCACATTGCCCTGGGCGAAGCGGTCAAGGAAGACGGCCAGGTGTTCACGATCTCCGACCTGTCGACCGTATGGGCGGAAATCAGTGTTCCGGCCAAGGATCTGGCCCGGGTCCGGGTTGGCGAGAAGGTCACCATCAGGGCCTCGTCCTTCGACTCCACGGCGACCGGCACCGTGGCCTATGTGGGCGCGCTCATTGGCGAGCAGACCCGTACGGCACGGGCTCGGGTGCTCCTCTCGAATCCCTACGGAAGCTGGCGTCCCGGCCTCTTCGTCAACGTGGAAGTGATCTCGAACGAAACCGAAGTGCCGGTCGCCGTGCTTTCGGAAGCCATTCAAAGCATGGACGGAAAGAGCGTCGTGTTCGTCCGGGTCAGCGATGGTTTTGTGACTCAGCCCGTCCAGATCGGGCGTAGCGATGGAGCACGCACCGAAATCCTGTCCGGACTCAAGACAGGCACCCCCTATGCCACTGCCGGCAGCTTCGTGCTCAAGGCGGAAATCGGCAAAGGCTCGGCTGAACACGAGCATTAAGGAAAAGGTGAACGATCATGTTTGAACGCATCATTCGCTTTTCCATTGAACAGCGCTGGCTCATCCTTCTGGCGGTTTTCGGGATGGCTGCGCTGGGGGTCTTTAGTTACCAGAAGCTTCCCATCGACGCCGTGCCTGACATCACCAATGTCCAGGTCCAGATCAATACCCTGGCCCCGGGTTACTCCCCGCTTGAAACGGAGCAGCGGGTGACCTACCCCCTTGAAACGGTGATGGCTGGTCTGCCCAACCTGGTCCAGACACGCTCCTTGTCTCGCTACGGTCTGTCCCAGGTGACGGTGATCTTCAAGGATGGGACCGACATCTACTTCGCACGGCAACTGGTGAACGAACGGATCCAGGGCGCGCGGGACAAGCTGCCCGCCGGCATATCGCCAGCCCTGGGGCCGATATCAACCGGGCTCGGCGAGATCTACCTATGGACGGTGGAAGCAAAGGAAGACGCCAGGAAACCGGATGGCAGCCCCTACACCCCCATCGACCTACGGGAGATACAGGATTGGATCATCAAGCCACAACTGCGCAATGTGCCGGGCGTGACGGAAATCAATTCCATTGGCGGCTATGCCAAGGAGTATCAGGTCGCTCCCTTGCCGGAACGCCTGGCGGCCTATGGCATGACACTCCAGGAGATCGTCACGGCGCTGGAGCGCAACAACGGCAACGTCGGGGCCGGCTACATCGAAAAGCGAGGGGAGCAATACCTGGTTCGTGCCCCCGGACAGGTGAAGACCGAAGAGGACATTCGCAACGTCATCATTGGCACTGCCCAAGGTCTCCCCATCCGCATCCGTGACGTGGCCGAGGTAGGCATTGGCCGGGAGCTTCGCACTGGGGCTGCCACCGATAATGGTCGTGAGGTGGTACTCGGCACCGTCTTCATGCTGATCGGCCAGAATAGCCGCACAGTTTCCCAGGCCGTGGCCAAGAAAATGGAGGAGATCAACCGCAACCTGCCTGCCGGGGTGGAGGCAGTCACCGTCTATGACCGCACCACGCTGGTGGACAAGGCGATTGCCACGGTGAAAAAGAACCTCCTCGAAGGTGCCATTCTCGTTATCGCCATTCTGTTCCTGTTCCTGGGCAACATCCGGGCAGCGCTGATCACCGCCTGCATCATCCCGTTGGCGATGCTGTTTACCTTCTCGGGCATGGTGGCCAACAAGGTGAGCGCGAACCTGATGAGTCTCGGGGCACTCGATTTCGGCATCATCATCGACGGCGCCGTGGTGATCGTCGAGAACTGTGTCCGCCGGCTATCCCATGCGCGGGCATCCCTGGGCCGTCCCCTGAACCGGACGGAGCGCTTCCACGAGGTTTTCAAAGCCTCGCGCGAGTCGCGTCGAGCATTGCTTTTTGGGCAACTGATCATCATGGTGGTCTACCTGCCGATCTTTGCCCTGACCGGCGTCGAGGGCAAGATGTTCCATCCGATGGCCTTTACCGTCGTCATTGCACTCCTGGGCGCGATGATCCTGTCGGTGACCTTCATCCCCGCCGCGGTTGCTCTCTTCATCGGTGACAACGTCTCTGAAAAGGAGAACCGCTTGATGCAGTTGGCCAAGGAGGCCTACGCACCTGCACTCCGGTGGGCCATGAACGCCAAGCCCGTCGTGCTCACCTTCGCCCTCGTGACCGTGATCCTCAGTGGTCTGATCGCCACACGGATGGGGAGCGAGTTCATCCCGAACCTCAATGAAGGGGATTTCGCCATCCAGGCCCTGCGCATCCCGGGTACTAGCCTGACGCAGTCGGTAGCCATGCAGCGGCAGCTGGAGAGCCGACTGAAGGAGAAATTCCCGGAGGTCGAACGTGTCTTTGCGCGGACCGGCACGGCAGAAATTGCGTCGGATCCGATGCCGCCCAACATCTCCGATGGCTACATCATGCTCAAGCCCGAGAAGGATTGGCCCGAGCCCAGGCGAACACGTGACGCCTTGCTTGAAGCCATTCAGGCCGAAGTGGCCACCTTGCCTGGCAATAACTATGAGTTCTCGCAGCCCATCCAGCTTCGTTTCAACGAGCTGATCTCCGGGGTCCGTAGTGACGTGGCCATCAAGGTCTTTGGTGACGACATGGACGTCCTGAACGGAACGGCCACGGAGATCGCCGCCATGCTTGAAAAAATCACTGGCGCGTCCGAAGTGAAGGTAGAGCAAACCACGGGCTTGCCAGTGTTGACCGTTCAGATCGACCGGGACAAGAGTTCCCGCTACGGCCTGAACGTCGGGGATGTACAGGATGCCGTGGCGACCGCCATCGGGGGGCGAGAGGCCGGAACCGTCTTCGAGGGCGATCGTCGCTTTGACATTCAGGTTCGTCTTCCCGACACGCTGAGAAGTGATCTGGAGGCGATCAGGCGACTGCCGATTCCGCTGCCACGTGGTGGGGCCGTAGGGGATACCCGGGCGAACTTCATTCCTCTGGCTGAAATCGCCACCCTGGATCTGGCCCCCGGACCCAACCAGGTCAGCCGGGAGAACGGCAAACGCCGGATCGTGGTGAGTGCCAATGTTCGGGGTCGGGACATCGGTTCCTTCGTCGCCGAGGCCGAGCAGGGTCTCTCACAAATCAAGGTGCCCACAGGATACTGGACAACTTGGGGAGGAACGTTTGAGAACCTGCAATCAGCCACGGCACGCCTGCAAATCGTCGTGCCCGTCGCGCTGCTCCTCGTTTTTGTGTTGCTCTTTGCGATGTTCGGCAACATCAAGGACGGGTTACTGGTGTTTTCGGGCATCCCGTTCGCGCTGACTGGAGGCATCATCGCCCTGTGGCTGCGCGACATTCCGCTGTCGATCTCGGCTGCAGTGGGCTTCATTGCCTTATGCGGCGTTGCGGTATTGAATGGCCTGGTGATGATTGCTTATATCCGCGGTCTGCGCGAGCAAGGCCAGGCGCTCGATCCTGCGATCCACGAGGGAGCCTTGACCCGCCTGCGCCCCGTTCTGATGACGGCACTGGTGGCATCGTTGGGTTTTGTGCCGATGGCGATCGCGACAGGCACAGGTGCGGAGGTTCAGCGCCCCCTGGCCACCGTCGTGATCGGTGGCATCCTCTCATCGACCATTCTCACCTTGCTTGTGCTGCCGCTGCTGTATCGCCTGGCACACGGCTCGGATGAGGACATCGGAACGGATGATTCGCCTGGGGCAAACTGATATTTTCCTGAGCGCTCGTCCGCTCAAGCTTGCCGGCCGCCAAATACAACTGCGGCCTGCAGGCTTGTAGCGAATCAGGTCATTCACCCTTCGCGGCTTTGACCACCCCGGCCCGCCTCAACGTTTGCCAAGGTGCCAGCAACAAGCTGTTCAGCATGTAGGCGCCCCCCAACCAAAGCCCGGAGATAATCAACTGTCCCAGGGCCTGCTTCCAGGCCGGCGCATTCGACGCCGCAATCTGCAGCGTCATCGCCAGACAGGCGAAGCTCAAGATAGACACTTGGATCCAGCCCGCCGCCGGCATCAGTCGGCTGGGGATCAATTTCGCTTCCGTGCGTGAAACTTTCAACTGACCAGACCGATGCAGCCAACGAACCTCCCGGTCGCTCAGATCATGCTTTCCCTGGAGCTCCAGCACCTGCTGACGTGCTACTTTGGACGGTTCAAACCCAAACCGGTGACGGAAGAAGTCCGAATTATTCAGCGCCATGCTGTTTCGCTTTTCTTGCGTCCACGTAGCCAGCGCGAGCTTGATTGAGCCGGGGATGAAATACTCGTTGTAGTCTCCGGTGGCCTTGCGCTGTTCGCCAATGAGGTTGATCTGGATGCTGTCTTGTGGGGCCGACTGCTGCTCTTTCATGGTGACGTTCACTTAGCGTGGTTGGAAACCTATTCAACCCTCGTAGTAGTCTCGGCCCGCAATGCGCTGCGAAGGGATGACGTTAATCTGGATGGTCGGCCCGGCCGAGCGTACCAAGGCAGCCATTTTGTCGAGGGGTTTGCGTGCCTCGAAGTGGGCCACGGCAGCGGCAAGTAGATTGCGAAGCTGCTCTGACGAATCCTTGGTCCATAGATGGCCGTTGTAGAGCTCGGCGGCAAGATCTCCATCAGGATCGGCTGGTGCGATTCGACTGAGGAAGGCCTGCAGGTCTGGGTCGGCGACGGCCTCGTTAAGACGCCCATCACGAATCAGCAGCAACAGCACTTTGGCGACTGGGTCGGCATCAATGATCGCTGCGCGGGCAACGGCGATCTGGAGCCGGATTGTCCTGAGGAGATTCAGGTCGATGCCGCTGCCACCATGCATGGTCCCATCGCCGGTTAGCAGCCAATCAATAGAAACACCAAACACGGTTCGGACTGAGTGTAGAAACTCAGCGCCAGGTCTCTTCAAGCCACGGGCAGCGTCACTCATGAAGCCCGCAGAAACGCCCAGCCTGCGGGCAAATTCGGCTTGGCTCAGACCGGTGTGCGCAATCACATTGGTCAGCCGCGCCGCAAAGCCCTCCAGACCAGCGCTTGAGTTTTGGGAAGATGCTTGATCCGGCATTCTCTTAAGGCGTATAGTTATCTCTATAGATAACAAACTGTCTCTCTTGAAGATAGACTACTCTTAAAAACCCGTGAAGTCACTCTGCTCGGTCATGGACGCTGTCGAGATCATTTATCGTCTTCGCCGCCTCGGTAAGAGCCAGGCTCAGATTGCTCGCGACTTGGGCGTCACCGGGGGCGTGGTGAATAACGTCATCCACGACAGGATCACCGCTTACGCGGTAGCGAGTCATATTGCGAGTTTGCTGGCATGCAGGATTGAAGAGCTTTGGCCCGCACGCTATGCCTTCAAGCCGCGCGGGCCGTCAGCCCATCGCTGCATCATTGCCGGTACTCAAAAGGAAGGAACACCATGACCTGATCAACAAACGAATTGTCAGGCCAGGAAAAGCAAAGCCCCCAGAGCTGGCACTCAGGGGGCTTCACAGAACTGCTTGAAGTGGGGACTTCACGTCAGATTCTGCGATTTCCAAGCCCGCCTGTCAAGGTCGGGCGGCCTCCCTCATTTTCCGAGACACATCATCGATCGCGTTGCGAGAACAACGCACGCGTGGCCCCACGTGGAGACGTAGCCGGCAACGATAGCTAGCTACGTCATCCGCACGGCGACGCCCTCGCGCGCTGTTGAGCCGGGCATTTATCCGCCCGAAAAAAATATGGAAGGGAGGTCTTCCCATGACCAGCTAGCCCGGATCACGTTAAATCACGGGAGCACAAAAGCAAAAACGGCCTAGGTCTGCCAACCGTAGCCGTTTTTTTGAAGCGCTTAATGAAAAGCCCTTTTTCATTCTGCCTTCCGCTCCATTTCGTGTCAAGGCGGCTTGCTTTTTGTCGCCTTGATGACAGGGTGTCGCGCTTGCGCGCCCTGTTGAAGCTATTGCTACAAGGAGGCAAGGATGAGCACCATCCGTGAAATATTGCGTGTGCTGTTCGCCGGGGGGATGAGTTACCGGCAGATCGGCTGCGTTATCGGCACCAGTCATAACACAATCAGTCGTTACGACCGACTTAAATCGAAAAAGGCATCACCCTCGAACAGGTTGATGGCATGGACGACAACACCTTGGACTCTTGTTTCAATGCACGCCCTCTGTCGTGCGACGAGGGTAGACCATTGCCGGATTTCGAGGCAATGCACAACGACTTGAAGACTCGGGGCGTAACGGTAGAGCTGTTATGGCAGGAATATCGGGCCAAGCACCCCAATGGCTACTCTTACGTTCACGTTCTGCGTCTCTACAATAGTTGGGCGCGTAAGTTGAACATCACGATGCGGCAAATTCATCGTCCGGGTGAAAAGATGTTCGTGGATTACTCCGGCAAACGCTTACCGATCACCAACCGCGAAACGAGCGAGATCAGCATGGCCGAGATCTTCGTGGCCGTTATGGGAGCCTCCAGCAAGACCTATGTTGAGGCTGGGCGCTCGCAGCAGGAGCCAGACTGGCTGCTGGCCAACGCCAACGCGCTGACCTATTTCGGCGGCGTGCCCTCAATGATCGTTCCCGACAACCTAAAATCGGCCGTCATCAAGAATAGTAAGGGGAAGGTCAAGCTCAACCCCCGCTTTGTAGACTTCGCCCGCCACTACCGGACCGTGATCATTCCGGCGCGCCCCAAGAAGCCGAAAGACAAGGCCAAGGTTGAGGCAGGGGTGCGTATTGTACAAATGTGGATTCTGGCCAAGCTGCGTAACAGGGTGTTCTTTAGCCTGGATGAGGCGAATGAAGCCATTCGGCCATTGTTGGCAGAGTTCAACGCCAGGCCCTTCAAGAAGATTAAGGGGTCGCGAGCTGAATTGTTTGAGCAGTTGGATCAGCCAGCTTTGAAGGCATTGCCCCCAGAGCCCTACGAGTATGCGGACTGGAAAGTTGGAGCCCGGGTTGGATTGGATTACATGGTCGAATACGAAGGATGTTTCTACATGGTGCCGTATAACCTGGTGGATCAACATGTGGATGTCCGGGCGACAGCCAATACAGTTGAAGTCTTCTTCAAAAATCGGAGGGTGGCAAGTCATGTCCGCCTGCACAGCCAAGGACAGCGCGCAATCAATCGCGACTTCATGCCAGCCTCCCATCAGCATTATTCCGAGTGGTCGCCAACCCGATTGATTGCATGGGGACAGTCTGTTGGCGATGCAACAGAAAAGGTCATCAGCCACTTGCTGGCACATAAGCCTCACCCCGAGAGTGGCTTTCGTGCCTGTGTCGCGCTCGTGGAGGAAAGCAAGCGATATGGGTTGGTGCGCCTGGAGTCTGCTGCTGCAGTGGCTTTGCAAATCAATTCTGTCACCTTGTCGAGTATTCGCTCGATTTTACGCACTGGGCGTGACAAGGTGGAGTCGATGGTCTCGCTCTCTGAAACGCCGACTGTCGAGCCAACTCTAGTAAAGCCCCACCAGAACATCCGCGGCGCCAACTACTACAATTAACGTAAATATTTATGCTTATTCAGCAAACTATCTCACAGATGCGTGAGTTGCGCCTGACTGGGATGCTAAACGCTCTAGAACTACAAATGGGGCAGGCGGCAATTCAGTCCCTACCGTTCGAAGATCGCCTGGGCATGCTAGTTGATGCCGAGGTTTCGACGCGGGATACCAAGCGAATGACAAAGCTGCAGAAGGATGCCAAGCTCAAGGAACCTTCGGCATGTATTGAGGGCATCGATTATGACCCAGGGCGGGCGCTGGATCGCTCCTTGATTAACTCGCTGGCGATGTGCAATTGGGTGGAGGTCGGTCAGCATGTGATCATTACCGGTGCAACCGGCGCCGGTAAGTCTTGGCTGGCATGTGCTTTCGGCACTCAGCTTTGTCGGAGGGGCATGTTGGTTCGCTACTTTCGGCTTTCTCGCCTGATTGAGGATCTGGTCGTGGCGAAAGGGGACGGTTCGCTGGCCCGTTTGCGAGCGCAATTGGTGCGGGCGTCAGTCATCATTTTGGATGATTGGTTAATGGCCCCCATGGATGCCGTGTCGGCACGGGAGATTCTGGAGCTAATCGATGATCGGATGGGTAAGAGTTCCCTGATCCTAACCAGCCAGCACCCGGTTTCTGAATGGCATGACCGCATTGGGGAGCCCACGGTTGCTGATGCATTGCTTGACCGAATTGTGCACTCGGCGCATCGGATCGAGATTAAAGGCGAGTCGCTCCGAAAACGTCGTGGCATGCAAAATACGAAAAAAGTTGCTTAGCATGAATTAATTAAAAATTAGGGTTTTTGACTTTAGCGGAAGCCTCTTCGGGGGCTTCTTTTTATTTAAACTAACTCGGTTGGGTAGAATGAAAATGGCGGTCAAGGGTTGCCGAGGCCGGTCAACTCGAAACTACTGGTCACAATGGTGTTAGGTGGTCAGTGGAGGGCACTGATTGGTCATTGTGCGACCGATGGGTAGTAGTTATGGTAATGATGGGCAATAGGCTTGATAGAACGCAGGAGACGATGAACTCAAAATATTTCAACGTGTGCTCCGAGAAAATAACGTTTGAATTAAGCCGCGCCGCGAATCTGCGTCGGCTTGAATGAATTGTTAGACCGAGGCGTACAGTGCGGCAGTGTGTGTACAAAGCCCATCAAGGCTTTCCACCCATGACTTTCCATGCTTGATAGACCTCACGCAGTTGTGCCTGCTGATTCTGAGTAAGGGTAAAATCACGAAAATACTGGCTGCCGTCGAATCGCACTACTACGCGCTTGGCAGTCATCCAATGATTCAGCATCTCATAATCTTTAACCGGCATATCGATCCACTCCCACACGGACCCGGAGGAATGATCGCGCTCGAAGTCCAGTTTGCCGAGTTCGTAGACCTTGTCATCGGCCTTCACGGTCACGGAGCGAACAAAGAGCCAGTCATCGCCGTAATACTGAAGCTTGAGGCGGAGTGGATAGCTTGCAGCACTGTCCTTTCTTGAGCCAAAGTAGACGGAAACGAAATTACCCAAGATCGGGGCATTGCTATGGCTGACCCACGAAATATCCCTTATTTCATCGGTACTCTTCTTCATGTTGCCAATTGCACGCTCAAACGCCAGGCGCTCCTCTTGCGCCTTTTTTTCTTCTTCTCGCTTGCGTTGTTGATCCACTGCGGCGATACGAGAGTCAACTTGGTTAAGCAGTAACGAGGCTTCGATACTTTCGGATGAGGACGGATGCCGTTTCAAGAGGTCTAAAAGGAGTTTTTTTGCTTCGGTGTCATTCTTTGCCTCGTATGCCGACTTGGCTTGCGCGAGTAGCCGGTTGGCGCCGAACTTGACGTCCTCCAACTCGGCTCGAAGGGCCGTAACCTGTGCTTCGAGTTCTGCGGCTCGCTTGCTCGCTTGTTCGTATTCCTTCTGCGATGGGCTGCAGCCGGAAAGGAGTGTAAGGGTAACGGCTAGCAGGAGAAATTTGTTCATCGGAGATGTCCTGATGTTGTCTGGTCGGCAGCGTACCGCGAGGCATCCTTCCGCGGTCTAACATGCAGCTTGCAGGCGGAGCGCCCCTCTCGAAGTGTTTGTTAGCGTTGTTTGTTTGTCGGAGCTTGTGGAGGTGTCTGCACATATACGACTTGCTTATCTCGACCAACAAGCAGGCCAATTACCAAAAAGACAGCTCCTAGGAAAAAACCGACAAATCCCATGAAGCCAGAGACAAGACCTCCACCAATAGCGGCGCCAGCAGCTTGGGCACCTGCATATTCCGAATTTGGATCAACATGCTCTGCCATGAAGCTGCCTGTGTAAATTAGACCTGCCAATGGAAGCAGGAACGACAGTACGGCTGAACTTATGAGTAGTTTTCGCCAAGCTTTGGGAGCGGTTGTAGACCTTACGGCAATCACAATGCCCGAAACCCAAAACACTAAAAAACTGATTGCACCCCAAGAGCCACCTTTTTCAGGTGATGTAGCGAAGATCACGGTTACGAGAATTGCTCCGATGATGGCGAGAATTAGCCCCCCAATGATACCTGCAAGAACTTTCATAAATTGCCTCCTGTGAAAAACGCTAAATTTATTTAGGGCGACTGCCCTGCTGCGTAACCTCATTACTGCTTCATAACATCAAGCATCAACTCGCAACGTAATGCGCTTGCTGCCAAAATGCTAAATGCACAGAACAACAATCTTAACAAGCCATGAAAACCAGCACTGCACTTTTACCACCGCTGCGTTCGGTCAAGGGGCAGAACCTGCCGCGTGAGCGCATACACTACTTACATTACCGCTCACGAACCGAACAGGCGTGTATCTACTGGGTGACGCAAGTCAATCCTGCGGACTCACTCCCCCTCGGACAGACAAGTTCCGACCCAAAGCGGAAGTTTTCTGCTTGGAAAAGCGGACGTTCAACGCCTTAGTTAGCCGTCCGCGCTGAACGACCTGTTAGGCCGCCATGCACCAAGCCTAGGTGCTTTATTCACTAGCTCTTTTCAGGGCATTTGCTTCCCACTTTGCTACCTCTTCTACAAATACACATATCATTTCAGCAATACATAGATTCCGATAGGACGAACTCAAAGTTGCTTACATGCTTTGCGTGAACGTCAGCAAGCTTGCCAGCGACCTCTATTGGTTTTCGATGTCCCAGGAAGTGGGGTAGCGTTCGGAATGAGCTGTACTTGTTCTTGAAAAATGCAGCTAAAGCACATGCCAATTGGTCGAGGCACCTACGGAACGCAAGCACGTACGCTTGATATTCAAAGTCAAGTACCGATGTACCTCCCAAACCAAGCGTTCCATTTTCGGGAAGCCCTTTTATGTTGAGGCCTTGAAGCACATCCATTAACGTACGTTCTGTTTGCGCTACACGCTCTTGGTGGTAAAGCACGCAGCTAAAGGAGTCTTGAACATTTCCAAGAATTCCGTTTGCCAAGGCATGATACCAATGCTCCTTCTTCGGGTCAGCACGAAGCTTAGAAATGAAGTCTGGCTGAGGGTCAGTTATGAATTTATGGAAAGCTAAAAAGGGAGTCTTGTTTTCTTCAGAAAGTTCGTATCCAGCAATTTCGCGTACTTTAGCAGGACAGGTTTGCATCTCCGAACTATAAAACATGCTCAGAGAATTGATTAAGAAGTTTTGCATTTGCTCGTCCATCTTGCTGCCAAACAGCTATTAAATAGACCCGCTACTGGGTCCATCAAAAATTCCAATAACACGAACGCTGGAAGAGCGCTTTGGATGTCCGCTATCGGGAAAAATCCGCAATGGCAACTCCTGGCCGATAGTACCCTCTCAGCATCATTGCCGGTAGCGGCCCGTCGCTATGAATTCAAAAATCAGGCTCCGATCAACAGCAAGGAGCCAATCACGGAAACGCGAGAACATCCGCATCGGGAAGCATGGAACAAGGGGAAGTTGGTTGGGCAGAAGGCACCGCTCAAACCCAAAGACATCTGGGCAATCCGCATTCATCTACAAAATGCGCACGCGGTGCGCGACCTCGCCATGTTCAACCTGGCAATCGACAGCAAGCTCCGAGGCTGCGACCTCGTTGGCCTGCGGGTGCGCGACGTGACGCACGGAAGATCGTCTCTGCGGCCACATGGGCGACTCCCGTGTGGCCGCTTTCTGGCATCATGTCGAATGCGTACTGTCGGCCAGAAGTTGCCAGTCGATAGTCGATCCAGATAGCGGCCATTCGGGCGACGCGGTATGTTATCTGCCTGCGCGCTGCAAGGATCGAATCATCCCACTATGCCGACGGCTGCTACCTTTTCTGTCTGGTCCAAAGATGGCGGTAACGGCTGCAGTAGCTTCGGTCGCACAGAAGAAGGCTGCAAGGGCGGCATCCACTCAAGCGAGAAAAACAAAGAGCACGATGTAGCCGCGATCACCTTATCCTTTTGCCGTTCCACGAAATTAGCTAACCAATGCTTTCAGCGAACCATCAAGAAGTTGCGCTTCTTGCCGTCCGCTGAAGACTGACGTTAGATCTTATCGGATTGAATTGGAGGAACATGATGTCCACTTGGCAAGATAAAATAGTTCTAAATTCTGGCGAGACCCTGCGAGTTGACAACTCTCGCTGTGAGGGCTTCATGCAAGAAACCGACGTTTACGAGTGCTCAGTGCTTGACGCAAGTGGCCAGGTTGTCGGCAAAGTCAGAGCAACTGATCACACAGCCGTTCGTGGTTTTAGGCGGACATTAACAGTTAGGCAGACGTCTGTATCTGGACATATAGTTGTTGATAAAATTTGGTCCGCATAGCCCAAGGCGAAGCCCAAAAAAATTATTCAAGCCGGCGCCGCTTCGCGGCACGGCGTAACTCAAGCGTTAGACCTCATGTGGATCTCCTGCCGAATCAAGAGCTACTCGCATACGCTCGGCAATGAGGCGTTCCGACTTCTCCAAAGCGACGCAACCAATATGTGCATTCATAAGGTTAGCGAGCGGGAGTTCACTCTGTCTGTTCGGCCCCGGCATCCGGAAAGTCCGGAATTTGAGCAACTCGCAGAAGCCCACCAAGTCATCCTCTGCTTTTTGATTGCACTGAACGTCGGATCACTTGGCACATTCATTTGGGCTGAAGAGCCTTGGGTGCATCCTGTCTTCGCCATCACGGAGGACATGGAAGGCAAAAGAGGTTACCGTGCTGCATTAATCGCACAGAGTTCCATGCAGTGTGGTGAGCTCACGGAGATAAAGGAAGCAGATATCTACAGCGCTATACTCGTCTTTGGCATCGTGGCGCGTGAGCGAACGTCCGTGCTTACGGGGGAGTATGCGCGTGGCCTACTACTCTTGCGAATGGATTTCGCTGAAATCAATTTTCGGCGCGAAGCTTTTATGTGCTTCTATCGTGCCTTCGAACACTTTATAGCCTCTCGGATACTCAAAGTGTCGAAGCTGGGTAACGAGCTGAAGGATCTACAAAGGGGACTACGCAAGATCACTCAAAGCCAAGAAATCATCGATGAATTTCGCTTGATCTACACCATTCGATCGAGCCAAGCTGCACATTCACAGATAAAGCAGAGAGAGATCACGCTGGAGGAGGTTCTGAAAGCGAAGGTCTTTCTCGACATAGTCATGCATACAGAATTCAAGCGCGAAGCAAATGCCGAGATGCTCGCGAGGAGGACGCGTGAGTAAGCTGACAGTGAGGTCTAGCATCCCTTTCCAGCCGACGTCACAAAGCTGCGTTTTTTGACGTCGGTTGAGCTTGAACTTTGAACGACAGCTTTACTCAAAGCTGAACGGCAACATCGGGTCGGTAGCGTGAGTTCGGCAAATCGGCAAGCTGCCGTTCAAAGCGATTTGCGTCTGAGCGGCAGGTGACTGGCACATTGCTGCCTGCACCAAGAGCTGGAATATGCGCATATTTCAAATGCTTATACGGGCACAAAACCATAGGTCACAGATCGCTTCCGGAGCCGGAATCCAGTATCCAGCGTAGGTAGAACTTCGTCTGTTAGAAGCGCATACCACTCGTCTGCGGTGATGGAGTCAGGCGACTCGGCGCGAAACCGGAACAGCGGAAGACCCATCGCTTGGAAAACACGCTTCTGCATCTGATCAAGCCTGCGAGTCGCTGCCACCTCAATCTCATCTTGCATCAGATCAAACGCGGCGATGGGATCGCCCTCATGAGGAATCACCAGTATGGCTTCGGGGCGACAACGTTTGGCATACAGCCATGCCTCATCAT
>Ga0268298_10003540_pt1 | contig 15871 bp, 17 predicted proteins | sample WWTPWeurt_MetaG_FD_194462 | JGI IMG/M metagenome (GOLD analysis project Ga0268298, IMG submission 194462) | Activated sludge microbial communities from WWTP in Nijmegen, Gelderland, Netherland - WWTP Weurt | ecosystem: Engineered > WWTP > Aerobic digester > Activated sludge | place... | reverse complement strand
AACCTGCGACAAACGGGCGGCAGGTGCGCTCGGGAGGGTCGCCGAATTCCAGGCCTCGCCGGAATCCGTCCAGAATCCCTGGACTTGCACACACTGTCGGCTCAGGTAGTCGCCTGAACGCATTCGTAGTACTGGGTGCTCGTCACGTGGCTGTCACCCGGCTCGGGCAGGGTGCCGCTCGAGTCATGCAAGTTCACCGACTTCATCGACCGCTCGCAGTCGTGCGTGCTCTTCGAGCACCCAAGGGAAGCATGAAGCTCGCTGCCATCGACATCGGGAGCAACTCCATCCACATGATCATCGCGAGCGCTCGCGACGATCACTCTTTCGAGATCCTGGATCGCGAAAAGGAGATGGTGTTCCTCGGCAAGAGCGTGTTCGAACACGGCCGACTCACCGACGACGCGCTCGCGCGTGGGCTCGGCGCCATCGCCAAGTTTCACAAGCTCGCCCTCACCCACGGCGTCTCCGACATCCGCGCCGTCGCGACCTCGGCAGTGCGCGAGGCCGACAACGGCGGCGAGTTTCTCTATTCCATCGCCGAGCAGACCGGGATCGTCCCTCAGGTCATCACGGGCGCCGAAGAGGCGCGCTACATCTACCTCTCGGTCCGCAACGCCATAGATCTGTCGAGTCGGAGCGCCCTGATCATCGACATCGGTGGCGGGTCGGTGGAGACCATCGTGGGCGACGCTCGCTCGATGTGGCTCGGTCGCAGCTTGAAGCTCGGTGTGCAGCGGCTCCGGGCGAAGTTCGGCGCGGCGCCCCTCGGCAAGCGTGAAAAGAAGGAGATCGAGGACCACGTGCGGGGCGTCGCCGAGCAATCGCTGGCTGAAGGCCGGGCAGCGAAGTTCGATCTGGTGATCGGGACGAGCGGCACCATCTTGGCCCTCGGCCAGGCGGCTCACCGGGCCAAGGGTGGCGAGCCGTGGACCAACGCCACGGGCCAGGTGGTGCGCCTGGACGAGTTGAAAGAGCTCACGGAGCGCCTGTGCGCCGCCACTCCGGCGGAGCGAGCTGCCGCCTTCGGCATCGATCTGAGCCGTAGCGATTCGATCCACGTGGGCGCCGTCGTGTTGACCGAGCTGCTCGAGCTGGCGAAGCAGGACCGGGTGACGCTGTGCGACGCGGCGCTGCGCGAGGGGTTGGTCCTCGACTACCTCGAGAGTCGCGCCGACAGCATCCGGCAATTCGAGGTGGTGCAAGACATCCGGCGCCACAGCGTGATGGAGCTCGCGCGGCGCTGCGGTCAGTCCGGCCCCCATCCCGAGCACGTGGCCATGCTGAGCCTCGCGCTCTTCGACCAGACACGGCACCTGCACCGACTCGGCGACGCCGAGCGTCGCTTGCTCGAATACGCCTCGATCCTCCACGACGTCGGCCAGCACATCGGCTACGAACGCCACGAGCACCACGCCGCGTACATCATCATGAACGGCGAGCTCCGCGGCTTCACCGACGCCGAACGACAGATGATCGCGCTGCTCGCGCGCTACCACCGCAAGGCCCGGCCCAAGCGCCGCGACGCCGACTTCGCCGCCTTGACGACGCGCAACCGCCGGACCGTGCGCGTGCTCTCCGGCATCTTGCGCCTGGCCGACGGCCTGGATCGCAGCCACCATCAGTTCGTACAGAAGCTCGTGGTCGAAGAACGGAGCGGCACGCTGCACATCCATCTGACGACCGCCGGCGACGCCGAGCTCGAGGTCTGGGGCGCACGGCGCAAAGGCACGCTGCTCGAGCGCGTGCTCGAGCGCCCCATCGAGTTTCACCTGGCGCAAGCGGCCAAGGTCGCGAGCGCGTGAAGGTCGGCGTCGACTTCGGCGGGACTCGCATCAAGGCCGGTCGAGTCGAGGGCGGGCGCGTCGTCCAAGCCGCGGTGACCGACACCCGCGCCGGGGCGGCCCCCGGCGAGATCCTCGACCAAATCGCCGCCTCGGTGAGCGAGCTCGGTGCGCTCACCTCGGACGTGGGCGTGGCGATCCCAGGCGAAGTGGACGCCGAGGGTCGCTGCTACCGCTTGCCCAACGTGCCCGGGTTCGAGGGCGTGAACATCGCGGCCGAGCTCGGAGTCCGTCTCGGTCGCCAGGTGCTGGTCGAAAACGACTCGACCACCGCCGCGCTCGGCGAGCTCCATTTCGGGCATGGCCGCTCGTATCGGAGCTTCTTGGTCCTCACGCTCGGCACAGGGGTCGGGGGCGGGCTCGTGCTCGGGGGCCGACTGCATCGCGGCGCCCATGGGTTCGCGGCCGAAGTGGGTCACGTGGTCATCGATACGTCCGCCGCGGCGCTGCCGTGCGTGTGCGGGCAGAAGGGCTGCATGGAGACGATGGCGGGGACGCGCGGCCTGCTTACGCGCTACCAGGAGCTCTCGGGTGAAGCCGTCGGCGAGCCCAGAGCCATCGGCGAACGCGCAGCGCGGGGCGAAGCGGCAGCGCGCCAGACCTTCGCCGACATGGGCCGAGCGCTCGGCGCGGCGCTCGCCATGGTCCAGAACGTCCTCGACCTGGAGGCGCTGGTGTTCACGGGCGGGATCAGCCGGGCGTTCGAGCACATCGAACCGTCCTTGCGAACCACGCTGGTGGCGCGCGCGTTCGGGGCACCCGCCGCCCACGTGCCGCTCCTGGTGAGCGAGCTCGGCGAGAACGCCGGCGTGCTCGGCGCGGCCATGCTCGGCGAGTGAGCCGGGCGCGCGCTCAGGGCCCGCTCGGCGAAGCGAGTACGATGCGAACCGAAGCCGACTTCGGGACTTCACTGGTCCCGCGCTGGCCGGTCTCGGCTTCGGCGTCCCAGGCGACGCTGACCGGCTGATCGCCCGAGATGCGTTCGATGCGAATGTCGATGTCGAGATGAGACGGCGAAGTGGTGACCGCGTAGGGGAGATCCACGTCCCACGGGCGGCCCGCATCGGGCGTGCTCGAGTCCAAAATGCGATCGGGGATCATCGTCGTGAGACCGCGCGCCGACGTGCGCACGCGAAGCTGGGCGGCCGCGGTCGGATCCGAGAACGTCGGCGTGAAACGCAAGCGCACGCCGAGCTCGTGGCTGGCGTCGGCGGCGAGCGAGAACCGCGTCGACGCCTCGCCGCGCGCGAGCGAGACCACGCCGCCTTGGCGATGAGCGATGCTCCAGCGCGGCGGCGAGGTGGCGATGAGCGCACCGGCGGCGACCAGAAGCACCAGTGTCGCGAGGGCGCGTCGCTTCACGCTCGCTCCAGCACGAGGGAGCTTCGGCGCGGCTTGCGCGACAGTGTCCGGAGCCCGAGCGCAGCGCCGGCGAGAGCGAAGACCGAAACGTAGAGCCAACGCTGGGAGTCACCGCCGCGGCCGGGCCCCAGAATGGGCGTAGCGCCCGCATGGACTCCCGTCGGAACGTTCTTGGGCGCCGCGCCGTCGAACGGCACGTCCTCGGTCAGCTCCGCGGAAGGAATCACGGTCGAGAACCGCGCCAGCACCTGGTCCGGGTCGGTAATGGACGAGAGCTCGGTGCCCAGATGGCTCCGCCAGTCGGTCGCCGGATCGTAAACCCCCTCGATCACGAAGGCCTTGCCCGAGTACTTGGAGACGCCCTTGGCCACCGCGTCGCTGTAGCTCGCGCTGACCAAGGCGGGGTCGAGGTCATCGAGGGTGAGCGTCTCGAAATTGCCGGCAGGCGCCGAACCGGTGGGCGCGACAGTCTTGGGCGCAGCCACGTACACCTGGATGCCGAGCGACTCGGCCGCGCCGATGCGGCTCATGCGCAGCGGATATCCACGCCGATCCCCGGGAACGGAGAAGCTCACACCGACGCTGGTCGCCCCGCTGCCCGCGGCACTGCTGCGCTTGAACGCGAGGAAGTATTTCCCAGTGCCGACGTAGGCATCGAGGATCTTCGTGTGGGCAGCGGGGACCACGAAGCCGTTGTCGCCGAGCCAGCCCTGGAGGGCGCTCACGTCCGTCGCGCCGAGCACGGCGGCCGTCACGGGTCCCACGTCCACGATCTGGACCACTTCGACCCCGCCTCCGCTCTTGTCCCCTGCCACTGCCGAAGAACCGCAGCCGCAACCCCCGCCCGAGTCCGCCGCACTCACCGTCGGACGCGTCGCCATGTCGAGCTCGAAGAACTCCTCCGCGGGCACCGGGTTCGGGTTCACCGTGGGCTTGTCGGGCACGGGCGTGAGGGCGCCGAAGGGCTCGCTCGCCTCCGGGATCGCGAGCTGAATCACGATCTGGGTCGTACCGTCGTCGCGCAGCGACAAGAACACGCGTTGCTGCGTCTGCACGACCACCGACGTCGGACTGACGACGGCCCCGCACGCTGCGGCCGGCGTGGTGAAAGTCAGCGCGGTCACGCCAAGCGGGACGGCCAGAGAGGCGCCGAGGATCGAACGGAGCATGGGCAGAGCATGCTCCGGATCCGCGGCCCGCGCGAGCCGCCAACCGCGCATCGGTGGTATAGAGCGAGCATGCGCGCCATCGTTTTCGAAGCCCCGGGCGGTCCCGAAGTGCTCACCCTGGGAGAGCGCCCCGACCCCGTGCCGGGCCCGGACGAAGTGCTCGTCGACGTGAAGGCAACGGCGCTCAACCGCGCCGATCTGCTGCAGCGGCGCGGGCTCTATCCTCCTCCGCCCGGCGCGAGCGACATCTTGGGCCTCGAGTGCGCGGGCGTGGTCGCCGCCTGCGGCCCGGACACCGCCGGTCCCGCGCCTGGCACCCGGGTGATGGCGCTCCTTCCCGGCGGCGGCTACGCCGAACGAGTCGTGATCCCCGCGCGCATGGCGCTCACGATCCCCGAGGGCACGAGCTTCGAAGAGGCCGCGTGCATTCCGGAAGCGTTCCTCACGGCGCAAGAGGCCCTGTTCACCCTCGGGCAGGTTCGCGCCGGGGACTTCGTGCTCGTGCACGCAGCAGCCGGCGGCGTGGGTTCGGCAGCGGTGCAGCTGGCGCGTGAGGCGGGCGCGCGCGTCATCGCGACGGCGGGCAGCGCCGAGAAGCTCGCGCGGGTGGCTCCCCTCGGGGCCGAGGTGCTCATCGACTACAAGCAGCAGAATTTCGCCGACGTGGTGCTCGAGGCGACCCGCGGGCACGGCGCCGACGTCGTGCTCGACTTCGTAGGCGGAGCCTACTGGGAATCGCATGCGCGCTGCCTGGCGGTGGGCGGCCGCGTGGTGGTGATCGGGCTCCTGGGCGGCGCCCTGGCCGAGGTGAACCTCGCCCAGCTCCTCATGCGTCGCTACCAGATCCTCGGCCTCGTGATGCGGTCGCGACCGCTGGCGGACAAGATCGCCATCAGCCAGACGTTCGCGCGCAACTGGCTGCCGCGCTTCCAGAACGGTGGCCTCGTGCCCATCGTCGACAGCGTGTTTGCTCTGAACGAAGCGCGCGCGGCGCACGAGCGGATGGAAGCCAACGCGAACTTCGGAAAGATCGTGCTCCGCGTGGAGTGAGCGCGTCAGGGAAACGCGCCGTGAGGCCTGCGCCGAGTTTCCAAACGACCGCGGGCACCTCGTGGACGACGACATCGGGCTTCTCCAGCACGAACTCGTGACGCGTGACGGGAAACCCCAGCGCGCCTTCGAAACCGAAGGCGAGCCCGGGGTCGGGCAAGAGCTCCACGCGCAGCGCGAGCTCGGGGGAGAACCAGAGGCCCGAGGTGCTCTTCGGCTCGGTGATGCGCTCGCTCTTCTTGCCCGCCGCCCGAACCACTCCGCCCTCGAGTGCGCCGCAAGGCAGGAGCGCTAGACCCGCGAGCGGTCGGAGTGCCGCGGGACACGCTTCTACGCCCAGCACCCAGAGAGAGAATTCCGCACTGCCACCGTCGACGCGAGTCGGGCCGCTGTCGGCGAAGCGAATGCGAGCGCGTGCGAGCCCCGGCCCCACGAACGCCTCCGCGGCCAGTGCGATGCTGGGCGCGAGCTTCGGCGCGAAACTCGAGTCGGCCCCCACCTCGGTTCCGAAACCGAACGTGGGATCGCTCGGCGTCCGCGGCTCGGCGCGCGCAGGTCTCGGCGCCGGCTGCGGAGCGGGCGCACTGGGCTCCGGCGAGGGTCGCGGCTCGGGCTTCTTGGCCGCCTGCTCTTCTTCGGCGACGCGCGCCTCGATGGCGAGCGCGGTGACGAGCGCCATGGCGCGCGCGGCCTCGTCGCAGGTCGCGGACTTCACTTCGCGCTCCGCGCGTGCGCCGTCGACGTCCGTGAACTCGAGCCGTGCGACGAACGCGTCGCCGTCGCGAGCGACGCGCACTCGATACGTGCGTGCGAGCACGGCGGACTCGGTGATGCGCCCCTGGGTCAGCCGTGCCTGGACCTCCGAAGAAAACGCAGCTGCGGCCGGACACTCGGCCGGCGCGACGTAGTCGAGCCGCACGGCCGCATCGTCGGCGCGACACTCGGCTTGAGCCACGAGCAGCGCACAGGCGCCCCACGTGGTCACTCGGAGTCGTCGGCGCATCGCCGAGACACTCGCACTCGGGGTGAGCCCCCGCAATCTCTGCGAGTGTCCCCTGAGAGCCGACGCGGTGTGGTCGACTCCCTGCAAGCTGTCGCAGGTAGCCGACAGATTTTCTGGACGGGACGCCTCGCTTCTAGGAGAAGTCGGCCCGGCACGCCCCTTGCTGAACGGGGCACGCACGGGCCACGGCGGCCCAATGGAAACGATCATGACCCGAACCCTTCTGTGTACGAGCCTCGCCTTCGCCACGTTGTCCCTATCCCTCGCCGCCCACGCCGAGGAAGCTGGCGCTTCGGGGTCGGTGTCCCTGTCGGGCGCCGGCCTCTCCACGTCCGCGAAGCACGACGGACGCCCCGTCGACAACTACTTCGAGCTCGGGATCTTCGGTGGCGTGCTCCTGCCGTCGAAGAACCACAACTTCCAAGACGAGACCAAGAGCCATCAGGCCTTCAAGTCCGTGGCGCCCGAGATCGGCGCACGCTTCGCGTTCTTCCCGTTCGCGTTCGCCGGCCTCGAAGCTGAAGGTGGCGTCGCTCCGACGAAGACCAAAGACGGAGGCTCTGCCGGCATCTGGGCGTTGCGTGCCCACGCAGTCGGGCAGATGCCCATGAGCGGCTTCACGCCATTCGTGCTCCTCGGCCTCAGCCGCATGGGTGCCGGCAGCAACGCCATGGGCAGCGACAGCGATCCGACCGTTCACTTCGGTGCGGGCGCGAAGGTTCCGCTCGACGACTTCGTGGGCCTGCGCCTCGACGTGCGCGACAATCTCTCGCAGAAAAACCAGTCCTCGGGAGGCAGCCAGGTGCACCACCCCGAGGTGCTGCTGGGTCTGACGTTCACCATCGACCCGCGCAAGAAGGCAGCGCCTCCGCCACCAGACACCGACGGCGACGGCGTGCTCGATTCTGCGGACAAGTGTCCGAAGGAGCCCGGCATCGCCAGCAAGGATCCGGAGAAGAACGGCTGCCCGGCTCCGGTGGACCAAGATGCAGACGGCATCGAAGACGCGAGCGACGCCTGCCCGACCGAAGCCGGCGTCATGAACCCCGACCCGCAGAAGAACGGCTGCCCCGCGCCCAAGGACGGTGACGGAGACGGCTTCTTGGACGAGGCCGACAAGTGCCCCACCGTGGCCGGCGTCGCGCCCGACGGTTGCCCGGATCCCGACGCCGACAAGGACGGCGTGAAGAGCCCCGACGACAAGTGCCCGGATCAGGCCGAGACCAAGAACGGCTATCAGGACGCAGACGGCTGCCCCGACGAAGTGCCGGCCGAAGTGAAGAAGTTCTCCGGGGTCATCGCGGGGATCGAGTTCGACCTCGGCAAGTCGACGATTCGCGCCAAGTCCAAGCCCACGTTGGACGAGGCGGCGAAAGTGCTCACCGACAACCCGTCGCTGCGCATCGAGATCAGCGGCCACACCGACAACAACGGTGACCACGCGAAGAACGTGACGTTGAGCGCGTCGCGCGCCGAAGCGGTCAAGGCCTACCTGGTTTCCAAGGGCGTCGACGCCGCGCGCGTCACGACCCGCGGCGCGGGACCCGACGAGCCCATCGGCGACAACAAGACCGCCGCGGGCCAGCAGAAGAACCGCCGCATCGAATTCAAGCTCCTGACCCAGTGAAACGAGGTACCCCATGAACGGCGCTCAGCTCACCGAGACCATCACTACACGCGGAGTCGACATCGGCCTGAAGCTCCTGGGCGCCGTGCTCGGGTACATGGTCGGCCGCTGGCTGATCAGCCTGGCGGTGACGCTGCTCAAGCGTGCGCTCACCGCCCGCAACGTCGACGCCACGCTCCAGCGCTATCTCGGGAACATCGTCTCGGTGCTCCTGCACATCGCGCTGGTCGTGGCCATCCTGGGCTACTTCGGCATCGAGACGACGTCGTTCGCGGCCCTCTTCGCCGCGGCCGGTGTCGCCATCGGCATGGCGTGGAGCGGCCTGCTCGGCAACTTCGCGGCGGGCGTCTTCCTGGTGATCCTGCGGCCGATCAAGGTCGGCGACTTCGTCTCCGTCGGTGGGGTGACGGGCACGGTGAAAGAGATTGGCCTCTTCGTCACCGTGCTCGACACGCCCGACAACGTCGAAACCTACGTCGGCAACAGCAAGGTGCTGGGCGACACCATCCAGAACTTCTCGGCGAATCCGCACCGCCGCGTGGACCTGAAGGCCCAACTCGACCATAGCGTGGACGTGGCCGCGGCCATCGCGCAGCTGAAGGAGAAGCTCGCCGCCATCCCCAACGTGAAGACCGCGCCGGCACCCGACGTCGAGATCCTCGAATACACCTTGGCGGGCCCCGTGCTCGCAGTGCGCCCCTACACGCACACCGACCACTACTGGCAGGTGTACTTCGAGACCAATCGCGTCATCCGCGAGGTCGGAAGCGAAGGCGCGTTCCCGCCGCCGAAGCAGCACTTCGGCGTGCAGAGCCCCACGAAGGCCGCCTAGGGACCACGGGCGAGTGAAGTTGGATCGCGGTCGGCCCGGCCGGCCCGTCGCGAGTCCTGCTTCGAGCTCCGCGACCGCGCCAGGATCCATCCGTGCGTCGCACGGCCTTCGATGCGAGCGCGCCTCGCCGACGTCATCGAGTGGGGACAGATCAGAGTCGTGGCGCTTGCACAGGGCCTTGCTCCCCAGCGAGCTCACGGACAATCTGATCCAGCCGTGGTCTTGCCAGGGCAAGCCCTCGATGTTGACGCCACCGCCGCGGTCGAGCCGACGCAGCAGCTTTGCAGTCATGAAGTGGCCCAGCTCCTCGCATGCTATACGACGCCGGCCATGGCTGGCGCCGAACGAAGAGTCGTCGTCGAGGCGAGAAAGCTCGAGAAGCGTTACCGAGACTTCGTCGCCGTAGCAGGCATCGACTTCGAGATCGAACGCGGCGAGTGCTTCGGCTTCCTCGGCCCGAACGGTGCGGGCAAGACCAGCACCATGCGCATGTTGCAAGCCACCAGCCTGCCGAGCGGGGGCGAGCTCAGAGTGCTCGGGCTCGACCCTCGCACGCAGGGCAAAGAGCTTCGCGCCCGGATCGGCGTCTGCCCCCAATCCGACAACCTCGACCCGGACTTGCCGGTCTACGAGAATCTCCTGGTCTATGGCAGCTACTTTCCCGAGCAGCGCGAGATCACCGCGCGCCGCGCGGACGAACTGCTGGAGTTCGTCGCCCTGAGCGACAAGCGAAGCCACGCGATCCCGGAGCTCTCCGGTGGCATGAAGCGGCGGCTCGTCATCGCGCGGGCGCTGATCAACGAGCCCGAGCTCCTGTTGCTCGACGAGCCGTCCACGGGCCTCGACCCGCAGGCGCGACACCTGATCTGGGGCAAGCTGCGAGAGCTCCGCGCCCGCGGCGTCAGCATGGTGCTCACCACGCACTACATGGATGAAGCCGAGCGGCTGTGCGACCGATTGGTGATCATGGACGGCGGCAAGATCCTGGACCACGGCACCCCGCGCGAGCTCGTCGAACGGCACGTCGGAGCGGAAGTGTTCGAGCTCGATCTCGGCAGTGAAGCCGCGAGCACGGTGCTCGACGCCGTGAATCTCGCGGCGGCACGCACGGAGCGAAGCTCCGACGCGCTGGCGGTGTTCTTGGAGAAGCGCAGCGAGCTCGGCGAAGCGTTGGTGGACCACGCCCGTCGCGCCGGCGCGCGCTACCTCCTGCGGAACGCCAGCCTCGAAGACGTGTTCCTCCACCTGACGGGACGGGAGCTCGACGAATGAACGCCGCCCGAGCGACCTTCTTCCATGGGGCGACGCGCGTGGCCGGCCGCAATCTGAGCGTGTGGCGCCGCTACGCCGCGGCCAGCGCCATCGGCAACTTCGGAGAGCCGCTGCTCTACCTGGTGGCCCTCGGATACGGCCTCGGTCGCGTGGTGCCCCCCATCGACGGTCAGAGCTACGCGGAGTTCATCGCGCCGGGCCTGGTGGTTTCCACGGTGATGTACACCGCTACGTTCGAAGGCACCTTCGGCGCCTACACACGCCTGGCCACGCAAGGCACGTTCGACGCCATCCTCGCGACGCCCATCACGGTCCCCGAGATCGTGGCAGGTGAGGTGCTGTGGGGCGGGCTCAAGAGCATGTTCGGGGCGAGCGTCGTCTTGGGTGTGATCACCGCGTTTGGGCTCGTGCACTCCTGGCTCGCCCTCGGCGTCATTCCGCTCGGTTTCGTGGCCGGGCTGATGTTCTACGCCATGGCCCTGTGCACGACGGGGCTCTCCAAGAGTTACGAGTTCTTCAACTACTACTTCACCCTGATCGTCGCTCCGATGTTCCTGTTCAGCGGTGTGTTCTTCCCGCTCGAACAGGCCCCCCGCTGGGCTCTCGCCTTCTCCCGCGTGCTGCCCCTCACCCACGTGGTGCAGCTCTCCCGAGGCTTCGTCCGGGGCGCCCTCGCGTCGAACCTGCTGGTCCACGCCGCGGTGATGCTGGGCTACGCGCTGGCGGCCTACGCCCTCGCGGCCCACCTCCTCAGCCGGCGCCTGAAGATTTGAGGAGTTACGCCACCGCTGATCAAATGACCGCGGCCGGGGATTAGACTTCCGGTGCACCAGAGCTTGACCCCTTTCGAGCGACCCCAAGCGTCGGAGCCGCCGGTTCCGCCTCCTCCGCGTGCGGAGTCGGGCCGTTCGGACTCGTCGCCCGGGCGTCTGGCCGCTCTGGTCAAACGCGAGCTCACCCCAGTCTGGCGACTGCTGCGGCGGATGGGACTCACCGAAGCCGAGGCCGACGACGCGGCCCAGCAGGTGTTCATCGTGGCGTCCAAGCGCCTCGCCGACATTCTCCCCGGCCGAGAGCGCGCGTTTCTGTTCACGACGGCCATCCACCTCGGGCGAAAGAGCATGCGCAGCCGGGCGCGCCGGCGAGAAGACGGCGACGACGCACTGGTCGAGCGCCGCGACTCCGTGCCCGGTATGGAGGACCTTCTCGATCAGAAGCGCGCCCGCGAGCTGCTGGACGATCTGCTCGATTCCATGGGAGAAGACCTGCGCATCGTGTTCGTGCTCTACGAAATCGAAGAGCTCACGATGGCGGAGATCGCAGCGCTGCTCGAGCTACCCCCCGGGACCGTCGCCTCGCGTCTCCGGCGCGCACGAGCCGAGTTCCAAAACGGCGCAGCCCGCATCCTGACGGTGCCTGGAGGAAAGCCATGAACCAAGACCCTGCGCGCCTGCTCGACCTCGAGGACGTCGGCGCATCGCACGCGCTGTTGCGAGCGGCTCGCTCCGACGCGCCCGCAGATCGACTGCTCGGCGAGACGCTGCTCGCGTTGGGCGTGGGAGCGGGCGCCGTCGGCGTCGGCGCTGCCGTGAGCGGTGGCCTCGCGGGCGGGAGCGCCACACTGCTCAAGGCCAGCACCAGCTCGAGCTTGGGGGTGATGGCGCTCAAATGGCTCGGCATCGGTGCGCTCGGCGGCGCGGTCACCATGGGCGCCGCCAGCGGAATCGTCGAGCTCCGGAAACCGAACCGCGTCGAGCCCCACGCGCAAGCCGTCGCGCCGCGAGAGCCGCCCGTCGAAGCGCCGAAGCCCGCGGCGCCTCGGCCGGAGGTAGTCGCCGTGGCCCCGCCGAAGGACGACGCGCCGCCGCGCGCGAAGAGCGCCGCCAGCGAAGAGAAGCCGAAAGAGCCGTCCATGGCCGAAGAGCTCGACTCCCTCGACCGCGCTCGCAAGGCACTCTCGAGCGGGAATGCCGCCGGCGCGCTGGCGATCCTGGACGCCTACGATCGCAGCCCGCGGCCCCACCGGCTCGAGCAAGAAGCCTTGCTCTTGCGCATGGACGCGCTCGAACGTTCGGGCAACCTGGTGCGTGCGCGCGAAATCGCCAAGGCGCTCCTCGATCGCAGCCCGAGCGGGCCCCACGCGGCGCGCGCGCGCAAGCTGCTGGGACAAATCGATCCGCAATGATGATCAAACCGGCGGTGAGCGGGGATTCATCGTCGAGGGCTCAGCGCTCCGCCGAGCACCCAAGAGGAGGACTTTGACATGCTTCGCAATGTGCTCGCGTTCGGCGCGGTGGCTTTGATCCTTGGCGCCTGTAGCTCGCGTTCGTCTCTCGGCAGTGGCGACGACAACTTGAACGGCGGCAAGGGCGGCTCGGGCGCCACGGGTGGCGGCTCGACCGGTGGCGGGGGCGGAAGCGGCAATGCCGGCGGCGGCAGCTGGGACCCTTGCTCGGGTGCGCCATGCGGCGCCGAGTGCAAGCTGTGTGACCCGAAGGACCCGAACTGCGTCGAAGACGCCTCTCTCAAGTTCTGCGGCGCCGACGGCAAGTGCGGCGGTGCGTACCCCGACTGCGGTCCCGTGCAGACCTGCACCACCGACAAGGAGTGCCCCGCCATCGGCGCTCCGTGTCAGGCCTGCCCCGACGGCAGCGCGGCCTGCCCGTGGAGCAAGTGCGAAAAGGGACAGTGCGTGAGCGGCTTCGACAGCTGCCAGGGCCAAGAGTGCAAGCTCGACGAGGATTGCCCCGCGATCCTCGCGCCGTGCCAGCAGTGTCCCGACGGCAAGTTCGCCTGCCCGTATTCGAGCTGCGAGAACGGCAAGTGCGTGGGCGGTTTCGAGGGCTGCGCGGGCTACGACCCGTGCGCGGGCAAGAACTGCGGCGAGCCGTGCAAGGTCTGCCCGCCCGACGATCCGAAGTGCGTCGAAGACGCAGTGCTGAAGGTGTGCGACGAGAAGGGCGCTTGCGCGCCGAGCATTCCGGTGTGCGATCCGAACCCGGGGCAGTGCAAGCTCGACTCCGACTGCCCTGCCATCGAAATCTGCAAACCGTGCCCGGGTGGCGCGTGCGCGGTGATGGCGTGCACCAACGGCGCTTGCGGCTGGGAGTGTCCGCTTCCGACGTCACCGGAGTGCAAGCTCGACTCGGATTGTCCGGCCATCGAGGCCTGCAAGCAGTGCCCCGGCGGCGCGTGCGCGGACATGCACTGCCTGAACGGATCCTGCGAGCTCGTCTGCGGGCTCTGACTCGGTCAGCGAGCTCGAGAGAGGCGCGCGCGGACCCAGTCGACGGCTTCGTCGGCGGTGGCTGCGCGCGCCACGGGCTCGTTTCGGCGCTCGTCGATGCGCTCGCCGGCGAGCCGCCCACTCCAGCCCTCGAGCTCCACGGCCACGAGCGGCCGACCGAGCTGCCACGCGATGGCCATCTCGCTCAGCGTGCCCGAACCCCCGCCGAGGGCGATGACCGCATCGGCGCTGGCGACGACCAGCACGTTGCGCGCGATACCGAGACCGCTGGGGATGACGATGTCGGTGAAGGAATTGGCAGCGAGCGGATCGCTTCCCGGCAGGATGCCGAGCACGTCGCCTTCGCGACGGTGCTGCGAGCGCCGCGCCCCGCGTGCCGCGGCCTCCATCACCCCCCCGAGCCCGCCGGTGACCAAGCGGAAGCCCGCGTCGACGAGTTTCTGACCGACCTCTTCTGCCAGACGCACCACCTCGGGGGGCGCGTCCCCGTTGCCGATCACAGCCACCACCGGACGGCGCACGTCAGGTCCCCACCGGCCTGAGGCGTACGAGGCCCGGCCCCTGCTTCACGCGAGCCTGACACGCCAGCCGATTCTGGGGCGGACCCGCGAGGAGCTCGAGCAGCTCGCGCTCGGCATCGTTGGGAGGCTCCATGAGCTCGCTGCCCTCCAGGATCTCGACCTGACACGTCCCGCAGCTCGCGGAGCGGCACGAGAACGGCACGGGCGCCAAGAGCTCGTCGCACAGGTCGATGAGCTCACCGCCGTCGGGCGCCTCTCCGCGTTTCTCCCGACCGATGGCATTTCCTTCGAACACGATGCTGGGCACGCGGACATTCTTGAACCGGCGCCCCGCCGAAGCAATATTCTGCGCACGTGCTCGCGCTCTTGAACGCCGACCCACCGCGCCTCGCGCGCGATCAGCCGGAGCCGAAGCGCGCTGCCGGCGAGGCGCTCTTGTCCCTGCGCCTGGCGGGCGTGTGCGACACGGACGTCCAGCTCTCCCGGGGCTATCTGGGCTACCGCGGCGTCCTGGGCCACGAGTTCGTGGCGGACGTCGTCGCAGCCGACGGTCCACGCTGGGTCGGACGCCGAGTGGTGGCCGACATCAACGCCGGCTGCGGCGAATGTACGGACTGCCTCAGCCGAGACGGCCACCATTGCGCGCGACGGAGCGTGCTCGGCATCGTCGCGCGAGACGGGGCGCTCGCCGAGCGCTTCGTCGTCCCCGAGCGCTGCCTCGTGGAAGTGCCCGCCGACGTATCCGACGAACGCGCGGTCTTCGCCGAGCCGCTCGCGGCGGCGCTTCACGTGCTCGACGTCGTCCCTCCGGATTTTTCCCACGAGGCCATCGTCCTCGGCGACGGCAAGCTGGGGCTCCTCGTGGCCTTTGCGCTCCGCTCAGCCGGCCTCGCGACGCTGGTGGTGGGTCACCATCCCGAGAAGTTGGCGCTGGCGCGCGCGGCGGGCGCGCGGACGCTCGAGGAACGGGAGCTCGCCCCGGAGTCGCTCCAGAGCCCGCTGGTGGTGGAGGCCACGGGAAGTGAGCGCGGCGTCGCCCTCGCGCTGACGCTGACGGCGCCGCGCGGAACGCTGGTCTTGAAGACCACCGTCGCTGCCCGCTACGAGCTCGACCTCGCGCCCGTGGTGATCCACGAGCTTCGCGTGGTCGGTTCACGCTGCGGTGATCTCGGCCGCGCCGTCGCCGCGCTGCGCGACGGCCTCGACCCGACCCCGCTGATCGCCGCTCGCTTCCCCCTCGAGCGAGCCGACGAAGCTTTGCGGCACGCATCGACGCGCGGCGTGTTGAAGGTCTTGGTCGAGCACCGAGGCCCTGCGGAGGTCACGTGTCCCTCGTGATCACCTCGCGCGTCGTGTTGCCCGAGAGCGAGCTCATGGTGCGCGCCGTTCGCTCCAGCGGCCCCGGCGGACAGAACGTGAATCGGGTCTCCACCAAGGTCGAGCTCACCTTCGACCTCCCCGGTTCGAGCGCCCTCGACGCCGCCGCCAAGGCCCGCCTCGCCGCGCTGGCGAAGCACCGGCTGGACGCCGAGGGTCGCCTCGTCGTCACGAGCCAACTCACGCGTTCGCAAGTCCAAAACCTGGAAGACGCGCGTCAGAAGCTGGCCGCCCTGGTTCGCGCCGCGCTCGCCGTGCCCAAGCGCCGGCGGCCGACTCGCCCGAGCCGTGGCGCGAAGGAACGCCGCCTTTCGGACAAGCGCCGCGAAGGAGACAAGAAGCGCGAGCGCCGGAAGCGCGACCACGGGGAGTGAACGCGTTCAGCGCGACTCTTCGCGGCAGATCTCGGCTTGGTCCTTGGGGCACGAGACGCGCACGTGGAAGTGATCGTCGTGGGGCGTGGCGTCCTCGGGTTGCTTCAGGAGCGCGGCCACCTCGGTCACGTACTTCTGGAACGCCGGCTGCCTGGCGGCGTAGCCGAGCAGACGCGCGCGCAATGCCCGAGAA
>Ga0268298_10003538_pt1 | contig 15874 bp, 14 predicted proteins | sample WWTPWeurt_MetaG_FD_194462 | JGI IMG/M metagenome (GOLD analysis project Ga0268298, IMG submission 194462) | Activated sludge microbial communities from WWTP in Nijmegen, Gelderland, Netherland - WWTP Weurt | ecosystem: Engineered > WWTP > Aerobic digester > Activated sludge | place... | reverse complement strand
GCGCTGCAGGCAGTGCAGGGCATCGCGTACCGTCGGTTCTTCGCGCGCCGCCAGTGCGATCAGCCCGAGATTGGACAGCCGCCGCGACATCGCCATGCGCAGGCCGAAATCCTCGACGCTCGCGGCATGGGCTGATGATTCCAGCAGGGCATGCACGCGCAGCACCGGAACCTTGAGGTCGGGGTTGTTGAGGCACTGCGGATCGAGACCGGCCGCGCGCAATTGGGCGAAGGGATCGAGCCCCAAGGAACGGGCAACCTCGGCGTAATTGGTCAGTGACGCACTGCGGAGTTGAGACGACGGCATGGGCGACCCCGGCTCGAAGACTGCCCCAGAATGTACAGTTGCCATCCCGGATTGTCAAAATTAATTCATTGATAACTGAAACAATGCTTGCTACTGACAGATCGTCCGGGCGGGTTACAACAGCGAGGAGAACACATGCAGCTCAAGCAACGCGTGGCAGTCATCACCGGCGCGGCCGGCGGCCTCGGTTCGGCCATTTCGCAGCGCTTCGCCCGCGAGGGCGCCAAGGTGGTGCTGTGCGACATCAACGAGAAGGCGGTCCGGCAACTCGCCGATGAACTGGCCGATGAGGGCGCGGACTGCCTGGCCCTGCGCTGCGATGTTTCCTCGAGCGCGTCGGTGGCCGAGATGTTTGCCGCCGTCGATGCCCGCTTCGGGACCGTTCATATCCTGGTCAACAACGCCGCACTGGTGCCCGACAAGCCGCATGACGAAGACCGGCGCAATCGCCATTACGCGCTGATCACGCAGCCGCTGCCGCGTCAGTCGCTGGGCATTACCCGCGAAATGAGCGACCAGGAATGGCGCCGCTTCTGGGCCGTCAATGTCGATGGCGTGTTCTTCTGCACGCGTGAGGCGCTGAAGCGCATGGAGCCGCAATCCTGGGGGCGCATCATCAACATCGGCAGCATCGCCGGCATTTCCGCGATGAGTGCCCACAGTCCGCATTACTCGGCAACCAAGGGCGCCGTCGTCGCCTTCACGAAGGCGGTGGCGGCCGAAGTGGCCGGCGCCAACGTGCTGGTCAATGCCATCGCCCCGGGCGGAGTCGATACGCCGGCGATCAAATCTTTTGTGGACCGGATGACGCCGGAACAGCGCAACGTGTTGTGGCAGATCGTTCCGCTCGGACGCATGGGACGATTGTCCGAATATGCCGGATTGGCAACCCACCTCGCTTCGGAGGACTGCTATCTCGTCGGCCAGGTCGTGAATGCCTCCGGTGGTGTCGTGATTTGAGGGCCCCGACGAAGCCACTAAGCCCCAATGAAGCGGCGTCCCATTTTGTCAAATCGATGCCTCGGAATGCCAATTCAGGATTCGATCTTTCACGGATACTGATTCTTCAGAACAGACCGGTGGCAAGGCGGCCGGCGGCAATTCATCAAGGAGAACTTCATGAGTGAAATCAGCGCAACCCCCGTCAGCGACCATATGCGCCGCGCCGGCAGCTGGAATCCCGCCTGGGATGTTCTGGCGGACCTGGATGCGGCCTATACGGAAAAGTTTCTCGCCATGGCCGGGCACGCTGTCACCAGCGGCGGGCTTGATCCTCTGACCATAGAGTTCATCGCCATCGCGGTCGATGCCTCGTGCACTCACCTGTACGCCCCGGGCGTGCGGCGCCACATCCGCAAGGCGCTCGAACTGGGCGCCACAAAGGAGCAGATCATGGGCGTGCTGGAACTGGTTTCGGTGCTCGGCATCCACTCCGTGGCGCTGGGCGCTCCGCTGCTCATCGAAGAAGAAGAAAAGTTCACCCGGGACGGTCCGACCAAGGGCACGTTCTGAAATTTACCTGACAGCCTCCGTTTCGCCGTTTCCCAAACAAAACCAATACATCCACATCATTCCCCAGGAGATCCCCCATGCAATTCCTTGACGATTCCCTTTTGCCCGAAAACCAGCAACCCCTGGTGATCCAGGTCGCGCCCTTCGGCCCCCAGTTCCTGCCCAGCGATTCCGACGACATCGCCGTAACCATGGACCAGCAGATCCAGAAGGCCGTGGATTGCTACAACGCCGGTGCATCCGTCCTGCATGTGCACGTTCGCGAGGACGATGGCAAGGGTTCGAAGCGCCTGTCCAAGTTCAACGAAAGCCTGGCCCGCCTGCGCGAGGCCGTGCCCGATATGCTGTTGCAAGTGGGCGGCTCGATCTCCTTCGCGCCCGAAGGCGAGGGCAGCGATGCCAAATGGCTGAGCGACGACACCCGCCACATGCTGGCCGAGCTGACCCCCAAGCCCGACCAGGTCACCATTGCCATCAACACCAACCAGATGAATGTGACCGAGCTGCTGACCGCCGACGACTGTGGCGATACCACGCTGGGGCAGCCAGCCTATTTTGCCGCGTACAAGGAAATGACCATTCCCTCGGGCCCGGCCTTTGTCGAGGAGCACCTCAAGCGCCTCCAGGCCGCCGGCATCCAGCCCCACTTCATGCTGGGCGACGTCGGCCAGCTCGAAACCGTTGAGCGCCTGATCCGCCGTGGCCACTACACCGGCCCCCTGGTGCTGAACTGGGTCGCCATCGGCGGCGGTGCCGACGGTCCCAATCCCCGCAACATGATGGAATTCATCAACCGTTGCCCGGAAGGCGCGGTGCTGACGATCGAAGGCCTCATGCGCAACGTGTTGCCGCTGACCACCCTGGCGATTGCCATGGGCCTGCACACTCGCGTCGGTATCGAAGACAACCTTTGGGGCAGGAAGGGCGAAACGATCAGCTCGGTCAGGCAGGTCGAGCAGCAGGTTCGCATCGCGCGCGAACTGTACCGCGACGTCGCCACCGGCGCGCAGGCCAAACAGATCTACCGGATAGGCGAGCACTACAAGACGGTCGACGAGACCCTGGCCAGGGTGGGCTATGCGCCGAACCGCCGTCCCGGCGAACGCGGCGTGCCGATGAGTCTGGCTGCCTAAGCAGCCCATCCCATCACACCGAGGAGAAGCAGGGCGATGAAAAACTGGAAGCAGTATCCGGCACTGGCACTGGCGGGCCTCGTCGCCCTGCACATCATCGCCCACATCGACCGCAACATGCTGATGGGCTTCTCGCCGCAGATCATCAAGGATCTGCGGCTTTCCAACACCCAGTATGGCTTCCTTTCGGGCGTCGTCTGGGTGTTGAGCTTCGGTGTCATGGCCCTGTTCCTCGGTTCGCTGGCGGACCGCTTCAGCCGCACCCGCGTCATTGCCTTCGGCCTGCTGGTCTGGAGCATCTGCACGGCGGCTTCGGGATTCGCCCAGTCGTTCGAACAGATGGCGTTGGCCCGCTTCTTCGTCGCCACCGGCGAGGCCGCGCTGGTGCCCTCCGCCATCTCGCTGCTGGCGGAAATCTTCACCCCCGCCCGGCGCGGCACCGCCATGGGCGTATTCTTCATGGGCCTGCCGATCGGCATCGGCCTGAGTTTCATCATCGCCGGCTGGCTGGGCGACAGCCTCGGCTGGCGCGGCGCCTTCGAAGTGCTCGGCGCCGTCGGCGTGGTCCTGGTGCTGCCTGTGCTGCTGCTGCCCGACAAACGTCAGGACAGCGGCCAGACCGAGGAACGCGGCGCTCCGTTCGTGCAGCAGATGCGCGACCTGTTCCAGGTGATGCGCCGAACGCCGCTGCTGTGGCAAACCATCGTCGGCTTCATCCTCGTCCATTTCGCCATCGTCGGCCTGGCCTTCCTGCAACTATGGCTGGTGCAGGAGCGCGGCTTCAACGCCGCGGAAATCGCCCGCCGCGTCGGCATGCTCACCCTCGCCTTCGGCACGCTCGGTGCCTTTGTCGGCGGCGTACTCGGCGACCGCCTCGCGCGACGCTTCAAGGGCGGCCACGCCACTGTGCTCAGCCTGCTGGTCGCGCTGTGCGTCCCGCTGACGATTGCCGCGTTGTTCGCACCCCCGAAATCCTTTGTCTTCTACCTCGGGCTCTGCGCCGGACTCTTCCTGACGCTTGCCACCTATGGACCGTCATTGGCGCTGATCCAGGCTTTCGCCCCGGCCAACATGCGCGCTACCGCCAGCGGCGCCACGATGATGGGCATCAACGTCTTCGCCATCGCCATCGGCAATCTCGGCGCCGGGATGCTCAGCGACCATCTGCGCGCGGGCGGCGCCAGCGCGCCCCTGACCACCGTGCTGCTGTGCCTCAACATCCTCGTTGGTTGCGCGCTGCTGTTCTACTGGAAGGTGTCACGTTCGGGTGACCCGCGCCTGCACGCTGAACGCGACAAGTCCGTCGTCGCCCACTGACACTCTGCCGGGCTGGTATCTGCTGACGGCGAGCGCCACGCCGGGGATGTCGCCTTGTCGCCGTCCGACCAGCGCCGACTTCCCGTCGTGGAGGGTCCGCTTTCGTTCAATGCCCGTAGGTCGCCTGCAGATAGCGCTGGATTTCCGCCGACTCGAACAGCGCCGTGCCGGTGTTCGGGTCGACCAGATATGGCACCTGTACGCGCCCGGCGCGCCTGAGCAACTTCTTTCGATTGCCAGTCAGCGGTGTTTCATCGGTGAGTCGGAGAAGTTGGCGGGCCGCGGGCGTCAACCAGGCAACCGGCACCGCCGACCCCTTGCCGACGTTGTGCAGCACGTAGGGAATCTCCAGCTCGCACAGGGCTTCGCGCACCAGGCGGCAGTAGGGGCTGGACTCGAACGAATACAGTTCCAGCCGCTTTGCCGGCGCCTTGCTCGTGCGCACGAACATGCCCTTCGTACCGCGCAGCGCTGTTGCCATTATCGAGGTGCGCAGTACGCGCGCAGGCACCTTGGCACCAGAGGGGCCATATTCGGCGTAGAGATACTTGACGATGGCTTCCGAGTCACCCATCTGCACGCCCGTATTCGGGTCGCGCAAGAAAGGCACCGTGCCCTTGCCGACCAGTTTTTCCAGTTTGCCGCGAAAGCGCACACCCTTTTTCGGCACCGGGTAGATCACGGCATCGAGATCGAGTTCGGTCAGCGCTTCACGCACGTAGCGGCAAAACGGGCAGTACTCGGCCTCGTAAAGTTCGAGCAGCTTCTTCGGCTTGCGGCCACCGTGTTTGACCACGGAACCGCGTGCGGCACGTACCACCGAAGGCGGCAGCGCCTTGAGGGCATTGATCAGGTTTCCCATGGTGTTTCCTTTCAAAAGGGTTTGTCGCCGGCGATCGAGGCCCGATGCATCTTGCGCACGCTGGGCGGGTAATCCTGCACCGCGTAGTGCTGCGTGCTGCAGTTGTCCCAGATCGCCACGGTGTTCGGCCGCCATTTCAGTCGCACCTGGTATTCGGGAATCTGCGCCTGTGACATCAGGTACTGGAACAGGTCGCCACCGGCCTGTGCGTAGTCCTGACCGTGGCGAACGCGCCCCCGTTCGTGGTAGTTGACGAAGTGCGTCGCCCAGGCACCGAGGAACAGCAGCTTCTCGCCGGTCTCCGGATGCGTGCGCACCACCGGGTGATGAACGTCGGGAAATCTGGCGAACATTTCCTCCTGCTTTTCCGGCGGATAGAGATTGCTCATGTAATGCATGAAGCCGTGATTGGCTTTCAGCCCGGCGATCAGTTCCTTGACATGGGCCGGCAGCTTGTCATAGGCGACGACCATGTTTGCCCACATGGTGTCGCCGCCCACGTCCGGACAGGCCAGGCAATGCAGGACGCAGGCTTTCGACGGGATCGCGCGCCAGGTATTGTCGTGATGCCAGGCGCATTCGTAGGGATCGACCGGCTTGTCCGGACTCTTGTAGATCTGGCAGATGCCGGGGGCATCGGCACATTCGCTGAATACCGGATGCGTTTCCAGCGTCCCCATGCGTTGCGCGAATTGCGCGTGGATTGGCGGCGTCAGGTTGCTCTGGTCGCGAAAGAAGATCACGCGATGCTTGAGCAAAGCCGCGTAAATCTCCTTGAACAGGGCCTCGTCGTGGGCGGCGTCGCGCAGGCTGACGCCCTGTATTTCGGCGCCGATATTGCAGGTGAGTTGTTCAATGCGCAAGGTGTTCTCCGTTGATGTTCTATCGACTTGCGTGACGCTGGATTGCGTCGGCAATGGCTTCTTGCTGCAGCGAGCAGGAAATTTCGTTGAGGCGGGCGACCCAGGGCAAGGCCGACCGACGCCAGATCTGATCCACGGGCGTCAGTTCGGCACGCTGGTGCACCGCGCCCAGGCGCAGGCTGATATACGGGTCGTCGACGTCGGGTGCGCAGGAATACAGGCCCGTGCCGCATTCGGGACAAAACACCTGCAGGCGACGCGTGCCGCTGGTGCCGACTTTGCCGTATTCCTTGACCGGGCCGGTGATTGAGAATGTCTCGCGCTGAACCAGGGCGCCGAAACGAAACGCCGAAGAGGCGATGATCTGACAGTCGGTGCAATGGCAAAGCAGCACCTTGTTTTCATCCACGTCGGCGCTGAAGCTGACGGCGCCGCAATGGCAACTTCCGGTAACGTGCATGATCAGATTCCCTCTTTCGTGTTGCCGGTTTGCAGCATCTGGCGGGCATTGGCAACGAACTGTTCCGCCGCCGACTGGTTCTCGCGACTGTCCACCGCCTCGATCTTCATGCTCGACGCTGGACGCTGCATGCCCCGCTGCACGGCTGGCCGGGCACGAATCAGCTCGAGCCAGCGGCTCAGATGGGCAAAATCCTCGAGCGCCACGCCCGCCCAGGCATGGGCATTTATCCACGGCCAGGTCGCGATGTCGGCTATCGAATAATCGCCCGCCAAGTATTCGTGCCCGTCCAGATGTGCGTCGAGCACGCCGAACAGGCGCCGGACCTCGCCCTGGTAGCGGTCGATGGCGGGCTGGATCTTTTCCGGAAAGTAGCGGAAGAAGACATTGGCCTGACCCATCATCGGGCCCACGCCACCAATCTGGAACATCAGCCACTGCATGACCCGCGAACGTCCCTTGATATCGGCTGGCATCAGCTTGCCAGTTTGCTCGGCAAGATAGACAAGTATCGCGCCGGACTCGAACACGGCGAAGTCGCCGTTGTCGTGATCGACAATGACCGGGATGCGCCCATTGGGGTTGATCTTCAGATACCACGGTTCCTTCTGCTCCTTCTTGCCCAGTTCAAGCGCGAGAACCTCATAGGAAAGTCCCAACTCTTCGAGCAGGATGGAAACCTTGTGGCCATTCGGCGTAGCGGCGGTGTAGAGGGTAATCATGCTGTTTCCTCCCTTCACTGGGGGCTGTTGTCGGAACAATCGAACGCATTTGTCGGATCAAAACGGCTGGTCGCCGGAGATGGTAGCGCGGTTCATTTTGCGACGGCAGGGCGGGTAGTCGATGTCGTGGAGTTGCCCGGGTGGAGAGCACTCATGGCGGGATTCCTGCCTGGAGGAAAGATTGCCGCTCACCTAGTCCTCGACTGGACGCCCCTGATCGACTTCGCGCTGGCGCGCCCTGGCAGCCAGGTAATAAAGCGTGGCGGCTGCAAAGCACACCACGGTAATGGCCTGCAAGGCGCGGGGCAAGGTAATCTGATCAGCCAGCCAACCGGTTACGAAGGGGCCCGCCGCCATGCCCAGGAGGGAGTTGCACACAACCGTGATTGCAAATGCCGTGGCATGTATCGCCGACGGCGTGACCTCGGTGATGACTGCGGTCGCCGGACCCGGGTAGCCGGCGCCAATCAGCAGGCCGGCACCGATCAGCACGAACTGGAGAGGCCCTGGAGGAAGGAGAAAGGCGCCGAAAAGCAGCAGGCCGGACACGATGCAGTAGGCCATTGCAACCCACAGTCGAATGCTGGTGTCATGCCGGCTCAGGCGATCGGCCAAGCCGCCGCCCAGAACCATGCCGATACCGCTCATCAAGGCCAGCAGACCCGCCCCGAGGGCTGCACGCGATGGCTCCAGCCCATAGCTCCGGTTCAGGTAACTGGCTGACCAGGCTATGAAGGCGGCTTGAACGAACATTGCCGTCCCGATACCCAGATAGGTCAAGATCGCCGTTCGCTTGACGAACAGCGCCCGGAAGACTTCCCCGAGCGACATGCGCACATCGTCGCCAAGGTGCCGGCTGGGCGGCTCCTTGACGCAAAACGGGAACGCAATAGCCAGCAGCAGGCCGAAGGCGCCGAGGCTGACGAAGGCCATGCGCCACCCCAGATGGGCCGCGATCAGGCCGCCCAGAACGATGCCGAGTACCGAGCCGAAGATCCCGGCGGCAAAAAACGCCCCCATCGCCGTGGCGTGCAGGCGGCGCGGAAATACATGCACGACAATCGCCGCGCCGGCGCTGCCATAGCCGGCTTCGCCAAGACCCACCAGCGCGCGGGCAATGAACATCATCATGAAATTTTCGGCGTAACCACAGGCGATGGTCGCCGCTCCCCAGAGCAGTGCCATGGTCGTTGTGCTCCTGACCCGGCCGACCCGGTCGGCAATCAGCGAAATGGGGAAGCTGAGCAGGCCGACCGTGACCCCGACTACGCTGACCAGCATGCCCAGTTGCGTGTCACTGAGCGCCCATTCCGCCTTGAGGAAGGGGAAGACAGCGTTGATGACCTGGCGCGACATGTAGTCCGAGAGCATCAGGCCGAAGGTCATGGCGAAGACCAACCAGGCATAGGCCCGTCCAACCGGGTAGGGTTCGTTGTGGTCGATCGGTCCGCTGCTGCTTTGCATTGGCAGAGCCATGCCTGTCTCCTAGAGCGTCATTGACCGCAGGTTAAAGGCCGATGACGCGACGCTCGTCATGGACTCGGATTTCAGATTAGCGCCGGAGCAATGACAAGAACCTGCGATCTTCATCATATCTCCAGACAGATCAGTGGTAACCACTGCTCAGTGCGCAGCACATATGGCGGGCACTTCGATGAGGGATTGCCCGCCAAGGAATCATGACTGTATCCAGGGAAGACCAGCGATTCGCCATCTATTGACGCAATTGCGCCGCTTCTGCTCGCTCTTGTCACCCTCGAAGCCATCAATAACGTTGAAACAGTTTTTGAAGCCTGCCTGCGTTGCCAGAGTTGCGGTCATGCTGGAGCGTCCGCCCGATCGACAGATGAACAACAGGTAGTCACCCTCATTTAGTTCATGCTCCTCTTTGAGCATGGGTACGAAGGCAACATTGGCGGCCCATTCCGAGTAGGAGAGATATTGCACACCGATGGTACCGGGAATCTGGCCGACAAATTCCCTCTCGGCATTGGTGCGTACGTCAATCAGCTTGACCCGATCGGATAGCTGCATAAGCTCATAGGCTTCTTCCGGCATAAGCGCGCCACCATAGGAAGCCTTCCGTTCGGCGGCACGTATAGCCCCTACTGCCAGTAGTTCATTAAAGCGACTCATCGTTTCTTTCGGGGTTGATCTGCATGCGGAATGTTTCATTACTCTTGACGTTAGCCATTGGCGAACATGACTTACTTCGGCTCATCACCCGGCAGGAACACCGAGGATGTCTTGCGTGCCAGGTCGGTACTCAGGCTGGGGGTGCCGGAAGGCAGGATGGTGATCTTGCCGTCCTTCTGTCCGACCTTGTCGAGAATCAGATTGACCGCCCATTTGGCCGTGACATTGGTCTTTTCCATATAGACGCAATGGTGGGGCACAAAGCTGATGTCGCCGATGAAGAGCAGATTGTCAATCGGCGATTGCGTCGCCGGGCGCTTGCCTTCGTCACCCACGCGATAGGTGGTGTAGTTGTGCCAGCGATTGACATACCAGCTCTTCGGCTCTGGAAGCGTGGGCATCATGATCTTCAGCTCTCCGTGGCAGGCCATGGCGATGGACTTGCTGTCGCCTGGCAGCAGATGCGCTTTCGCCGGCTGGGTCTCAATCACCGTGATATCCCGGTCACTGAATTCCGACGACCAGGTCCAGGCAGTGTTGTCGCTGCCCTGCACCCTTACCGAGCGGTTGAGGGTAACACCCAGATAGCTGAAACCGGTTGGGTAGAGGCACATCGCAGGACGCGATTTGTCATCCTGGCAATATTTTTCCCAATAACCACGGCCCTCGTACCAGAGGTTCACCACATGCGGTGAGGATGTGTGCAGACCGAGGATGTTCTTGAAGTAATCCGTGCCGCCTAGTGCCTCCATATTGGTGCTGACCAGCTGCATCAAGGCCTGCCCATCGAGCGCGCAAATTATGAAGTCGGCCTTGAACTCGCGCTCCGTACGCTCGTGTGCGGCAATCTTGCGCAGGTTCTCTGAATTGGCACTGCAGTATGGGCATTCGTGTTCGACTTCCATGCCGTCGAAGATCAGACCGCCGCATATCGAGCAGCGCATGACTACGTTCTTGGGCACGGGCAGCGCCTTGACGCCGACGATCTTCTTGACCCCGTCCATGATGACGGTTGTGACCTCGTTGGTGTAGAGAACTTCACCGCGGTGCGAGCGGATGAAGTTCACCATCGGCGTCAGAAAGCTCTCGTTGGTCGGATTGACGTAAAAACTGAAATGCTCGAAGTCGCGCGGTGTGCCGCCGAAGATCTGGACTAAGAGGCCGAGCGACAAAATGGAGGCAGTCTCGGCATTGTCATAGAACGCCATTTCCAGGAAGCAGTCACACAGTTTGTAGGTCAGCGCATCCGACAAACCCATCTTCTTGCAATACTGCTCGACCGTCATGCTGTCCAGATAGGCACGCTGCTTCGGATCGGTATAGTCGAACGCAAGCAACCGATGGATCAGGCGCATCGCGTCGAATCGGTCCTCCTCCTGCAGGTGCCCCAGGTGAGTCATGTGATCAAGCAGCTGCAGCTTGTCGTAAGGCGGCACCCATGTGGAGCGAGGGATGAAACTCTTGCGTCCATCCTTGTCAATGAAGTTGTACATCGACACATCCTTGGGCGTATGCGCCAGCGGCCAGCCGTACCGACCCAGGAACTCGCGCAGGTTGTGATAGAAGCCCCAAACCGCATGAACGCCATGCTCGCGGATATAGCCCGGAAAGGCCGGATCCATTTTGTTCGGGTCATCCTCCGGACCGAAGTGCTTGTCGCGCCAGCTCTTGAGCTTGCCACCCGGCGTCGCCGAACGTTCAAGCACGGTGACCTTGAAGCCGCGTGCTGACAACTCTACGGCCGCCTGCAATCCAGACAGCCCGCCACCGACCACAATGACGCTTTTACCGTTGGGCGGCAGGATGACGTTGTTTTCCTTGATCTTCGGGAAATCCTTGTCTAGCTCCCCATGATCGGAATAGGGCACTGCGGCGACCCCCGCAGCGATTGCTCCGCCGCCGACGATGCCTGCCGTCTTAAGAAAACGACGGCGCGCTGGTTCATGCCCCTTCTCATCTTTTGTCATGCCTCGCTCCAGTAACGTAGTGATCGATGTGGCACCAGCACATATACGTGTGCTGGACTCTAGGTCATCAGGCAGCCTTGGCCAACTCGCCAGGCGCGCAGCATGTCTGGGTCAGCTCGCCAGGAGCGCAGCACAGGATGCGCTCAGACAATTCGTTGGGCACATAGGCTGAGCCCATCGAAAGCTGATCACGCTTGAGCCTGGTAAATTCCTCTTCGATCAATTCGCGATGCGCCATTTCCAGGAATTCGGGGGCAGCCCAGTCGTAGATGCTGAAGTCGTTCTTAAGGTAGCCATGATTGAGCATGAAGTTCTTGCCGACAGTCAGGCTGGCGAGATTTTTGGGGTTCAGGTTGGGTACCATGTCGACACGTCGAATGCCTTCGTAGGTGTCTTCCGTATTGCGATAAAAGGTCTGCTTGTTGAGAATCGCGGCCGCGGCCTGCTTGTGTTCATTGGACCAGTGCCCCACCTTGATCATGCTCTTCAGGAAGGAAACCACCAGTTCCGGATGTTGGCGTGCCATGACGTCTGAACAGGTATAGACCGCCGGAACATTGGCGATTTGCAGCGTCCAGTCCGGGTAGCGCGACAGGTCTTCGATGGCCTTGAACTTGCCTGTGTCTTCCTGCAGCACCTGGAACACTTTGCTCTGCGTATAGATCGCGTCAATCGTGCCCTGCTCCAGGGCCTTTTCCAAGGGGCGGAACGCCAAGTCATGTTTGTGATCGCGCTTGAGCCATAACTCGGACGGATTTTCCATCGGCGGCCCGACCATCTCCGGGATGTCGTACCAGTCATCCGGATAAGGAAAATCAACAATCTGCACATCATCGCGCGTCATGCCATTTACCCGCAACATGAGTTCAATTCCTTGCTCTTCCTGAATCCGCCACCAGTCGGTCTTCAGCGTGTTGAGGCTCTTCGAGATGCCAATTTTCTTGCCCTTGAGCTCCTTCATCGTGTAGATGTCGTCGCTCGCGCGCACCATCATCGCGCCGCCTTCATGCACTTGCGTCGCACCGAGCAAGACTGTGCGCCGCATATCGCCGTGCACATGAACCGCCGGAAACATACCGCCGACACGGATCAGGTTGTCCATGTTGTGGATGTAATGCGGGTACCAGTTGTTCTCAACGCGGGAGCGCAGATAGAGGTACTTGACGCCGATCTTCTTGTAATCTTCCTTGGCCCAGCTCAGTTCCTGGTCGATATTGCTGGCCGAGACCAAAGGGCAATTGGTGTAGTAAACCTCGCTCCAATCGAGAGGCACGGTGCTGAGATTGATTTCGCGCTTGGTCATGTGAATTCTTCCTAAGAATTTGTGGTATTTGTTTCAATACTTGGGCAAACGGGTAGATACCGTGCCTACGGTGCGCAGAACATCGCGCATCTTTTCCAACTCATGCGGGCCGAAAAATCGCTCGTGATGCGATGGATAAATGACCCCTTTGCGCTTCTCGAAATGCACGAGCGGGCACCAGGACGATTCAATCTGGTCAAGGTCCATGGCGGCACGCAGGGCAACGTTCTTGAACATCTTTAGCCAGACGCGGAACAGCGTCCCATGCACGCCCCCCCAGTTGGCTTCTTTCAAGACAGCATTGGCCTGAAACGGAGTAACGCGGTGGTAGCCCAGCGGAGTAGCGACCAGAACGTCATAGATGATGAACCAGTTGATTTCGTAGACAACGTAGATAGGCAAGTATGCAATGCAGATGATGGCCAAAAAGGGCCATTTCCAGGCGGGGACGCGCTCTGGCATGGCGGCCGCATGGTCAAGTTCTGTATTGAGCATGGTGGCCAGACCATTGGCATAACCACAGAACATGCAGTTGAACTTGTCAAACCAGGTTAGTTCCTTGATGCGGTACCGGTCGATGATGACGTGATCGGCCCAGCGGACCTTGGGTGTGCCGAGCAGTGGGGCGAGCAACCACTGATAGAGCAGCACCGTCAGCGTAGTGTGAATCAGGATCAGCATGGGAATGATCGTGTACTGCGGTATCGCGCCCAGGACCGTACGCACAAGTCCAATGCGCTCGCAATGGGATCCGAAAATATGGCCCAGCAAGGAATATTTCGCCTCACCCAGTTCAGTGACAGTCGTAGTACGTAGTGTCATGGCTTTCCTCCTATAACGGCTGTTCAAGTGTCGTACTTCTAGGGGGTTGCAACATCCATCAGTGACGTTTGGACTTTACTAGCTAGCAGGGATACCTGATCCGTCGACGATTGATGCTGCATCGTGAAGGCGCCGAGCATTATTCCCGGCGCCAAATTCACGACTTGAACTTTACGGAGGAATTACGATATCTATTTATCAATAGACATCACTCATTTATCTATACACACCAGCTGAAAATTGGCTTAACTTAATGGCTTGTGAGGAGCCACACGTACCATGGCCACGTTATTCTGCTTGCGCCAACTACGCGGAGTTTTGGAAAATGCCGCTATGAACCAACGCGTAAACGAACTCTGATTTGCGAAGCCGAGAAGGTCGCTGATTCGCTGCAGAGAGTGGCCCGTGTTTGACAGATAGGGAACTACCAGTTCGTTGCGAACAATCCCGAGCAAATCCATGTAAGTTGTCCCCGCATCCCCAAGGCGGCGCTGCAAGGTGCTAACGCTCATGCCTAGCGTCAATGCGACTTGCTCAAGGGTAGCTCGCCGCATCGGCATCAAGAGATAGATCAGTTTCTTGACAGAGTGAACAAGGGATTCCTGGCTACTCGCGGGAATTTGCCCAAGAATTCGACTGACCGCGCGCACTATTGCCGGGTCGGCTGACGGAAGGGGAGCATCAAGAGAAGCTGTGTCGCAAACGATGCCATTGAAGTCGGCTTCAAAATTGACTTTGCAACGAAAGATTCTCCCATGAACCGTACGATCCTCGGGAGCGGTATGGGTGAAATTGACACTGCGGGGTCGCCAAGTCTTTTCGGTCAGTTCATCGCATAGGCGGAATGCCATGCCCACAGCCAACTCAATAGGGTGTCGCTTATTTATGATGTCTTCGCTTAACAGCTCTTCGCGAATAATCGTTGTCTTGCCACAGTCATCGATGTGAAGCAAATGTGATTGGGTCAAGATATGACGATAGTCGATGAACGTACTTAGCGCATCACGTAGCGTAGGCTGATGACGAATTAATAGACTGATCACACCGAAATCATCTATTTCATGTTTCGATGCCAGCCGCAAGCCGATTGTTTCACACCCTGATTGCCTGGCCGTGTTATGCAGCAGCTTAGCTAGCGAGTCAAAGGGCACCGGGTTTTCAAGGTCATGCAGCATGTCGGGCCTGATCCCGACCAACCGCAACAACTCGTTTGGGTTCAACCCGATTGATTTGGCCAGAGAGCTGTAGTTTTTTAGTACATAAGCACGCGCAAACAATTGCATGGTGGCATGTCTATCAAGGTAACGTTTGAGGCTTCTCGTTTGATCGTCCCGGCGGGCGCCGCAGCGCCGGCCGGGACAGGAGTGTTGCTACTGCCAACGCCGGGAGACAAAGCGGCCGCTGACCGCCGCGTCAATCAGATCGGGCACGGTACCGAACATCCAGCCGTTCCCTTCCTTGTGCCCCAGGCCGCCAAACAGTTTCACTTCCTTGAAGCTGTTGGTGGCGAAGTTGGCCTTTTCGTCCCAGCCGCTGATCATCAGCATGCCCAGGCAGGTCTGGTGGTAGATCTTGCCGCCGGCCTCTTCGATGATCCGGGCTTCGCCCTGCTGTTGCGCCAGGAGGTAGGTGGGCGTATCTGTTTGCACCCAAAGGTGGACACCCTCCTTCACCTTCCGGCCCTTTATCAGACCGGCGATCTGGCGGACTTCATCGTAGTTCAGATGCGGGCAGCCCATGTGCACGACCTGGACATCGTCGCTATTCGCCGTATTCAGCGAGCGATAGACGGCCTGCACATCGTCAAGGGTGATTGCGTACCTTTCGACATCCGCCGGAATCGATCCGTAGAACGCGGCCTCCAGGGTCGGCGATTCCGGGCTGATGCCGATCAGGTGCAGCATCGGGTCGTTCATGCCCGGCGAGGCGCAGGCGGTGATGGCTTTGGCTGCCGTGGTGCTGATGGTCCTGGGCATGTTGAGCACGGCCGGCACCCGATTGCCGGACTTGATGGCCATTGCGCCACCGAGGGCCGCCCAGTCGGCCGGGTCTGACATCGAATCCCTGACCGCGTCGTCCAGTTCCAGGATGACGCGCGCCTTGCGGTTCTCGTCGAGCATGGTGCCGTACTTCGGCAGGCAACCCGTATAGGCCGCGAATTGCGCTGTCCAGGGATTCTCGCGGTTGGTACGGGCGCCGATGATGCTGTTGATGTAGGTCGCGGCGCTGGATTCGGCGCAGGCGCCGTACTCGCCGAATTTCGGGATGTTGGTATGCATCGGAATGGTGCACGATTCCGCGCGCACCCAGCCGGCCCGGTTGGCGAACTCGTAACCTTTCTTCCGGCCGTCAAAGATGGCCTGGGGCAGTTTCTTGCCGCTGCAGTTCCACGGGTAGCCCGGCTCCTCGTACTTGTCCATCTGGCAAAGATAGGGCTCGGTCGTGCACGTGGTGCCTTCCGCCACTTTTTC
>Ga0268298_10003537_pt1 | contig 15878 bp, 12 predicted proteins | sample WWTPWeurt_MetaG_FD_194462 | JGI IMG/M metagenome (GOLD analysis project Ga0268298, IMG submission 194462) | Activated sludge microbial communities from WWTP in Nijmegen, Gelderland, Netherland - WWTP Weurt | ecosystem: Engineered > WWTP > Aerobic digester > Activated sludge | place... | reverse complement strand
AAGACCTCACGCAAGAGCCGGAGATGATCAAGGCCTTCCGCGACACCTGGGAACTCGGTATCCACTCCTACCTGACCTACCTGCGCGACCGGCTGCTGCTGGCGAAGGAGTTGCTGTCTGAAACCGGCAGCGTGTTCGTGCAGATTTCGGACGAGAACCTGCACCATGTGCGGGAGATCATGGATGAGGTGTTTGGGGCTGAAAATTACTGTTCGACGATTCAGGTACAGAAGACCGGAAGCCAAGAAGGCACGTTGCTTGGCGCGACGGTTGATTTCCTGATCTGGTATGCCAAGGCAAAGCCAACTGTTAAGTACCGGCAACTGTATTTGCCGCGCAGCCAGGGCGATAAATCATTTACCCGTTATGACTTCATCGAGTCCCCTGACGGTTCATTTCGACGGCTCACGAGGGATGAACTTTTCGGTCAGGCTGGTATACCGGTAGGCAAGGCCTACCGGTATACCAGCCTGATTTCAGACGGTAAGTCCGCAACAGACCAAGTATTCGAGTTCAGATTGCGCAAGTTTGAGCCGAAGGCTACGTCGCATTGGAAAACGTCGGTTGCTGGCTTGCAGCGTGTTGCGATGGCGGGTCGGATCGAAGATGCGAACTTGACCGTTCGCTACAAACGTTACCTTGACGATTTCCCCGTGACTCCAGTTGATGACCGGTGGGAATCAATGCAGATCGGGAAGGAATTGATGTACGTCGTTCAGACGGCGGAGCGTGTGATCGAACGCTGCCTCCTGATGACCACCGACCCCGGCGATCTGGTGCTCGATCCGACCTGCGGTTCTGGGACGACGGCCTACGTGGCGGAGAAGTGGGGGCGGCGGTGGATTACTTGCGATACGTCGCGGGTGGCGATGACGCTGGCCAAGCAGCGGCTGATGACGGCGAGCTTCGACTACTACGAGCTGCGCTACCCGCACGAGGGCCTGCGCGGCGGCTTCATCTGGAAGACCGTGCCGCACGTCACGCTGAAATCCATCGCCAACAACCCGGAGATCGACGCGATTTACGAACGCCTGCATCCGGCCGTCGACGTGGCTCTGGCCGAACTGAACAAGGCGACCAGGAACGCATTGAAGGAATGGGAAGTGCCCTTTGACCTGCCGGCCGACTGGCCGGCTCATTTGGCAAACTCGGCCAAGGTGGCTTTCGAGGCTTTCCACGCGGCGCGGCAGGCGATGCAGAAGGCGATGGACCGCTCGATTGCCGACCACGCCGACCAGGAAACGCTCTACGACCAGCCGGAAAAGTCGAAGACCAAGCTGCGCGTGACCGGGCCGTTCTCGGTGGAGGCCGTGCCCTTCCCGACCGTCGCCGCGCTCGACGAAAGTCAGCCGTCGCGGGACGCCGCCGGCGCGGAGATCGAGGCCGACATGAGCATCGCCCGCTCGGGCGAATCGGCGCGCCAGCACCAGTGGCGCGACGAACTGCTGAAGACCGGCATCCGCGGCAAGGGCGGCCAGATATTGAAGTTCGCCGAACTGGAAACCCTGCCCGGCACCAAGTACCTGCATTGCACCGGCCACATCGACGATGGCCAGCGCGTCGTCGTCAGCTTCGGCCCCGAGCACGCGGCGCTGGAGCAGCGCGCCGTGGCGCTGGCGCTGGCCGAGGCCGAGACGCTGTTCCCGTTGCCGAAGATGATCGTCTTCTGCGCCTTCGCCTTCGACCCGGAAGCGGCCAAGGACATCGACCAGTTGCGCGGCATCGTCGCGCTCAAGGCGCAGATGAACACCGACCTCCTGACCGAGGACCTGAAGAAGGCGCGGTCGAGCAACCAGAGCTTCTGGCTGATGGGCCAGCCGGACGTGGAAGTGAGAAAGCGCCAGGACGGCCGCCATGAAGTCGAGGTGCACGGCTTCGACTACTTCGACACCGCCAAGGGCGAACTGGTCTCGGGCGGCAAGGGCCGCATCGCCCTGTGGTCGCTCGACACCGACTACGACGAACGCTCGCTGTTCCCGCGCCAGGTGTTCTTCCCGCTGGCCGGCAAGGGCGAGGGCTGGGAGAAACTCAAGCGCGACATCCGCGCCGAACTCGACGAGACGCAGCTGGACGCCTTCCACGGCACCGTCTCGCTGCCCTTCGCGGCGGGCGAGAATCGCAAGGTGGCGGTGAAGATCGTGGACGACCGCGGCATCGAGTCGTTGAAGATCGTGAATCTGGAGGAGTGAACATGAATACACAGGTCAAGGAACTGTTCGAGCAGGCGCGGAAGCTCTCCGAAGACGAACGTATCGAACTTGCCGATCTGCTCTATGCCGAGACGGCGATTCCCTATGCGGAATGGGAGGCGGCTTGGGTGGCCGAGGCGGAAAGCCGGCTGGAAGCATATCGACGGGGTGAGATGCAGGCCGTTGATGCAGAGGAAGTCCATGCGCGTCTGCGCGAGAAGTACGGGTTCAAGTGAAGGTCCGCTACCTGCCGCCGGCTGAGGCGGAACTTGCCGAAGCGCTGTCCTGGTATCACCAGCGCAGCCCGGTTTCCGCGCAGCGCTTCGACGAGGAGGTGGCAATCGTTGATCGGTTGCTGACGCGACATCCACAGGTCGGCACGCCAGCCGGTCGGTTGGGCGTCAGACTCTTTCGTGTGCACGGCTTTCCCTACATGGTGGTCTATGCGGCCGAGCCCGGCGAGATCGTCGTCATCGCCATGGCGCATCAAAGGCGGCAAGCAGCCTACTGGATGGATCGCCTGAAGAAGGCGCGCTGATGTCGCCCACTTCCCTGATCCTCAACTCCCCCTATGCCGCCCCCACCCGCCACTGGCAGGAGGGCAAGGACGGGCGGCTTGCGCTCGCCGAATCGCGCCGGCCGGCGGGCTACGAAATCTTCGACGTGCGCAACAACACCCGGCGCACGGAGACGCTCGACCAGGTGAACGAAATCCGCGGCCGGGTCGAAGCCTGGCGTGCGGCCGACTACGCCGGCGCCACGGCCGTCACGCGGCGGCTGCTCCAGCACTGGCACGACCGTTCCGCCCGCCAGCATCCGTTCTACTTCTGCCAGCTGGAAGCCATCGAGACGCTGACCTGGTGGCTGGAAGCCTCGCCCGAATTCCGCCAGGGCGTGTTCGTCCAGGGCGACGGCGGCGCGTGGCAGCGGCTGTGCTGCAAGATGGCCACGGGCACCGGCAAGACCGTGGTGATGGCGATGATCGTCGCCTGGCAGGTGCTGAACGCGCTGGCCTACCCGAAGCGCGGCAAGGATTTCGCGCGCGTCGTCTTCGTGGTCGCGCCCGGCCTGACGGTCAAGGAGCGGCTGCGCGTGCTTTACCCCGGCGAGCCGGACAACGCCTACGACCAGTTCGCGCTTTGCCCATCGGAGGCGATGCGCCAGCAGCTCAACCGCGCCGAAATCCTGATCGACAACTGGCATGCGCTGATGCCGCTGTCGGTGCCCGAACGTTCGGTGGTGAAGAAGGGCCGCGAGTCGGACGAGGCCTTCGCGCGCCGCGTGCTCGGCAAGCTGGCGACGTGCCGCGACATCGTCGTCATCAACGACGAGGCGCACCACGCCTACCGTGTGCCGGCCGAGGCCAAGATCAGCCGCAAGGAGGCGCTGGACGCCGGCATCGATCTCGACGAGGCGACGCGCTGGATCGAGGGACTGGACCGTATCCACAGGACACGGCGCATCGCCCGCGCCTTCGACCTCTCGGCAACGCCGTTCGCGCCGACCGGCAAGGCCAGCACCGAGGCGGGCCTGTTCACCTGGATCGTTTCTGACTTCGGCCTCAACGACGCCATCGAGGCCGGACTGGTGAAGACGCCGCGCGTGGTGGTGCGCGACGATGCGCTGCCCGACGCGAAAACGCTGCGGCCCAAGCTCTACCACATCTACCGCGATGCCGAGGTCGCCGACGACCTCAACCGCAAGGCGGAGGCGTTTGAACCGCTGCCCAAGCTGGTGCAGGACGCCTACACGCTGCTCGGCGCCGACTGGCGGGCCGCGGCGGCCGACTGGCGAGCGCTGGGCCATCCGTCGCCGCCGGTGATGCTGACCGTATGCAACCGCACGGAAACCGCGGCGCGCGTCGAGCATTACCTGACCCAGGGCCATGCCCACTGGCCGGAACTGCGCGCGCCGGAGCGCACGCTGCGCGTGGACTCCAAGGTGCTCGACAAGGCCGAGGTTGGCGAGACGGCCGGCACCGACAAGGACTATGAGGCGAAGTTGCGCGCCATCGTCGACGCGGCGGCGATCCCGAGCGAGCGCAAGGCGCGCGTGGCGGGGCTGACCAAGGAGGAATTGCTGCGCGAGATGGTGGACAACGTCGGCAAGGCCGGCACCATCGGCCAGGACCTGCAAGGCGTGGTGTCGGTGGCCATGCTCTCCGAGGGCTGGGACGCCAAGAACGTCACCCACATCATGGGCCTGCGCGCCTTCACGTCGCAATTGCTTTGCGAGCAGGTGATCGGCCGCGGCCTGCGCCGCGTCAATCACGATCTCGACGAGAACGGTTTCTTCAAACCCGAGTACGTCAACGTTTTCGGTGTGCCCTTGTCCGTGTTCCAGGATGTCGGCGCGGGCGGCGAGGCGCCGCCGCCGCCGAAGCCGAGCACGCAGATCGAGGCGCTGCCGGAGCGCAATGCCTGCGAGATTCGCTGGCCCAACGTGCTGCGTGTCGACACCGTGTTGCGGCCGACGCTGGTGGTCGACTGGGATGCGGTGGCGCCTCTGAAACTCGATCCGGCAACGACGCCGGTGGTGGCGGAAATCGCGCCGGCGCTCGGTGGCGCCACCGATCTCGGCAAGACCGTGCGCATCGACCTCGAACTGCTGCCCGAGGAATTCCGCCAGCAGCGGCTGGTCTTCAAGGCCGCGGCCAAGACCTTCGACGCGACGCGCCACGGCTTCAAGGGCAACCGCGAATGGCTGGTGTACCAGTTAATCCGCCTCGTCGAACGCTTCCTCGATTCGGACCGGATCGAGGTGCCGTCGCTCTTTCACCAGGACCCGCTGCGCCGCCGAATACTCATTGCGCTGAATATGGACTTGATCGTCCAGCACCTGCTGCGCCACGTCGGCGAGCAGAACCGCGAGCGGCTGGAGCCGGTGTTCGACGGCGAGAATCCCATCGGCTCGACGCGCGCGATGCCGACCTGGTATACGACGAAGCCGAACCTGAAAACCGCGAAGTCGCAAATCAGCCATGTGGTCGGCGACAGCAGTTGGGAAGGCTATGCCGCCAATTTGTTCGAAATGAGCGACCGCGTGCTCGCCTACGCCAAGAACGACCATCTCGGCTTCGACATCTACTACCTCTGGAACGGCGTACGGCGTCGCTTCGTGCCCGACTTTCTCGTGCGGCTGGTCGGCGGCAGGACCCTGGTGCTGGAGATCAAGGGCGAGGACAGCGAACAGAACCGGGCCAAGCGCGCAGCATTGGACGCGTGGGTGCAGGCCGTCAACGCCAAGGGCGGTTTCGGCGTCTGGTGCTGGGACGTAGCCTTCGAAGCGGCGCAGATTCAGGACATCATCGGCCGCCACGCGGGTTGAGCCGGCGCGGCTGCGGTCACGGTTGCCTCGCGACCAAGCTTGATCAGGTCGGCGCCGCTTACTCGATCAAGATCAGGTTCGACCGCGCCACCATGGTCGACGCGACGGCCGTGACGATAGCGAAGCCGATCGCGGCGACCGTCGCCAACCGCGCCGAGACATTCGGCACGATGTCGCGCAGGCTGGCGACGCCGCGAAAGGGCTGGATGGCGCCGGCACCGATGCCGGCGGCGGTGGCGACGAACAGCGGCACGTAGAGCAGGTAACCCTGGTGGCCGTATTCCGGCTTGAGGATGCAGAACGGGCAGTGATGGTGCGGGTGCTCGTAGAGGTAGAGCGAGACGAAGGCCAGGATGCCGGCGATGGCGATGACGAAGGCGGCGCTGCTGGCGAGCGCGACGAGATAGCCCGCGTTCCGCCGGAGCCCGTGCCATGCGGCGATGGCGATGGCGGTGCCCATGCCGATGTAGAAGATGGCCATCGCCGGCACCGGGGGCAGGGCGGCCAGGTCGCCCGCGACGCCCTTGCTTGCCTCGGAGAACAGGCTGCCGCAGCAGGAGGTGATGACGTTGGCCTTGAGGTTGAGGAAGTATGCCAGTTGCAGTCCGAGCACGAGGGCGACGGCCGGCAGCAGCGCCAGCAGCGCGGCGTACTTGATGCGCACCAGCGGGTAGTCTGGCGCGCGCGTGTCGACGTGGTTGATCGCCAGCCAGGCGGCGGCGAGGAAGAACACCGTCATTTGCGCGACCAGCGCCGGAAAGCCGAAGGGATTGACGTTGAGCGTGCCGACCGCGCACATGGCGCCGACGAATATTTCCGACATCTTGTCGGCGTTGAAGACGAACAGCAGCAGGGCGGCGAGCTGCGTGGCCATGACGAACATGGTCAGCGTCGAAAACAGGTAGGTGCGTCGCTCCAGGCGCAGCTGGCGTTCCGAGCCGCTGCCGATGTCCCAGTGGCGGATGACCTGCACGGCGAAGGGCGCGGCGGCGAGCAGCATGGCCACCGATACGAGCGAGGCGAGGAGGAGCGCAATGATGGCCGGCTGAAAAATCACCGAGTCACCACCATTCCATCGCGCATGTCGACGACGCGATGCACGGCCGCCGATTCGACGACCAGCGGATCGTGGCTGGTCAGGATGACCGCGCGCCCCTCCTGGCCGAAGCTCTCCAGCAGCGCCAGGAATTCCCTGGCCAGCGCCGTGTCGAGATTGGCGGTCGGCTCATCGGCGATCAGCACCTCGGGGTCGTTGATCAGCGCACGGGCGATGGCGACCCGCTGCTGCTCGCCGCCGGACAGCCATTCCACCTTCGCGCCGCCGCGATGCGACAGGCGCAGCCGCTCCAGCAGGCTGGCGGCCCGCAACTTCAGCTCCTTGTGCGGCCGGCCGGTCGGATAGGCCGGCAGCATGATGTTCTCCAGTGCGCTCATGCCCTTGATCAGGTTGAACTGCTGGAAGACGAAGCCGAACGTCTTGCGCCGGATCTCGGTGAGAAAGCGCTCCGGCAGTCCCGAGATGTCGCGGCCGTGCAGGCTGACGCGACCGCTGGTGGGCCGCGCCAGGCAGCCGATCAGCGTCAGCAGCGTGGTCTTGCCCGAGCCGCTGGGGCCGCGCAGCGCCGTGACCCGGTGCGGTTCGATGGTCAGCGTGATGCCGGACAGCGCCGCGTACTCGTTGTGCTGGCCCTCATTGAACACCTTGCGGACATCGCGCAGCTCGATCATCTCAGGCTCTCATGACCGCGTCGGGGTCGGTCACGGCGGCGCGCCAGATGGGGACGAGGATCGCCGCCATGTAGGGAAACACCGTGAAGAAGAACAGCGTTGCCACTTGCAGGCCGTCGATGACCGGCGCCAGTTCGAAGCGCGGATAGATCACCGACCAGCCGCGCAGCACCGGCTCGAACAGCGGCGCGTGGCAGTGGAAGACCTGCACGTAGGCGGCGACATAGCCGAGCAGGAAGGCCGTGAGCGACACCAGCCCGCCTTCCCAGAGCTTCATCTTGATGACGTCGCCGGTTTCCCAGCCGACCGCCTTGAGAATGCCGATCTCGCGCTTCTCTTCGGCGGAAAGCCCGGACGCCTTTTCCCAGGCGAGGATGGCGAAGGCGAGAATGGCGGCGGAGAGCAGCGCCAGCATCAGTCCCTCGCGCCAGTCGAACATGGAAGCATAGGTGCGCTGAACCTCGTCGCGCAGGATCGGCCGCGAGTCGGGCAGGGCGTTGGCCAGCTTGTTGGCGACGTTGCGCACTTCCAGCGGATTGGCCACCGAGAGCGCGATGTCCGTGTAGTGGTCGGCCGGGTACTTGAAAAAGGCGCGGAAGTCCGCCTCGTTCATCAGCACCAGGTCGGCGCTGACCAGTTCCGATGCCCGCGGCAGCACCCTGGCGACGGTGAAGGCGAACAGCTGGCCATTGTAGGAGCGGAAGGAGATGCCGTTGTTTTCGGCGATGCCGCGCTCGCGCTCCAGGGCCGGGCCGACGACGATAGTGCCCGGCTCGATGCCGCCCTCCGGCGGCACCATGAACGTGTAGTTGGCCTTGACCACCGCGTCGTAGTAATAGCCCCACAGCCGGCCCTGCTTGCTCTGCACGCCCCGGATGCGGCCGATGGTGTCGAGATAGCCGGGCGGAATCAGGTCGTGGCGGCCGGCGACTAGGCGCTGGAGGATGATCTCGGGCGAGTCCCGCAGCACCGCCTTCGCCTCGTGGCGCAGCGCGTGGGTGAACAGCATGACCGAGGCGAGCACGAACACCAGCAGCGCGAACACCGCCACCAAGCCGAGGTTGCGGGTCTTGCGGCGGGCCAGCGAGGCCAGCGTGAAGTCAATCAGGTGCCGCTGCCGTTCGAGCCAGGTTTTCATGTCGGGGCGGCATCAGCGAGCCGCTGGGAAAGTGCTCCAGCGCGACGGGATGGTCCTGGAACGCGGAATGCAAATCGGCCTGCGCGGGGTGGCGGGTGTAGCGCGCCTCCGTGAACAGCGCGATGTCGGCGAGACCCAGCCGGGCCGCCAGTTCGCGCGTACTGGCCGTTTCGTTGGCGCGTTCCGCGCGCAGCCGGCCGGCATCGAGCAGGCTGCCGGCGAAGGCGAACACGAGCAGACCGAGAACGGCGATGGCGATGCTGGAGGGGCGAGGCTTCATGGCGGCAGGGCAAGCCACTTGGCCGTGGCGGCCGGCGGAATGCATCCGAATATCTTACCGGTCGCGGCGGCGCCGAGCAGCGACAAATTGTCGCACCTCGGGTTGCCGGCGATCGGCGAAAATTCAAGCCTCGCCGAGTCCCAAGACGCAATCTCGCCGTGCCATCCGCCGATCCTTTCACGCCAATCAGACCGACGTTGCGCCGCACTGTCTGTTTTGCGCTGGTGGTGGCGGCGCATGCCGGCCTGGTCTGGGCGTTGGTGGATCTGGCCCGGCGCCCGGTCGTGCGTCAGGCCGCCGAGGCGCTGCTGGTGCGCCTGATCGAGCCGGCGCCGTCCGCGCCCGAACCGAAGCCGGCGGCGCGGCCGCGCCTGCTGGAACTGCGCGCTCCGCTTCCGCTCGTGCCGCCGCCGCCGGCCATCGCGGTGGCGACAGAAAACCCGGCGGCCATCACGGTGGCGGTCGCGACTTCCGCGCCGCCTCCCGCGCCCGTTCCCGCCCCCGCGTCGGCCGCGCCGCCCGCCCCCGTCGCCCTGGTCGCCGCGCGTTTCGACGCCGATTACCTGTCCAATCCGAAGCCGGTCTACCCGGTCGGCTCGCGCCGCCTCGGCGAGGAAGGCACGGTGGTGCTGCGCGTGAAAGTCAGCCCCGGCGGCGCGCCGATGCTGGTCGAGATCAAGCACTCCTGCGGCTTTGCCCGCCTCGACGAGGCGGCTCGCATCGCCGTCGCGCAATGGCGTTTCGTGCCGGCCCGGCGCGGCGACGAGACGGTCGAATCCTGGGTCTCGGTGCCCATCGTCTTCTCCCTGCAAACCTCGTAGACCGCCGCGACATGGCGTCGCACGCGGCAACGTGTCGCACGGCGTGCATGGTCGGCGCTTCTAGACTTCGCGCCGATTCAGGCAAAGAAGGGAGAAGCACCATGAAGTCAAAACGACAGGCCGCGGTCCTGGCGCTCGCCGCCAGCCTTGCGCCGATCTGCGTCGGCGCGCAGCAGGAACAGGAAAAGGCGCTCGACGCCGTCAGCGTCACCGCCACGCGCGAAGCGCGCGCCACGGCGGAGGTGCCGCAGGCCATCGCCGTGGTCGGCAAGGAGGCGATGGACCAGAAGAAGATGTTCAACGTCAAGGAGGCGCTGCAGGAAATTCCCGGCGTGTTGATCGACAGCAAGAACGGCGGCTTCGATGCGCGCCTGATCATCCGCGGCGCCGGCCTCAAGGCGGCCTACGGCATCCGCGAGATCATGGTGCTGCGCGACGGCGTGCCGCTTTCCGATCCCGACAGCTTCACGCGCCTCGACTTCGTGGACACGCTCGACATCGAGCGTATCGAGGTGGCCAAGGGGCCGGGCAACCTCTTCGCCACCGGCAGCACCGGCGGCGCGATTCAAATATTTTCCAAGTCCGTGTTCGACGACAGCGCCAACAACCTGCGCATCGGCGCCGGCAACGAGGGCACGCAGAACTATCATCTGCGCTACGGCGGCAAGGTCACCGACAGCCAGGCGCTGGCGCTGACCGTTACCCACCGCAAGATGGACAACGACTGGCGCCACTGGAACCAGTTCGACACCACCCAGACCTCGCTCAAGCACGGCCTGATCCTCGGTTCGGGGGACGTGGTGGAAAGCGAGGTGTCCTACGCCGAGGCCAATGTCCAGTTGCCCGGGGCCATGGATGCCGCCTTGTTCTCCCGCTTCCGCCGCTCCGGCAAGCAGGCCGATACCTCGGAAGCCTGGAAGAATTCGGGACGCTACTCGAAGGTCTGGTTCCTCAATTCGAAACTGGAAATGGAGCGCGGCGATTTCAGCTTCAAGCCGCGCGTGTACTACAACACCTGGTATCACTACCACCCGGTCACCGGCATCATCAACGAGTCGGAGGCGTGGGTCAGCAACATCGGCGCCGATCTCGAGGGACAGTACCGGCACGCCGGCGGCACGCTGGTGGCGGGCGTCACCGCGCGACGTGAGCGTACCCCCGACGCGCGCAAGTACCAGTACCGCGACGTGACCCTGGCGAGCGGCCGGGTGGTCGCCACCCGCTCGGACAAGAAGGGCGCGCTGGCCGAGATCGACGACGCCACGACCCTGCTGACCGGCATCTACGCGCAGGAATCGTGGCGGCCGGGCGATCGGTGGATCATCGACGTCGGTATGCGCTACGACGTCGTCGATTTCGACGACACCAACCGGCAGTTCTCGAAATACGATTTCGCCAGCGGCCGTTACGTCGCCGGCGCGGGGCGGACGGAGATGAGCAAGACCTTCCACCTGCCGGCGCCCAAGCTGGCCGCCAGCTATCGCCTGAGCGACCACCTGCATCTGTTCGCGATGATCGCCCAGGCGGGGCAGATTCCCTCGGGGTCGGAACTGTCGAACAACCGTTCGCTCGACGCGCCGGTCACCCGCAATCACGAAGTCGGCATCAAGGGTCGCGGCGCAGCCTGGCAATTCGACGCCAGCGTCTATGCCATGAGCGTGCGCGACGAAATCGTCCAGCAGAACAACGGCGGCGTCACCGACTATGTCAATGCCGGCCGCACCGACAAGAAGGGCGCGGAGCTTGCCGGCAGCTGGCGCCCGGGGCGCGACTGGCAGCTCGGCGGCCATTACGCATTTTCGGATTACCGGTACGACGACTTCACCGAGCCGGTGCGGGTGGGTGCGCGAACCATCAACGCCGATCGTTCGGGCAACGCGCTACCCTTCATTCCCAGACACCAGTATGGCGCGTTCGTGGCCTGGCAGCAGGGGCCGTGGCGCGCGCGGCTTTCGTCGAATTCGTGGGGACGCTACTGGCTGGACAGCGCCAACACCGAAAAGTACGAGGGCTGGCAGTGGGTGACCAATCTGGCGTTGAGCTACGGCTGGGGCGGCCATTCGCTGAACCTCAACGTCGACAACCTGTTCGACAAGCATTACGCCTTCGAGGTCAAGAAGGACAGCGCCGGCAAGGTCACCTACACCGCCGCCGCGCCGCGCGGCGTGATGCTGAGCTACCGCTACGACTTCCGCTAGGAGGCGTCATGCCACGACTGACTTTCGCCGCGGCGCTTGCCCTGCTGGCCGGCGCCGCGTTCGCCCAGCATGATCACGGCGCGCCGGCGGCCACGCAAGGCCCGGCCGCGCGCCCGACGACCAAAGACTGGACCCGGCAGCCCGTGCTGCTGCCGACGACGAACCGAGGCGGCGACCGCGCCTCCGCCGTCTTGAAGCCGCGCGGCATCGAGGCGGCGACGGTTACGGTCTACGCGCCGGGCGGTCCCGAGGCGCGGCGGCGCGTGGATTATCCGGTCGGCCCCGAAGGCGCGCGCATCGAGTCGGCCGCGCCCCAGGCCGGCAACTATCACTGGGTGGTGGCGCGCCAGGAAATCCCGGGCGCGGTGCCGGAGGTCCGGGTGGCCTCGACGGCCTGGTATTTCAGCAATCCGGGCCCGGCGCCGACCGAGCTGCTGCGACGTTCGCGCCACGAACTGGAAATTATTCCGGATCCGTTGCCGCGCGAGCATGGCAACTACCGGGAAAGCGAGAAATGGCGCTTCCTGGTGCGCTGGCAGGGCCGGCCGCTTGCCGGCCAGCCGCTGACGCTGGAGACGGAGTTCGGCAGCCGCACGACCGCGCAGACCGATGACCAGGGGTACGCCACGGTGCTGTTTCCCCGCGACTTCAAGGCGGCGTCCGGGGATGGGACGGGTGGCCACGGCCGGCGCCGCGCCGGCTTCGTTGTCGCCACCGAGCGCGAGGACGGCGGCCGGCGCTACCTGACGGCGTTCAATCACGGCTACGCGCAGGACGATGACCGCGACCGCAGCCTGGCCTGGGGCGCCGCCTTCGGTCTGGTCGGCATGATCGGCGCATTGCCGCTCCTGCGCCGGCGTGCCGCCAGGACTGACTTTGGAGGCGATCATGCTTAAGACCCTGATCCCGACGCTGGGCCGCCTGCGCCTGTTCGTGCAGATCGCCATGCTGTTCTTCACCCTGTACGGCGGCGCCGTTGTCGGCCATTACTCCGCGGAAAAGATCACCGGGGCACTGCCGGCGCTATCGTGCAGCTATGACATGCAAAACCCGGCCTACTGCGTGCTGATCCCGACCCAGCACCAGCTGCACCACCGGGTCGGCGAGGCCATCGTGCGCGCCCAGCAGCTGACCTTGCAGATGGTGCTGCCGCTGCTGATGACCGTCCTCACTTTCTTCGCTTTCTTCTTCGTGCTGGGCAAAGTGTTCTGCGGCTGGGTCTGCCCGCTCGGCACGCTCCAGGAGCTGATCGGCAGGCTCGGCCGCCGCCTCGGCCTCGGCTTGCGTCGGTTCGAGTCGGGCGACCTCGGCGGCGTCGGGCGCATGCGACCGGTGAAGTGGCTGCTGCTGCTGGCGCTGGTGTTCCTGGTGCCCTTATTGACGGGGCTGGGCGTGACGCCGCATTCGCTCGGTAATCCCTGGTGCGATGTCTGCCCTTCGCGCATCGCCACGACCCTGCTCACCGGCAACACCGAGCAGCTGGCGTTGCGGCTGGGCGACGGCTGGAGCTTCGCCCTCGGCGCGATCGCCAATGTCCTGATCGGCTTCACGGTCGTCGGCGCCCTGGCCGTCCGTCAGCCCTTCTGCCGCATCTGTCCGCTGCTCGCCTTCAACGCGCTGTTCCAGCGGCTGTCGCCGATGCGGCTGGCCAAGCCCAGCGCCGACAAGTGCGGCAAGTGCCATGTCTGCACCGACGCCTGCCCGCTGGACATTCCGGAGATTTCCAGGCAGAGCGGCCGCAAGGCCTACCACGAGGACTGCACGCTCTGCGGCCGCTGCGTCGAGTATTGCCCGCAGGATGGCGTCATCACGCTCAAGTGGGGGCCGCTGGCGCTGTTCTCGTCGAGCCGCGACTATTACAAAAAGCGCGTGGCCGGCGAACTGCCTGACGGCACGGTCAAGCCCGTGAAACTCGTCCGGCGCGGCAAGGCTCATGCCAATAGCTGAAGCCGCGGCCACCGGCGGCGTGACGCTGGCCACGGTCTGGCTGCTCGGCGTTTCGATGGGGTTGACCGCCTGCACGGTGACCTGCCTGCCATTCATGGGCACCTGGGCGCTCGGCCGCGCCAGCGGCCGCACCGAAGCCTTCCTGCATACCGGCGTGTTCCTCGCCGGGCGCGTCGCCACCTACACGCTGCTGGCCACGCTCGCCGGCGCTGTCGGCATCGGACTGGCCAAGGCCCTCGGTGGCGTCTGGGGCAATGCCGCCATCGGCGCCGCCAGCATCCTCGCCGGCCTCTGGCTGCTTCGCTCGCCCGCGCGCCGCTGCGGCGTGCCGCCACGGCTGACTTCGCAACCGGTGCGTCTGCACCGCAAGCGCGATTCGCTGCCGCCGCTGTTCCTCGGCGCGGCCCTTTCGCTGACGCCATGCACGCCGCTGGCCTCGCTGCTGGCGCTGGCCGCGCAGGCCGGCGGTCCGGCCGGCGGTGCCGCCTACGGCCTCGCCTTCGGGCTGGGCGCCGCGATGACGCCGATCCTGGTCCTCGTACCGCTTGCCGGCCGCCTCGGGCGGGAGATGCGTGCCGGCCGCGCCTGGCTGGCGCGCTGGCTGACCTGGACTGCCGCGGCGGTGTTGATCCTGCTCGGCCTGCGCCGGCTGCTGCTCGCCTGAGCCCGGAGGTGCGACATCATGTCGCGGCGGTGGAGGCGGGCGACTGCCTAGAATTCGCGGCAGTCATTCCTCCTTCATAGCCCCCACCATGAAAACCAAGCTGCTTCCCATCGCCCTGGCCCTCGCGGCCCTGCCCCCGGTCGCCTTCGGCCAGGAAACCCGTCTTTCGCCGGTGGTCGTTCCCGGCGCCCGTGTCGATGACCTCGCTTCGCCGACCGCGGTCGAGCGCGCCGCGCTGCCGGCGCTGCGCGCCGCCACCAGCGACACCGCCGCGCTGCTGCGCAACATTCCCGGCGTCAGCCTGTACGGCGCCGGCGGCGTGTCCAGCCTGCCGGCCATCCACGGCCTGGCCGACGATCGGCTGCGCATCAAGGTCGATGGCATGGACCTGGTGGCGTCGTGCCCCAACCACATGAATCCGCCGCTGTCCTATCTCGACCCGAGCAACATTGGCGCGCTCAAGGTCTATGCCGGCATCGCGCCGGTCAGCGTCGGCGGCGACAGCATCGGCGGCAGCATCGTCGCCGAAACGCCGGCGCCGGTGTTCGCCGCGCCCGGCCAGGGTAGCCTGCTCAAGGGCGAGGTCGGCGCCTTCTATCGCAGCAACGGCAACGCCAAGGGCGGCAACCTCGCGGCGACCTACGCCAACGAGTCGTTCAGCATCAGCTATGCTGGCGCCATCGCCGAGTCCGACAACTACGACGCCGGCGGCAAGTTCAGGACGACGACCGCCACCGGCCGGATCGGCCGCCATCTCGGGCGCGACGAAGTCGGCTCGACCGCCTACGAAACGCGCAACCACACGCTGGGCCTGGCCTTGCGCGGCGGCAACCATCTGGTCGAGCTCAAGCTCGGCTACCAGGACCTGCCGTACCAGCTCTATCCGAACCAGCGCATGGACATGCTCGACAACGAGCAGAAGCGCTTCAACCTGCGCTACCTCGGCCAGTTCGGCTGGGGTGCGCTTGAGGCGCGGGTCTACCGCGAGACGGTCAGTCACCACATGGACTTCGGCGCCGACAAGCGCTTCTGGTACGGCGCGGCTTCGGGTGGGCCGGGAGCCGCGGCGGGCAGTCCTTGTGCGCCGATCGGCATGAGCTGCGCCGCCGGCATGCCCATGGATACCGACAGCGAGACCACCGGCGCCACCATCAAGGCCAGCATCGATCTGTCGCCACGCGATCAGTTGCGGCTCGGCGCCGAACTCCAGCGCTATCGCCTCGACGACTGGTGGCCGCCCTCCGGCGGCGGCATGTGGCCGGGCACGTTCTGGAACATCCGCGACGGCGAGCGCGACCGTCGGGCGGTCTACGCCGAATGGGAAGGCCGGCTCGGTTCGCAATGGACGGCCCTGGCCGGCGCGCGCCACGAGCGGGTCGAGACCGATGCCGGCCATGCCCAGGGCTACAGCACGATGGCGACGGCCATGGGCAACCAGTTCGCCGACGCCAATGCCTTCAATGCCCGTCGCCATGCCCGCACCGACAACAACGTCGACCTGACGGCCTTGCTGCGTTATGCCGCCGACGGCAATACCGACCTCGAGTTCGGCCTGGCGCGCAAGGTGCGCTCGCCGAATCTTTACG
>Ga0268298_10003536_pt1 | contig 15883 bp, 15 predicted proteins | sample WWTPWeurt_MetaG_FD_194462 | JGI IMG/M metagenome (GOLD analysis project Ga0268298, IMG submission 194462) | Activated sludge microbial communities from WWTP in Nijmegen, Gelderland, Netherland - WWTP Weurt | ecosystem: Engineered > WWTP > Aerobic digester > Activated sludge | place... | reverse complement strand
ATCCACGAAGAGGTTGGGGTCGAAGGTGGGCTTGCTGACGAAGGCCAGCACCTCGCCATTGCGCGGGTCGATGGCCACCAGCGCGCCGCGTCGCTCGCCAAACAGCTGCTCCACCAGGGCCTGCAGACGGATGTCGATCGACAGCACCAGCTTGTGGCCCGGCGTGGCCGGGTGGCTGCCCAGCTTGCGCACGGCGCGGCCACCGGCGCTGGTCTCCACCTCCTCGAAGCCGGTGACCCCGTGCAGATCGCGCTCATAGCGCTGCTCCAGGCCCAGCTTGCCGATGGACTCGGTGCCGCGGTAGTTGGCCTGCAGATCGTCGTCCCAATCCTCCATGGCCGCCTTCTCGGCCAGGTTGATGCGCCCGATGTAGCCGATCAGGTGGCTGCCCACCTCGCCCATCGGGTAGCTGCGGAACAGGCGCGCCCGCACGTCCACACCAGGGAAGCGGAAGCGCTGCGCTGTGAAGCGTGCCACCTCCTCGTCGCTGAGCTTGGTGCGGATGGGCACCGATTCGAAGCTCTTCAGCTCCTCGCTCAAACGTTTGAATCGACGCCGGTCGCGCGGCTGGATCTCGATGAACTCGGACAGCGCATCGATCACCGTGTCGAGCTCGCCCTGCAGCTTTGAAGGCGTGATCTCCAGCGTGTAGGCCGAATAGTTGGTGGCCAGCACCACGCCGTTGCGGTCGACGATCAGCCCGCGATTGGGCACCACGGGCACCACGGCGATGCGGTTGTCCTCGGCCTGCTGGGCCAGGTCTTCGTGCCGCACCACCTGCAGCCACACCAGGCGCGCCGCGAGCAAGCCGAAGCACAGCAGCGCAAACAAGGCAGCAGCCACCAGGCGGCCGCGAAACCGCTGCAGTTCGCGCTCGAGGTCCTTGATCTCGTTCACAGGCGGCGCCGGCTAGAGCGGGCGGTTGGCGTCGGGGTCGGGCGCGCGCCGCTGCGGGGCCAACAAGACCCAGGCCACCACCGGCCAGAGCAAGGCCTCGAACACCGGCGCGAGCAGCAGCGACCAGCCCGGGAACATGCCGCCCACCAGCAACCTGGCCGCCATCGACACCACGTGCGCCGATGCAAACAGCGGCAGGATCTGCAGCGCCTGGCCCCACAAGGGGAACCACAGCAGCCGACGGTGCACGGTGATGGCAAAGAAGCTGAGCAGGGTGTAGGCCAGCGCATGCTGGCCGAGCACGGCGCCACTGTGCACATCCAGCACCAGGCCGAACGCGAAGGCCAGGCCCACGCCCACGCGCAAGGGCTGGTGCACGTTCCAGAACACCAGCACCACCGCCAGCAGGTCGGGCGACGCGGCATTGCGCCCACCGGGCAGCATCTCCACCGCCGCGGCGATCGCCAGCGTGACGGCAATGAACAGGGGGTTGGCGGGCAGCAGAAGCTGGTCGGCCCCACGCGGCATGATCATGGCGCGTGCTCCTGATTCAGCGGCTTGATCATGGCGCCGGCCCCTTCGCGCCCTTGCCGGGCTTGCCCGGCTTGTCGGGTGCCGGCTCTGCGGCCGGCGGCGGGGGCATCTGGCGACCCACGGGTTCGAGCACCAGCAGGTGGCGCACGCTGTCGAGCTTGACCGTGGGCGTGACCAGGATGCGTGCAAAGCCCGTGTCCGCACGGCGGTCCACGCGCGCCACACGGCCCACGGCGAGGCCCGGCGGGTAGACGCCGTCCACGCCGCTGGTGGTGAGCGCGTCGCCCACCTGCACGTCCGCATTGCCGGCCACGAAGCGCAGCTCCAGGCCGCCCTCCACGCCACCGAAGGCCGCGCTGCGCTGCTGGCTGCGGCTGTTGTAGACGGGGATTGCGGCGTCGCGGTCACTCAAGAGAGTAACGACCGAAGTAAGAGGATAGACCCGCGTCACCTGGCCCACCACGCCGGCCTCGTTGACCACCGGCGAGCCGAGCACCACACCCTGCCCAGCGCCGCGATCGATGAACAGCTTGCGCGAATAGGGGTCGGCGGCCTCGTACATCACCTGCGCGCTGATCGACTTGACCAGCAGCGCGGGCTTGAGGTCGAGCAGGGCGCGCAGGCGCGCGTTCTCGTCGGCCAGGCGCTCCACCTGCGCGGCGCGCAGCGACAGCCGCGCCAGCTCGCTGCGCGCAGCGGCCTCGGCCCCGCGCGCTGCACGCAGGCCTTGCACGTGATCGCCGGCATCGGCCATCAGGTCCACCGGCGCCATCAGCACGCGCTGCACGGGCAGCAGCACCGTGGCCACCGCCGCGCGCAAGGGCTGCGTCATTTGAAAGCGCGTGTCGGCCGCCATCAGGAAGACGGCGAGCGCCGAGAACAGCACGAGCTTGGTGAGCGCCGACGGGCCTTGTCGGAAGAAGGGCGGCGGGGTGCGGTCAATCGAGCCGAGGGACATGGGCGCCACCACCAGCGAAGGGCTGGGCCTCGCGGCCCGCCCGCGCCGTTTTACTCCGAGGTGAAGATCGAGCCGAGGCGCTCCATGCGCTCCAGCGCCATGCCACAGCCGCGCACCACGCAGGTGAGCGGGTCTTCGGCCACCAGCACCGGCAGGCCGGTTTCCTCGGCCAGCAGGCGGTCCAGATCGCGCAGCAACGCGCCGCCGCCGGTGAGCATCATGCCGCGCTCGGCGATGTCGGCGCCCAGCTCGGGCGGCGTCTGCTCGAGCGCGTTCTTCACGGCCGAGACGATCTGGTTGAGCGGATCGGTGAGGGCCTCGAGGATCTCGTTGGACGAGATGGTGAAGCTGCGCGGCACGCCCTCGCTCAGGTTGCGGCCCTTGACCTCGATCTCCTTGACCTCGGAGCCCGGGAAGGCGGAGCCGATGTTTTTCTTGATGGCCTCGGCCGTGGGCTCACCGATCAGCATGCCGTAGTTGCGGCGGATGTAGTTGATGATGGCTTCGTCGAACTTGTCACCACCCACGCGCACGCTGCCCTTGTAGACCATGCCGCCGAGCGAGATCACGCCCACCTCGGTGGTGCCGCCGCCAATATCAACCACCATCGAGCCCGAGGCCTCGCTCACCGGCAAGCCGGCACCGATGGCCGCTGCCATGGGTTCCTCGATCAGGTAGACCTCGCTGGCGCCGGCGCCGAGCGCGGACTCGCGAATGGCGCGGCGCTCGACCTGGGTGGAGCCGCAAGGCACGCAGATGATGATGCGCGGGCTGGGGCGCAGGACGGACCGCGGGTGGACCATCTTGATGAACTGCTTGAGCATCTGCTCGGTGACGGTGAAGTCGGCGATCACGCCGTCCTTCATCGGGCGGATGGCCTCGATGTTGCCGGGCACCTTGCCGAGCATGGCCTTGGCCTCCTTGCCCACGGCCTGGATGGTCTTCTTGCCGTTGGGGCCGCCTTCGTGGCGGATGGACACCACCGAGGGCTCGTCGAGCACGATGCCCTTGCCACGCACATAGATCAGCGTGTTGGCGGTGCCCAGGTCAATGGCGAGGTCGGTGGAAAAGTAGCGGCGCAGGGATCCGAACATGGGTGGGGTGTACGCAAAGGGCTGTCAGTGGGCTGCGCGGTCAGCGCCCCGGGGGACATTCATGGCGGCCGCGAAAAGCATGTGAACAGCAGAACAAAGGCTCACAGAAAACCCGGCGCCGGGTGGGCATGGGGTCGAGACGCCATGCAGGCAACAAGCGCGACGGATTTCGTGGGGAGGGTGTGCGGGCCCAGCTCGATCAAGGGCGGCCGGCGCCAGCGTTGCAGACCGAGAAAAGGCCTGTTTTCACTGCAGATTTCAATGCCGGCCAGGCCCGCTTTCGGGTGCTGGATAACCGGCGATAATAACCCATCCCCCCTTGTTTGCAGCCCTCGCCAGGCACGCATCAGAACGTAATTCCCATGGCATTGACCCCGCAGGACGTGGGCCGGATCGCGCATCTGGCCCGCCTTGAACTCACCCCCGCCGAAGAGCCGGTGATGCTGGCGCAGCTCAACGGCTTCTTCACCATCGTCGAGCAGATGAGCGCGGTGGACACCAGCGGCGTGGAGCCGCTCTACACGCCGCTGTCGGCCGTGCAGGAGGTGCACCTGCGCTTGCGTGATGATGTGGTCACCGAGCCCGACGCGCGCGAGGCCAACCAGCGCAGTGCCCCGTCGGTGGAAGACGGCCTGTTCCTCGTGCCCAAGGTGATCGAATGACCCGGCCCCTGCACGAGCTGGGCGTGGCCGACCTGGGCCGCGCACTGGCCGCCAAGCAAACCTCCAGCGAAGAAGTGGTGACCCACCTGCTGGGCCGCATCAACACGCGGCAGGCGCTGGGCGCCTTCCTGCACCTCGATGCCGATGCCGCCCGCGCCGCGGCGCGCGCCTCCGATGCCCGCCGCGCCGCTGGCGAGAGTGGCCCGCTGCTCGGCGTGCCGCTGGCGCACAAGGACATCTTCGTCACCGCCGACGCGCCCACCACCGCCGGCTCGAAGATGCTCGCAGGCTACCGCAGCCCCTTCGATGCCACCGTGGTGGCGCGCCTCAAGGCCGCGGGCACGGTGAGCCTGGGCAAGCTCAATTGCGACGAATACGCGATGGGCTCGGCCAACGAGAACTCGGCCTACTTTCCGGTGCACAACCCCTGGGATGTGGCGCGCGTGCCGGGCGGCTCGTCGGGCGGCTCGGCCGCTGCGGTGGCTGCGCGCCTGCTGCCGGCCAGCACCGGCACCGACACCGGTGGCTCGATCCGCCAGCCGGCCAGCTTCACCGGCATCACCGGCATCAAGCCCACCTACGGCGTGTGCTCGCGCTACGGCATGATCGCCTTCGCCTCCAGCCTCGACCAGGCCGGCCCGCTGGCACGCTCGGCCGAAGACTGCGCGCTGCTGCTGTCGGCCATGAGCGGCTTCGATGAGCGCGACGCCACCAGCGCACAGCGCCCGCCGCAAGACTTCGCTGCGCAGATGCTGCAGGCGCGCCCCGGCGCCACGGCCGCGCAGCCGCTGCTGGGCCTGCGCATCGGTCTGCCGCGCGAGTTCTTCCCGGCTGGCCTGTCGGGCGATGTGGAGCTGGCCGTGCGCCAGGCGCTGGCCGAGCTCGAGAAGCTGGGTGCCACGCTGGTGGACGTGAGCCTGCCGCGCACCGAGTTGTCGATCCCCGTGTACTACATCATCGCGCCGGCCGAGGCCAGCTCCAACCTCAGCCGCTTTGATGGCGTGAAGTTCGGCCACCGCGCCGCGCAGTACGGCGATCTGCTCGACATGTACAAGAAGACCCGCAGCGAGGGCTTTGGCGCCGAGGTCAAGCGCCGCATCATGATCGGCACCTATGTGCTCAGCCACGGCTACTACGACGCCTACTACCTGCAGGCGCAAAAGCTGCGCCGCATGATCGCCGACGACTTCCAGGCCTGCTTCGGCCAATGCGACCTGATCGCCGGCCCGGTGGCCCCCACCGTGGCCTGGAAGATCGGCGAGCAGGGTGATGACCCTGTGAAGGCCTACCTGGCCGACATCTTCACGCTGCCGGGCAGCCTGGCCGGCCTGCCGGGCATGAGCCTGCCCGCGGGCTTTGGCGAGCACAAGATGCCCGTGGGCCTGCAGCTCATCGGCAACTACTTCGACGAAGGCCGCCTGCTGCACGCGGCGCATGCGCTGCAGCAGACCACTGATTGGCACCTCCGCCAACCGGAGGGCATTTGAGATGAGCGCTTCCCTGATCCGTGGCTACGAGGTGGTGATCGGCCTGGAAAACCACGTCCAGCTGTCCACGCAGAGCAAGATCTTCAGCGGCTCGCCCACCGCCTTTGGTGCCGCGCCCAACACGCAGGCTTCGCCGGTGGACCTGGCCTTGCCCGGCACGCTGCCGGTGCTCAACCGCGCGGCGGTGGAGCGCGCCATCCGTTTTGGCCTGGCCGTCGGCGCCAAGGTGGCACCGCTGTCGATCTTTGCGCGCAAGAACTACTTCTACCCCGATCTGCCCAAGGGCTACCAGATCAGCCAGTTCGAGATCCCGGTGGTGCAGGGCGGCACGATCGAGTTCTTCGTCGGCGACCAGAAAAAGACCGTGCAGCTCACCCGCGCGCACCTCGAGGAGGACGCCGGCAAGAGCCTGCACGAGGACTTCCACGGCATGACCGGCATCGATCTCAACCGCGCCGGCACGCCGCTGCTCGAGATCGTCTCCGAGCCCGACCTGCGCTCGGCGCAAGAGGCGGTGGAGTACGCCAAGACCCTGCACGCGCTGGTGATGTGGCTGGGCATGTGCGACGGCAACATGCAGGAGGGCTCGTTCCGCTGCGATGTGAACGTCTCGGTGCGCAAGCCCGGCCAGCCCTACGGCACTCGGCGCGAGATCAAGAACCTCAACAGCTTCCGCTTCCTGGTGGACGCGGTCAACTACGAGGTGAACTGGCAGATCGACGAGATCGAGGACGGCCGCAAGATCAACCAGGCCACCGTGCTCTACAACCCCGACCGGGGCGAGACGCGCGCCATGCGCAGCAAGGAAGACTCGGCCGACTACCGCTACTTCCCCGATCCCGATCTGCCGCCGCTGGTGATCTCGCCGCAGTGGATCGCCGATGTGCGCGCCACGCTGCCCGAGCTGCCCGCCGCGATGGCCGGCCGCTTCGTGCGCGAGGACGGCCTGGCCGCGTATGACGCAGCGATGGTGACGCAGTCTTTGGCTTTTGCACGTTATTACGAAGCTGCGCGCAATGGCTGCGGCGCGCCCAAGCTGGTGGCCAACTGGATGATGGGCGAGGTCTCGCGCCGGCTCAACACCGAGGGCCGCGAGATCGGCGACAGCCCGGTGGACGCCGCCACCCTGGCCGCACTGATCCGCCGCATCGGCGACGGCACCATCTCCAACAACGCCGCGCGCCAGGTGTTCGAAGCACTGTGGTCGGGCGAGGCGCCGGCCGCGGCGGACTCAACGGCCCGCGTCGATGCCGTCATCGAGGCCAAGGGCCTTAAGCAGATGAACGACAGCGGCGCGCTCGAGAAGATCATTGCCGAGGTGCTGGCCGCCAACCCGAAATCGGTGGAGGAGTACCGCGCGGGCAAGGACAAGGCCTTCAACGCCCTGGTGGGCCAGGTGATGAAGGCCAGCCGCGGCAAGGCCAACCCGGCCCAGGTCAACGAGCTTTTGAAGGCTTCGCTGGCTTGACGACGCTGGCGGCGGCGGCCGGTGCATCGGCCGCCGGCACCGCCGGCCCCAGCGAGCCGGGCTGTGCGCCGGACCACAGGCGGCGCAGGCGATCGAGCTCGGCGTCGTAGAGGCGGTTGATGCGTTCCAGCTCCACCGCCTGGTTCTGCGCCGAATTCTTCTGCGCATCCACTGCAGCGTCATTGCCGTCGATGGACTGGCGCAGCCGCGTCGGCAGCGGCTTGCCCTTGTAGAACTCGGCTTCGTCGAACAAGGGTTTGCGCTCGGCGGCCAGCTCCTTCAGCCGCCCCTCGGTGGCCTTGATGGCGGCGCGCACGGTGTCCAGCGCCTTCTCGCGCGCGTTGCGGTGGGTGGCCTCGTCCGGATAGCGATTGATCAGGTTGCGATCGCGGCGCACGGCATCTGCCTGCGCCGCGCGCACCAGGGCCGCCTTGCGCTCGGCAGCCTCGCGCTCGGCGCGTTCGTCCGCCGTCATAGGCGGCGGGATCACCTTGCGCAGCGAGCCATCGTGGTTGAGCACCCGCTGCTCCCGTGCATTGCATTCGGGGATGGGGCGGTCGGAGGTGAGGCGATTGCCGTGCGCGTCCAGGCAGGTGTACACCGCCACGCCCGCGCCGGCCGTCTGCGCCTGCGCCGGGGCCACCACGACGACACCCAAGGCCAGCGCCACGGCGACGCCCCGCAAGGCGGGCGAGTGGCGAAGGGCGGTGGCGCGCAGGGCAAACATTCAGACTCCGTAGCGGTCTCGGTAGGCAGCCACCCGGGCCGTGTGCTCGGCCAGTGCGGGATCGCGGGTGTTGGAAAGATACTGCAAGAGATCGCTCAGGCTGGCGATGGGCACCACGGCCAGGTGCAGTTGGTCACGAACGTACTGCACGGCCGACCAGGCCTGGTCCTGCCCGCCCTCGGCGGCCTTCTCCTGCCGATCGAGCGCGATGGCCACGCCGCAGGGCGTGGCGCCGGCCGCCCGGATCATCTGGATCGATTCACGCACTGAGGTCCCTGCTGAAATCACGTCGTCGATGATGAGAACGCGGCCGACCACCGGCGCGCCGACAAGGGTGCCGCCCTCGCCGTGGTCCTTGGCCTCCTTGCGGTTGTAGGCAAATGGCACGTTGCGGCCCAGCCGGGCCAGCTCGATGGCCACCGCCGCCGCCAGCGTGATGCCCTTGTAGGCGGGGCCGAAAAGCATGTCGAACTGCAGGCCCGAATCGACCAGGCGCCGTGCATAGAATGCCGCCAGCCGGCCCAGCTTGGCACCGTCGTCGAACAGGCCGGCGTTGAAGAAATACGGCGACAGGCGCCCGGCCTTGGTCTTGAATTCACCGAAGCGCAGCACACCGGCCTCGACCGAGAAGCGGACGAAATCCTGGGCCAGGTCGCCCTGTTGAGGGCCGGGGCTGCTGCTGTCCACACTCATGGAGTCACCTTGGCTTTCAAGCTCATCTCGCTCAATTTGAATGGCATCCGTTCGGCCGCCAACAAGGGCTTTGTCGAGTGGACGGAGCAAGTCGGCGCCGATTGTATGGGGGTGCAGGAGCTCAAGGCTCAGGCGGCAGACGTGAGTGGCCGCTTCGATCAGGTGGCCGGCATGCGTGGGCATTTCCACTACGCTGACAAAAAGGGCTACTCGGGCGTGGGCCTGTACACGCGCAAAGAGCCCAGCCACGTGATCATCGGCCTGGGCGATGCCGACTTCGATGCCGAGGGCCGCTACGTGGAGGCGCGCTTCGACACGGCCAAGCGCAAGATCAGCATCATCAGCTGCTACTTCCCCAGCGGCTCGTCGAGCGAGGACCGGCAGCAGGCCAAGTTCGTCTTCCTCGACACCATCTTCCCGCACCTGATGGCGCTGAAGGCCGAGCGCGAATTCATCCTGGTGGGCGACGTGAACATCGCGCACAGGGAGATCGACCTGAAGAACTGGCGCAGCAACCAGAAGAACTCGGGCTTCCTGCCCGAGGAGCGCGACTGGATGTCGCGCCTGCTGGCCGAGGGCGGCCTGGTGGACGTCTACCGCCAGCTGCATCCCGACACCACCGAGGAGGCCTACACCTGGTGGAGCGCCCGCGGCCAGGCCTGGGCCAACAACGTGGGCTGGCGCCTCGACTACCACCTGGCCACGCCCAAGCTCGCCGCCAAGGCCAAGACCGCGTCCATCCACAAGGCCACGCGCTTCTCGGACCACGCGCCGCTGACCATCGACTACGACTTCACGCTCTGAGCGGCGTGCCGGGCGGCCAGCCGGGCGGCGTGGCCATTGCCAACACATTCAACGCGCGCGCCGCTGCGCGTGCGCCCCGAATCCACCGCCCCGCCCATGTCCCGATCCGAACGCCTGCTGCAACTGCTGCAAGTGCTGCGGCGCCACCGCCACCCGCTCAGCGGCTCGGCGATTGCGAGCGAGCTGGGCATCAGCCTGCGCACCCTCTACCGCGACGTGGCCACGCTGCAAGCGCAGGGCGCGCGCATCGATGGCGCCCCAGGCCTGGGCTATGTGCTGCAGGCCGGCTTCACGCTGCCTCCGCTGATGTTTTCCATCGACGAGCTCGAGGCCCTGGTGCTGGGCTCGCGCTGGGTGGCCGACCGCGGCGACACGCGCCTGGCCGCCGCCGCACGCGATGCGCTGGCCAAGATCGCCGCCGTGCTGCCGGCCGAGCTGCGCCACGAGCTGGACAGCGCGGCCTTGCTGGTGGGCCCGGGCGAGCCCATCGCGGTGGGCGATGCCGAGGTGGCCACGCTGCGCCAGGCCATCCGCAGCGAGCACAAGGTGGCGATCCACTACCGCGATGCAGCCGGCGATGACAGCGCGCGCACCATCTGGCCCTTTGCGCTGGGCTTCTTTGACCGCGCGCGGGTGGTGGTGGCCTGGTGCGAGCTGCGCCAGTCGATCCGCCACTTCCGCACCGACCGCATCACAGCCTTGCAGACGACCACGCAGCGCTATCCCCAACGCCGACAGGCCTTGCTGCAGGCCTGGCAGGCGCAACAAGGCATCGCCAAACCCTAGGACGCCGACCGACTGCTGCCAGAAACTGACACAGGCGCTTTCTACGATGCGGGCACCGAACGAAGCCGTTCGCCCCACCCCATCAAAGGATCCGCCATGCCCACCTTGCCCGCCCCCAACTTCGTCATCCTCTACGTCGCCAGCCCCACCGACAGCGCCCGCTTCTACACCGACCTGCTGGGCCAGCCACCCCTCGAAGCCTCACCCGGCTTTGCCATGTTTGCGCTCAACCCGGCCACCATGCTCGGCCTCTGGGCCGCACCCCACGTGGCGCCGCAAGCCACGCCGCCGGGTGGCAGCGAGATCGCCTTCTCGCTGGACAGTGCGCAGGCCTTGGAAGCCCTGCATGCCGAGTGGCGCGCCAAGGGCCTGCCGATCGCGCAGCCGCCCACGGCGATGGACTTCGGCCTCACCTTTGTGGCCCTCGACCCCGACGGCCATCGCCTGCGCGTGCTGGTGCCGAGCGCAGGCTGACGCCTTGGGGTAATTGCCCATGGGGGCGGCTTCTATACTGGCCCATCGTCAGCCAGGCTCACACCGCATCGCCGCCCCACGCACATGCAACCCGTCCTGCACAGCCTGCTCGAGACCGACCTCTACAAGTTCACGATGTGGCAGGCCATGCTGCATCGGCACCCGCAGACGCAGGCCGAGTACGTGTTCATCTGCCGCAATGCGCGCGACTACCCGCTGGCGCACCTGATCCCCGAGATCAACGAGCAGCTCGACCACCTCTGCACCCTGCGCTTCCAGCCCGATGAGCTGGCCTACCTGAGCTCGCTGCGCTTCATCAAGAGCGACTTCGTCGACTTCCTGCGCATCTTCAAGTTCCAGCGCGATTTCATCGAGGTGCGCGACAACGCCGGCACGCTCGAGATCGTGGCGCGCGGCCCGCAGGTGCATGTGATGGCCTTCGAGATCCACGTGCTGGCCATCGTCAATGAGCTTTACTTCCGGCACGTGGCGCAGGCCCCGGCGCTGGCCGAGGGCCGCAAGCGGCTGGCCGAGAAGATCGCCATGCTGCGCGAGTTCGGTCGCGAGCCGGCGCGGCGCAACCCCTTCGAGTTCTTTGATTTCGGCGTGCGCCGCCGCTTCTCGGGCGCCTGGCAGCGCGAGGTGGTGTCCACGCTGGCGCGCGAAGTGCCCGAGTACTTCAAGGGCACCTCGTGCGTGCTGCTGGCGCGCGACCTGAACCTGGTGCCCATCGGCACCATGGCGCACGAGTTCCTGCAGACCTACCAGGCGCTCGGTGTGCGCCTGCGTGACTTTCAAAAGGCCGCGCTCGAAGCCTGGGTGCAGGAGTACCGCGGCGACCTCGGCGTGGCCCTCACCGACGTGGTGGGCATGGACGCCTTCCTGGCCGACTTCGACCTGTACTTCGCCAAGCTCTTCGACGGCCTGCGCCACGATTCCGGTGACGCCATTGTTTGGGGCGAGAAGGCCCTGGCGCACTACGCCAAGCTGCGCATCGACGCCAACACCAAGCGCCTGGTGTTCAGCGACAGCCTCACGCTGCCGCGCGCCTTCGAGCTCTACCGCCACTTTGCCGACCGCACACAGCTCGGCTTCGGCATCGGCACGCACCTCACCAACGACATGGGCCTGCACACCCTGCACATCGTGATGAAGCTGGCGCACTGCAATGGCCAGCCGGTGGCCAAGCTGTCCGATTCACCCGGCAAGATCCTCTGCGACGACCAGACCTTCCTGGCCTACCTGCGCCAGGTGTTCAACGTACCCGTACTGCCATGACCCGACCCAGCGATCGCACCACCGCCCTGGGCGCCAGCGGCCTGAAGACCTCGCCGCTGTGGCTGGGCGCAATGATGTTCGGTGACCAGACCGACGAGGCCGAGGCCGGCCGCATCGTGGCCGCCGCGCGCGAGGCGGGCCTGAACGCCATCGACACCGCCGACGTCTATGCCAACGGCGAAAGTGAGCGCATCGTGGGCCGCCTGATCGCCGGCGACCGCGCACGCTGGGTGCTGGCCAGCAAGGTGGCCAACCCGATCGGCAAGGAGCCCAATGACCGCGGCCTGTCGCGCCGCTGGCTCACCCACGCGCTCGACGCCAGCCTGCAGCGCCTGGGCACCGACTGGATCGATCTGTACTACCTGCACCGCGACGACGACATCACGCCGGTGGAGGAAACGGTGGACGCCATCGGCCGGCTGATTGCCAGCGGCAAGATCCTGTACTGGGGCGTGAGCAACTTCCGCGCGTGGCGCGTGGCACGCATCGTCGAGTGCGCGCGCCGCCTGGGCGTGCCCGGCCCCATCGCCTGCCAACCGCCCTACAACGCGATGAGCCGCGGCATCGAGACCGAGTTGCTGCCCGCCTGCGCCCACTACGGCCTGGGCGTGGCCGCCTACAGCCCGCTGGCGCGCGGCGTGCTCACCGCCAAGTACGCGCCCGATGCCGCGCCACAGGCCGGCACGCGCGCCTCGCGCAAGGACACGCGGCTGATGCAGACCGAGTGGCGCCCTGAGTCGCTCACGCTGGCCCAGACCTTTGCGCAGTACGCTCAATCCCGCGGTTTGGCGCCCAGCCACCTGGCCATCGCCTGGGTGCTGAACAACCGCCTGATCCACAGCGCCATCGGTGGCCCGCGCACGCTGGCGCAGTGGCAGGACTACATCGCCGCACTCGGCGTGCAACTCACCGACGAAGACGAGCGCTTCATCAGCGGCCTGGTGCCCGCCGGGCACGCGTCCACCTACGGCTACACCGACCCGATCTACCCGGTGACGGGGCGACAGCCGCGCTGAGCGGGCCCGGGCGACATCGCTACGGTGCGGCCTGGTACACCCGCACGTGGTCGATCTCGAAGCTGCGCGGGAAGATCCCATCGTCCACCGCGCCGCCCAGGTCGCCACCGATGGCCAGGTTGAGCAACAGGTACTGCGGCGCGTCGAAGGGCCAGGCGGCGCTGCCGCTGCGCGGGTTGACGTAGCGGTGGTGCACCACGCCGTCCATGCCGAAGCGGATCTCGTCGGCCGTCCACAGCATCTGGTAGTTGTGGAAGCCCGCGCACACGCCGGGCCGATCCACTTCGGTGCCTGAGCCCTTGTCGCCGAAGCCGGCGGCGCGGTGCACGGTGCTGAAGATGCGGTCGGGCCGCTGGCCGATGTGCTCGAGGATGTCGAGCTCGCCGTCCTCGGGCCAGCGGCCGCCGGTGCCCAGCGTCCAGATCGCGGGCCAGGTGCCCTGGCCGCAGGGCAGCTTGGCGCGCACCTCGAAGTAGCCGTAGGTCCAGGCCGCGTGGCCGCGCGTGAGCAGGCGTGCCGAGGTGTAGGGCTGGCCGCCCCAGTCGGGCGCGTCGCGCAGGCTCTCCTTGCGCGCGGTGATGCGCAGCGTGCCGCCCTGCACCACGGCGTTCTCGGGGCGCTGTGCGCTGTAGTACTGAAGCTCGTGGTTATGCCAGCCTTCTTTGTTGCGTACGGTGTCGTAGCTCCACTTGGCCGCATCCGGCAGGCCATCGGTGTTGAACTCGTCGGCCCACACCAGGCGGTAGCCGGCGGGCAAGGTCAAGGGCGGCAGGCCGGCAAAAGGTTCGGGGGCGGGCGGGGTCATGGTGCTGGGGGCGTGGCCACCGCAGCCGGCCAGGGCCAGCGCGGTGAACAGCGTGAAAGTGGAGCGCAGGGCCCGGCTTGATCGCAGGGTGGAGCTCAGGGTCGTGGTGCTCACAGCAAGCGCCCCGTTGCGTCAAACGTCAAAGCCCAGGCGGCATCGGGCACCAGGCCCACGGTCTGGCCGGATTGCACCGCCGCGTGCTCGGCCCCCAGCTTGGCGTTGACCAGATCGGCCAGGCCGTCCACGCGCAGGTGCAGGATGGACGAGTCACCCAGGTGCTCGGCCAGCACCACGCTGGCGGGCACGCCCTCGCCGGCGGGCGCCACGCGGCAATGCTCGGGGCGCAGGCCGGCACGCTGCGCCGCCGCCGGCGCCTGGCCCCCGGTGAGCGCGGCCCACAGCGCCTGGTGCGCGGCCGGCGCGTTGGCCGCTGGGCGGTCTACCAGGTTGATGCGCGGCGCACCGAGAAAGGTGGCCACGAACTCGTTGGCCGGGCGGTTGTACAGGGCCAGCGGCGCACCGAGCTGCTCGACGATGCCTTTGTTGAACACCGCAATGCGGTCGCCCATGGTCATGGCCTCCACCTGGTCGTGGGTGACGTAGATCATCGTCGTGCCCAGCTCCTTGTGCAGGCGGCTCAGCTCGATGCGCATGTTCACGCGCAGCGCGGCGTCCAGGTTGGACAGGGGCTCGTCGAAGAGAAACACCTTGGGCTTGCGCACGATGGCCCGGCCGATCGCCACGCGCTGGCGCTGGCCGCCCGAGAGCTCCTTGGGCGTGCGCCCCAGCAGCTCGGTGATGCGCAGGATCTCGGCCGCGCGGCCCACCTGCTCGTCGCGCTGCGCGCGCGGTACGCCGGCCATCTTGAGCGCAAAGCCCATGTTCTCGGCCACGGTCATGTGCGGGTACAGCGCATAACTCTGGAACACCATGGCCGCGCCGCGCTCGGCAGGGTGCAGATCGTTGGCGCGCACGCCATCGATCAGCAGCTCGCCACTGGTGATCGATTCGAGCCCCGCGATCATGCGCAGCATGGTGGACTTGCCGCAGCCCGAGGGGCCGACGAAGACCAGGAACTCGCCGTCGCGCACCTCGAGGTCGATGCCCTTGATCACCTCGACCGCGTCGTAGCGCTTGTGGATGCCGCGCAGCGTCACCTGGCCCATGTCATGCTCCTTGGATGCTGGTGGCTGCCCGCTGGGCCACGCGCCACTCGCGCTGCTGCTGCAGGAACTGGCGATACCAGTGGGCGCTGTCCTTCAAGGTGCGGCGCTGCGTGGCGTAGTCGACGTGCACGATGCCAAAGCGCTTGGCGTAGCCCGAGGCCCATTCAAAGTTGTCCATCAGGCTCCACACCATGTAGCCGGCCATCGGCACGCCTTGGCGCAAGGCATCGGCCACTGCACCGATGTGCTCGGCGAGATAACGCACGCGATCGGCGTCCCGCACCAGGCCATCCTGCAGCGCATCGGGAAAGGCGCCACCGTTCTCGGTGATGTAGAGCGGCGGCACGGGGTAGTCGGCATGCAGGCGCAGCAGCAGCTCGGTGAGGCCCTGCGGGTACTCCTCCCAGCCCATGTCGGTGAGCGGCAGGCCGCTGGTCTTCACGTCGAAGGGCACGCCGGCACTCACCACGCTGCGGGTGTAGTAGTTGATGCCCAGAAAGTCCATCGGCGTGGCGATGGCCTGCAGGTCGCCGGGCTCGATGCGCGGGGCGTCGGCGCCCAGGTGGGCCAGCACGTCGGCGGGGTAGGAGGCGCGGAACAGCGGGTCCATGTACCAGCGCAGCAGGCGGCCGTCTTCGAGCCGGGCGGCCTCTTGATCGGCGGGCGCATCGGTGGCCGGCTGCACCGGCGCCAGGTTGAGCACGATGCCCAGCGGTGCCTTCGCTCCGGCAGCGCGCAGCGCCTGCAGGGCCAGGCCGTGGCTCAGCAGCAGGTGGTGCGAGGCCTGCGTGGCCAGCGCGCGGTCGCGCAGGCCGGGTGCGAACACGCCGGTCTCGTGGCCGAGGGTGGCCACCACCCAGGGCTCGTTGTGCGTGGTGATGGAGGCCAGGCGGTCGCCCAGGTGGCGCTGCACGCCGAGCGCGTAGTCGACAAAGCGGTGCACGGTGTCGCGCGCGGCCCAGCCGCCCTGGTCCTGCAGGGCCTGCGGCAGGTCCCAGTGGTTAAGCGTGAGGTAGGGCTTCAGGCCGCGGGCC
>Ga0268298_10003535_pt1 | contig 15887 bp, 11 predicted proteins | sample WWTPWeurt_MetaG_FD_194462 | JGI IMG/M metagenome (GOLD analysis project Ga0268298, IMG submission 194462) | Activated sludge microbial communities from WWTP in Nijmegen, Gelderland, Netherland - WWTP Weurt | ecosystem: Engineered > WWTP > Aerobic digester > Activated sludge | place... | reverse complement strand
TGCTCGGCCGTCCGTCGGCGATGGCGATGTCTGCACGGCGTGCCGAGTGGCATTACCTGGGCGAGGTGGCCGGCGGTGTTGCCAGTCATGTGCAGGTGGTCGTCGAGGCCGATGCCCGCGAGCCGCTGGTGCACCTGCGCGTGCAGGTGCTGGCCGGGCCGAGCCTGCGGGTGATGGTGGTGCACCACGTGGCCGTCAATGGCGACGATGGCTTCGACGAATCGCCGCTGCATTGGCGAGACGACGGCCGCGCGCTGGCCATCCAGCCCGCGCCCGGCTCCGACATGGCGCAGCGCTTTCCCCACGGCGGCTGGCGCATCCAGGCCGGCCCCGGCCCCACCTGGACGCGCGCCTCCGACGATGCACCGCTGTTCCTCGACTGCCGCAGCCGGGCCCAACCCTGGCTGTGTCTGCACTACGACGCGACCCGCGAGCTGTCGCTGTCGATCCGCGGTGATCTGGTGCCGCAGGCCGACCCGGCCTGGCGCGACGCGCAAGGGCAGTTGCCGGCCATTGCACGCCTGCAGTCGCCCGGGTCGGCCGATGCGGCGGTGGCCGCGCTGTGCGCGCAGTGGAACGACCAGTTGCCGTGGCTGACCCACAACGCGCTGGTGCACTACCTCGCGCCGCGCGGCCTCGAGCAGTATTCGGGCGGCGGCTGGGGCACGCGCGACGTGTGCCAGGGGCCGGTGGAACTGCTGCTGGCGATGGGCCGCTTCGAGCCGCTGCGGGATCTGCTGCGCCGCGTCTTCCGGGCGCAGAACGCCGATGGCGATTGGCCCCAATGGTTCATGTTCTTCGAACGCGATGCCGCGGTGCGTGCTGCCGATTCACATGGGGACATCGTCTACTGGCCGCTGGTGGCGTTGGCCGACTACCTGGTGGCCACCGGCGATGCGGGGCTGCTGGACGAGGTGGAGCCCTATCACCTCGACGACGCGTCCGCTCCAGCGGCAGGCGAGCCCATGCCGGGCGCCGCGGGCGCCGGCGAGGCCTTGGGCCAGGTCCACCGCGGGGCGATGGTCGAGCCGATCGAGCGGCATGTGGAGCGTGCCTTGGCACTGATCCGGCGCCGCACCGTGGGCTCGACGGCGCTGGCCGCCTATGGCCATGGCGACTGGAACGATGCTCTGCAGCCAGCCGACCCGGCGATGCGCGAGCACCTGTGCAGCGCCTGGACGGTGACGCTGCATGTGCGCATGCTGCAGGCCTGGGCGGCGGCCTGGCAGCGCCTGGGCCGTCCCGAGCGGGCCCAGACCATGCTGGCCTGGCGCGATGCGGTGACGGCCGACTTCCAGCGCCTGCTGATGCCGCAGGGCGTGGTCGTCGGCTACGCCTCGTTCGAGCAGCCCGGCGCACCGCGGCCGCTGCTGCATCCGTGCGACGAGGCCACGGGCATCCGCTACAGCGCGCTGCCGATGGTGCATGCCATCCTCGACGAGGTGTTCACGCCCGCCCAGGCCGAGGCCCACGTGGCGCTGATCGGGCAGCACCTGTCGGGCCCGGACGGCTTGCGACTGTTCGATCGCCCCTTGCGCTACGCCGGCGGGCCGATGCGCCTGTTCCAGCGCGGCGAGAGCGCCAGCTACTTCGGCCGCGAGATCGGCCTGATGTACATGCACGCCCACCTGCGCTGGGCCGAGGCGCTGGCCCACCTGGGCCGTGCCGAGGCCTTCGTCCGGGCCCTGCAGCAGGCCCACGCCATCGGCCTGCCGCAGCGGGTGCCGCAGGCCTCACCGCGCCAGGCCAACTGCTACTACTCCAGCTCCGACGCGGCCTTCGACGACCGTGAGCAGGCCTGGGCCGACTATGCCCGCATCGCCCGCGGCGAGGTGGCGCTCGAGGGGGGGTGGCGCATCTACAGCAGCGGCCCCGGCATCGCCGTCCGCCTGGTGGTGCAGAAGCTGCTGGGGCTGACCCAGCGCGTCCACGAACTGGTGGTGGATCCGGTGATGCCGGCGAGCTTCGCCGGTTGCCGGGCGCGGCTGCTGCTCTACGGCCGCGAGTGTGATGTGCACTACCGGGTCGGCGCCGCCGGCCATGGCCCGGTGCGCATCGCGCTCGATGGAGTCGACCTCCCGTGGCGGCGCTTGCCGAATGCCTATCGCACAGGTGCAGCGGCCATCGATCTGGCCGACCTCGACGCAGCCCGGCAGGGCAGCGCCGGGCCGATGCGGCTGGACATCGAGCTGGGTTGACCGGCTCGCGCCGGGCCGGATCAGCCGTGCAGGCGGCTCGAGCGCGGCACGCTGGCCAGCAGGAACTCCATCTGGTCGGCCAGGATGCGGCGGCCGCGCAGGATCATGTCCTCGTGCAGGCTGGGCACGTAGGGCAGGTACAGCAGGCTCATGCGGGCCTCTTCGGGCATGCGATTGCCCTTGCGGCCGTTGCACGCCCGGCAGGCGGTGATGCAGTTCATCCAGGTGTCGCGCCCACCGCGCGACGTGGGCACGATGTGCTCGCGGGTGAGCAGGTCGAAGCCGAAGCGCCCGCCGCAATAGGCGCACACATGGCGGTCGCGCACGAACAGCTTGGGGTTGGTGATGGCGGGCGTCTGGCGCCAGGCCCGGCTGGGGATCGCGCCCTTGACGGCCAGGATCGGGTGCACCTCGATGCGCGACTGCAGGCCGGTGCTGCGCTGGGTGCCGCCACGCAGCACCTGGCAGGCGCGCCCCAGCGTCCAGGCCACGCCATCGCAGGCATACAGCAGTGCCGCCTCGCGGGTCGTGATCCACGCCTGCGGGCGTCCGGACACATCGAGCTGCAGCACGTCCACGTGCGGTCACCTCCGGTCGCAGGGGCCGCGCTGGAAGCGGCCCATGGCCGGATTAGAACATCCCCGCACGATCGCGCCCGATGCTGCACGATCTAGTGGTCAATCACTAGAAAAACCGGCGATTCGACACAGGACAGAGGCCGCCGAGGCTGTAAGAATAGAACGATCGTTCGTTCACTTCTTCACCCGCCGCCCGTGTCCGTCACCCCGCTCAACGCCTCCGGCAAGCGCCCGCCCGGCGCCGCCTCGACCCCCCGGTCGACGGCCAGGGGGCCGCTGCACAAGGGCCAGCAGACCCGGGCCGCGATCCTGGATGCGGCATTGGGCCTGGCCTCGCACATGGGGCTGGAGGGCCTGTCCATCGGCGCCCTGGCCGAGGTGACGCAGATGAGCAAGTCGGGCGTGTTCGCCCACTTCGGCTCGCGCGAGGAACTGCAGATCGCGGTGATCCGCGAATACCACGCCCGCTTCGAGGAAGAGGTGTTCTTCCCGGCGGTGCGCGAGCCGCGCGGCCTGCCTCGTCTGCGGGCCCTGTTCGAGCGCTGGATCAAGCGCGTGTCGGTCGAACTGGATTCGGGCTGCATCTACATCAGCGGCGCGGTCGAGTTCGACGACCGGCCCGGCCCGGTGCGCGATGCGCTGGCCTCGATGGTGCGCGCCTGGCAATCGGCGCTCGACCGCGCGATCCGGTTGTCGGTCGAAGAGGGCCAGTTGCGGGCCGACACCGATGCGCTGCAGATGCTGTTCGAGATCCACGGACTGATCCTGGCCTTGCACCACGATGCCCGCTTCCTGCGCCTGCCCGGTGCGGTGGAGCGCGCCCGCTGTGGCTTCGAGCGCATCGTCAGGCACTACATGGCGCCGGGGCCGTCGCCAAGCCCCGACGTCGTGGCGCCAGCCCCCGGCGAACGTCGACCACGCCCGCCACGCTGAGCGAGGCACTGCCCGCCGACAGCGCCGCAACCGCCCGCCGGCCACTGTCTCACCCACCGAACCCAACCTTCTCCATCGACCCTCCAGGAGCGCTTTTCATGCCCCAATACACCCCACCCCTGCGCGACATGCAGTTCGTGATGCACGAGTTGCTGGACGCGGTCTCGGTGCTCAAGGCCATTCCGCGCCATGCCGAGATCGATGCCGACACGCTCAATGCGGTGCTCGAAGAGGGCGGCAAGTTCGCCGCCGGCGTCACCGCCCCGCTGAACCTGTCGGGTGATGCCGAAGGTTGCCGCCTCGACCGCGCCACCCATGAGGTGACCACGCCCAAGGGCTTCAAGGAGGCCTATGCACAGTTCGTCGACGGCGGCTGGCCGGCGCTGAGCTGCGATCCGGACTACGGCGGCCAGGGGCTGCCGCTGATCCTGAACCAGTGCTTCTACGAGATGATGAACTCGGCCAACCAGGCCTGGACCATGTACCCGGGCCTGTCGCATGGTGCCTACGAGGCGCTGCACGCCCACGGTACGCCCGAGCAGAAGGCCATGTACCTGCCCAAGCTCACCAGCGGCGAATGGACCGGCACCATGTGCCTGACCGAGCCCCACTGCGGCACCGACCTGGGCCTGCTGCGCAGCAAGGCCGAGCCGCAGGCCGACGGCACCTACAAGATCACCGGCGAGAAGATCTTCATCTCGGCCGGCGAGCACGACATGACGCCCAACATCATCCACCTGGTGCTGGCCCGCCTGCCGGATGCGCCCGCCGGATCGAAGGGCATCTCGCTGTTCATCGTGCCCAAGGTGCTGGTCAACGCCGACGGCTCGCTGGGCGCGCGCAACGGCATCTACTGCAGCGCGCTGGAGCACAAGATGGGCATCCACGCCAGCGCCACCTGCCAGATGGTGCTCGAAGGCGCCGTGGGCACGCTGGTGGGCGAGCCCAACAAGGGCCTGCAGGCGATGTTCGTGATGATGAACGCTGCCCGTCTGGGCGTGGGCAACCAGTCGCTGGGCCTGACCGAGGTGGCCTACCAGAACGCGGTGGCCTATGCCCGCGAGCGCATCCAGATGCGCTCGCTGTCCGGCCCCAAGGCACCCGACAAGCCGGCCGACCCGATCATCGTGCACCCCGACGTGCGCAAGATGCTGCTGACCGCACGGGCCTTTGCCGAGGGTGGCCGGGCGATGGCGATGTACACCGCACTGCAGCTCGAGACGATGCTGTATTCCGACGACGAGGACGAGCGCAAGGACGCCGACGACACCGTCGCGCTGCTCACGCCCATCATCAAGGCCTTCCTCACCGACAACGGCTGGCTGGCCACCTCGGCGTGCATGCAGGTGTTCGGCGGCCATGGCTACATCCACGGCGCGGGCATGGAGCAGTTCGTGCGCGATGCGCGCATCAACATGATCTACGAGGGCACCAACACCGTGCAGTCGCTCGATCTGCTGGGCCGCAAGATCCTGGGCGACAACGGCGCCAAGCTGAAGAAGTTCGGCAAGCGCATCGCGGCCTTCGTGGAGGACGAGGGCGTGGTCGACGAGATGCAGGAGTTCGTCAACCCGCTGGCCGACCTGGGCGACAAGGTCACCAAGCTCACCACCGAGCTGGGCATGAAGGCCTTCGGCAACGCCGATGAAGTGGGCGCCGCCGCGGTGGACTACCTGCGCGTGGTGGGCCACCTGTGCTTCGCCTACTTCTTTGCCCGCATGGCCAAGGTGGCGCTGGCGAAGAAGGATTCGGGCGACCCGTTCTACACCGCCAAGCTGGCCACGGCGAGGTTCTACTTCGCCAAGCTGCTGCCCGAGACGGCCAGCCTGATCCGCAGCGCCCGCGCCGGCCTGGCGCCGCTGATGGCGATGGACGAAGCCTTGTTCTGATGGTCTGATCCACGCTTTCCCCCGCCCCCCACCAACACAGGAGACACGCATGAAGACCTTGATCGCCACGCTCTCACTCGCCCTGGCCGCCGTCGCCGCCCAAGCCCAGATGACACCCGTGGGGCTGTGGAAGACCATCGACGACGACGGCAAGACCGAAAAGTCGCTGGTACGCATCACCGACAGCGGCGGCGTGGTGAGCGGCAAGATCGAGAAGCTGTTCGACGCCGCCAAGCAGGACTCGAAGTGCGACAAGTGCACCGACGAGCGCAAGGACAAGCCGGTGCTAGGCATGACGATCATCAGAAACGTCAAGGCGCACGCCGAGGACAAGGACCTGTGGGAGGGCGGCGACATCCTCGATCCGAACAACGGCAAGAACTACCGCGTGCGGATCAAGCCGGTCGACGGTGGCAAGAAGCTTGAGGTACGCGGCTACATCGGCGCTCCGATCCTGGGGCGCACACAGACATGGGTTCGCGTCGAGTGACGCGTTAGATTTCCTTCACGGAGCAAGCATGAGCACATTCAAGGTCCGCAAGGTCGCCGTCCTGGGCGCCGGCGTGATGGGCGCGCAGATCGCCGCGCATCTGGTCAACGTCAAGGTGCCGGTGGTCCTCTTCGACCTGCCGGCCAAGGAAGGCCCCAAGAACGGCATCGTCACCCGGGCCGTCGAGGCCCTGAAGAAGCAGAAGCCGGCGCCCCTGGGCGTGGCCGATGATGCGGTGCTCATCGCCCCCGCCAACTACGAAGAGCACCTCGAGCAGCTGCGCGAGTGCGACCTCGTCATCGAGGCCATCGCCGAGCGCATGGACTGGAAGCGCGACCTGTACGCGAAGATCGCGCCCTTCGTCGCGCCGCACGCCATCGTGGCGTCGAACACCTCGGGGCTGTCGATCACCGCGCTGTCCGAGGCCCTGCCGGCCGAGATGAAGCCGCGCTTCTGCGGCATCCACTTCTTCAACCCGCCGCGCTACATGCAGCTGGTCGAGCTGATCCCGACGCCGGGCAGCGATGCCGGCATGCTCGACGACCTCGAGACCTTCGTCACCCGCACGCTCGGCAAGGGTGTGGTGCGGGCCAAGGACACGCCCAACTTCGTGGCCAACCGCGTGGGCACGGCGGGCATGCTGGCCACCTTCGTCGAGGCCGCCAAGTACGGGCTGAGCTACGACGTGGTCGACGACCTGACCGGCAAGAAGATGGGCCGTGCCAGCTCGGGCACCTTCCGCACCGCCGACGTGGTGGGCCTGGACACGCTGGCCCATGTGATGAAGACGCTGCAGGACACGCTGGGCCCCGACAAGGCCAACGATCCGTTCTATGGCAGCTTCGCCACGCCGCCGGCGCTGGCCAAGCTGGTGGCCGCGGGCGCGCTGGGCCAGAAGAGCGGCGCGGGCTTCTACAAGAAGGTGGGCAAGGACATCCTGCGCTTCGATGCCGACAAGGGTGACTACGTGCCCGGCGGCGGCAAGGCCGACCCGATCATCGACCGCATCCTGAAGAAGCCGGCGGCCGAGCGGCTGAAGCTGCTGCGCGAATCCAGCCATTCGCAGGCGCAATTCATCTGGGCCATCCTGCGCAATGGCTTCCACTACGTCGCAGTGCATCTGGCCGACATCGCCGACTCGGCGCGCGAGGTCGACCTGGCGATGCGTTGGGGCTTCGGCATGAAGCAGGGCCCGTTCGAGTTCTGGCAGGAGGCCGGCTGGCAGCAGGTGGCCCAGTGGGTGAAGGACGACATCGACGCCGGCAAGGCGCTGTGCAACGCGCCGCTGCCCGACTGGGTGTTCGACGGCCGCACCGGCGTGCACACGCCCGAAGGCTCGTGGAGCCCGGCACAGAAGCGTTACGTGCCGCGCAGCACGCTGCCGGTGTATGCGCGCCAGCGCTTCCCCGAGGCACTGGGCGGCGAGGGCGCCGCGGCGCCGCTGTCCACCGGCAAGGAAGAGTTCCGCAACGACGACGTGCGCGTCTGGTCGCCCGATGGCGAGGTGCTGGTGGCCAGCATCACCTGCAAGATGCACCTCATCGGCCCGGCGGTGGGCGAGGGCCTGCTCAAGGCGCTGGAGATCGCTGAAGCCCGCTACCAGGGCCTGGTGGTGTGGTCGCCGGATGAGCCGTTCTCGGCCGGCGCCAACCTCGAGGCGATGATGCCGATCTTCATGAAGGCCGGCGCCAAGGGCATCGCCGCCGAGGAGAAGAAGCTGCAGGACGCGATGCTGCGCGTGCGCTACGCCGCCGTGCCCACGGTGGCGGCCATCCGCGGCCTGGCGCTGGGCGGCGGCTGCGAGCTGGCGGTGCACTGCGCCAGGCGCGTGGCCCACATGGAAAGCTACATGGGCCTGGTCGAGATCGGCGTGGGCCTGCTGCCGGGCGGTGGCGGCCTGACCTATATCGCAAGACGAGCGGCCGAGAACGCCGCGGCCGCGCCGGGCATGGACATCCTGCCCTTCCTGGCCGCGGGCTTCCAGGCCGCGGCGATGGCCACGGTGGGCATGAGCGCGCTCGAGAGCCGCAAGCTCGGCTACCTGCTCGACAGCGACGTCATCGTGCCGCACCGCGACGAGCTGCTGCAGGTGGCGATCGACGAGGTCAAGGCGATGGCCCGCGCCGGCTGGCGCGCGCCGATGAAGAAGCTGTTCCCAGCGGCGGGCCGCTCGGCCAAGGCCACCATCAGCGCGCAGCTGGTGGGCATGCGCGACGGCGGCTTCATCAGCGCGCACGACTATCACATCGCCAGCCTGATCGCCGACGTGGTGTGCGGCGGTGATGTCGACGCCGGCACGCTGGTCAGCGAGGAATACCTGATGGCGCTGGAGCGCAAGCACTTCGCGGCGCTGCTGCAGCACCCCAAGTCGCAAGAACGAATGATGGGCCTGCTGCAGACCGGCAAGCCCGTTCGGAATTGATGAAGCTGCTGCGCGAGCGCCATGCGTCGTTGGGCGGTGCTCGGAATCCTCACGTAGCGCTGCTACGTTCCGGTTCCTGCGCTCCGTCCGCCTAGCCTGGCGCCCGCTCGCGACGCTTCCTCAACACCGAACGACGACGAAATTCTCACAGGACCACACCATGAGCAAGCAAGTTCAAGACGCCTACATCGTCGCCGCCACCCGCACGCCCATCGGCCGCTCGCACCGCGGCTTCTTCCGCGCCACACGTCCGGACGACCTGCTGGTGGCCGCCATCCGCGGCGCCATGGCCCAGGTGCCGTCGCTCGACCCGAAAGCCATCGAGGATGCCGTCGTCGGCTGCGCGATGCCCGAGGGCGAGCAGGGCCTGAACATGGCCCGCGTGGCCGCACTGCTGGCCGGTTTGCCCAATTCGGTGGGCGGGGTCACCGTCAACCGCTTCTGCGCCTCGGGCCTCACCGCCATCCAGATGGCCGCCGACCGCATCCGCGTCGGCGAGGCCGAGGTGATGATCGCCGCCGGCGCCGAGAGCATGAGCATGGTGCCCATGACCGGCAACAAGCCCTCGTTCAACCCGGCGATCTTCGCCAAGGACGAGAACATCGGCATCGCCTACGGCATGGGCCTGACGGCCGAGAAGGTGGCCCAGCAGTGGAAGGTGAGCCGCGAGGCGCAGGACGCCTTCGCGCTGGCCAGCCACCAGAAGGCCATCGCGGCGCAGCAGGCCGGCGGGTTCACCGACGAGATCACGCCGGTGGAGGTGAGCGAGCGCCGCCCTGACCTGATGACGGGCGAAGTGAGCGTTACCACGCGCACCGTCCGTCTCGACGAGGGCGCCCGTGCCGACACCACGGTCGAGGCGCTGGGCAAGCTCAAGGCGGTGTTTGCCGCCAAGGGCAGCGTCACCGCCGGCAACAGCTCGCAGACCAGCGATGGCGCCGGCTGCCTGATCCTGGCCAGCGAGAAGGCGGTCAAACAGTTCGGCCTGACGCCGCTGGCGCGCTTCGTCAGCTTCGCCTCGCGCGGCGTGCCGCCCGAGATCATGGGCATCGGCCCGATCGAGGCCATCCCCGCCGCGCTCAAGAGCGCCGGCCTCACGCTGGCCGACATGGGCTGGATCGAGCTCAACGAGGCCTTCGCGGCGCAGGCGCTGGCGGTGATCGGCAGCGTCGGCCTGAACCCCGAAGTGGTCAACCCGATGGGCGGCGCCATCGCCTTGGGTCATCCGTTGGGCGCCACGGGCGCGATCCGCGCCGCCACGGTGGTGCATGCGCTGCGTCGCAAGCAGCTGAAGTACGGCATGGTCACGATGTGCGTGGGCACCGGCCAGGGCGCGGCGGGCATCTTCGAGCGCGTGTGATGGCGGTGGGCTGCAGCCGGCGGCGATGGGTGGCGGGCCTGGCGGCTGCACCGCTGGCCGGCTGCGCGCCGGCACCTTTGCAGCGCTGGGCCGGATGGGCCGAGGCCCGGAAGGCCATCGAGGCACTTCGGGCGGGCGGGACGTCCGCCACCGGTGCCTGGTCGCTGGCCCAGGTGCTGGAGCATGCCGCGCAAAGCGTCGAGTATTCGATCAGCGGCTTCCCCGAGATGAAGCCGGGGGCGTTTCGCGCCACCATCGGCCGCGCCGCCTGGGCGTTGTTCGACGCCCGGGGCCGCATGAGTCATCCGCTGGACCAACCCATCCCGGGGGCTCCGGTGCTGCAGGCGGGTCGGCCGTTGTCAGCGGCGATCGATCGCCTGCTGGCGGCGATGGACAGGTTCGACGCCCACACCGGCGCGCTGAAGCCGCATTTCGCCTATGGCGAGCTCGACAAGCCCGCCTATGCTCGCGCGCATCTGATGCATCTCGCGGATCATTGGCAGGAATTCCGCGCGGCCTGAGGCGGTCGCCCGCGGCTTTGTCACTGCACGACGGTGCCGAGCAAGTTTGCGCGGCCCGTTGCCCTTCTGGCCCCACCGGTTCGACCACAGGAGACGACATGACCATTCGCACCGCCACCATCAATGGGGTGGCCACCATCGAGATCGCGCGGCCCGAGAAGAAGAACGCGCTGACGCAGGCGATGTACCAGGCGATGGCCGACGCGGTGGACGCCGCACGCGAGGATTCGGCGGTACGCGCGCTGCTGATCACCGGCCAGCCCGGTGTCTTCACCGCCGGCAACGACCTCGAGGACTTCATGCAGCGCCCGCCCCAGGGCGCCGATTCGCCGGTGTTCCGCTTCATGCGCGCGCTGCTCGAGTGCGACAAGCCGGTGGTGGCCGCGGTCACCGGCGCGGCGGTGGGCATCGGCACCACGCTGCTGCTGCACTGCGACCTGGTCTATGTGAGCGACGAGGCGCGGCTGGCGATGCCCTTCGTCAGCCTGGGCCTGGTGCCCGAGTACGCCTCGAGCCTGATCATTCCGCAACTGATGGGCCATGTGCGGGCCGCCGAGAAGCTGATGCTGGGCGAGCCCTTCACCGGTGCCGATGCGGTGGAGTGCGGCATTGCGAATGCCGTGCTGCCGGCCGGCGAGGTGGTCAACCACGCGCGCCGCATGGCCGAGCGCTTCAACGGCCTGCCGCCGGGCGCGGTGCGCGACACCAAGCGCCTGATGCGCGCGTCCCGCGCCACCGTGGTGCCGCAGGTGATGCAGGCCGAGGGCGAGATCTTCTCGCAGCGCCTGCGCAGCCCCGAGGCGATGGAGGCCTTCCAGGCCTTCTTCCAGAAGCGCAAGCCCGACTTCAGCCAGTTCTGACCAGTGCGGCGGGCAGGTCACCGGCCATGTCGCTGGCGCTGAAGCTGGCCCTGAGCCCGCTGCTGCTGGCGCAGGCGGTGCTCACCCGCGCTCGCCTGCCACGCCTGCCCGAGGCGGCGGGCGACCGCGAAGGCATCGCCGGCACCGGTGAACCGGCGCCACCGTTGTGGATCGTTGGCGATTCGTCGGCCGCAGGGGTCGGCGCGGCCACCCAAGAAGAGGCGCTGGCCGGCTGCCTGAGCCGCGAACTGGCCGAGCGCAGCGGCTGCACGGTGCATTGGCGCCTGTGTGCCCGTTCGGGGGTCACCAGCGCGCAGGCGCTGGACCTGCTCGAGGGGCTACCCGTCTCGGGGTCGCCAGCCGGCGCGCGGGACTTGCCGGCGGTGGCGGTGGTGGTGACGGGGGTGAACGATGTGGTCGACCAGGTGGCTCCGGCCCGGGCCATGGCGGCGCGCGCGGCACTGGTCGAAGCGCTGAGGCAACGCGCCGGGGTGCACCATGTGGTGATGACGCCGGTGCCACCCATGCACCTGTTCGCCGGCCTGCCGCAGCCCCTGCGCTGGATTGCCGGCCGCGACGCGGCGGCGCACGAGCGGGCCCTGCAGCGCTGGGTGGCGTCGACCACGGGCGTGAGCCATCTGAGCTTCGAACTGGCCGCGGACGATCCGGGCCTGCTGGCGGCCGACGGCTTCCACCCGGGGCCGCCCCTGTACCGGATCTGGGGTGCAGCGCTGGCCGAGCACCTGATCGGCGTGGCCTGGCCTCGCCTGCCCCGCTGATCCACTTCACCTGACCTGCGCCGGCAGCCACCCCTGTGGCGCGGCGCCCGGCCGGCAGGCGGTTCATCCTCGCCTCATCCTGCACTCACCGACTGCTCACCATCGGCCCGCAGACTCCGGCCCATCGAGATCGGCCCTGTGGGCCTGGAGACGCAACGATGAAGCCTGTCCTGAAGCCCCTGGCGTGGTTCCTCCTTGGTGGCAGCCTGGCCGCCGTCACCGGAGCCGGCGCCTTCGACCTGCCGTGGAAGCGCACCGCACCAGCCACTCCGCCTGCGGCCACCACCACGCCGACGGCCCAGCCCCCGGCCGTCGCGTCGCCCACGGCCGTGGCCGCGGCGGCCGCCATGGCACCTGCCGCCGCCGTGCCGCAGGTGGCCGCCCCCAACTACCGCGCCATCGTCCAGCAGGGCGGACCGGCCGTGGTGGGCGTGCGGGTCGAGGGCGTGCGCAAGGTGGGCGCAGACGAAGACGAGTCGGCAGACGATCCGGCGCAGCGCTTCTTCCGCAGCCTGCCGGGCTTTCGCGGCATGCCTGATCGCCAGCCGTTCCGCGGCCAGGGCTCGGGCTTCATCGTCTCTGAAGACGGCCTGATCCTGACCAACGCCCATGTGGTGCGCGACGCCAAGGAGGTGACGGTGCACCTGGCCGACCGGCGCGAGTTTGCCGCCAAGGTGCTGGGCAGCGATCCGTCCACCGACATCGCGGTGCTGCGCATTGCCGCCAAGGGCTTGCCCACGGTGCGGCTGGGCGATGCGAAGTCGCTGATGGTCGGCGACCCGGTGCTGGCCATCGGCGCGCCGTACGGCCTGGAGCAGACGGCCACGGCCGGCATCGTCAGCGCCAAGGGCCGCTCGCTGCCGGGCGAGGCCATCGTGCCCTTCATCCAGACCGACGCGGCGGTGAACCCGGGCAACTCGGGTGGGCCGCTGTTCGACGGCACCGGTGCAGTGGTCGGCATCAACTCGCAGATCTACTCGCGCACCGGCGGCTACCAGGGGGTGAGCTTCGCCATCCCGATCGACCTGGCACTCAAGGTACGCGACCAGATCGTGGCCACCGGCCGGGCCCAGCATGCGCGCATGGGCGTCTCGGTGCAGGAGCTGACGCAGCCGCTGGCCGAATCGTTCGGCTTGAAGCGGCCCGACGGGGCGCTGATTGCCGCCGTCGATCCCGACAGCCCGGCCGCCAAGGCGGGCTTGAAGTCGGGCGACGTGGTGCTGCAGGTGGATGCCGAGCCCATCGGCCATGCCGGCGGGCTGTCGGCCCGCATCGGCATGGCCAAGCCGGGCGATCAGGTGCGGCTGAAGGTGTGGCGCGACAAGGCCGAACGCGACGTGCTGGTGACGCTGGGCGCGGCGCGCCACGAGCGGCAGGCCGCAGCCGGCGATGACGGCAGTGCCGAAGGCGGCAAGCTGGGCTTGGCGCTGCGGCCGCTGTCGCCCAGCGAGCGCAGCCAGGCCCGCATCGACCACGGCGTGCTGGTGCAGGGCGTGCAGGGGGCTGCGCAGCGCGCCGGTCTGGCGCGCGGCGACGTGGTGATGGCCATCAACGGCCAGCCGGTGGATTCGGCCGATGACATCCAGCGCGTGCTCACCAGCAAGCCTCGCCAGGTGGCGCTGCTGGTGTGGCGCGGCGGCGAGCGGCTGTTCGTGCCGGTGCCGCTGGGCTGACGGTCAGCGCTGGCGGATGTACTGGCCCGGCGCGTCCTCGACCACGCCGTAGCCCTTGCGGGCAGCGCCCATCGCCGGCGGCTTGACCTTGCCGGAGGAGCGCTTGGCCAGCCACTGCTGCCATGCGGGCCACCAGGCGCCTTCGTGCCGGGTGGCCGATTCCACCCAGTCCTCGGGTGCCAGGTGCGGATCGACCAGGCGGCGCGTGGCGATGCGGTAGTGGCGCTTGGGGTGCACCGGGCCGCAGACGATGCCGGCGTTGTGGCCGCCGGCCGTGAGCAGGAAGGTGAAGTCGTCCGAGCGCACCAGGTTGTCCACCTTGTAGACCGACTTCCATGGCGCCACATGGTCGGCTTCGGTCCCCACCACGAACATCGGCACGCGGATGTCCGACAAGCGGATCAGCTTGCCATCCACCGGGAACCGGTTGCTCGCCAATTCGTTGTCGAGGTACAGGCGGTACAGGTACTCGGTGTGCATGCGCCAGGGCATGCGGGTGCCGTCGGCGTTCCAGGCCATCAGGTCGATCATGCGATCGCGCTGGCCCTTGAGGTAGTTGTTGATCGCGGGCTGCCACACCAGGTCTTGCGAACGCATCAGTGCGAACGCACCACCCATCTGCTTGCTTTCGAGCACGCCCTTGCGGTTCATCGAGGCCTCGAGCATCGACAGCTGGCTCGGGTTGATGAAGTAGGCCAGTTCCCCCGGCTCGGAGAAATCCACCTGCGCGGCGAACATCGTGATCGAGCCGATGCGCTCGTCCTTCTCGCGGGCCAGCGCCGCGGCACCGATGGACAGCAGCGTGCCGCCGATGCAGTAGCCCACGGCATGCACCGGGCGATTGGGAACGATGCCGGTCACCACGTCCAGCGCGGCGCGCAGGCCCAGGTGGAGGTAGTCGTCCATGCCCAGCCCGCGATCGTCCTCGCCGGGGTTCTTCCACGACATCATGAACACCGTGTGGCCCTGGTCGACCAGGTACTTCACCATCGAGTTGCGCGGGCTCAGGTCGAGGATGTAGTACTTCATGATCCATGCCGGAACGATCAGGATCGGCTCGGCATGAACCTCTTTGGTCGTCGGCGAGTACTGGATCACCTCGATCAGGTCGTTGCGGAACACCACCTTGCCCGGCGTGCAGGCGACGTTCTCGCCGACCTTGAACTCGTCCGTGCCGGCAGGCACACCGCCGTCGAGCGTGCGCTCCACGTCCTCGACGATGTGCTGGAAGCCGCGCAGCAGGTTCTGGCCCTGCTCCTCGCGGGTCAGCGTCAGCAGCTCGGGGTTGGTGGCCAGGTAGTTGCTGGGCGAACTGGCATCGAGCAGCATGCGCACCGCGAACTGCAGCAGGCGTCCGTTGTAGTCGGTCACGCCCTCGACATCGTCGACAGCCTCCTTCAGCAGCGCCACATTGTTCTGGTACGCGCGGGCATACACGTTGAACGGAAACTTCAGCCAGTCCTTGGCTTCGAAGCGCCGGTCGGCTTCACCATCGAGCCCCTCGCTAGAGGGCATCTCGGCGCCGGTCATCGCGCGCATCGCGAAGGCCAGCGTGTCCTGCACGCGATCGGCCGCATGCTGCTGCAGTTCGAGCTGCTTGGCCGGCGAGCACGCCAGGTGAGTGGCCCAGTCGGCCCAGGCGTTGCTGAAGGCGGCCGGGGCCAGGCCGCCGGTCATCTGGCCGATCTGGGCGCGGAACTCGCGGTCGAAATCCTGCACCGTGGGTGCGGCCTTGCTCTTCGTGCGCTTCGCGGTCATGGGGTTGTCTCCGTTCGAAAGTTCAAGACATCGATCAAACGCCCGCGCCGGCACCGCGGGCCACGAGAACAGGGCCGGATCCACCCGTGGCGAGTGGGTCCGGCAGCCTTGCCGGTTGGGCCGAGCCGACGCGTCAGGCCGGCGCGTGCCAGCCGGCGTCCACCCACAGCTGCCCGCTGACGGCCGAGTTGGCCAGCATGAAGCAGATGGCGTCGGCGATCTCCTCGGGGCGGATCAGGCGGCCGAGCTGGGTGTAGGGCAGGATGTTCTTCTCGACGTAGTCCATGCCCATCGCGCGCACCATCGGGGTGTCGGTGAAGCCGGGGTGGATCACGCCACAGCGCACGCCGTGGAACATGGCTTCCTTCATGATCGTCGCGGCCGCGCCCTCGAGGCCGGCCTTGGTGCTGGCATAGGACACCTGGC
>Ga0268298_10003534_pt1 | contig 15888 bp, 17 predicted proteins | sample WWTPWeurt_MetaG_FD_194462 | JGI IMG/M metagenome (GOLD analysis project Ga0268298, IMG submission 194462) | Activated sludge microbial communities from WWTP in Nijmegen, Gelderland, Netherland - WWTP Weurt | ecosystem: Engineered > WWTP > Aerobic digester > Activated sludge | place... | reverse complement strand
TGCGTCTCGATCTCGCTGTCCATCAGGCTCTCGATCTCGTGGGCGTTGAGGTTGCCCGAGACCATCATGCGCAGGTAGTCGGTGATGAATTCGGTGACGTGGTGGTCGTTGCCCACGTTGGGGTACTTCTGGAACACCGGCGAGTTGTGCGGGTCTTCCACGTCCTTCTCGATCGACATCAGGCCCTCCTTGCGGGCCTTTTGCAGGATGTCGTACATCAGCGCCAGCAACTCCATGTAGCGCGCCTTGCTGAACTTGCCACCCTTGAAGCATTGGCCGATGCCCTTGAGCGTGGCCTTGACCACCTTCATCTGGTTGTTGGCCAGGAAGGCGCCGCCTGCGGCGCCGAAGATGGTGATCAGTTCGAACGGCAGGGCGTGCAGGATCACGCCGATGTTGCCGCCGTGGGCGATGTACACGCCAAAGATGCATGCGAGTGCGATGACCCAGCCGACAATGACAAACATGATGGATGTGTTCCCGGAGCGGTTTCCGCCACAAAGCTGTGGGGCCTGTGGGGTTTATCGGTCCGATGGTCGCCGGTCTTGAGTGCTGGCGATGGCCCGATCAGGTGGTGCACACGGGTGCAGTTTCGGGCGCCAGAAAGAAAAGAGGCGGGCGCCTCTTGGGAGGGCCCGCCTGAAAGCACAGGGGTTGTGCTAGGAGGAGACAAGCATGAACGAAAACAGATTCACTACAACACTTGTTTCGGTATCCGCAGACCCGAGTTGAGTGCTAACTTGAGGCATACGACACGGTTTCAAGGGCCGGGTTCCACGACCCGGGGCCCCCGGCCGGGTCTCAGTTCACTTCACAGGCGTCCAGGGCGGGCTGGCGTGCAGCGGCGGGGGGCATCTGCAGCGAGCCTGCCTGGCGGCCCTTGCCAGCGCGTGCCGGCGGGTTGCACAGGCCACACACATAGTGCTTGGCAATCTCGTGCGGGTGGGTCACGTAGTGGCCGCCGCACTTGTTGCACTTGGTCATGGTGAGCATGCCGTTGTCCACGAACTTCACCAGGCGCCAGGCGCGCGTCACCGACAGCAGAGGCTCCAGGCCCTGGGCCTCGGTTTGCTCCAGATAGAGCTGGTAGGCCTTGATGACGGTGTCGATCTCTTCCATCTCCGAGGTCTTGTTAAGGTACTCGTGGATGTTGAGGAACAGGCTCGAATGGATGTTCGGCTGCCAGGTCATGAACCAGTCGGTGGAGAAAGGCAGCTGGCCCTTGGAGGGGCTGCGACCCGACACTTCCTTGTAAAGACGCAACAGGCGCTCATAGGAAAGGTCGGTCTCAGACTCCAGCACTTGCAAGCGGGCGCCCAGGTTGATCAGCGTGACGGCGCGTTCGATTTGCCGTGCTTCGGTCAGGATGCTCTTGCTGCGGGCCATGGTGTTTTCTCCGTCCGGTGGTTCTTGTGGATCGCGGCTGCCTGGGTCAGGCTGCTTCTTGATGGCGGCCGGCCATCAGGATGGAAGCGTGCAGGCGCGAGACGCTTTCGTTGGCGGCCGACTTGCCGTGGCTGGTGAGCAGGCTCCACACCAGGTCGTCGTCCATGCGGAAGCGGCACAGCAGGGTGTTGCCGGTGGCGATCTTCATCATCTGGGCCGGGGTCAGCGTGGCCATCAGGTTGGCGGTCTCTTCCGAGATGCCCAGGCGGAACAAGGCTTGTTCGCGGTCGGCGCGGATCAGGCTCTGGGCCAGCATCATGTAAGACAGGTTGGCTTCGCGGATTTCGGCGAGGATTTGGTTGGTGTCCATGGTGTGTGCTCCTGTTGCGGTGTTGGGTGAACTTGTGTTCGGCTTGGGATGAACTGTAAGGACCGAAACAGAACCGAAACATCGGTTCACTTCCAGCGCTTGAGTCCCTCTTCTTCTGCCATGCGTGTCAGGCAAATTCCTACAAAGCCTGTCATCCGACGCCTCTTCGGCGCCCTCGGCAGCGACCTGTCAGCGCCAGGCAGGCACTGAATAAGCGCGGATAGCGGTGGCAATTTCCGCCTTCCTGCCTGGGGGCCTTCACCCATGATGGCTGCACGGCCGTGTATGGCCGCACCCTGCATGCCTGAAGCACCGAAAGCCCCACGATGGCCACCATCACCACCCTGATACCCGCCTACAAGAAGGACTACCTGGGCGAGGTTTTTCTGGGCTTGCAGCGGCAGACCTGCAAGGACTTTCGCGTCATCCTCAGCGACGACAGCCCCGGTGACGAGATCACGGCGCTGATCCACGGTGGCCACTTCGGGGCCCTGCTCAAGGGCCTGGACCTGCAGGTGGTGCGCGGCCCCAAGAACGCCAGGCTCAACCACGACGCGCTGATTCGGCACTGGCAGGGCAGCTCGCCCTACGTGCACCTGCACATGGACGACGACCTCATCTACCCCGGCTTCTACAGCGCCCACCTGGGGGCACATGCCGGCGGGCGCTACAGCGCCTCGGTGAGCCGGCGCTGGTACAGTCACCTTGACACGCGGCCGGTGCACGGCGTGGAACTGCCCGAGTTCGTCGCCCGCAGCCCCTTGCAGGTGGTGCCGGTGGATGCCGACGCGCTGTTCACCTCCATGGTGCCCCACTGCCACAACTGGATGGGCGAGTTCAGCAACATGCTGATCTCGGCCGAGGCCCTCGCGCACTGGCCCAAGCCGCCCTCCCAGGGCCTGAACTACTTTGGCTGGGTGGACGTGGGCTTCTTGCTCTCGGCCGTGCAGCACCAGCCCATGGCCTTGCTGCGCGACCACCTGGGCGTGTTTCGCCAACACCCCGAGCAGACCACCCACAAGATGCATGCCCATGGCGGGGTGGTGTCCAACCTGGCATGGGTGACTTACGCCCTGCAGGCCTGGAAGGAGCAGCGGATCGATCACCAGCAGGCCGTGGCCTCGATCACCTTCATGGTGATGCATTGCCTCAAGCTGTTCGGCGAGGAAAGCCCCGTGGTGAACCAGTTCTACCACCTGGTGCAGACCCAGGGCGGCAACCTGGAACGCCTGTACCAGAGCTACACGCCGTTCTGGCTGGACCTGCTCACCCGCCACCGCAGCACCTTGCCCGAGGGGGCGCAACTCAGCGTGCCACCCGAAGCCTCTGCGCCCCCTGCAGCACCCGCTGCCCCGGCGGCGCGGGCGCACGCCGCCGCCGCCATCACCTACGTTTGAGGCTGGAGACCCCCATGAGCGCCACCAAGCCCATCTACGTCACCCAGCCCGACCTGCCGCCGCTGGCCGAATTCCTGCCCTATCTGGAGCAGATCTGGGACAGCCGCGTGCTCACCAACAGCGGCCCCTTCCACCAGCGGTTCGAGGCGGCGCTGTGCGAGCACCTGGGCGTGCGGCACGTCTCGCTGTTCACCAACGCCACCATTGCACTGGTCACCGCACTGCAGTCGCTGCGCATCACCGGCGAGGTCATCACCACGCCCTACTCGTTCGTGGCCACGGCCCATTCACTGATGTGGAACGGCATCAAACCCGTGTTCGTCGACATCGACCCGGTCACGCTCAACCTGGATCCGGCCAAGATCGAGGCCGCCATCACACCGCAGACCACCGCCATCCTGCCGGTGCATTGCTACGGCACCCCCAGCGATGTGGAGGCCATTCAGCGCATCGCCGACGACTACAACCTCAAGGTCATCTATGACGCCGCCCACGCCTTTGGCGTGCAGCGGCACGAAGAAGGTGGGTGGCGCAGCGTGCTCAACCACGGCGATCTTTCGGTGCTGAGCTTTCACGCGACCAAGGTCTTCAACACCTTCGAGGGCGGCGCCATCATCAGCCCCGACGCCAAGACCAAGCAACGCATTGACCACCTGAAGAACTTTGGCTTCGTCAACGAAACCACGGTGGTTGCCACCGGCATCAACGGCAAGATGAGCGAGTTCAACGCCGCATTGGGGTTGCTGCAACTGCAGCACATCGCCAAGGCCGTGTCGCGGCGCCAGGCCATCGAGGCGCGGTACCGCAGCCTGCTCGCTGGCGTGCCCGGCCTGCGCTTCATCGAACGGCCCACCACCGCCACGGCCAACCACTCCTACTTCCCGGTGCTGGTGGGGCCGGAGTTCGCCGTTTCCAGAGATGCGCTGTACCAGCGCCTGCGCGAGCATGGGGTGATGGCCCGGCGCTATTTCTACCCGCTGATCTCCGATTTCCCCATGTACCGTGGCCTGCCTTCGGCCCACCCTGCGGGCCTGCCCGTGGCGCGCGCGGCCTCGGCACAGGTGCTGTGCCTGCCCATCTATCCCGCGCTGGAGGATGCCGATGTGCAGCGCATTGCCGACGTGGTTCTCAGCGCCAAACCTGCCGCCAGCGTCTCGCCAGCCACCACCTCGGTCAATGCCCTGTTGGCCGCCTGAGGAGCCAGCTTTTGTCCTACCTGCACCACACCGCCATCTTTGGCTGCCCGCGCAGCGGCACCACCTGGCTGGGCCAGATACTCAACAGCGCGCCGGCCGTGCAGTTTCGATACCAGCCGCTGTTCTCGTACGAGTTCAAGGACTGGTTCGGCCAGCACGGCCTGAGCGAGGCCAGCCTGGCCCAGTTCCGCACGGCGCTGATGGCGGCGCAGTCCGATTTTGTGCTGCAAGACCTCCGGCCTGCCAAGACCGCGGCCACCCACCTGGTGTGGAAGGAGGTGCGTTACCACCAGCTGATGGCCGGCTTGCTGGCGCTGCAGGGCCTGCACCGCCTGGTCTACATCTTTCGCCCGCCGGTGGACGTGCTCAACAGCTGGTACCAGGCGCCCAAGGAGTTTCGCGCCGGGCAGGACATCCACCGCGAGTGGCTGCACGCGCCCTCGAAGAACACGGCGCCCTGCGAATACAACGGCTTCGCGAAGTGGAAAGAGTCGATGCGCATGGCGCTGGACTTGCAGGGGCGCCACCCGGGCAAATTGCTGATGTTGTCGTACGAGCAACTCTGCGCCGATCCGATGCAAGTGTCCGCAGCCTTGTTCCAGGCCCTGGGCCTGGCGCTGTGCGCCGAGACCCGCGCCTTTGTGCAAGCCTCCACCTCGCGCCATGACGCCGACGCCTACAGCGTGTTCAAGTCGCAGCGCACTGCGCTGACATTGCCGGCAGACATCGTGCGGCAGATTGCGGCCGACGAAGAGGCCTCGGAACTGCTGGCCCGTGCCGAGGCACTGGCCGCTGCGGCCTCAGGCCTCGAGTTCGCAGCAGCCCAGTAGGGCCACGATCTGCGCCGGGGCGCAGTGCATCAGCAGGTCGATCATCGACAGGTTGGGCACAAAGGCCGCGGTTCCCTGGTCATAGCCCAGTGGCAGGGTCTTGATGAAGCGCAGCAACACGCCAGCAGCGGCAAAGTCTTCTGGCGCATAAAGCGCGCGCCCGCCTGCCGGGTTCACATAGCTGCGCGCCTGCAGACGCCGGGCGATGTCGATGATGCGGTTCTGCGCCTTCAGGCCCTCAGCTGGCAGCGCCGACGAGAACGACCAGGTCTGCGCAAGGCCCAGGTAGGCAAAGACACGCTGCATCGCCAGCGCATTCTTGCGTGCCACGTTGTTGTCGGGGTGCAATGCCACGGCCTCCACCAAGGCAAAGGCGGCGTCGAAGTGAGCGGCATGCCGATACGCGGCCCTCAGCAGGTTCAGCAGACCCGCCCATTCACCGGTGTAGTCGTGTTCGGCGATCGTGCGGTTCTGGCTCACGGCCCGCACCGGCACGGTGAAGGCGTGGGCCTGGCCGTTCAGCAGCACACTGTTGCGGTGGATATGGCCCTTCTTGATGAAGGCCACATCGTCGAAGAACACGAACTGATCCACTGCGCGGGCCAGCTGAAACGTGCCCACATAGGGAAAGAAGTAGGGCTGCAGCACCGCAATGGCCGCGCCGTGTGGGCGGCCTTCGGTGTTGGCAGGGCTGGGCGGCATGGCCAGACGCTATGCCGCCGCCATGGCGTCGGCACCCGGCTTGCAAAAGGCGAAGAAGGGCTCACGCTGGTTGCAGCCGAACTCGCCTGCGTCCATGCCATCCAGCACGCCGTCGTGCGGCAGCAGGTCGCCCGTCAGGCCGGCGGCGTGGAAATAGTCGGTGATCGAGTGGCCGAACAAGCGCACATGATCCTCCTGGCCAAAGTAGAGCTTGGCAAAGGCTGGCGGCGCGGGCACGTTGAGCTCCAGGGTCTGCTTCAGGCAGGGCGCGTAGGGCGTCTGGGCGATCAGCACGCCGCCCGGCTTGAGGCAGCGGGCGAACTCGGCCAGCGCCAGGTCGGGGCTGCTCACATGCTCCAGCAGGTGGTTGGCGATGATGAGGTCGAACTCGGCGTCGCCAAAGGGCAGGCTCTCGGCGTTGAGCCGCTGGTAGTGAGGCTTCGTGGGGTACAGGTCGCCGCGCACGTAGCGGGCGGGTTGGCAGCGTTCAATCAATGGCTCCAGCGCGGCCTCGGGCGCCAGGTGCAGCACGCTCGCGCCGGCCAGTTGCCCGGGCAGGCCGGCGGCGCTCATGTAGAGCCAAAGATGGCGGTCGCGGTCATTGCTGTGGCAGTGCGGGCAACCGTAGACCGACAGGTCAGACCCCACGGTGTCCAGCAGCACCATGAAGGGGCTGCGCTCGGCCGCCTTGGGGTGGGGCAGCCAGTGGTCGACGGGGTGTTCGCAGATGCAGCAGATGGGCATGGGTGTCTCGCTCAGTTGTGCACGAACAGCGTGCGTTCCACCTTCAGCAGCCGGGCGTTGCCGGCAGCCTTCACCAGGTCTTCGAAGTAGGTGGCGTCGCCGTCGTGGCCCTTGTCGCGAAAGCCCACCTGCTTGGCCAGCGCGGTGCGCGCGATGAAACAGCCCATGTCCAGCGAGCCGCGCTCGGGCCGGGTGTCGAAAGGCATGTACGAGGGCTGTGGGCGCAGGCCGGGGTTGTTGTGGCTGTGGATCATGTTGCACATCGCGATGTCGGCCTGTTTGGCCTTCATGTCGGGCAGCATCAGCTCCAGGAACTTCGGCGCGTAGTAGTTGTCGTCGTTGGTGATGAGGATGTACTCGGTGTCGGCCAGGCCGATGCCCATGTCGCGCAGCGAGTGGCCCCAGTCGTTGTATCGCTGCTCGGTGAAGAGGTAGTCGACCTTGTCGGGGTACTCGGTCTTGTAGCGCGAGAGGATGCCGTCCATCTTCGCGTCGTAGCCGTCGTGGATGATGAGCAGCTTGTAGCTCTGCAGCGTCTGCGCCAGGAACGAGTGGATCAGGATGGGAATGTTCTCGTAGCGCTTGTACGAGACGCAGACCACGGTCAGGTCAGGTGCCGCAGGCGCGTCGCTGGCCGCTTCGGCCACGGGCACTGGCGTGGGGGTTGGCAGTGCGTCCGGCAGGTCGTCCGGCAGGCCGCCAAAGTCGGCACAGTGCGCGCGGGCCAGGGTGCGCTCCTTGATGGTGGTGGGCACCTTCCTCAGGCTCAGGTGCTCGTGGTGGGCGGCGGCACTGTCACTGGCTGCGAGCTGCTGGCGTTCGCGCACGTGCTCCAGCTTCTCAAAGCGGTTCGCCAGGTCGCCATGGGCCCAGAACGCGGCAGCGTGGCGCAGCCAGGCCGGGTCGGTGGCGGCCGCGGTGCTGGCGGCGGCAGCCTCGGCGATGGGCGTGGTGATCTTCAGCACGCCTTCCTCGGCCAACAACGCCAGTGCGTTGCGCAGCACGGCAGGCATGGCCGTGGCGTTGATGCCCTCGGCATTGATGTGCACGAGCTGGGCACCACCGGCCTGCAGCAGCACCTGGCCGCCGTCGGGCGTCTTGCCGGTGGCGGGCAGGGGCAGGGGCCGGGTCAGGTCGAGCCGCAGGTCCACGCCGGCCCGGCCGTCGGCAGCGATGTTGAGCCAGCCGGCGCGGTAGCCTTCGGCAAACGGCGTGCTGATCTGCTGCGGCTGCCACACCAGCGCGCTGGTGTGCGGGTGCTTCACCTGGAACACGCCGGCCGCAAAGGCCAGCAGGTCGGCATAGGGGTCCAGCGGGTCGGTGGCGCGGAAGGCGGCCAGCTTGCCCTCGGCGGCGCCAAAGTACACCGGCGTGTTGAATTGCTGGCCGAAGAAGGGGGCGATGTCGCCGTCCTCCAGCCAGAACACGGCGTCTTCAAACCCTTGCGGTGCGCGGGTGCTGGCGGTGCGCTCGGAGATCACCGGCGTGCCCAGCGACAGGCAATGGAAGGCGCGCGCCTGCTCGAAGCGGCTGCTCTCGTAGTGGTGGCAGTTCAGCACCGCCTTGGCCAGGCGGATGTACTGGTCGCGCTCGGCGCCGTAGATGGCGTGGTCGAACAGCGTCACCTGTGCGCCGGCCGCCTCCACCTTGGCGATGTAGGCCTGGCGGCGCTCGTTCATGCTGCCGAAGAACAGCAGGTCAATGGGGCGTTCGGCCAGCGGCAGGGCCTGGCCGTCGTCCAGGTAGGGCGCGTACAGGAAGGGCACCACCGGCACATCGGTCGCATCGGCCGCGTAGTGGGGGATGTTCTCGGGCTCGTAGTCCACCACGGCCGAGTGGCGCAGCAGGTGCATGTAGTCGGCCGACACATTGGCGCCGCCGGGGCCCAGTTGCTCCAGGTTCACCACCACACAGCAGTAGCGCTGGGCCCAATCGGCCGGCACGCCCAGGTGTGCGCCGAAGATGAAGTTCACCGCCTGCTCGCGCAGCTGGTTCTTGGCGATGCTCACCTCGGCGCCCATGCGCCGGAACTGGTGGCGGAAGTAGCGCGCCTGGTCCAGAAAGCCCATCGAATGCACATAGCCCGCAGGCTGCACGATGGCGATGTGGACAGGGGGCAGCTTGGGAGCGGTGGGCGATTGCATGGGGCCTCGATGCGCACCGCAGGGGCGCGCGCCAGCGCGGCATTGCCGCAGATGGCGTCATCGTGGCAGGCGCAGCCCCAAGGAAAGGCCGCAAAGGCAGGGGCTTTGCCCGCCTTTTCGCCAGGAGCTCAGGCGTGCCCTGGCCCGCCGGCTAGTGAATGCGAAACAAGGGGTTTTCGTAGTTCTGCCCAACGGCCTTGCGGGACAGCCAGGCCCACCCGATGAAGGTGCCCAGGCCCAGCAAGCCGATGAGCCACAGCACGCTGGAAGTGGCAGCGCTGGGGTACTGGCGGCTCACCGCGATGACAATGACGAACAGGGTCACTTCCAGCAGGAAGAAGCCCGCGAAGTTGTTGGCCCAGTGCTTGGCACGCCGTGCCGCCTGGCTGCTGAGATCGTCCATGTGCTCTCCACGCGAGTTGTTGCCTCGGCCGCAATGTACGGCAAAGCCAATCCCCGGGGCCTTGTGAGGGGGGGCCGAAGCGGCGGCAGAATGTGCGGAGCGCCCCGCACCCCACCCGGTGGCCCCTCGTGTTAATGCAGGGGGGCCCGGGCGAAGGTCTGCCCCATTCCTCAACCCGCGTCAGGCGGTGAGCCATGACCCCCATCCGATGCCTGCCGGTCGTCTTGCTGCTGGTGGCCTGCGCGACATCGCTCAGGGCTGCGCCTTCGGTCGACCTGGCCGCTTTGGTGCAGCGCCTGGGCGATGCGGAACCCAAGGTCCGCGAGCAGGCTGCTTTGCAACTGGGGCAACTGGGCCCGCAGGCCCATGCGGCCGTGGAGCCGCTGGTGGCGGCGCTGGGCCATGAGGATCCCTACCTGCGCGGCGCGGCCGCCCTGGCACTGGGCCAGGTCGGCGAGGCAGCGTTGCCAGCGCTGACGCGGGCGCTGGCCAGTGACAACGCCGAGCTGCGAGGGTCGGCCACCATCGCCCTGGGCCGACTGGGGTCCCTGGCGGTCAAGGCACTGCCAGAGCTGATCGGCCTGCTGTCCGACCCCAGCGAGCCGGTGCGGCAGGTGGCCGCCACCACGCTTGGCGGCCTCGGCGTGGCGGCACAGGCGGCGGCGCCGGCGCTGACGCTGGCCTTGAGCGACCGCCATGAAGCCGTGCGCCGCAGCGCCACCTGGGCCCTCGCCCGCGTGGCCCCCGCAGGCCGTGCAGACCCACTGCGCCACGAGGCCCTGGTGGCCACCGTGGACCGTCTCGTGCCCGCACTGCTGGCAGAGCACCATGTGCCGGGCCTGGCCATCGCGCTGATCCGCGACCGCCAGCTCGTCTGGTCCAAGGGCTACGGCGTGCAAGTGGCAGGGGCCAGCGTGGCGGTCACCCCAGACACCGTGTTCGAGGCCGCTTCCATGAGCAAGCCCATCCTCGCCATGCTGGCCATGCAACAGGTGGACGCCAAACGCCTGAACCTGGACCGGCCCATGGTGGCGTACGGCCCAGAAGCGCTGGTGCCCGACCAGCCCGAGAAGCGGCGGGTGACGGCGCGCATGCTGCTCTCGCACACCTCGGGCTACCCCAACTGGCGGCCCGGCGGCGAGGAGCACGAGGGGCCGCTGCCGCTGATGTTCCGGCCCGGCTCGCGCTTTGGATATTCGGGCGAGGGCATTTTTTACCTGCAACGGCGCATCGAGCTGATCACCGGCCTGCCCCTGGACCGCCTGGCGCAACGCAGCCTGTTCGAGCCTTTGGGGCTGCAGCACAGCGACTTCGGCTGGACGCCGCACGTCGGCACGCTGCAAGCCACCGGGCACGACGAGGCTGGCGCTGCGCAGCCCACATCGAGGTACCTGCACCCCAACGCGGCCTACACGCTCTACACCACCGCCAACGACTACGCGCGCCTGCTGGTGGAAATGTTGAAGGCCGAGCGGGGCGCGTCGTCGCTGCTGTCCAGGGCGGCGGCCAAGGAGATGCTTGGCCACCAGGTGGCGGTGGCGGCCCGCGAGCCCGTCGAGCGCCCCGGCGCTGCGGTGGGCCGGGCGGCCTACTGGGGCCTGGGCTGGTCCATCAACACCACCGACCAGGGCGACATCGCACACCACAGCGGGGCCAACCGCACCGGCTTTCGCAGCTTCTCGCAGTTCTCGCCCGCACGCGGCAGCGGCCTGGTCATCCTCACCAACGGTGCCCAGGGCGACGAGCTCTGGAAGCGCCTGGTGGCAGCCATCGGGGACCTTTGATCGGTGGGTTGCGCCAGGGTTCGCCGGCCGCTGAACCTGGTGGCCAGGCCGACACAGCCGCTGTCACGCGGCGCCCAAGCACAATATTTGCCGCGCCCGATCGTCTACCTTGCATGGACGCAATCGCCGACCTGCACCGGTCAGCCCACTTCACCATGCCCGCCACCGCCAAGCGCTTCGCCGACATCGTTGCGCGAGAACGTTCGCGACTCGGCCACTTCATCCGTGGCCAGGTGCGCGATGCGGCCGACGCGGAAGACATCCTGCAAGACGTGTTGCTCGAGTTCTACCTCGCAACCGAAGCCATAGAGCAAGCCGGCGCTTGGCTGTTTCGAGTGGCCCGAAACCGCATCATCGACCGCGCACGCAAGAAGAAGGAAGAGCCGCTGCCCGCCGCCCATGTGGAGGACGGGGGCAGCTGGCTTGAAGACAACCTGCCCGACCCCTCTGCGGGACCTGAAGCAGCCTATGCCCGGTCCGTGTTGCTGGCGTCCATACAGGCCGCGCTGCAAACCTTGCCGCCAGAGCAGCGAGACGTGTTTGTGGCCCATGAGATCGAAGGCTTGTCGTTCGCCGACATGGCCGCGCGATGGCGCGTGCCGCAGAACACCTTGCTTGCGCGCAAGCGGTACGCGGTGCTCGCCTTGCGCTTGCGGCTGCAAGCCGAGTACGGCGACCTCATGGTCTAGCGTGCACGCCCCGTCAAATTCCTGGAGACCACCATGCGCATCTTTCCACTCGCCCTCATCGCCATCGGCACGTTTGGCGTGCTCAAGCACTTTGGACTCATCGACTCCGCGTTCTTGAATCTGTTCTGGCCCCTGCTGCTGATCGGCATCGGCATTGCCATGCTGGTGCGCGGCCCGCGTTGGCGCGCAGACATGCGTGAACGCATGCAGGACCGTTGGGAGCGACGCCTGCATCGCCGCTTTGGCCCGGGCTGGGCCAAGCTGAGCGAAGAAGAGCGTGAGCGCTTTCGCGCGGGCATGCGGCAGGGGCACTTTCACGGTGAAAGCGGTGGCGATGCGTCCGCGGTCACCGCCGAGAGTGACGGCGCATCCCCGAGATCGCCCACGCCGCCACCGTCGGCTGGTGAGCCACGCTGACGCTTTCCGGGTTCTTTGCTGTCACCACAAGCCGTTCAATTCACATTGGAGCCCCTCATGAGAATCTTTCCTGTTGCACTCATCGTCATCGGTTCACTGGGCGTTGCCAAGTACCTGGGCCTCATCCCGGCCGGCATGCTTCACCTGGTGGGCCCGCTGTTGCTGATCGCGCTCGGCGTGGCACTTCTCTTTCGCCGACCGCGCCACTGCCGTGGTGATCGGGCCAGCCGCCATGGCGGTGGCGGCCACAGCGCGGCGCAGTCGACGTCCAGCACCGTCGTTTGACACGGAGCCGGGCGGCCTTCGCAGCACTCGGTTCGACGGCGAAGCGCCGCTCGCTCGCCTTCGACCTGTTCTCCACCTGACCCCGCCTGAACGCGGCGGGCGTTGGAGCGCATTCGGCGCGCCTGGGAAAAAGCGCCCGGCAGCACCGATGTTGGATCTCGCACTGGCGGAGCTGAAAAAATTTTGGATGTGGGTGTAAGGACTGCAGCACCTCGCGCTACCAACGAGCACGTGGCCCGACAACCCAACCGGGCTGTCGTGCTCGTAGCGCCGGCGGAAACCACCGTCAGCCACTTCATTTCAGCAACCTCGATTCCCTCAGGAGATCCCATGACCCAAGTCACCACCAAGCTGCCCGCCGTCGCCCTGGCCCTCGCGCTTGGCACCGCCTTTGCCGCCATGCCCGCCGCCGCTCAGTCGGCCGACAAGGACAAGTGCTTTGGCGTGGCCATGAAGGGCAAGAACGACTGCGCGGCCGGTGCCGGCACCACGTGTGCAGGCACCTCCAAGGTCGATCACCAGGCCAACTCCTGGTCCTTTGTGCCCAAAGGCAGCTGCGAGAAGACCGAGTCCAAGACCTCGCCCACGGGCTTTGGCCAACTGAAGGAATTCAAGGCCGAGAAGAAGGCCTGAGCCCGCAGCCCCGATGCACAGCCCGCCTCGCACCATGGTCCACTCGGTTCAATCGACATCGCCGGGCATCCTTGGCGCGGGCGCGGCGCCTGGTGCCGTGCGCCTGTTGCCGGCGTGCGCTGGCATCGGTCTCAAGCCCCAGCACTTCCGCGAAGTGCTGGACACGCGCCCGGACATCGGCTTCTTCGAGGTGCACGCCGAGAACTACATGGTCGACGGCGGTCCTTTCCACCACTATCTCGGCCGCATCCGTCAGCACTACCCCTTGTCTTTGCACGGCGTGGGCCTGTCGATCGGCGGTGAAGGCGCGCTGGACGAGGCGCATCTGGCCCGCCTGGCGAACCTGATGGCGCGCTACGAGCCGGCCTCGTTCTCTGAACACCTGGCCTGGTCCAGCCATGGCGAGAACTTCTACAACGACCTGCTGCCCGTGCCCTATGACCGGCAGACGCTGGAGCGGGTGTGCCGCCACATTGACCAGGTGCAGGAGCGCTTGCAACGCCGCATGCTGCTCGAGAACCCATCCACCTATCTGGAATTCGAATCGTCGACCATGAGCGAGCCCGAATTTCTTCGCGAGGTGCTGAACCACACCGGTTGCGGCCTGCTGCTGGACGTGAACAACGTCCACGTCTCGTGCACCAACCACGGCCGCGATGCCCAGGCCTATGTCGACGACTTGCCACTGGCGGCTGTGGGCGAAGTTCACCTGGCCGGTTTTGCGTGCGACCAGGACGCGGCAGGCGCGCCCTTGCTGATCGACAGCCATGGCAGTCCCGTGGCCTCGGAGGTGTGGGGTCTGTACTCGAGCGTCATCGCCCGGCTGGGCCCGGTGGCCACCCTGCTGGAGCGCGACAACAATGTGCCCTCACTGGCCGCGCTGCTGGACGAAGCGGGGCAGGCCGACGTGGTGATGTCAGCGCGCACTGCGCCCCAGCGCCGGGCTGTGCATGGGGCCTGCGCATGAGCCGTGCCGCACAACCGGGACTGCAGGCCGCGTTTTCCGCGGCCCTGCTGGACCCAGACCTTGACGCACCACCGGGACTGAAAGCGTGGAACGGCTCCGACCCTGTGGTTCGCCTGGCCGTGAACCGCAACAACGTGCTCAGCTCGCTGATCGACGCGCTGGCCGACACCTTTCCGGTCAGCCAGGCGCTGGTCGGCGAGGCGTTCTTCAGGGCCATGGCCAGCGTGTTCGTGCGCCAGTCGCCACCACGTTCACCCATCCTGGCGCACTACGGCGCAGCGTTCCCCGCGTTCATCGCGTCGTTCAGCCCCGCCCAGGGGGTGCCCTGTCTGGCCGACCTGGCCCAACTGGAGGTTCTGCGTGTGCGGGCCTACCACGCGGCCGATGCCGCGCCGGTGACCGCCGAAGCCGTGAGCCTGGCCATGGCCAGTGGCGAGCGCACCGGTGAACTGCGGCTGGCGCTGCAGCCCTGCGTCAGCGCCCTGGTGTCACGGTACGCCGTGGTGTCGGTGTGGGCGGCCCACCAGGGTGATGCCAATTTGGCGCACATCCATGTCGATCAGGCCGAGAGCGCCATCGTGCTGCGCGACGGGCTCGACGTGCTGGTGCTGGGTTGCAGCGCCGGTGCCGCAGCTTTCGTCACCGCGGTCCAGCAAGGCCACAACCTGGGCGACGCGGCCGCGATGGGCGCCGTGGCCTCCACCGACTTCGACCTGGCCGCGACGCTGGCCTTGCTCCTGACCCACGGCGCGCTGACCGCGCTGCAACTTCCACCGAGACTCGACGCATGAACACCGCCATTCCCCCTTCAACGCTGGCCACGGCCAGTGCAGATTCGCTGCCGCGTCCGGCGCGGCTGGTCAGGATGGCCGTTGCCCTGGCGGAGCGCATCCCGCACTCGCTGACCGCCTTGGTCGCCCGCTTTTCCATCGCTGCGGTGTTCTGGTCGTCTGGTCAGACCAAGGTTCAAGGCTTGGTGGTCAATCTGGTGAACGGCGAATTCATGCTGGGCTGGCCCCGGTTGTCCGACTCGGCGCTCGCGCTGTTCCAGGACGAATACAAGCTGCCCTTCCTGGCACCGGAACTGGCCGCTCCCTTGGCGGCCACGGCCGAGCACCTGTTTCCGTTGTTGATCCTGGTCGGCCTGGGCACGCGTTTGTCGGCCTTGGCCCTGCTGGGCATGACCATGGTGATCCAGGTCTTCGTCTACCCTGGTGCCTACGCCACCCACGGCACCTGGGCTGCCGTGCTGCTGCTGCTGATCTCGCGCGGCCCCGGTGTGCTGTCGGTGGACCATTGGCTGGCCTCGCGCCAGGCACCGTCGAATGTGGGCGAATGAGGCCTGCCCCGGCCGCTGAAACCCGGGACGACAGGAAGCAAAGGCGAAGCCTGGCGATGACCCAGCCGCACGCCAGCCCGGCTCACCGAGGGAACGTGCCCGGCAGCAGGATGCCCTTGTCCACGTTCTTCAACTGGGTGTGGCCGCAAAAGGCCATGGTGATGTCCAGCTCCTTGTGGATGATCTCCAGCGCCTTGCTCACGCCCGCCTCGCCCAGCGCGCCCAGGCCGTAAAGGAAGGCGCGGCCGATCATCGTGCCGCGCGCGCCCAGGGCCCAGGCCTTGAGCACGTCCTGGCCCGAGCGGATACCGCCGTCCATCCACACCTCGATGTCCTGGCCCACCGCGTCGGCGATGGCCGGCAGGGCCTCGATGCTCGACGGCGCGCCGTCCAGCTGGCGGCCGCCGTGGTTGCTGACCATCAGCGCGTCGGCGCCGGAATCGCGCGCCAGGCGGGCGTCCTCCACGTCCATGATGCCCTTGAGGATGAGCTTGCCGCCCCAGCGCTTCTTGATCCATTCCACGTCGCCCCAGTTCAGCGCCGGGTCGAACTGCTCGGAGGTCCATGAACTCAGGCTGCTGAGGTCGCCCACGCCTTTGGCG
>Ga0268298_10003533_pt1 | contig 15892 bp, 12 predicted proteins | sample WWTPWeurt_MetaG_FD_194462 | JGI IMG/M metagenome (GOLD analysis project Ga0268298, IMG submission 194462) | Activated sludge microbial communities from WWTP in Nijmegen, Gelderland, Netherland - WWTP Weurt | ecosystem: Engineered > WWTP > Aerobic digester > Activated sludge | place... | reverse complement strand
CGCCAGAGCGACAACGGCCCCGCCTACCTGGCGGCGCTGGCGCAGCTCGAGGCGGCCGGGCATCGGGTGTACGCCTGCGACTGCTCCCGCCAGGACGTGATGGCGCGCGCACCCGCCGTGGTCAGTGCCGACATCGAGGTTCCCTATGACGGCTATTGTCGAGATCGTGGCCTGAGTCACGGACCGGGCCGCGCCACGCGAGTACTGTTGCGTCCCGGTGTGGTGCGCTTCCATGATCTCCGACTGGGGACGCAACACCAGGAACCGGCCGCCCAGTGCGGCGACCTGATGCTGCGGGACCGGCTGGGCAACTGGACCTACCAGTTCGCCGTCGTCACGGACGACCGCGACCAGGGCGTGGACCTGGTCATCCGTGGCGTGGACCTGTTGCCCTCCACCGGCCGCCAGTTTGCGCTGGCCGCCATGCTGGGTCGCGGCACACCGCCTGGTGTCCTGCATCACCCGCTCGTGCGCACGGCGGGTGGACGCAAGCTCAGCAAGGCGGACCGCGACGCCGGCATCCGTGACCTTCGCGGCGCGGGTTGGACGCCCGAGCGGGTGCTCGGCGCCGCGCTCCACGCACTCGGAACCCATGGAGGTGGGCCGCTTCCGCTCCAGGAGGCACTGAACCTTTTTTCGTCACCCGTCTGATTCTTCGCCGTCTGAGCGGCGTCCGCAGTCCTTCTTCACCTTCGCCTCATCCTGGTGTGATTCAGGATCCTCCGCCGCGCCGTCGCGGCGGGCCCGCTGTCACCAAGCACGACACCTGTTGAAAACACTGTTACCGCCGTGGCCTCAGTCTGCGTGGTGCATCCACCGACTGTAGGCGCACAGCGTCGCAGACGCGGCGCGCGGCAGCTGGTGGCCTGGCGAAACGTCACCAACTGCCTGCAGGTGAGGGTCCGCCGGAGCGCGCACCGGCGGGGTCTGATTCTGCATCACTGTCGTTTCGCGATGGAAGAGACACCATGAGGTTCTCGATCACACCTTCGGTGCGGGGGGGCGTCTCCCTGCTCACCGTGTTCGCTGTGCTGGCTTGCCAGTCCGAGTCGATCAGTGCCCCGATGGGGCCCCCCTCCGTGCCGGCCGTGGGCACCCTGACCACCAACGCCTTCACGAGCCGGGGCGATCCCGGATCGGGGATCCGCTGGCGCTGGACCGGTGCCACGGTGGTGTCGGATTCGGCATCGCCGGACGGGCCGATGGCGCTCCAGTTCACGTATGCTGCAGGGCGCACCGGTGGCACGGCACCGGGCAATGTCTACCTCGATGAAGCCGCGCTCCGGTCCAGGAACCTGCCCAGCGCCACCATTCGCGGCTGGCTTTACGTGTCGCCGAACTGGTATGGCCATCCTTCGCTGGTCAACAAGACGCTCTTCGTCGGCATGGGGCTGAACGGCAACCAGGTCTACGTGTCCCTCAAGGGCTCGGGGAACGGTACGCTGCAGCCGCGCCTTGCATTCCAGGGCATGGCCGCCAAGCCCACCCCGAACGGGACGTGCGGGAACGGCGGCTGCGCCGGGGACGTCGGGGGGGGGAGCTTCTCCCGTGGTGCCTGGCATTCCATCGCGGTGAATGTCGGGCCCACCTCCGCATCGCTGGCCGTGGATGGACTGACCGTCGGCGTAGCCAGCGGCCTGGTCTGGCGGACCACCGGCGCTCCCTACCTGGCCAAGGTGGCACTCAATCCCACGTGGGGGGGGATCGGCAGCACCGTGCCTGCCACGCAGTTCCTGCGGTGGGATGGTGTCACCGTCAGCACGCCATGATCGTGGACGTACCGGCCGGGTCGGCGGCGCGGTGACCGGCGCGCCTGGACCGATGCGCAATGCGGGGCGGGGAGCACCAGGCTCCCCGCCCCGCATCGTGCCGGCTCCCGAGCCGGCCGTCGGTGCCTGCCCGGTCAGTTCCCGGTGCTTCCGGTGAAGATGCCGTTCCGGATGCGCTGGGCCTTGGCGCTCGCGTCCGGGTCGAGGACCAGGCGCTGCTGGGTGAGCACCACCAGGCGGACGGTGCCCGTCAGGGTGAGTTCCTGGTCGCCGCGGCGTACCCGGATCGGCAGGCTGGCCCCGTCCTTGTCGCCGTAGGTGGCGCGGAACTGCTGGAAGGACGGCTCCCCGGTGATCGCGATGTCGCCGAGCGCGAGCAGGATGTCGCCCGCCTGCACGCCCGCGGCCCCGGCGGCGCCGTCGGGGGCCACCGCCATCACGCGGGTGCCGGTGGAATCGGTGCTGGTGTTGATGCCGAGCCGCGCCGAACGCATGCTGTCGGTCACGAGCCGGAGCCCGGCGAGGGGCAGCACCGTGTCGTACGGGAACGGCTCGCGGCCGTCGATGTAGCGGTCGTTGAAGCCGTCGAAGCTCCGGCCCCCGGCGGCCCGGCGCACCGCGCCCCACCACTCCGCCGCCCCGAAGCCCTTCCCCTTCTTGAAGGTGCCGCCGTAGGTCTCGCGCATCACGGCGTCGAGGCTCTGCCGGTTGTCGCTGGCGTCGCGGATGATGATGTCGAGCAGGAACCCGGCGAGCGAGCCCTTGGGGTAGTACAGGTAGCCGGTGCCATCGGTGGGGTGGATCCAGGTGGAGAGCGACGCATCCTCCAGCGCCACCGCCGGGGACTGGTTCACCTGGGCGATCTTGCCGCCGGTGGTGGCGAGGAACCCCGCGGAGTCGATCACGCCGGCCCGCACCATCGTGAGGTCGGCGTAGTAGTCGGTGATCCCCTCGCTGACCCACAGCCAGACCGTCGGCTGCGACACGTCGTAGCGGTAGGGCACCATCTCCGCCGGCCGCAGGCGCTTCACGTTGAAGGCGTGGAACATCTCGTGGGCGGTGACCGAGGCCACCCACTCCTGCCCGATCCCCTCGGGGGTGTAGATGCCGAGGTGGCTGTTCTGGTGCTCCAGGGCGGAGCCGCCGCCGAAATCCTTCGGGAACACCATGAGGGTGGTGTAGCTGTCGTACGGGGTCTCGCCGAACACCCGGACCTGGGGCGCGAACAGCGGCCGGTACTGGTCCCAGAAGGCGCTGCGCGCGGCACCCGCGAGCGTGCCGGCGGGGTAGGTCGCGAGCCGCACGGTCAGGCCGTTGACGGTGGCGCTGTCGAGGTCGAAGCGGCCCACGAAGAACGGCATGTCCACCAGGTCGTGGTAGCTGCGCTCGCCGTAGCTGCCGTCGGGGCGGCGGTGCATCCCGGTGGCCACCAGCCACTCCGACTCGGTGCGGATGCGCACCGTGGCCGGGAACTCGAGGCTGCGACCCTCGGGGTACGGGAAGAGGTTGGTGCCGTTGAAGAACGCGAAGTCCTCGCGGCTCCAGGCCATGGCGTTGTCGAGCGAGTCGGCGTACACCATGAAGCGCACCGACACCTGTCGGGCGCCGCCGGTGCGGATGCGCCAGGTGTCGTAGTCCACCTTGTCCCAGCGCAGCGCCTGGCCGCCGGCCACGGCGCTGAACTCCGACACCCAGCGGGCGAAGTTGGTCACCTCGTAGGCGCCCGGGGTCCAGGTGGGGAGCGAGAGCAGCACGTCGCCGCTGCCCGAGACGTCGAACCGCATGCCGACCTCGAGGCTGCGCCGGGCGGCGGTCTCGCGGGTGAAGCTGACGTCGTAGGTGATGTTGGTGATCGGGGCGCTGACGGCCGGCGCCCCGGTGGCGAGGGCAAGCAGGGCAAGACTGGCAAGCATGACGCGGGAATCCTGGGATGGGGGACGCCCCCTAGACGGCCGGGGGCGGGATTTGGTTGCAGAGGTGAAACGTGCGCGGGGCCCCCCGGGGGGGGGGCCGGGGGCCCCGCCGCCGGGCCCGGCGCCCCTAGGGGCCGGCCGCCGGGGTCGCCGCCGCCACGGCCGGGGGAGCCGGCGGGCCCCACTCGCCTTCCCACTTGGCCATGGCCGCGGAGGCCAGGCAGTTGCCGAGCAGGTTGACGGAGGTCCGGGCCATGTCCATCAGGGCGTCCACGCCGAGGATGACGGCGATGCCCTCGAGCGGCAGCTGGAAGTGGGTCAGGGTGCCGGCCAGGATCACCAGCGAGGCCCGGGGCACCGCGGCCACCCCTTTGCTGGTGAGCATGAGGGTCAGCATCATGAGGATCTGGGTGCCGATCGGCATGTCCACCCCGGCCGCCTGCGCCACGAACACCGAGGCCACCGCCAGGTACAGGGTGGAGCCGTCGAGGTTGAACGAGTACCCGGTGGGGAGCACGAACGACACGATCCGCTTCGGGACCCCGAACTTCTCCATGTTCTCCAGGGCCAGCGGCAGCGCGGCCTCCGAGGAGGCGGTCGAGAAGGCGATGAGCCACGGCTCCTTGGCCCAGCGCCAGAACTCGCGGATGGGAATCTTGAAGAGCAGCGCCACCGGGATGAGCGCCACCAGCACGAACACGATCAGCGCGCCGTAGAGCGTGCCCACCAGCTGGGCCAGGTTGCCCAGCACGCCCAGGCCGTTCCGCCCCACGGTCACCGCCACGGCGGCCCCGATGCCGATCGGCGCGAACAGCATCACCACCCCGGTGAACTTGAACATCACCTCCGACACCCCCTCGAGGAATGAGAGGACGGTGTGCTTGTGGGGGCTCTTCACCTGCGCCAGGCCGATGGCGAACAGGATCGCGAAGAACACGATCTGCAGCACCTCGTTCTTGGCCGCGGCCTCGAAGAAGCTGGCCGGCACCGTGTGCTCCAGCACGCTGGCCAGGGTCGGGGTGTTGCTGGTGAACTGCTGCACCTGGGTGGAGTCGACCTGGACGTTGAGGTCGATGCCGACGCCGGGGCGGGTGTAGTTGACCGCGATCAGGCCGATGGCCAGCGCGATGGTCGTGACCACCTCGAAGTACACCAGCGAACGGAAGGCCAGCCGGCCCACCCGCTTGAGGTCGTCGCCGTGCCCCGCGATGCCCACCACCAGGCTCGCGAAGACCAGCGGGGCGACGATCGACTTGATCATCCGCAGGAAGATCGAGGAGAAGGGCTGCAGCCAGGGCGTGAGGTCGGTGGCGGTCCAGACCGAATGGTCGAAGTGGCCGATGACCACGCCCACGACCATGGAGATGATGATCCACCACGTCAGGGAGATGCGCCGGAGGAAGGCGAACATGAGCCCGGGAGGGTAAGGGGAATTGGCCAGAGGGCAACGGGAAGCGGGAAACGGGAAACGGGAAACCGGCCCACGGGGCCGACTGCCCTCCCCGCCTCGCCGAACGTAAGATGTCACCTGACGTTCCCGGCCGCCACCGTGCCGATCGTCGGCAAGCCGCTTCCCGCTTCCCGCTTCCCGCTTCCCTTTCCCCGCTTCCCTTTTCCCACTTCCCGCGTCCCCCCTATTCTCCATCCAACCCGTTGCCGGGACGCCCATGCCCATCGACTACCTCCGCAGGAGCCTCAACGCCCGCGTCTATGACGTGGCCATCGAGAGCCCGCTCGAGGCCGCGCCGGCGCTGAGTGCCCGGCTGGGCCACCGGGTGCTGCTCAAGCGGGAGGACATGCAGCCGGTGTTCTCCTTCAAGCTGCGTGGCGCCTACAACAAGATGGCCGGCCTGGCCCCCGCCGCCCTCCGCCGCGGCGTCATCGCCGCGTCCGCCGGCAACCACGCCCAGGGGGTGGCCCTCGCCGCGCAGCGGCTCGGCTGCCGCGCGGTGATCGTCATGCCCGTGACCACCCCGCGGATCAAGGTGGAGGCGGTCCGCGCCCGCGGGGCCCGGGTGGTGCTGCATGGCGATACCTACGACGAGGCCGCGGCCAAGGCGCGGCGGCTGGAGCGGGCCAAGGGGTACGCCTTCGTGCACCCCTATGATGATCCCGACGTGATCGCGGGGCAGGGCACCGTGGGGCTCGAGATCCTGCGGCAGGCCCCGGCCGACCTCCACGCGGTGTTCGTGGCGGTGGGCGGCGGCGGGCTGATCGCGGGCGTGGGCGCCTGCGTGAAGGCGGTGCGGCCGGGGGTGCGGGTGATCGGGGTGGAGCCGGTCGACGCCGACGCCATGGCCCGCTCGCTTCGGGCCGGCCGGCGGGTGACCCTGGACCAGGTGGGGCTCTTCGCCGACGGGGTGGCGGTGAAGCGGGTGGGGGCGGAGCCGTTCCGGCTGGCCCGCCAGGTGGTGGACGAGATGATCCTGGTCGACACCGACGCGATCTGCGCCGCCATCAAGGACGTCTTCGAGGAGACCCGCAGCATCCTCGAGCCGGCGGGCGCGCTGGCCATCGCGGGGGCCAAGGCCTGGGCGGCGCGGCATCGCGGGCCGGCGCGGACCGTGGTGGCGATCGCCTGCGGCGCCAACACCAACTTCGACCGGCTGCGCTTCGTGGCCGAGCGGGCCGAGGTGGGCGAGGCGCGCGAGGCCATCCTGGCGGTGACCATCCCCGAGCGCCCCGGCAGCTTCCGGCGCTTCTGCGCCGCCATCGGCCCGCGCAGCATCACCGAGTTCAATTACCGCATGGGCGATCCCGACCGCGCCCACGTCTTCGTCGGGCTCGAGGTGCAGGGCCGGCCCGAGGCGCGGCGCATCGCCGCCACGCTCCGCCGCCGCGGCTTCCCCACCCTCGACCTGAGCGCCAACGAGATGGCCAAGCTGCACCTGCGCCACCTGGTGGGCGGGCACGCGCCCGGCGCCCGGCACGAGGTGCTCTACCGCTTCGAGTTCCCGGAACGGCCCGGCGCGCTGCTGCGCTTCCTCGACGCCATGCGCTCCGACTGGAACATCAGCCTGTTCCACTACCGGAACCACGGGGCCGACTCGGGGCGGGTGCTGGTGGGGATGCAGGTGCCGCCCGCCGAGGCCCGCGCCTTCCGGCGGTTCCTCGACGAGCTGGGCTATCCGTGGGTGGAGGAGACGCGGAACCCGGCGGCGCGGCTGTTCCTGGGCTAGACCAGGACCGCGGCCTTCTTCTCGATCACGGCGAGCAGCGACGCGAACGACGCCGCGAACGAGCTCACCCCCTCGGACTCGAGGATCGGGGTGATGTGCTCGAGGTTGATGCCCTGCCGCGCCAGGTCGGCGAGCACGGCGGGCGCGGTGGCGACGGCCTCGTGGATGCGCCGGGCCGGCTGGCCATGGTCGCGGTACGCGGCGAAGGTGGCCGGCGGCAGGGTGTTCACGGTGCGGTCGCCCACCAGCGCCTCCACGTAGTACACGTCGGGAAGGCTCGGGTCCTTGGCGCTGGTGGAGGCCCACAGCGGCCGCTGCACCATGGCGCCCACCGCCGCGAGCCCCTGCCACCGCGGCGTGGCGAACAGCTCCTCGAACGCCTGGTAGGCCAGCGCCGCGTTGGCGATCGCCGCCTTGAACCCCGGCACCTTGCCGTCCACCCGGCTCACGAAGAAGCTCGCCACCGACGCGATGGCGCCGATCGGCCGCCCCGCGCGGTGCCGCTGCTCCAGCCCGCCCATGAACGCCTCGACCACCTCGCGATAGCGCTGCACCCCGAACAGCAGGGTGACGTTCACGTTGATGCCCTGCGCCAGGCAGTGGGTGATCGCCGGGAGCCCCTCGCGGGTGCCCGGGATCTTGATCATCACGTTGGCCCGCTCCACCCGGTGCCACAGCCGCTCGGCCTCGCGGATGGTGCCCTCGGTGTCGTGCGCCAGCGTGGGCGAGACCTCGATCGAGACCAGCCCGTCGAGCCCCCCCGACGCCTCGTACACCTCGCGGAAGAGGTCGCACGCGGCCTGCACGTCGGCCACCGCCAGCGCCTCGAAGATCTCGGCCGGGGTGCGCCCCTCCGCCGCCAGGCGGCGGATGTCGGCGTCGTAGAGGTCGCTCCCCGCGATGGCCTTCTCGAAGATCGTGGGGTTGGTGGTCATGCCCCGCAGGCCGTCCTCGCGGATCAGCCGCCCCAGCTCGCCCGAGGCGATGAGGTCGCGGGTGATGAAGTCGTACCAGGGGCTCTGGCCGTGGGCGCCGAGCTGGCGGAGGGGATTGGTCATGAAAGCACCCGTGTGACCGCGGCAACGATGCCGTCGGCGGTGAACCCGAATTCCTTGAACAGGCGGTCCGCCGGGGCGGACGCGCCGAAGTGGTCGATCCCGAGGACTTCGCCCTGCTCCCCCACCCACCGGTGCCAGCCGAAGCTGGTCGCCGCCTCGACGGCCACCCGCGCACGCACCGCCGCCGGGAGCACCGCCTCACGATAGGCGGCGGGCTGCGCCGCGAACAGTTCCCACGACGGCAGCGACACCAGCCGCGCCGCCACCCCCGACGCCTGCAGCCGTTCCACCGCCGCCAGCGCCAGGTGCACCTCCGCCCCGGTGGCCATGACGATGGCCGCGGGGGTGCCGCCGGGGGCGTCGAGCAGCACGTATCCGCCCCGCGCCGCGCCCTCCGCCGGCGCGTACCGGGTCCGGTCGAGGATCGGCAGCTTCTGCCGCGAGAGCACCAGCACGGTGGGCCCGTCGGCGCGACGCACCGCGGCCTTCCAGGCCTCGACCGTCTCGTTCGCGTCGGCCGGCCGGATCACGGTGACGTTCGGCGTGGACCGCAGCATCGCGAGCTGCTCGATCGGCTGGTGCGTCGGGCCGTCCTCGCCCAGGCCGATGGAGTCGTGGGTGCCGATGTAGACCACCGGCAGCTGCATCAGCCCCGCGAGGCGGATCGACGGCTTGCAGTAGTCGGTGAAGATCAGGAAGGTGCTGCCGAAGGGGCGGATGCCGCCGTGCGCCGCCATCCCGTTGAGGCAGGCGCCCATGCCGTGCTCGCGCACGCCCCAGTGGACGTTCCGGCCGGTGCCGGTGGCCGAGAAGCTGCCGCCGCCCTTGATGTCCGTGCCGGTGCTCTCGGCCAGGTCGGCCGAGCCGCCCATGAGGTTCGGGAGCTTTGCCGCCAGCGCGTTGAGCACCTTGGCGGAGGCCTGCCGGGTGGCCAGCTGGCCGTCGGCGGGGGTGAAGCCGGGGAGCCCGTCGTCCCAGCCCGCGGGGAGCGCACCCGAGAGCCACTGCTCCAGCTCGGCGGCGAGCGCGGGGTGGGCGGCGCGGTAAGCCGCGAAGCGGGCGGACCAGTCCGCGTGCGCGGCGGCACCCCGCCGCCGGGCGGCATCGCGCCAGGCCACGGTCTCGGGCGCCACGTGGAACGGGGTCTCGGGCCAGCCGAGGATGGCCTTGGTCTTCGCCACCTCGTCCTTGCCGAGGGGCGCGCCGTGGGCGGCGGAGGTGTTCCCCTTGGTGGGCGCGGGGTCGCCGATCTTCGTGCGCAGGACCACCAGCGTCGGCCTGGCCGCCTCGGCGCGGGCCGCGGCGAGCGCCGCCGCGATCGCGGCCAGGTCGTTGCCATCGGCCACCCGCAGCACGTGCCAGCCGTAGGCCTCGAAGCGGCGCCCCACGTCCTCGGTGAAGCTGAGCGCGGTGTCACCGTCGATGGTGATGTGGTTGTCGTCGAAGATCAGGGTCAGGCGCCCCAGCCCCAGGTGCCCGGCGAGCGAGGCGGCCTCGCTCGCCACGCCTTCCATGAGGTCGCCGTCGCTCACGAAGCCCCAGACCCGGTGGTCGATCACCTCGTGGCCCGGGCGGTTGAAGCGCTCGCGCAGCACCCGCTCGGCGATGGCCATGCCCACCGCGTTCCCCACGCCCTGGCCCAGCGGGCCGGTGGTGGTCTCCACGCCGACGGTGTGGCCGCGCTCCGGGTGCCCCGGCGTCTTCGATCCCCACTGCCGGAACTGGCGCAGGTCCTCGAGCGTGAGCTCATACCCGCTCAGGTGCAGCAGCCCGTAGAGGAGCATCGAGGCGTGGCCGCAGGAGAGCACGAAGCGGTCGCGGTCGGGCCAGGCGGGGGCGGCGGGATCGAACCGGAGGCACTGTTCCCAGAGGACGATCGCCGCCGGGGCGAGGGCCATCGGGGTGCCGGGATGGCCCGACTGGGACTGTTCCACGGCGTCCATGGCGAGGACGCGGAGGGAGTTGATGACCTGCCAGGTGGCGTCGGACGAGGCGGCCTCGGTGGCCGGACGGGTCCGCGTCGCGGGGGTGCTCAGGACTGGGCTCCGGTAAAGACGGCCAAACATAGCGGGTGCTGGCGGGACCGTGTGAGGGGGCGCTATACTTGTTCAACGATTTTTGTGATAACCTTGAACAAACAAACGCCCCCGACGCCATGACCGCCATCGCGCCCAACCGCACCTACGAGATTCACGAAGTCGCCGAGCTCACCGGCCTGCAGACCGCGCGGCTGCGCGCGTGGGAACGGCGCTATGAAGTGGTCCGGCCCCGCCGCCTGCCCAACCGCTATCGGGTCTACACCAGCGAGCAGGTGGCGCTGCTGCGCGCCTTCGGGCGCCTGTGCGCGGCGGGGGAGCGCATCGGCGACCTGGTCCGGGAGGCACGCGAGTCGGTCATCGCCCGGGCCGAGGGGCGGGCCACCGACGGCTCGCCGCTTTCGCTCATGCTCGAGGCCATCCGCCGGCTCGACCGGGAGCAGCTCACCCAGCTGCTGCAGGAGCAGCGCCAGCGGCTCGGCGGGCTCCGCTTCGGGCGGGAGATCGTCCTCCCCCTGAGCGAGGTGATCGGTGATCTCTGGGCCCTCGGCAAGCTCAACGTGGCGGCCGAGCACCTCGCCAGCGAGGTCGTGGTGCAGCAGCTCAAGCAGGAACTCGCCGGCGGCCCGGCCACCGGCCCGGTGCTGCTGGCCGCGTGCATGCCGGGCGAGCACCATGAGTGGGGCTTCCTGGTGACGCTGGTCGAGATGCGGCAGGCCGGCTGGCGGGTGCAGTACCTCGGCGCCGACCTGCCGCTCAAGGATCTGACCGACGCGGCGTGGACGGTGGTCCCCGCCGTGGTGGCCATCTCCGCCGTCAATCCGGACAACGTGCTCGCCCGGCTGGTGGAGCTGCGCCGGTTGCCGCGGCTGCTCCCGCCCGGGACCCGGGTGGTGCTGGGTGGGGCGGGCGCGGATGCCAACGGCGCGCGGTTGCGCCGGGCGGGGCTCAAGGTGGGCGCGGGCGCGATCCCGGCGCCGGGCGCGGCGCCGACGCCCCTGCGGGTGGTGCTGGCGTGAGCGCGCTGGGGACATCGCCGTGATCCTCGATCCGCTGGAACGGAGCTACGCCGAGGCGGAAGCGCTCACGGCCACCTGGGCCAAGAGCTTTCACTTTGCCAGCCGGTTCCTGCCCGCGGCCAAGCGCCGTGCCGTGTGCGCGCTCTATGCCTATTGCCGCCACGCCGACAACCTGGTCGACGACCGCGGCGACCGGCCGGAGGCGCAGGCCCGCGCCGACCTCGCCGCACTCGCGGCGCAGGTCCGGGCCATGCACGCGGGCACCCCGCCGACCGACGACCGCTGGCTGGCGTTGCACGACACCCTGCGGCGCTATCCCGTACCGCTGGACCCGCTGCTCGAGCTGCTGGAGGGCGTGGCCCTGGATCTCGAGCCGGTGGCCATCCCCGACGTCGCGGCGCTCAAGCGCTATTGCCGCCAGGTGGCCGGGGGGGTGGGGCTCGCGGTGGCGCCGATCCTCGGCGCCCAGCCGGGGGAGGAGGCTGCCGGACTGCAGCTCGGGCTCGCCATGCAGCTCACCAACATCCTGCGCGACGTGCGCGAGGATCTGGACCGCGGCCGGCTCTACTTTCCCGCCACCGAACTCGCCGCGTGGGGAATCAGCCGGGCGGATCTGGAGCGGCGCACGATGACGCCGCGGCTCCGGCTGTACGTGGCCTTCCAGATCTGCCGGGCCCGGGAGTACTTCGCGGCGGCGGAACCGGCGATCGACCGCTTTCCGGACGACGGCTCCCGCCTCACCGTGCGGCTCATGCAGCGCACCTACGCCGGGATTCTCGATGAGATCGAGCGGATGGACGGTGACGTCTTCCGCGCCCGGGCGCACGTCCCCTTCCGGCGGAAGCTGGTGATCCTGGGACGCGCCATGCTGTCCCGCGGGCCGCGCCAGTCGCTGCTCGACACCACCCCGGCCTGAGGCCTCGCGCCGGCGACCATCTGGCCGGTCGCCGCGTGGGCAGCGTACCTTTCCGCGATGGACCTGCACCTGCCCGGCACGCCCCCGCTCACCCCGCGCCCGGCCCCGGCGCGCCGCCCGCCTGCCCGGCGGCGTGGCCCGACCGAGGCCCGCCATGGTTGACTACCTCGTCATCAAGTCGCTTCACCTGCTGGGCGCGGTGCTGCTGCTCGGCAACGTGACCGTCACGGGCGTGTGGTCCTACTACCTCTACCGTCATTGGCGTGACGGCACGGTGCCGTTCCGCCCCATCGCGCGGGCCATCCTCTGGACCGACCTGGCCTTCACCGCCGGGGGCGGGGCGGCGCTCACGGTGAGCGGGGTCTGGATGATTCTCCGCATGGACTACCCGGTGCTGGCCACGCCGTGGCTGCTCAAGGGCATCGTGGCGCTCTCCCTCAGCACGCTCTCGTGGCTGGTGGTGCTGCTCCCCGACCAGGTGCGGCTCGAGAAAAGCGACGACCCGGCGGTGATCCGGCGGCTGTTCCAGCGCTGGTCGGTGGTGGGCTGGGCCTCGACGGCGCTGCTGTTCTACGCGTTGTGGGTGATGGTCACCAAGCGCTGACCATGGCATCGTGCCGCTGGGCCCACATGCTGGCACTGCTCACGGCCGCGCCGCTGGCGGCCCAGGCCCAGCCCGGGTGGTCGCTGGCCCAGGCCGCAAAGAACGGCTTCGCCGACCTCTGGGACGCCAGCGTGGCCGACCGTCGGGAGTATGTGGCCTGCCTCGGCGGGTGGCTGGAGGGGGATACCGTCCACGTGACGGACGTCCTCCCGCTCGAGGTGGCGCAGGCCGACAGCCTCACTGCGGAAGCGCAGGCGTCGATCGAGCGCTGCGGCCCGCCCGGGTGGATCGGGACCATTCACACCCACATCCGCTCCACCGACGACGAGCGTCCCTCCGGGTTCTTCAGCCCGTCCGACCGGGCCGTGATGTCGGCCTGGGTGAGCCGCTGGGGGCAGCAAGGCGCCTTCTGCCTGCTCCACAGCGACCGGGCCGCCAAGTGCGAGGTGTACCCGCCGGGGCTCCCGCTCCGCCCCCGCCGGGAGTAGCCGGGCGCCCCCCCGTTCCCCCATGCTGCATCAGGGTTTATCTTGCCCCTCCCCAAGAACAGACCGTCGCCAGTCGGAGAACGAGCCGTGTCAGACGAGCCGGAGTACCTGAAGGCCCTCAAGCGGAACCAGGAAAAGCAGAAGGCGGGCAGCGCGGCCAAGTCCGCGACCGTCACCAAGGGCGGGACCCCCTCCCCTGCCGAGCGGGAAGCCACCCGCTGGGCCCGCGAGGTGGGCGGCAAGGAAGTGCGGATCGCCCCGTCGGTGACGGGGGCCAAGGTGGCGCTGCTGGTCCGGCCCATCACGCCGTTCGGCACCCCGGCGGTGACCCTCGAGGGTCTCGGCAGCCGGGAGGCGCTGGGGGAGCGGGTCAAGGCGGCGGCGGGCGCGGGCGAGGAGGTCCTCGGCTGCTTCGAGCTGACCACGGGGCGCCCCCTGACGGTCGAGGTGCAGGACGGCAAGGCGGTCATCACCGCCGGCGCCCCGCGCCAGATCATGAAGGCGGAGAGCCCGGAGCGGATGATCCGGCTGGCCGCCAAGCAGGCCGAGGAGCTGGCCAAGACCCGCAAGCTCGACGACCGCGACAACAAGGGCGGCCGCGGCCGGCGCTAGCCGCCACGCGGGGCGTGTCATGAAGGCCGGGATCCTCGGATCCCGGCCTTCGTTGTTGCGGGGAGTTACTCGGGCAGCGGCGTGCCGGGCCGCCAATCCTGGGCGTAGAGCCGCTCCAGGAGGGCGATCACGCGGCCGCGCTCGGCGTGGGTGGGGAGCACCAGCAGGTCGCCGGGACGGGCCCAGGCGAGCGCGGCGCGCACCGCGAGCAGCTCGGTGGGGTGGCGCTCGACGCTTGCCGGGTCGGCACCGAGGGCCTGAAGCTCCGCGGCCAGGAGGTCGCTGGCCTCGCCGGGCTGCCGGCCCCGCAGGTAGTGCTCCATCTCCTTCAGCAGCACCCGGTCGGGGCGCAGCGCCCAGGCGCTGCGCGCCAGCTGGCGGATGGCGTCGTCGTCGCGGTCGCCGGCCTGCCCCAGGATTACCAGGCGGCGGGCGGCGGGGAGGGCACGCGCCAGCGCAATCAGCGCGTCCATGCCGTGCGGGTTGTGGGCGAAGTCCACGACGGCCGTGGCGCCGCCCAGCTGGTAGAGGTTGAGGCGGCCCGGGTTGTCGTGGCTGGTGCCGTGGAACTGGCGCAGGCCGGCGCGGATCGCGTCGAGTGGCAGGCCGGCGACGGCCGCGAGCGCCACCGCGCCGAGGGCGTTGTAGACGTTGTGCCGCGCCGCACCGCCGATGGTCATGGGCGCGTCCGCCACCGGCAGCACCTCGGTGCGCGCGCCGCCCTGCGCCAGCACGATCATCCCGTCTTCCACCCAGCAGCCATCGCCCCCCGTGGCCCGGTGCGCGGCGAGGACCGGCGCGCCCGGATCGAGGGAGGTCCACAGGATCGGGGCGCGGGCCAGCGGCGCCACCGCCACCAGGTGCGCGTCGTCGGCGTTGAGCACCAGGCGGCCGCCGGGCAGCACGGCGCGCCCCACCACCAGCTTGGTCTCGGCCAGGGTGCGCAGGTCGCCGACGCCCCACTCGCCCACGTGGTCCTCGGCGATGTTGGTGACCATGGCCGCCACGGCGCGGGTGGCGGCCAGGCCGCGGCGGAGGATTCCGCCCCGCGCGGTCTCGAGCACGGCGAATTCCACCCGGCGATCACGCAGCACGAAGCGCGCGCCGGCGGGGCCGGCCCAGTCGCCGCGGTCCATCACCTCGCCGCCGATGGTCACGGAATCGGTGCAGCTCAGCCCCGTGAGGCGCCCGGCGGCGGTGGCCATGGCCGCGAGCAGCCGGACGGTGGTGGTCTTGCCGTTGGAGCCGGTGACGAGCACCACGGGGATGTCATGGATGCCGGCCCAGTCCACCTGCGCCGGTGCCGGGAGGGCACCGACCGCCCAGGTGCGCGAGCCGGTGCCGGCGCCCACCGAGACCTCGTCGGGATCATGGAGGCAGGTGAGGCCGCGGGCGGTGGCCTCCCGGTACAGCGCCAGCAGGGCGGGGCGGGCCTCGGCGCGCATCCGCTCCCGCAGGTCGGCGGCGGCCACCGCCTCGAGGGGGGCCGCCGGGCCGCCGAGGTGCTCGGTGGCCGCGGCGATGGCCCACTCGTTGATCTCGGTGGCGGTGAAGAGGAGGTCGATCGGGGCGCTCACGGCCACGCTGGCGCCGTGCGCAAAGCGGCGGGCCGTGAGCGCCTCCGTGGTCCAGCCGAGCCGGTCGAGCATGCGCCGCGCCGCCTCCCGCCAGGCGGCGAGGAAGCCGTCGAGCCGCTCGTCGGGGCAGGTGACCTCCGCCACGGCCCCGGGGCGGTCCCAGAGGAGGCCCGGTCCGGGCACGCGGCGCGAGTCGGCGAGGGTGATCGCCGGCGCGCCGGTGGGCGTGGTGCGCGGGGTCACGGCCGGCTCAGTCGTCCCGCTCCTCGCGCGCCAGCCGGACGCCGCGCGCGTCACGGACCACCTGGTCGCTGTCGAGCAGCACCGGCTCCGCCAGGGGCGGCGCCTCGACGTACGCCGGGCGGCTCGGCTCGGGGCGGGGGGCGGCGTCGGGCTGGAACTGGACCACCTGCTTCCAGCTGCGGGTGATCTGGTCCACGAAGATGAGCAGCACGTCGCCGGGCTGGCCCCAGCGGAGCGCGGCCTCGATGGCCTCGGTCTCCTCCGGGACGCAGGCCACCTGCGCCGCGGGTACCCCGTGGGCGAGCAGCGCGTCACGCAGCAGCGCGGGCACCTCGTCGGGCCCCCGGCCACGGGTGCGGTCGTCGCGGCGGCAGATATAGTGATCGAAGTGTCCGGCGCAGATCCGGCCGATCTCCCGGATGTCCTCGTCGCGGCGGTCGCCCGGGGCGGCCACCACCACCAGGCGGCGGCCCGGCGG
>Ga0268298_10003532_pt1 | contig 15898 bp, 14 predicted proteins | sample WWTPWeurt_MetaG_FD_194462 | JGI IMG/M metagenome (GOLD analysis project Ga0268298, IMG submission 194462) | Activated sludge microbial communities from WWTP in Nijmegen, Gelderland, Netherland - WWTP Weurt | ecosystem: Engineered > WWTP > Aerobic digester > Activated sludge | place... | reverse complement strand
CCGCTGAATCGCACTGTCCTTCAGAAGCGAACTGCGAATGTCCTGAAGGGGTTCGAGCATTCTTCTGATGCTCTCTTGTTCGGTCCTCTGGACTTCCTGCCATCGCTTTGCCATCTGGACAGCCAGCGAATTTTCAGGAATGAGCAGCTTCATCTGTTCTGGCAAGGAGTAGGCCTGCAGCTCCTTTGCCTGCTTACTCATCTGGGCCGCAAGAGACGTGTCTCCCACCAGCTTCTTCATCTGCTCTTCGAGGCTGTGGCTCTGGGCCATTGCCGCCATCCAAGAGGCGCGCTCCAGTTCCATTCTGCGGAGTTCACTGGACACACTGCCGCCCAACAAGCTACCAATCTTGTCGAGTTCCAAGCTCTTCAGGGCGTCGCTCTGCACGATTTCAGACCACGATGGCAACCTTGTTGGCGATGACGGCGTACAGGTCCACTTCGGTCTGCTCGGTGTGGATCGACACGACGAGGCTGTATCTCGCCGGAAGCGCGTAGCGTTCGAGCGCAGGTCGCGAACGCCACCAACCAGCCGATGGGTACACCGCGATGAATCCCCTGCTGGCCAAGTCTGCAGCGGTGCCTTGCCAGACATCGCGATGAAGCGACCCACGGTGACGCTGCCGCTCCCCCAGGTACCAATCCGTGTCCTTCGGGTTCGCCGCATCGCCTTCGTCTTCGCGCTGGGCGGCGGCGTTCACTCGTGCGATGAAGTCATCCGTCGACGCGTCGAGCGGCCGTTGGACGTCGAACCTGAGGCGGTGCGACGGATAGTGGAACTTCGACGACACGCCTCTCGCCGAAGGGTTGGGCTCGACGAAGTAGGACAACGTGACATGCAACTGCACCTCGGCATCGCCGAGCGCTTCCAGCTCTTCCTTTGGCCAAGGAAGTGCGTGCAAATTCATGTCGCGGCTGACGACGCCCCTCTTCTCGTCTTTGCCATAGGGATGGACCTGGTCTTCGACCACCAACGTCAGCGAGTTGCCCGCGCTCCAGAGTGCCCGGTCGAGATCTGGCATGCCCCAGCCGCAGTGCCGGATGAGATTGACATAGTCTTTCTTGGTCGGCTTGGCATTGGTGGGCAGATACATCTGCAGCATTGCGGGCGTCCACCTCGCGGAATGAACGATCAGCGCACGAACCGTCTCGGCACGCAGCTGCGGATAGGCCGCCATGATCTGTGCGGCCATGCGCGCACACAGCGCCGAGGCGGCGCTGGTGGCATTGGTCGTCGTGAACAGCCGCTCATTCGGTCGGTGGTTTGTCGTGAGCAGGTTCAGGCTCGACATCCCCACCGCACCTTGCTGGTCCTTGGCGACGTTGCCCCCTTCGAAGACAACGTCGGGCTTGTGGGGCCACGCGGGGTCCCAGGTCCTAGACGTGGTGGTGTAGGGGCTCAAGCCGCCATCAGGTGCAATCGCGACCAACGAATCATGTTCGGTGTCGACCTTGTTCGTGCAGGCGCCCACGGTGATCGCATTCCATGCCTGACCCGGGTCGTGCACGAGGTTGGTCGACAGGCTGTCCGGATACTTCGCCCATGCATCGTGATCCCGAGTGTTCCCGGCGGCGAGTATGAATAGCCGCGGGTACTGACCGACGTTGTCGACATCGGCGGCCATCCGATCGATCATCGAAGACCACGACGACGGGCGACCGCGGTCGCGGTAGTCAGAGGCGGTAACTGCGGATGCGAAAACCCGTCGCCGATCTGCAGCCGTGACCTCCGGTCGGCTGACCGCCTCGGCGAACAGATAGGCGTGGTGTTTGCTGTCGCCTTCGTTCGACCCCTCGTCTGGCGTCAGCTTGACCGATTCGAGCCGGTGCGCGACCTGCACCACATCGGTCTCGCCCAGGACGTGCGTCAAGTCTCCATAGGCGGCAAGGCCTGCCAAGCCAGTGCCATGGTTCGCCGTGTCGTCGACTCCCCACGCGGGATTCACCGAGTGCAGATCTGGCTCGGCGAGCAAGGGCTCAAGTAGTGGGTGGCCTCGATTGACGCCCGTGTCGAGGAAGCAGACGTGCGGCGCGTCCGTTCCCTCTGGGGCAAACTGAGCTTGCGCCAGCATGTCGTTCATCCACAGCCCCTGCTCCTCGACACCCATCGCATCGAAGAACTCGGCGGTGTCCTTGGCGCGGCGCAGTTCGGCAACACAGTTCAGCAGCATCACAGACTGTGTGAACTGACCCTGCGACCCGTACATCAGCAGGACGGTCCGTTCGGGGAACTCGGCTTGGTGTTCGCTGACGGCACAGCCCGCCAGTTGGGCGAGCTTTCTGAAATCTGAGACCACGGCCTGCCGGGCTGATCGCACCGGCAACCAGACCTCCCACCAGAACGCCTCATCTGGATTCTCTGGCAGTAGACCTGGATCGTCGGTCCAGAGAGCACGCAGCTCGGCGACGCGGATCGACGCGATCGTGTTCAGCAAGGCCTTGTGATCCAGCGCCTGCCCATTCTTGCCCTTCTTTTCCTCCAAGTAGTCGGCGACGTAGCGCTCGAAATGACCGAGCCCTCCATCCGGTACGAACACATTGGCGTAGGTGACATCACCCTCTCTCCGTACGCTCAGCAGTTCGATCTTCTTCCGATCGTCAGCGAGGCTCTGGAAAGCCAGCTCTACATCGGGTTGACCGACGAACTCAATCTGCAGGCCGAGTCCGCTCTCGAGCGCAAGCTCACGCTGAGACGCAGCCGCGGTGTCCGCTGCCGTCTCCAACTCTTGCAGCTGCCCCCGCAGGGCCTGCCCGTGCGCCTGGCGATCGCGCTCAGGTAGCTTCTTCTTTCTGCCGCCCGGACTGTGCGCAGTGAAGGCGTGCGGTTGCGACGTGCCGTGAAGGAGAAGGTGCGCGCGCTTATCGGCTGCTGGATCCGGCATGGTTCACTGGCTTGTTGTTCTTTTCCAGCTTCTCACTCAACCTGCGACGCTCCAGGAGCGCCCGGCCGAGAGCATCCGCATCCACTCGCCCTCCTTCATGCATGACGACCTCCTTGATGGACTCGTCGACGGCACGGCGAATCTCCGCGAAGCTCAGACCGACAGTCTTCGCCGCCAACGCCTTGGCCGGCAATGGCTTTGGCGCGTAGGTGCCGAGACGAGACCGGATGAGAGCCATGGCCTGCTCTGGCGTCGGCAGGTGGTACTCGATGACATCGTCGAAACGACGGAACAACGCGTAGTCCAGGATCTCCGGGTGATTCGTGGCCGCCAGGATCAGGCTCGTCGACTGGTCGCGCTCGATCATCTGCAGGAAGCTATTGAGCACGCGTCGAATCTCGCCGACGTCGTTGGCCAATCCACGCTGTGATCCGATGGCGTCGAACTCGTCGAAGAAATAGACCCCGCGCACATCCGAGACGGCATCGAAGACCTGTCGCAGCTTCGCTGCAGTCTCGCCCATGAACTTGGTGATCAATGAATCCAAACGCACCAGGAACAGCGGAACCCCGAGCTCACCAGCCAATACGGCGGCTGTCATCGTCTTGCCGGTTCCCGGCGGACCCACGAGCAGAATCTTCCGTCGCGGTGAAAGTCCGTGCTCGCGAATACGCGCATGCAGTCGCTGCTCCTTCATGATTCGCTGCAACTGCTCGAAGACCGTCGGATCGAGCACCATGTCGGCCAGGCGATTCTTGGGATAGCTGACGTCCAGCAAGTTGGCCAGTTCGCCACGCGGCCGTGCCAACGGGACGAGCTTTCCAGGCTCGCTTGAGATGCTGCGCGTCTTGGCGGCATCGATCATGTCGCGCAGCTCTTCGGCGAGCTTGCCGTGGCCAGCCTTCGCTTCATGCGCAGCGACCTGCATGGCGACGGAATAGAACTGGTTGTCGTCCCGACTGATATGGGACTTGACCAGTGCCTTCAGTTGATCCGCGCTAGCCATCTCTACCCTCCGCTCCCGCGATACCGATGGCCGAAAGACCCCTCAGCCACGGACCGCCCCCGCGTCGTTCGCCGAGAGAATCGATGACATGGCCGCGCGCTGCAGTCTCCCGGCCAGCCGACTATCGATGTTCCCCAACTCCTTCTCTTCAGATGCCATCACGAAGAGCGCTCCAACAGGCACATGAAGCGCCTCGGCGATCTTCGTGATCATCGACAACGTCGGGTCGCGCTTGTTGTTCTCCAGCATCGACAGGTACGACACCGAGCAATCGGCGCGAACCGCTACGTCGGTCTGAGACACGCCGCGCCGCTTCCGACACAGGCGAATAGCATTTCCCACGTCCATCGCGCACTACCCCCCGCTGAATCGCCCAGGAAGCGGTGCTCCAATAGCCCGCCCTAGCCTCCCGGAATTTTACCAGCAGTGAAATCGCCGAGGAAGCTCTGTTTGCCGAGAGGCGCCGTCGACGAAAGCGCGGGGAGCCCAGCCACACTACATGTGCTTCTTGTAGTACGCCCACTGCACAATCGCCAGGCCGCCGGTCAGCAGCGCGCCCAGAGTCACGCACAGTTCCCAAAGCACTGGCCCTGGCCACATCAACAGGGCGACACCGCCCAGCCCCAGCACCGCCAACTGCAGGTACTTCGCCCGGTGGTACAGGCTGGCCGACTCGCGCCCCCCGCAAGCCCGACGGATCGCACGCTGGGTGAACCCATCGGCGGCGCCGACCGCATACAGAAGCAGGAGCAGCGGCGCGAACCGCGCCAGGATCGCCGCGCGCACGCCGAGCAACTGGGTGCCGACCATCGCTGCCTCGATGCCCTCCCTGTGCGAGACATAGCTACGCCGCATGATCGTGTCCGGGATCGACAGGGCTGACCCGTTGGCGAACTGCGTGCCCATGTCGTGGATGCCGGTGGCCTCGAACACGATCGAGTAGAGGGCATTCGCAGGCGCGGTGATGACGCCGGCGCCGGCGCCTTGTCGAGCGGCAAGCGCAATACCGCCGGCAAGATCGTGAGCCAGGAGATCCCGCAGTCGCTCGACCCCCTGCGGCCAGACCTTGAACACGAACACCCAGTCGACGATCCAGACGCACATCAGGAGCGCGACTAGACCCAGGGCCAGCGAGAAGGCCAGCTTCAGCGGGCCGAGCAGCACGCCCGCCAGCGCTCCGTCGTGAAAGGCCGCATTCCTAGACGTCACGCCGATCCTCCGGTTCGGAATCGTTCTCCGGCTGATTCCAGGGCCCGTCGAGGCGGGCACGCAGTGTCTCGCCGATCGCCGCGAGGCTCGTCAGCATCAGCGGATCGCTCGACGCCGAAGGCAGCGGCATGCGCATCTTGTGCAGCTGGCCGCCATGAATGAGCGCAAAGGCCTCGCCCTTGGGCAGTTGCACCAGATCGGTCGGCTCGAGCATGCGGACGGTTTCCGGGGCGATGCGGTCCTCGTTGCGGCTGGCGAAGTCCGCGAAGTCGACCGGGTCGTTTGTGTCGGAGACCGACGACGACACGACGGTCGAGACCACATGCACTTCGGGCAGCTGGCTCGTCAGCAGCTCGGCGGTGGCCACCTCCTTCACCCGCAGCATGATCAGGGTGTTGAAGTTGCCGGCGATCTGTCCGGCCTTGGCCGGCGAACCGATGCGCGCTTCGACGTCCGACCAGGTCTGCGTGTACGCCGTCACCTGAAACCCCGCCCCGCCCGCCTTGTTGAGCAGCGGGATGAACTCGTCGCCGATCAGCTCGTTGAACTCGTCGGCGTGGATCGCGATCCGCCGGGGCGCCACCTCGCCCGGCAGGCCGCGACCGGCGCCGAACTTGTAGAGGCTGCCGGCCACGCTGGTGAGGTCGGCGAACATCGAGTTGCCCACCGCCGCGGCCACCTCGTAGTCGGACAGCGCATCGAGCCCGACGTAGACGATGCCGCCCAGGTTGATCACCGCGGTCCAGTCGAACACTGGCCGCCAGTCGGTCTGATCGTCGAGCTCCGGCGACAGCAGTGAGGCGGTGCGCCCGGTGGTGAGCTTCTCCATCAGGGGCAGCAGTGACGCCACCAGCTTGTCGAAGTGGCTCTTCTCGTAGTTGAGCGTCGATGCGAGCGCGTGCGCGATCGGGTCGTAGAGCTTCTTGCGCCGCGCGTACTCCACGAGGCTGACCGCACGCGCGCCGCGCGACTGCAGGCCCTTGTCGAGATTCTTCTTGTCGATGGCGAGCGATCGCAGCTCGTCACGCCAGCCCGCGGCGGCGGGCTCCCGGTCGAGCCAGTACTCGAAGTAGTCGATCAGCAGCGGCTCGACATCGGACGCATAGCGGTTGATCTCCTGGTAGTCGGGCTTGCGACCGAGCGCCACGAGCGCTCGGGCCATCACGTTCACGAAGCGCCAGACGAACTCCTTGAAGGCGGCCGACTGACCCTCCGACGGCAACTGGCCCGCAATGCGGGTGGCGACCTCGGTGATGCGCGAGAAGCTGCCCACCGGGTTGTAGCGCGCCGAGATGTCCGGATGTCCGAGGTGGAACATGAAGAACTCCCCTCCCCGCCCGGCCCGCTCGGCTTCCGCAAACACGCGGCGCAGCAGATCGACGTCGCCCTTCGGATCGAAGACGATCACCACCTCACCGCGGCGGATGTCCTGGGCGATCAGCAGTTCGGCCAGGCGCGTCTTGCCGACGCGCGTGGTGCCGAGCACCAGCGTGTGCCCGACCCGATCCTCCAGGTCCATCCAGATCTCGGTCTCGTCGGGCTCGACACCGTGGATGGCGGGATCCCCGCCGACGCCACCGGTGTCTTCCGCTGCGGGTACGAACGCCGCCAACGCCCCTGCGAAAGGTCCGCCCTGAAGCAGCGGCCGGTTTACCGGAAGCCGCGCCTCGAACAAGCGTTGGGTGTGGCGCTGGTCCCACCGAAACCCGCGCCCCAGAAAGAGCCGATCCCCCGACCAGGGAATGTCGGCGGAGGCCAATTCATAGCGCCGTCGGCGGCGCAGGTTGGCGCGATAGCGCAGCGTGCTCAGTCCGGCCGCGCCGCGCCACGCCGCGTGACCCAGCAGCAGGCCGGCAAGCGCCAGGTGCCAAGGAGAAGAGAGCAGGAAGAGCCCCGGGCTGCTCAGTACCAGGGCCGCGCCCAGTGCCGACACCGAGGCCGCGCCGAGTTCGTGCGCCGGCCGCAGCCGGGCTTCCAGCGGATAGACCATCACTCCGCGGCCGGCGCGGAGTCACCGACGCGCACGAGCGCCGGGTTGATCGCCGGCACCGGATCGAAGAATCGTCCCGGCGAGAGAATCACGATGCCGTGGATGCGAGCGACCGCGCGCCCGTCCTGCTTCCACGCATAGCCATGCAGGTTCACGCCGCCATCGGCCCGCAGGTGCCACCCGGCCCGCAGGACCTCGCGCTGCAGCCGCTTGGCGGCGTCGCCGGGTTCGGCCTGGCCGGCGCCTTCGCGCCGGATGAATCCCCGGAAGATGCCCGGTGAGACGAGCAGCAGTCCGTCCTCGACCCCGTGCACGAGCGCGCCGCGCACGTTGACCGGCAAGGTTCCGTCGGCGATCCCCTGCCGGACCCACTCCATGAAGCGCCGGGGTCGCTCGGCGGCCGCCGCGTCGACACCGTCGAGGAATTCGGGTCCGTCAGCCTTGGGGGCGATTGGCGCCGTCTCAACGCTCGCCTCCGCCGTGCAGGCAATCGACTCCGACTGCGCACAAGGCACCGCCACCTCGGCATGCGGGCGCGCGCCGGTCGCGGCGCGCTCGACCAGTTCGGCAATCGCGCTGGATGCATGCGCGCGGCCCACCAGCACGGCGCGCAGTTCCGCCATCAGCGGAGGATGTTCGGCCAACCATGCCTGGACGATCGGCGGAACCCAGCGCTCGAACATTCGCACTGAGTCGTCCGACGGACGTCCGCCGACATTGCGCAGCAGCGCTGCCGCGAACACCGCGTAAGTCCATCGATGCGCGAGCGCGCCCAGGATCTCGGGCGGCGCATTGCGCGGCAGGATCTGGCCGCGCCGGTGATCGAGTGCGCGCAGCGCAGTCACGAGCCCGCGCTGCAGTTGTCCGCCCGGACCGCCATATCGACTGGAGCCTGGCATCGGCCGCAGCTGCACGAACTCCGCATAGCCGTCGATCAGTGGCCGCGCCGCCAGCGCGAAGCTCTCCGCCGGGAACCCCATCCTGACGCGAAGCAGGACGATCAGGTTCGCCGCCCCGCTGCGATCGATGATCGCCTGCGCGCAGAGCACCGGCCCCTCGGGCACGAAGGGCGACCTGATCGCTCGCGATGACGCAGACCCGGAGGGCGTGTCGTTGAAAGTCATTCGACCAGTATTCCGGGCGGCTTGACGGCCATCAGCTTCGATCGAAGCCTCGACGAGGACCCGATGTCCTCTTGACGAGTTCGACCGAGCTTCGTCGTGAGCCACGCCGCAGCACCGGCTCCTCGCATCGGCCGCTCGTCGCACGTCGGCGGCAGAGATTCCGCGCCGATGCAAGCCGGATTCGAGGCTTCATCGAAGCCCCGATTGAGCCTGATTCGCACGTGCTCGCTCCCTAGGATGGCAACGCAATGCGGCTCGCTCGAAGCGCCGCACTTCCGCGCCAACGTGAAGGGGGTTCCGATTGCGCAAGACAGCGAGCTGGGTGCCGACAGCAGGACTGATCACCGCGATCGTCACGCTCGCGGCCCTACCCGCCCACGCTTGCTGGGACGAGGCGGCCACGCGCTACCGCGTCAGCAGCGAGTTGCTCTACGCGATCGCGCGCACCGAATCTGCGCTCGACCCGCATGCCGTCGGACGCAACCGCAACGGCACGCGCGACATCGGACTCATGCAGATCAACTCGGCTTGGCTGCCCACGCTGGCCGCCCACGGCATCGGCGAGCGCGATCTCTTCGACCCGTGCACCAGCATCCACGTCGGCGCCTGGATCCTCGCCGGCAACGTCCAGCGGCTGGGCTACACGTGGGATGCGGTCGGCGCTTACAACGCCGCCAATCCCGCCTTGCGTCGCGCCTACGTCGACAAGGTCCGCCGCCACCTGCGCAGCGCCGACGACGGCGCGCATCGCGCCAACCACGGCGCCACGCGTACCGCCTTCACCCGAGGCGACCACCGAGCAGCGGTGGTCGCAACCCTGCCCTGACCGCTCGCCCGAGCACTTCCTCTCTACCCAACCACGAGACACCACACCATGACTCTGATCCGCCGCAGCAGCACTGCCGTTCCCCTCGCCCTCGTCCTGACTCTTGCCGCCGGCTCGGCCCTGGCCGGGACCACCGGTACCGAGTTCCAGACCATGTACACGACCCTTCTCAACTGGGCGACCGGCTTCCTCGGCAAGTCGATCGCGATTGCCGCCTTCATCCTCGGTGCCGGCATCGGCATCGCGCGCTCCTCGCCGATCCCGGCGCTCGCCGGCGTCGTCTTCGCGCTCTTCATGGTCTACGTGCCGACCATCATCGACTCGATCATGACGGCCGTGATCTGACGGGCCGCTGCCGTGATCGACGCGTCCCTCGACATCCCCCGTCGCCTGAATGACCCGCCGCGCATGTTCTGGTGGGACATCGACGTGGCCCTGCTGGTGCTGGGGGCCGCGCTGGCGGGCATGGTCGCGGGCTTCTTCGTGAGCGGCTGCGCCGTCGGCTTGCTGCTCGCCTCGGCCTACGGTCGCGCGAAGGCGGGCAAGCACCCCGCCTTCGCGCTGCACCTGCTGTACTGGCACCTGCCTGCCTTCATGACGGGCCTAAAGCGCACGCCGCCTTCCTACCTGCGCGAGCTGGCCGGATGAAGCTCGACTGGCTGCGCGCCGACATCGCCAGCGCACGCCGCGCGAGCGCGCTGCTCGTGCTGCTGCTCGCCTGCTCGATGCTCGCCAACGTGACGCTCGCCGCATTCGCAATGCACATGGCCGGCCGCGAGCGCGTGGTGGTGGTGCCTCCCAGCATCAGCAAGACCTTCTGGGTCGAGTCCGAGCGCGTGAGCGCCGAGTACCTCGAGCAGATGGCCTATTTCCTCCTGCAACTCACGCTGAACGTCACGCCGCAAAGCATCGACCATCAGTCCCGGGTGCTGCTCCAGTACGCCGCGCCGGCCTCCTACGGAGAGCTGCGCAGCGTGCTGGCCACCGCCGCCGAGCGCGTCAAGCGCGATGGCGCATCCACCGTGTTCAGCGCGCAGGACCTCGCCGTCGACGAGCGCACCCAGCGTGTGGGCGTGCGCGGCCTGCTCACCACATTCATCAGCGACCGCCGCGTATCCGAAGTCTCGAAGGGCTACGCCATCGAGCTGCAGTACGCCGGCGGCCGGATCTTTCTGAAGGCGTTCCGGGAGACCAGTCCAAATGACCCACTCGAAATCCAAGCTCAGTCCCAGCTTCGCCTGGCTCCTGCTGCTGGCACTGGCCGCTAGCCAGCCCGCCCAGGCGCTGCAGGTCGTCGACGCGCGCGACGGCGAGACCGTGCTCGCCAAGGTCTCGCGCAAGGAGGTGACGCGCATCTCCGTCGATCGTGGCCGCATCCGCAAGGTGACGGGCAACGCCGGCGAGTTCGTACTGGAGAAGGACGGCGAGAAGGGCCAGGTCTTCATTCGGCCGGCCGCCCCGGACAGCACCAAGCCCATCAACCTCTTCGTCAGCACGGAGCGTTCGACGATCGGGCTGCTGCTGCAGCCGGTGGACACCCCGAGCGACGCCATCGTGATCCGCGAGGCCCGCGACGCCGCGACCGGACCCGCACGCATCGAGCGCAGCGGCCGTCACGTGCGCACGATGAAGAACCTCCTGCTCGCGATGGCCGAGGACGCGCTGCCCGACGACATGGAGGTGCGCGAGCCCGGGCGCGAACTGACTCTGTGGCCTGGCGCAAGACTCACGTTGCAGCGCCAGTGGCTCGGCGCAGGCGTGGTCGGCGAGAAGTACCAGCTTCTGAACACCGGTGCGTCCACGCTCGACCTCGCCGAGCGCGATCTCTACAAGCGCGGCGTGATGGCCGTGAGCGTCGAGCAGGCGGCCCTGCGCTCGGGCGAGACCACCCAGCTCTTCGTGATCCGGGAGCGCCGCGCCGATGACTGATCCCGCCCTGCCGCCCGGCATGTCGCCGACCGGCGCGTCTCACCCATCGGGCCAAGCGTCCCCATTGGCCCAGGCAGAGCCTTCGGCCGCGGCCGTCAAGCGCCGTCAGGTCCTGTTGCTCGCAGGCATCGCCGGCACGATCGTGGCCGGCACGCTGCTGTCGGTCTCGCTGACCGGCACCAAGGGCAACGACGCGCAGCCCGCGAAGCCGCAGTCGACGAACATCCTCGCGCCGGGTGCGCAGGTCGATCCCCGCGACGCATGGCGCGGCCAGGCCGATGCTCAACTGAAGGCGATCGAGCAGCGCTCGCGCGACCTCGCGCAGCGCAACGCCGAGCTCGAAGGTCAGGGCAAGGAAATGCTCGAGCGCCTGAAGAAGCTCGAAGGCAGCGGACTCACACCGTTGCCGCCGCCGCCCGTCGCAACGCCGGCGGCACGGCCGAGTTTCGGGCCGGATCGTCCGGGGAACCTGCTACCGGACTCCGGTCCGCAGCGCTTCCCGCCGCCGCCCCTTCCGCAAGGCACCGTGCCGGGTGCTGGCCTGCCCCCGCCGCCCGGCGGCGTCCAGACCATGCCAACGCCCACGGGCATCGTCAGCATCGTGCTGGGGGACGTCGCAGCGGGCAAGGGTGCCAAGCCGGCCGCGGACGCGGCAGCGACCAGCTCAACCGTTCGCGACACGCGCCGCTATCTGCCGAGCGGCGCCTTCACCCGAGCGGTACTTCTCGGCGGCCTGGACGCACCCACCGGCGGCCAGGCGCAGCGCAACCCTCAGCCGGTGCTGCTGCGCCTCGCCGACAACGCGATCTTGCCCAACCAGTTCCGCGCGCGGGTGAAGGAGTGCTTCATCGTCGGCGCCGGCTATGGCGACGTGAGTTCCGAGCGCGCCTACATCCGCACGGAGTCGCTGTCGTGCGTCACCCGCGACGGCACCGCCATCGACGTGCCGGTGAAGGGCTACGTGGCCGGCGAGGACGGCAAGGCCGGCATGCGCGGACGCCTGGTCTCCAAGCAGGGGCAGATCCTCGCCAACGCCCTGCTCGCCGGCGTGGCCAGCGGCATCGGTCATGCCTTCACGCAGAGCTCCACCACGCTGTCGGTCTCACCGCTGGGCACCACCAGCTCCGTCGACCCCGGCAAGCAGCTCGAAGCCGGTCTGGGCACCGGCGTGGGCAAGGCCCTGGACCGGCTCGCCCAGTACTACATCAGCCTCGCCGAGAAGGTCTTCCCGGTGATCGAAGTCGACGCGGGCCGCAGCGTCGACGTGGTCCTCACGCAGGGCGTCGCCCTGCCCGGGACGCTGGACGCCGCCGGCACCGATCCCGACAACCTCGCGCAACTCGCCGAGCGCGCCCGCACCCTCCGGAGGAACGACGATGAAGACGACTGACGCGCGCCTCGCGCTGCGCGCTCTCGCTGCCAAGGCCACGTTGGCCGCGGCGCTGACCACCTGCCTGACCGTCACGGCATGGGCGCAGCCCAGCCAACCGCCAACCACGCCCGAGCTGACCAGCCTCTCCGAGCGCCTGCAGGCGCTCTACCCCTCGACCCGCTTCGGCGAGATCCGTCCGACGCCGTGGCCGGGTGTCTTCGAAGTGGCGATGGGCGCCAACCTCGCCTACGTGGACGTGAGCGGCCAATACTTCCTGTTCGGCCACCTGTACGACATGAAGGCGCAGCGCGACCTCACCGCCGAGCGCAAGGACACGCTGGCCCGCATCGACTTCAGCGCGCTGCCGCTGGCCGATGCCATCAAGGACGTGCGCGGCCGCGGTTCCCGTGCGCTCGCGATCTTCAGCGATCCGGACTGCCCGCATTGTCGGCGGCTGGAAGCCGAGCTGAAGAGCCTGTCCGACGTGACGATCCACACCTTTCTGATGCCGATCGCCTCGCTGCACCCGCAGGCGCGCGCGAAGGCCATCGCCGTCTGGTGCGCGAAGGATCGCCTCGGCGCCTGGCAGGCGCTGATGACCCGCGACCAGGTGCCGCCCAGCGCGGAGTGCGCACACCCGGTCGATCGCAATGTGGCGCTGGCCGAGCGCCTCGGCGTGACCGGCACCCCGACGCTGGTCGCTGCCGACGGCCGCGTGCTGCCCGGCGCCGCGAGCGCCGAGCAGATCAGCGCCTGGCTGTCGCGCTCGACCACGAGTGCCGAGGGCCCCGCGCCGAGCAACCCTGCTGGCCAGGCGACGGGCAAGGCGCCATGACGGGCATGCGACGCACCGTCGCCCTCCTCATCGGTGCGACCGCCACGCTGTTGGGTGGCTGCGCGTCCACCATGAGCGGACTCGGCGGCGAGGGCAGCTACGCCTGCAAGGCCCCGGTCGGTTCGCAGTGCACCTCGGTCTCTGGCGTGTATGCGAACTCGATCCACGGCCAGCCGCCCGCCTCCGCCCTGCCGAAGCCCGCCAGGCCACCGGCGAGCACGGCCGCCGCCGCGACCGCCGTCTCGGCATCCACAGCCCCTCCAGGGCTTGGCGCGCCGCCATCGGCACTCCGCTCCCAGCCTCGCGTGCTCCGCCTGTGGATCGCGCCGTGGGAAGACGCCGACGGTGACCTGCACGAGGCCTCGGTGGTGCACGTGCTGGTCGATACCGGCCGATGGCTGATCGAACGCGTCCTCCCGGCGAATCGACAGCGCGTCGACGCCGTGCGGCCTCCCATCCCGTCCACGGCGCCTGCCTCCGCGCCGTCACCGGCGAGCGAGCCCGCGTCGTCCACAGAGACAGCTCCCGATCGCTTTCCTTCGCGCACGGGACTGCTGCCCGGCAATGGCGCGAGCCAGGAGCCCTGAGCGATGTGGCGCAGCCTGCTGACTGATCTGGAGTCCGTGCTGAAGGGCGCGAAGGCCGCGGACCTGATCCGCGTTCCTAAGTCCGGCCCCGCATCGCGCGGCGAGGACGCCGCCGCGTTCTCCGAGTGGCTGCCGTACCGCGCCTGGATCGCGGACCGCCAAGTCTTCGTCAATCTCGACGCGCTGGGCTTCTGCCTCGAAGTGCGACCGCAATCCGGCGCCGACGAGGAGATGGCGCGCGTGCTGACCGCGCTCTACGCGGCCTCTCCGCCCGGCACGGGGATCCAGTTCCATCTGTACGCGAGTCCTGCCATTCGCGCGCCGCTGGCGCGCTACGCGAACCTGCGCGTCGCCGACGACGTCGTGCCGGAGCTCGACACCCTCGGCCGCGCCGGCCGGAACACCAACATCCACCGCACCATGGCCCGGCGCCGTGCCGGGCACTACCTGCAGGGCAGCCGGACGTCGCTGCTGTCGGCGCAGAGCTACCTGTTCCGCGACTACCGGCTGGTGGTCAGCGTCTCGCTTCCCGGCAGCCCGGAGAATCTCTCGCGCCTGGAGGAGTTGCTGCTGCTGCGCGACGGGATCCGGGCCACGCTGCACGCCGCCGGCTTCCCGTCGCGTTCGTGGACGGCGGAGGACCTGATCAACTGGGTCTCCGCGCTGCTCGACCCGCACCGGCAAACCGGCGACGCCATCCCGCTCACCTACGACGACGGGCGCGAGCTGCGCGACCAGGTGATCGACCGGGCCACGCGTCTGCGCATCGACCGCCAAGGCATCGGCCTCGCCAATCCGGCCGCCGACCTGCAAACCGAGCTTCGCCTGATGTCGGTGCGCGCCTTCCCGCCGCGCTTCGCGCTGTGGAACGCCGGCAGCCTGATCGGCGACCTCTACCAGGGCACGCTGCAGTACCCCTGCCCGTTCCTGCTCACGCTGGGCGTGCACGTGCTCGACGCCGAGGCCACCCGCAACTGGGCCTTCCTCAAGGCCGCCCGCGCCACCACGAACGCCACCAGCTACATGGCGCGCTTCCTGCCCGACCTGCAGGAGCGCAAGGCCGACTGGGACATCGTGCTCAAGGCGATGGACGACGGCCAGCAGCTCGTCGATCTCAACCTGCAGCTCGCGCTCTTTGCCGAGCCGAACGCGGTGACTCGGGCCGAACAGGCGGCGCGCGCCATCTTCCGTGCGCGCGGCTTCGAACTCTCCAGCGACACGATGATGATGACGCAGGCCCTCATCGGCTCGCTGCCGATGACGCTCTCGGCGCCGTTCCACGCCGATCTGCAGCGCATGAAGCGCGTCACCACCAAGACCTCGGCGAACGCGGTGCATCTGGCGCCGCTCGTTGCCGAGTGGCAGGGCACGGGCACGCCGGTGCTTCTGCTCGGCGGACGGCGCGGCCAGATCATGCAGATCGACGTCTACGACAACCCGGCGGGCAACTACAACGTGGCGATCGCCGGCACGTCGGGCTCGGGCAAGTCGCTGCTCCTGAACGAGATCGCCGCCGCCTATCTCGGCACCGGCGCGCGTGTCTGGATCATCGACGTCGGCCGCTCCTACGAGAAGGCGTGCCGCAACTTCGGCGGCAGCTTCATCGAATTCACCGAGGACGCGGCGCTGTCGCTCAACCCGTTTCCCCTGGTCGAGGACATCGACGAGGACATGGAACTGCTGCAGCCCCTGCTCGCGCAGATGGTGTCTCCGCGCGAGTCGCTCGACGGCTTCCAGTACTCGACGCTGGGCGCGGCGATCAAGAAGGTCTGGAAGGCCAAGGGCCGCGCCATGACCGTCACCGACATTCACGACCTGCTCGCGACCGGACGCCTCGACGACGACGGCGCGCCGTCCGCCGGCGAAGGCGACCGGCGGCTGAAGGACCTCGCCGCGATGCTGCACCCCTACACGCGCGACGGCGCCTACGGGAAGTACTTCGACTCCGAGGCCAGCATCGACTTCGGCGCCGACCTCATCGTGCTGGAGCTCGAGGAGCTCAAGTCGAAGAAAGACCTGCAGACCGTGGTGCTGCTGATCGTCATGTACCGCATCACGCGCGAGATGTACTTCTCTCGCGACCGCAAGAAGATCGTGATCATCGACGAGGCCTGGGACCTGCTCTCCGGCGGCGCCACC
>Ga0268298_10003531_pt1 | contig 15901 bp, 9 predicted proteins | sample WWTPWeurt_MetaG_FD_194462 | JGI IMG/M metagenome (GOLD analysis project Ga0268298, IMG submission 194462) | Activated sludge microbial communities from WWTP in Nijmegen, Gelderland, Netherland - WWTP Weurt | ecosystem: Engineered > WWTP > Aerobic digester > Activated sludge | place: Netherlands... | reverse complement strand
CAGTGCTTCTTGAATATGAAAATTCATTCGATAAGGTATATAAATTATTATTTATAAAAAAAACACCCTTGCTTGTCTGGGTCAAATCAGTATTATTCGGTTTAATAATTTTAGAATTTAATACTTGGAATTTCTCATTATATTTTCCCAAATAAAAATAATTTTGCGTGTTCTCCCAAATACCAGTTGAAAGAAAAAAATCATTGTTATTCAAACTGACCATATTAAAATTATTCAACAATGCCAGTGTATCGTGATTATACTCTTCCAAATTTTCTCCCTTTAAATTAGTACGAAGTATTTTTGTACATGTAAAAATATCTGGATCAAATGTGCAAAACCTAATAGAAAAAATGTAGTTATTTCCATTATACAAAACAATTTCATTAAAATGGCTGCCGAAAACACTGGACTCTAAAGTATAAATTTTTGAAAAGGTACTTTGGCTTAAAAGGTAGTTTAAACTCATTAAACTTAATAATAAAATATGCTTCATATTATAAATGTATTTTTGAATATTAACACAAACTATTTAATAAAAAAAATTATAGCAGATGATCGTTGTAATCTGCTATAAAAATCAAATTACTCTATACGGACTACCATCTTAGCGCCCATAACTTTATTTTCGGATTGCAATCGAATAAAATAAATACCGGAAATCAAATGACTGCAGTCCAATACAATTCTACTTCCTTCCATATTAAATCCATTTGTTGGCATTCTGCTTCCCTGCAAATTATAGATAAAAATTTCCTTCGGCAAATCATCTACATCACATCTTAAAATATCATTTACAGGATTGGGAAAACAATTAGCCTCCTCTACTAATCCCTCCTTCTTTTTGCCCCAAGATTCCGGATCTTTTACTCCAATTGTTATGTCCAATGTATCACAGCAAGACCATCTTTTGTCAAAGCGAATTGTATCAAGATCTTCATTGCTTATTATCCCAAAACCATTGCATTTAATGGCATTCTGGCATAAGACTGTCTCTATTAAATTCCCACCACAGTCATAGAATTTAGTTTCCACAATTCTGGTATTGCAACCATCATCCCGACAACAAACCGTTTGAATGTAAATAAGTCTATTGCCCTTTACTTCTACAAAACCAGCTTCTGCATTTGCATATAAACACATTTCATTTCCCATGCATTGAACAGTGTTCAAAGTATCTCTTATCCATGGGATACTATTAATATTACTCCATTCATCCCCTTTACAACTATTTCCACAAAGTTTAATGAATCGATTATAAAGCGGATTAGTCTCCATTATCTGATCCCCAAAAGGACAGAAGAAAATTATCTTCTCTGTAAAAGTATTCAAATAATTAGTACTAAAGTCAACTCTTCCTATCTGGAGTTTATGCAGTTTGCTGAGTTCATCAGGCAGTTCTCCAAAAATAAGATTATGGTCTAACTTTAACTCCTGTAATTCGGTGAGACTTCCCAAAAAAGGAGGAACGACCTCACTTACTATATTCTCCCCGAGGTCCATTACGGCAATATCTTTCCAGCTTTTCATTACAGGTGAAAATACACCCTCTATCATATTATTTCTGAGCTTAAGGTACTTTATAAAAGGTGTGTTTAAAGCTGGAATATTCCCTGTGATACCATTATTTGACAAATTTAAAGTATCCAGTGTATTTAAATTTAATCCTGGAAGTTGTCCCCTCAATCCGTTGTTTTCTAAAACAATACTTTGGACACATCCTCCATTTGTTGCAGTAATACCGTACCAACTGGAAATAGCTTGCCCGGGAATGAGCCAATTGTCTTTTCGATTCCAGTCGTCCCCATGAGTTCCATTATAAAGTTTGACCAACTCCAGACTATCGTTTTTTACGTCGCAGACCCTAACAGAAATGGTGTAACTCTCAAGTGTCAGTTCCGGTAATCTTAGGTTGCTTACTTTGACAAAATATCTGCCTGCATCTTTCAGCTGGATATCTGTGAAATTGTATGTGTTGGAACGGTTATTCTGCAATGGATCCATAGACCATGTAGGATTATCAATATTTTGCCATAAATATTTACTGTCAGTAAGCGATGAATCAATCTCCAGATTCACTTTAAGGCCACTCCCAGCTACTACATCGAAACTTGTATCCCGGTAAAACTTTCGTTGTGGAGAGTAGGTATAATTTGCTAATTTTCCAATATTGATTTTTAAAGGTTCACAAACAAAGTTGTTGCCATCAATTGATATACTTGCACTCTTTGGAAATTCAAAATCACCTACTGTACCACTTAAGTTATTATTCGATAAATATAATTGTTTTAATGTTGAAGGTAAAAAATCCGGTATAGGCCCTGTTAAATGATTATCAGATAAATTTAAATATTCCAGATTTGGCGCATTTAACTTTGGAATCACGCCTTCCAATCGATTATTCGATAGTTTCAGTTTAATCAAATTTGGAAAGTTAAATTCAGGGATCTCTCCGGTCAATTGATTAAGCGACAAATTCAAATACAAAACGCTCGTTGACTTAAAATTAGGTATTGATCCGGTCAATCGATTGTTTGACAAAGTCAATTCTTTTAAATTTGGTAGCTCAAATTCAGGTATTTCTCCAGTCAATTGATTATTTGATAGATTTAATTCAAATAATATATTTAGATTGAAGTCCGGTATATTTCCACTTAACTTGTTATCACTTAGATTCAAAACCCATAAATTTGGTAAATTGAAATTTGGAATACTCCCTGTAAGTTTATTATTATCTATTCTTAAATAACTTAATTTTAAAAACTTTAAATTAGGTATTTGGCCAATTAGCTGATTTTTATTGATTGTTAAAACTTCCAAATTTGGAAAATTAAAATCCGGTATTTCTCCACTCAACTGATTATATTCCAAGTACAAATTTTTTAATTTCGGCAAATTAAAATTTGGTATTTGACCCGATAATTTATTGTGAGCTAAGCCTAAAACTTCCAAATCTGGAAAATTAAAATCCGGTATTTCTCCACTCAACTGATTTATTGACAAATTCATTTCTATTAAATTTGGCATTTCAAGACGAGGAATCTCGCCTGCGAAATTGTTAGAAGTTAACCGGAAAATCTTTAAATCTGGAAAATTAAAATCCGGTATTTCTCCACTCAATTGATTGGAAGTCAAATCAATGATCGATAATTTTGGTGACTTAAATTCCGGTAATTGCCCAGTTAAATTATTGTACGACAAATCTAACTTATTCAGTTCAGGTAGGTCTAAGTCGGATACAAATCCACTCAATTTATTATTGTTTAATTCTAGAATTTTCAAGCGAGGCAAATTAAAGTCTGGAATTAAACCAGAGAGATTATTCTCGGACAGAAGAAGCCAATTGAGCATTGGTAAATTTAATTCCGGTATTTGATTAATTAGACCATTATCGATCAAACCTATCTTGAATACGCACCCATTGGAATCCGTCTGTACTCCGTACCACTTTTCATAGGAAGTTTTCAGATCCCATTTAATTTTCCAATTTGATCCTCCGGTGGATTGATACAATTTTACTAACTCCAGGGAGTCAGAAATTCTGTTGCATTGTGCCCTGACACTAACAAAAATGAACATAAAAAAAGAATACAGGGCAAAGTGTACAATAGCCTTATTTCTCATATTTCCAGGTTGTTTGAGTACTCTAAATGTGATCAAAAAAGCAGATAACTACATCTGCATGTTTCACAAAGCTAATTAAATATTCGAATTTTACAAAAAAAGCTATTAATGAAGATTTTCCATTTAATGCTGGTTGAATTCATTTTGATCAAATAAAAACCTGTCTATGCGGAGTTGCACTTCTTAATTGCGGTTTGTTAAACGGTTCCTCATCCATGAGGTAGCTGCCACGATCCGCCGGCTAAGTGTGAAGAGAAGAATTTCATCTTACTTTCATTTTCAACTTAGCAACCATTTATTGGCAGCTATCTACGGGGATGGTTTGTTATCAAAAGTTTATCTCTTTAAAGATGTGGACATTGAATTGATTTTCTGCCTTTAAACTTCAACTTAAATTGATATCCAACAATTAAGTTTATTATTTCCAATGATTTGTGTATTTTAATATTGTCTTTATCTATAATTCCGAAGCAATTATTATAAATAATTGAGGTGCGAAAATTATTTATTAACAATCCAAATTGTGCTATAAAACCATAGCTTAAATTTCTATCTAAAATAGAATTAAACTCAGTCGAATGTGTTGGCTTTAACGCTTGATTAAACTGGGAATTTAAACTTCCGCCAATTCCAAATGAAAATAGTTTATAATTATAGTTTATAATGATGGTATTTTGTATTAGATTATAATTAAATTTTTCGTAAGGTATAATTCCACTACTATTAATGTCTACATTATTCTTGGTATAATACAAACTATAGTCAATGTCCATTTTGGAATTTAAGTTATAATTTAATCCTAAGCCTAATACAGGACTTATTGCAATTTGATTGTTATCAAGATAATAACCAGACCTTTCATCAATTTTTTCGTGGAATGTACAGCTTATACCAATTTTTGGAGTAAATACGATTTGCGAAAATGATTTATGGCCAAATAGAAAACAAAAAAGTAAAATCCAATTATAATTGAATTTCATAATTTTTAATTTTATTAATTTTGTAATGCATGATTTGATTTAAAATCATTTTGTCACACTACAAAGCTTAATCTGTTCCGGCTAATTATAGCATCTCGGCTACACTTTCCTTTAATATTTTATTATTTTTTTACATATATATTGCCCTCCGACAAATAATTTTAATATAAAAGCCCCGGAACTAAATAAATGTATTTTGTTTTCTTTAGTCATTGCTTTTTCAATAATTTCCCCTTGCATATTTAATAATTCAAATGGAACATCATTATCAAGACCACTAATACTAATATAATTATTTGTTGGATTAGGAAAAACTTGAATGGAATTATGATTTAGATTATTTGTTTCTGTAGTAAACCATGTGCTATCACAAGGATAGTTTTGAAAATTATAAGCAATGGTATCTGAATTGAAACAACGCAATTTAGTGATACTGTGGGGACCACTAGCTTGAGTCTCAAAAATTAGTTTTACATATTCTTCCCCTGCTCCAATATTTTTATAAACTTGTACCAATCTATCTTCTATTGGATCTCCATTTTTTCTAATTCGAATTAGTTGGGTTAAAATTGTATCTTTCCCAAGTATTGTATTATATACAGAATCAATTGACATCTCTGCTAGTTTTATTTTATTCGTCCAAGGATCTAAATACTCAATGTTATAATTTTTTGTCGTAGAACTAAAGTCGTAATACATCTGATATTTATTGACGTCCTGATCCCAAAAATACATTTTGTCATTTTCATAGTACATGGAATCCGCCCAAATTAAATATATTTTTCTTCCATTTGAGTTTACTGTATCCCGTATTGTAAATTTTTTAAAATTTATTATCGAGTATCCTGGACCAACTGTCTCCTCTTCCTCATATGTCCAAGTCGTACCAATATTAAATGTTGGAACTTTTTCTTTCTCCTTAGGTCGAATTCTGATGATGGTATCACATGGATATCCTTCCAAACAGCCCAATGAATCAACTCTGAGTTGCCACACTTGGTTAGTTTGTACTTTATATGGATCTAATGCACTCAACTGCCAATTGCTATAAAATGCATCACCACAGGCTATGATGTCTCCATTATCAAGTTCTTCTGCCTTATTAAGATCAGAATATCTGTACTGTCCATAGACGTCTATATCTAATAATTCTTGAGGTAATTTATAGATACGCATCCATTTTATTGATCCATTTGGAGACATGCGGCATATAAAACCATTCCATGCTGTGCTCAAGTCTCCTCCTGGAACTTTACTATCTCTAGTATCTCTTACCCTTCCTGTCGTCAGGATATCTCCATTTTTACATTCTTTTATTCGACTTGTTTTATAGTATCTTCCATCTATAAGTTGATTGTTAGGTAGCTCCACGCTCCATTCTAATTCCAATTTTTCATTCAGTTTATTTACTGATCCAACTGTATAAGCATTTTCCTTCATAGGATGTTCCCAGGTACAAAAATAATAATCTCCTGCTCTAGTTACAAGCATGCTGACCTTGTTATTGGTGTCGTCATTTCTGCATTGAAAAGAATCTAACACATTGCCTTCTGTATCAATTTTGACAATCTTAAACATGTGTTCAATATTAGATACACCAGCTGGGGCGCCACTATTCATAATAAAAGCTAGGTTCCCATCATAGGTAGTTTGGAGGTCATGTGCATCTTTTGTATAACCTCCATGAGTAAAAGATCTTGACCAGTTAATTTTCAAAGTATTGGTGTCAATACTTGATAGAATAATCCTAGGAACAGTGCTTCTTGAATATGAAAATTCATTCGATAAGGTATATAAATTATTATTTATAAAAAAAACACCCTTGCTTGTCTGGGTCAAATCAGTATTATTCGGTTTAATAATTTTAGAATTTAATACTTGAAATTTTTCATTATATTTTCCCAAAAAAGAAAAATTATCTTTTATTTCCCAAGTTCCTAAAGATAAATAAAATTCTTGATTTTTTAAAGTAGATATATTAAAATTATTGGCCAGACTCTGTGTGTCTAAATTTATTTCTTCAAATATTTCTCCACTTAGATTTGTGCGAACTATTTTGGTGCAAGATCGATCGCCGAATTCAAAAGGGCAAAATCTAATACAAAACAAATAATTATCTCCTTTATAATTAATAAAATCATTTAACCCACTTCCAATCACACTGGACTCTAAAGTATAAACTTTTGAAAAAGTATTTTGGCTTAAAAGGTAGTTAAAACTCATTAAACTTATTAATAAAATATACTTCATATTATAAATGCATTTTTGATTATTAACACAAATTATTTAATAAAAAAAATATAGCAGATGACAAGGATCATCTGCTATAAAAAATCAAATTACTTTACACGGACTACCATCTTAGTATCCATAACTTTATTTTCAGATTGTAATCGAATAAAATAAATACCTGAATTCCATTCAGATGAATTTATTTTTAAATTCCCTTCTCTTACTTTATTTGAATAAACTTTATTCTCCATAATTCCAAAGATAGTAATTTCCCCATCCTTTATTCCTTTTATTTCCAAAAGTAGTTCATTGTTGAAAGGATTTGGGCTACATTTTAAATACTCGGAATGTAATTGCTCTATTCTATTTCTAGGATTTAAGGAATTAGCAAATAAAACTGGAATTTGGGAACTTATTACCTCTCCAGTCAAGCTATAGTATAATGCCTTTGCATAAGCTGCGGTGAAATGGTTCTTATTGGCAATAGTTAGAACAATACTTTTTACTTCAGGACTTGCTTCAAAATATGGACCATGAAGCAATCTATCCAAATTAATATATTGTATGGTCCTGAAGTCTTGCATGGTCTCTTCTAAAGGATACAATTGATTTAAATAAAGCCTTGCACCATTTAAATTATTTTCAAATATGTATGAACTAAAAATATTAATGATAGCTTCATTGCTTACATCTTCACTATATATTGCTCTTGCCCCTGTAAAATTTCCTTCCTTGATAAGTAATTCAAAATAATTTCCCTTTGCTTCCTTTAAACAACCATTTAATTGATTCAGAGCATTGGCCCTTTCTATAGGATTCAAACTAATATTCAAATATGTTTGAGTTATACTATTCGATATTGAATTAATAATCTGTGGCAGAGATAATGCGGATCCATCCGTTCCACAAAGTGGCTCAGGATCATCATTTGGTATTATACCTGGCGGAACTCCACAAGTTGGTTTATCAACAAAGTGCCCATTAAATGTCCTATTTACAGCAGGATGTGCCAAAATTGCATCTCTACAATCAACGATATTATCATTGGGCTCTACATAATTAAATGGGTTCGGATTGCCTGTAATATCGAGAACCGAGGAGCCTAAATTTCCATCATGTGTAAAGCAATTATTTGCTGGATCATGCATTCCAGTAGCAATAATTGGAGATACTGTCCCATCAATATAGACATCTTCATTAATAGTATTAAAGCAATTTTGAAAAAAGTTGTAATCGCTATTTTGATAAAATGCAAATGCCCCGACAAAATTATTATTAAATAAATTGCCATTCACATCTGCAATTCCTGGTCCATTAGCAAAGCTAGCTGCACCCAACATTCCTTCAATATTATTATCTTTGAGATCAAAATTATTATGCCCATCATTCAACACATCTAAAAAAGAAGTTTTAAACTTGTTGAACTCAATTAGATTTTGAGCAAATGTAGTACCTCTAGCATTGTAGCCTATATTAGAGCCTCGAAAAGTATTTTTCTTTATTATTGACCTTAAACCGGCGGAAGGATTATTGAAAAAGACATCATTCATTCCGCTTTTAAAAATGTTATTCTCCAATAAAAAAGACCCTGTTTCAGAAGCAATACAATGGTCAGATATCCCATTAAAGGTGGAATTGGAAACTTCAACTCCTTGACAATTCCAATTGGTAACCCCATATTTACCACCATTCTGTGTACAATTACGAATATATGAAGTATTTGGAAGTGGTCGCCAAGCGGTTAATTCCGCTAACCTTCTACAATTGTTAAAAACTGTGTTTTCTGCAAGTAAAATTCCATTTCCATTTCCAGCAAAGGTAGAAACTGCAGCTCTCGATGTGTTTTCTACAATTGAGTTTGTCAATTTTACATCAAAATCACCATTGCCGCCTTCTACCACGATACCTTCCCACGTACTTTTACAGTCATTTGTTAATTTACCACCATCTACAATTAATTTTGCTCCAGAATGAACTATAATAGAAGAGAATTCACTAAAATGAACCTCTGAATTTATAGTTAAAGTACTTCCCGGATTAATTTCTAAATCTCCAAAAATACTCATTGGACTAGAAATTGTTGCATTGCCTGTAACTTTAATATTGCAAGTCCCACTATTAATAGAATTGCAATCAACAGCATTATGAAGGTCGGTTGTAGCTAGATTCCTATGTATTCTATTCAATTGATCTTTCGTAATGTGGTTGGTTCTATCATCCCAAAGATCTGTCATTAATTGTGAACATGACCTATCGTGATACATATTTAAAATATTATGCCCCATTTCGTGCAAATAAAGAAAGGTAATATTATAAAACGACCACCCCCAAACTGTGGAAGCCGGTAAGTGAGCATAAGGAGGAAACCAAATATCATGAAAATGATTCCGAATTAAATAATCCGAATATACATTTGCTATTACATAAGAATTTTGGCTCGAACTACTATTGTAGTCCTTTGGAAAAATAGAACATCCGCCTGCTATCCCTCCACAACTTCCACAATCTGGGTTATCAATAAAGTATTGGACAAATCTATCAACATATATACCACTTGGTTTAGTTCCATTTGCAATATGCGATTCCAAAATATCTATTAATTCTCCATTCTCAATAAAAAAGAAATTAATTTCACCAAAATGGGCTTGTTCAAAACTTTTCATCGTATATTCTAAATCATCCCATCTTCCATTAAATCTTGGACAAACATATACATTTGGTCGAATAGAACTTGGAAAATTATCTCTATTAGCTTCAGCATACCAATCCCACGCTTTTGTATTATTAATCGTATGGGTAGTAAATTTTACTCTGATTTTAGAATCTAAAGGGTAACCTGTTGAGCAATTCTTTGAGTCAATTATATTGGCTAGGTTTGAGTTCATTGCTTGTTCCCAATCTTGCCATAAAGAACTTCCTGCAGAAAGTCCTCCACCACCGCCATCTCTGTTGAATATTACTATATTGCATTTCAAAGTTATTGGATTACATACTGATTCACTAAAAAATTCAATGCTATTGTTGCTAGGAATTTGAGAATTACTACTACCTCCGAAACCACAATTATGTTGTGCATTAATTGTAATACAATTAGCAATGGTAATTAATAAAAAATAGAATAATTTTTTCATGTTTTAAGAATTTAATTTGTTCGACATAATACTACCTTAGGTATGTCAATCTTAAGGTCATCTTACCTGACTCGTTCCAATCTGATTTGAGGGCCAGCTGTCAGAATTATTGAAACCCTGGTATCAAAATTAAATTCTAAGAAACACTTCTCCGAAGCCTGACTACGGTATTTTGGATGGCATGATTTAGTTTTTCTTCTTTGTTATTTTGTCATCCAAGGTCATAGTCGCTTTTTCTTGTAATATAATTTTTGATAACATTCCAATTACTGTAATCATATAAGGTAAAATCAAGTAGATCTTGATGTTAAAGTTTTAGCTTTTAATTTCGTAGAAAAAGTAGAAGAGCAGTATAATTCATAGTAAAATTGTTTGATTGGTTCAAAGTTATAATTTTTATTTCGGAATTGCATCCTAGTAACGCATATATTTTTTTTATTAATAAATAATTCTCATCATATTTCCTATTTTTTATTCAATATTTTAATCATTCATATTCTGGTGATTTTCAGTTTTTATGACTCAATTGATCTATCCTTACCTTGAGATCAATCAAAATTCCAATAATCTCTGCTCATATTCTTTTTCTATCTTTACTCTTCATTTTTCTGCAAGGCTTTTTGTATGTTGAGATTATTCAAATTCAGGTTTCGGACTCTTCCGGTTTACAGTTTTACCAACTTTCTCCTGCTTTACTGTGCATTTGTCATTACCGCGTTTGCCCAAAACCAACCCGCAGCTCCGCAATCCAAGGATTTAGCAATCTCCCGAGGCAGAATCCATGTCGGAAACGGTTCTGTTATAGAATCCGGGTTAATTTTGGTTTCAAAAGGAAAAATAACATATTGCGGAGCTGACTTAAGCAAAAATTCAAGCGAAAGCATACAAATCGACGCAAGTGGCATGGATATCTATCCTGGCCTGATCGCTTGCAATACTAGCGTTGGATTAAATGAAATCGAACAGGTGAAAGCCACTCGTGATGCTTCGGAATTGGGCATGATGAATGCAAATGTCAGAAGTATTATCGCATACAATACTGATTCGAAAATTCAAGCTACTCTTCGAAGCAACGGAGTTTTGATCGCTGAAGTTGTACCTGAAGGAGGCAGAATCAGCGGCCAGTCTTCTGTAGTCCAACTCGATGCTTGGAATTGGGAAGATGCAGCCATCCGCCAAGACAATGCGATACACCTCAGATGGCCGAATATTTCACCTAAATTGACCGCCGGAGAGAATCCGCCAACGCCAAAACAAGATCCTTACAAGGTTCAACGCGACGAGCTTGACGATTTTTTTAATGCTGCAAAAGCATACTCGCAAGAAGTCACACACAATGAAATCAACCTCAGGTATGAGGCTATGAGTGGATTGTGGAATAGCTCAAAAAAACTTTTCGTCCATGTTTCTGAAGCACAAGCGATGCAAGATGTAGTGGTGTGGGCAGCTAATCATGGTATCACTCCAATCTTGGTGGGAGCCGAAGATGCCTATTTGTTGCTGGATTTGCTCAAAGCATATCACATTTCCATCGTACTCACGGGTACTCATAAAATGCCGATGAGGGAAGACGAAGACATCGATTTAGCTTTCAAAATGCCCAAAATATTAAATGATGCAGGCATTCCATTTTGCCTGAGCGTACCGGGTTTCTGGCAGGTTAGAAATCTTGCCTTTCAGGCAGGGCAGAGTATTGCCTTTGGACTAACCCATGAAGAAGCCTTGCGTATGGTGAGCTTTAATGCTGCTCAAATCCTGGGCATTGCTGATCAGGTAGGCACACTGGAACAGGGCAAAGACGCTACCTTATTTATTTCCCAGGGAGATGCTCTTGACATACGAACTCAAAATGTAAAATATGCGTTCATTCAAGGAAGAAATTTAGACTTGTTTGATCATCAAAAGAAATTATATCAGATTTACAAGGAAAAATATAAGCAATAAAGCCTTGAAGTTTTGGTGCAACATTTTTCACCGACAAAAGCACATTCTGACTTTTGCCTGTAGCTTACTGTCTTTGGGTCTCTCTTCCGGACAGAGTAAAGAATACAAAGAATACAATATGATGGTTGATAGCCAGTGGGTGACCGTTTTTGTAAAAGAGGGTGACACCATCATTGTCGCTAGCTTAGAGAAAGTTGTAGTTCAGGCTCCCAGAGAATTTGATTACGGGGACCAAAGGGAGCTTTATTCTAAATATCGTCGAGCTGCAGCAGTAGCTTACCCTTATGCCGTTCAAGCCGTAAGGCTTTATCTCCAACTTCAAAAAGAACTCGAAGGTAAGTCAGAAAAAGAGCAAAAAAAGATAATCAAAAACCTCAACAAACAGCTCAAAGACGAATTCGAGGATCCGCTGAAAAATCTGACAAGAACTCAGGGACTTCTGTTGACTAAAATGATAGAAAAAAAATTCGACAAGTCTTTTTATGACATCATCAAAGAACTCAAAGGAGGTTTTTCTGCTTATTATTGGAACGTTCTCAGCAAACAATTTGGCTATGACCTCAAGAACGAATATCGATATGGTGCTGACGAAGTGATGGATGCAGTATTGGAAGATTTTGATATAAACAAAGATTTATGATCAGCGAACACAAAACTTGCTGGAGTAGCCCCTCCAATATTGCTATTATCAAATACTGGGGAAAGTATGGCAATCAGCTGCCCATGAATCCGTCCTTGAGCTTTACTCTTGATTTTTGTCGCACTACAACAACCATTGATTGGAGTCCTGTCGGCCTGGAAAACGGTGGATTTGAATTTTATTATGATGGAAAAAGAAAACCCGAATTTGAAACAAAACTCAATGCTTTTTTTATAAAAATAAAAAAGGAATATCCATTATTCGGAGAAATTCAACTCAAGATAAATTCCGTCAATAATTTCCCGCATTCTGCTGGAATCGCTTCTTCAGCATCCGCCATGAGTGCGCTGTCGTGTTGTCTGACAGATATTTACTGTGAACTTAATAGCAATTTTAAAATTGGCTCAATAGACTTTTGTCGCATGGCTTCAATACTCAGTAGGCTAGGCAGCGGTTCTGCCTGCAGGTCTGTATATCCTGAGGCTGCATCCTGGGGAAAATTCGACTTTGTAAAAGGATCGGATGATCATTTTGCCTCGCCTTGTCAACAATTTCTTGACCCCTTATTCCAGCATCTGAACGATTGGATTTTGATCGTCAATGAATCTGAGAAATCGGTTTCTTCGAGTTTGGGCCATCAATTGATGGAAAACCACCATTACAGACAAGGGCGTATAGCCCAGGCTCACCAAAACATCAACCATCTCATCCTTGCCCTCCAATCAGGAGATTGGGAAAAATTTGCGGAAATTTCAGAAGAAGAAGCGCTTTCTCTTCATGGTTTAATGATGAGTTCACAACCGGGTTATATTTTGCTTGAGCCACAATCTTTACAGTTGATTCGAATCATCCGGGAAGCGAGAAAAGCGCATGGTATTCCTGTTTGTTTTACAATAGACGCAGGACCCAATATCCACATGTTGTTTCCCGATCGTGCATTTTCGCAGGTGAGTCAGTGGGCTTCCGAACATTTGATGGGCTTACTTTCTCCTGAAAGCATCATCAAGGACAATTCCGGTACAGGTCCATTAAAAATATCCTAAAGTTTAACTTTTATCACGTCTGAAATAGTTGTTTTTACGGGATTATATTTGTACTTGAAAATGGAAAAGAAAAAGTCAATCTTACAAACCTTAAGAACACTTTTTCTCATTTTGACAGTGAGCCTGTCTATGACTCCATTGTCTGCCCAAGACAGCCGAATCACAAATCCAAAGTTTGCAAAATTGCTCCAGAAAATGCTGTCACATTCGGTTCCGGAATTGAGCTGTGTCGATTTCAATAACAAACAGGATGAATTTATTATACTCGACACGAGAGAACCGGATGAATACTATGTAAGCCATATTAAAAATGCGAGACACTTGGGTTATGATCATCTAAGTTTGAGCCAATTAGATTCTATTTCTCGTGAAAAAAAAATAATTTGTTATTGCAGTATTGGATATAGGAGTGAAAAGGTCGCAGAAAAAATTAAGAAAAAAGGATTTTACCATGTTTACAATTTATATGGTGGTATTTTCGAAATGGCAAATCGCGGGTTTACAATTGTGGACTCACAAGGTCAGCCAACCGTAAATATCCATCCATACAGTTCTCTTTGGGGCATTTGGATGACCAATCCAAAATACAATAAAGTTTACCATTAAGGCATGAGGTTAAGTATTGTCATTCCCGTGCTTAATGAAGAGAAATATCTGGGTACCACGCTTCGTTATTTAAAAGAAAATTGTTCCCCTTTGACAGAAATAATTGTAGTTGATGGAGGAAGTCAGGATAACACCAGCTCCATCGTGAAAGATACAGGTGGCTGCGTATGGATCGAAACCAGGCCCCAAAGGGCAGGACAAATGAACAAAGGAGCCGCTTTGGCAAGTGGTGAAATTCTGTTTTTTCTCCATGCAGATACTTTGCCTCCTAAAGCTCTTGAGCCCATTCTCCAAAACGCCATTCAACAAAGCAAACTCTGCGGTTGTTTTATTTCAGAATTTCAGGGACATTCTGTTATGCGAAAGTTGAACCATTGGTTTACCAAAAGTAATTTGCTTTGGTTTAGAGGTGGAGATCAGTCGTGTTTCGTTGAAAAAAAACTTTTTCACAAGATTGGTGGATTTGATGAGAGATATGATGTTATGGAGGATTATGATATCATCTGTCGATTGAAAAAGCAAGCTCCCTTTTCTATTTTACCGCACAGTATTTCAATTTCTGACAGAAAAATTCGCCGCCATGGTTATTTTAAAATCAATTTGATCTACAGCATTATGCTCTCTGCATTTATTCTGAATGTTGGACCTAAAAAGCTCTATCAGCTCTACAAAACATTATGGCGCTCAGATAGCTTAAAATAAAATAAAGGATAATGTAGTCTTTTATATGGAAAGGCATTAATTTTACCTGTAAATTGTTTAGCCAATGCATACAACCATCACAAGTTTTCAAATGGCTGATCTTGAAGCCAGATTTCAAACCCGAATCGACACTGAAGACAAAATCGAAGCCAAGGAATGGATGCCTGAAGAATATAGGAAGACATTAATTCGGCAGATCTCTCAGCACGCTCATTCTGAAATCGTGGGTATGCTACCTGAAGGGAACTGGATCACCAGAGCCCCGTCTCTCAAGCGCAAAGCAATATTACTTGCAAAAATTCAAGATGAAGCCGGGCATGGACTATACCTGTACAGTGCATCGGAAACCCTAGGAGTAGAAAGAGAAGACTTGCTGGCTGAGCTGCATTCAGGGAAAGCTAAATATTCCAGTATATTCAACTATCCTGCACTTACCTGGGCTGATATAGGCTCTATTGGCTGGTTGGTTGATGGTGCAGCTATCATGAATCAAGTTCAGCTTTGCCGCTGCTCCTATGGCCCCTATTCGAGAGCGATGATCAGAATCTGTAAAGAAGAATCTTTTCACCAAAGACAAGGATTTGAGATTTTACTCAAATTGAGTCAAGGTTCTCCGGAACAAAAACAGATGGCTCAGGACTCTGTAAACCGCTGGTGGTGGCCTTCCTTGATGATGTTTGGGCCAAATGATTCGGACTCTCCTCATACTGCTCAATCCATGAAGTGGAAGATTAAAAGACTAAGCAACGATGATTTGAGGCAGAGATTTGTCGACATGACCGTACCTCAGGCAGCAGTTTTGGGTCTGACACTCCCGGATCCGGAACTCAAATGGAATCCGGAAAGAAATGCACATGATTTCGGAAAAATCGACTGGGAAGAGTTTTGGAATGTCGTGAAAGGAAATGGCCCATGCAACAAACAAAGGCTGCGCGACAGGGTAGCAGCCCACGAGAACGGTACCTGGGTACGTGAAGCAGCAATGGCTTATGCGGCGAA
>Ga0268298_10003530_pt1 | contig 15904 bp, 13 predicted proteins | sample WWTPWeurt_MetaG_FD_194462 | JGI IMG/M metagenome (GOLD analysis project Ga0268298, IMG submission 194462) | Activated sludge microbial communities from WWTP in Nijmegen, Gelderland, Netherland - WWTP Weurt | ecosystem: Engineered > WWTP > Aerobic digester > Activated sludge | place... | reverse complement strand
CAATGGTTGGCCGTGTCGATCTTCTCTTCATCGTAATCGATACCGGTAATCTCCCGCTGCGGCGATACAAAGGAGAGCATATAGGGCAAAAAGCCGTAACCACAGCCGATGTCGAGTATCTTGCCCCGGCGTGGCACCAGGTTATTGAACAGCTCGTAGTTTTTTTCCAGCTTTGTTTTGATGCGCATGTACCATTCCAGCACGGGCCCTTTGTAGATGTAATTATAAATAAGCTTCTCCCGGAAATAGGCCGGCTGTTCGATCTCTTCCTTAAGCTGTGCAAACTCTTCGCGGAAATAGCGTCCGATATGCTTTGCCCGTTCCGCGTACCCATTGCCAAATCGGGTATCATCGGGTTTGATACGGGGCAGGAATTTCAGGGTAAGCTGGCCGTCTTTCAGCAACTGGTCCTGCTTGGTTAGGGTATAGTCGGTGCCATGTATCATGATCGGCAGGATATCGAGATTGAGTTTTTCGGCCAGGAAAAAAGCGCCTTTGTGAAAGCGTTTGATGGTACCGTCTTCCGATCTCGTTCCTTCGGGGAAGATGATCACCGAATAGCCGTTCCGGATCCGGTCTTCAACGATGGTATAATCCTTTTCGATCTGTTCGGTGGGAAAATAGTCGGCCATACGGATCACTTTACCAAACAGGGGCGAGTTCCAGATGCGGGTATTGGTGAACATGATCAGTTTGGGATGCAGCATGATCAGCGGCACGATATCGAGCGAAGACTGGTGGTTGGCGATGATGATGGCCGGCTTGTCGAATTGCTCATTCAGTGGATTAATGATCTTCTTCTTAACATTGATCATGATGTAGGTAAGCCGGCGGCAGATACGGGCGATGATGGTATGGTAAATCAGTTTGCCGCGTTCCTTGATATTGAACAGCGCAAAGATGTAGGCGATGTGTGTGAAGGTCACGCTCCAGCCGATGAAATATGAAAAAGCGAACGACGATTTTACAAAGGCCCAGGCCGTCCAGGGAAACCGGTTGCGCCTCACGCGGTTCCGGATCAACACCGAAAAGAAAAACGGGATCAGCACCTGCGACATGATCACCACGCAGAGGATGCCAATGATTGATATCAGGGCGATGGAACGTAGGGCAGGGTGTTTGGCAAAGATCAATACGCCCAGTCCGGCAATGGTGGTGATGGCGGAAAGAATGATGGAAGACTTAAAGGCCGAGAGGTTTTTCTTACCTGTCTTGTATTCCTGCAGCAGTCCGTCCATGATGAACAGGCTGTAATCATCGCCCAGGCCAAAGATCAGCGCCGACACGATGATGTTTATGATGTTGAAAGGGATGCCGAACATGCCCATGATCCCCAGGATCCAGATCCAGCTGAACAGCATGGGAATGAAAGAGACAAGGGTAAGTTCAATGCGTCCGTACATCAGCAGCAACACTACAAATACCAATAGGGATGTCATCAGGGCGATGCTGGAAAAGTCGGCATTGACGATCTCCACAAAACGGTTGGCAAGGTATTGTTTATCGAGCACTGTTACGTGTTCCTCCGGGTCGAAAGCCTTATACACTTCCTGCCGCTTTTCAGGAACGGCTTTTACGAGGGTTACCACGGTTGCTTTACCGGGTTTTTCGGTAATGTAATCGTCGAGGAAATTTTTGCGGACATCGGCCATTGATTCTTTATCAACCGGCGTATATTCTTTGTTCAGCAGTTGGTTGAAGTTGTCGAATGCCGAAGCGCTGAATTTGAGTGCGGCGCCTTCGGCCAGCAGCGTTTGCATCAGCGCCTGTTTCTTTTCGGGTGTCCAATACCGCTTCCAGCGTTCGATTCGTTTCGCTTGCAAAGAGTCGGAGATGATGAGTGAGGAAACGCCTGAATACTTTTTTACGATGTTCTTATCCTGCAGCGCACCGATTCTCTCCACGATTTTTTCGTTGTTGGCCAGGGCTTCATCCAGGGTCTTACCTTCGGTAACCACATACACCGACTGAGCGGCGTATTGGTTGATGTCATTCAGTTTCTTTTCCGAAGCCTTTAGCTCCCTGCTCATGAAATTCATGTGCTGCAGGTCGGATTCGAAGCCCGCTTTTCCGGCCCAGAAAGCAAAAACGATCGTTAGTATGAAGATGATCAACACCAGGTACTTGTTGTATTCCGGGCGGAAAGAAGCGATCCGATCGATCCAGGAGAATTCCTGGCCCGCATGAACCGCCTCTTCCTTTCCCGACGTAATGAAATGTGGCAAAAAGATCAGCGAACAGAGCGAAGCCCCGATGAGGCTGAAAGCGGCAAAGAGTCCCAGGTCTTTCAGCATCTCGGATTCAACAAACTGCAGGCATAAGAAGCCTCCGATGGTGGTGAAACTTCCCACGGTCATGGGCATGGCCAGGTCGCGGATCAGTTGTTGAATATCCCGGGTATGCCGGTAATGGTTGAAAACATGCAGGGAATAGTTTACGGCAATACCCAACACCACCGAACCGGTTCCCAGTGCAATGACCGAGATGCTCCCTTTGATAAAATAAATAAGCGCCAATGAAAAAGCGGCCCCGAAAAGAACCGGGACAAGTATGAAGAACGGCGCTCTTTTCTTACGGAAATAAAATCCCAGGAACAACACAATGAACAACACCGTGATTCCCTGGGTAAGCAGGCTGTCTTTTCGAAGTTGCAGCGCATTGCCGACAGAAACCGCTGTTGCTCCAAAATAGGTGGCGCTAACGCTGGCCGACCTGTTCGCATTGATCAGGCTGTCGAGCCCTTCCAGAAGGATAGCGTTCTTTCCGGTATTGTTGGGCGGGTAGAGGGGGGTAATGAAAAAAAGCAGGTTCTTTTTATCTTTCGTCATTACATACCCATCATACAATTCGAAGTTGTCGTCGTATTGCAGTTGCTGGATCTTTTTCAGTCCGAGGAAACTGATACCTACCGGATCCTTGCTGATCATATTTTTCAGGGCAAACCCGGCAGGCGAGGTAAGTGAACGCAGGTCTTGCTCGAGTGTTTGTTTTACTGCTGCAGGTTGTATCAGCGAGTCGATGGCTTTATAGTCTTTCTCTTCGAGGTATACAGGCAGGTGATCACTGATTGTGCCAAACAGGCCAAGGGCAATTTCATCATCTACCTTATCATTGATTTTGCTGATAAACGGAGAGAGCCGCTCCCGGATACCCGATACCAGGCTATCTGCATAAGAAACCAGGCTGTCTGCATCCGTTGAATTGCTGTCTTTAAGCGAAACGGTGATTGCCAGTTTATCCATGAATTTCGAATTCTGGAAAACCTCATTGAGTTTTTCGATCTTCTTATCCTTAGGAAGAATCTTGGAAATATCTTCTTCGAAGTGTACGCGACTGGCAAACCAGCCAAACAACAGGAGCAGGAAGAAAAAACTCCCATACAAGGCTGGCTTTCTTCGGTGGTAGAATTGGTATATGCTGAGTAGTAATTTCTCCATGCTTTAGTCGGTACCTGCAACAGCCGATCTTTTTTTACGGGTGATCTGCGCAAAAAAATAAGTAAGCAACCCGAAAGCGACCGCGGCAACGATGGCCAGTGTGATACTGCCGTAAATATATTGAAGCAGGTTTTGTTTGATGGAATCGAGGGTAATGTTTTTACTGAAGGTGAACACAACGGCCTTATCACCCAGCCAGAGAGCGCCCATCCGGTAACTCAGGAAGATAATCAGCGGTATCATCGGCGGAATGCTGATATTGGCCGCAATGATCACCAGGGGTTTATTCAGTTTGAATAACACAGCCAGGAAAATGGCAGCCACCAGCTGGAACCCCCAGATGGGAATAATGCCCATGAAAATGCCAAAGCCTACCGACAGCGCTTTGAGCCTGGGTGATTCCTGGGAATTGAACAGGTGATCATTCAGCAGTTGGGCCAGTTTCTTAGGGTTGAACAAAGTGCGAATAAAATCCCTGGGTTTTATAAAGAAGAAAGTGATCAGCACCAATACCGTGTTCAATACGCTGATACGGAAAAAGTCTTTGAAAGGCCTGAAATGAGAAATCCGCTCTTCCTTGGGTGCATAATATACCGTAACCGGCACCGATTCTACCGAAATACCCTTCCAAGCGGCTCTTACCAAAACCTCAATTTCAAACTCGTACTTACGGGTAAAAAAGTGCAGTTTTCGGAGCGGAACAAGCGGGTACAGGCGATACCCGGATTGTGTATCCGGGCTTTTAATGCCCGTCTCCACCCGGAACCAGAAATTGGAGAACTTATTTCCAAAACTACTTCCCCCGGGCACAGACTCCTGGTTCATATTCCGGGCGCCGATGATAATAGCATTGGGATTTGTTTGCAGTTTCGACAGGAATAGGGGCAGATCTTTGGCAAAATGCTGCCCATCAGAATCGATGGTAATACCATATTGGTAGCCTTTTTCGGCCGCATATCTGAACGCCGTACGCAGGGCCCAGCCCTTACCCCGGTTGTTTTTATAGCTGATTAACTGGACCTCCGGGAAGGAAGCGGCAATTTGCGCTGTTTGGTCGGTAGAACCGTCATTAATCACAATTATGTGCTGAGTATATGCGGCAACATCTTCGATCACCTTACCCAGCGTAGCAGCATTGTTATAGGTGGGGATAATGACGCAGGCCCTCAATTGATCAAATTGCTCCTTCGGGGAAACAGAACCGGTCATTATTTGGGTTGTTTGGCATTAGGAATTACCTAAAAAGGATGGCGGTAAAATTAAAACAATAAAGGGAATAACAATTTGTATTGCGCTTGGTTCGGGCAGCAAGATGCTTTATTATGTTGCCAGGATCCTTTCATAAGCGGTTCTTTTCCCGGGTTTTATCACGAAGTATCCTCCAACCTAGATTTACACAAAAAAGGAGAATGGCACGGTTTTGGTTTTTCTGGGCCGGCTTTCAAAAAAACACATTTTTTAACCAGGCACGCTTTTACATCTAACCATCTAAATCTAATATTATGACTGAAACAAATTTTCCAACGCCCACTGCACAATCTGCACCGGCTAAGAATTCAAAGAACATCGTGATCGGGGTGCTCGCTACAGCGCTGGTTGCCGTTTCCGGATACCTCGTTTACGCAAAGAATCAAAGCTCTCAAACCATACAACAGCAAGAGGGGCAAATCGCAAAAGTAAGTACCGAAAAAAGCGAACTGCAAAACAGTTTTGACGCTTCGTTGGCCCGTCTCGACTCGATGTCTACCGTAAACACGGGTCTCGAAAGCAAACTTGCTGAAAGGAACGAAGAGATCACCAAAGTAAAGGCTGAAATTCGCAGTATTCTGAACAAAAAGAACGCTACTGCTGCGGAATTAGGAAGGGCCAAAACACTGATCGCATCGTTGAACGAAAAAATTACTTCCCTGGAGCAAGACGTAGCACGTTTGACCATGGAGAATCAATCCCTCAATAACGATAAGGTTGTTCTCACCCAGGAAAAAGAAAAACTCACTCAAGATCTGGCGACGACGACTACCGTAAAGCAAGAATTGGAGAAAAAAGTAGATGTTGCTTCTACATTAAATGCTTCCAACATTGTGATTACCCCCATCAATGTTAAGAGCAATGGAAAAGAGAAAGTATCTACCACCGCCAAACGTGTTGACAAATTCGTTGTAAGTTTCGACGTAATGAATCGCATCGCACAAACTGGCAAAACAGACATCTATGTGCTGGTGATCGGCCCGGATGGCCAGGCCATTAATACCGGCAGCGAAACGTTCAATATCCGTGAAGAGGGAGATAAGCCTTTTACCGCCAAGGTTCCGGTTGACTTGGAAACAGCTAAAGTAAAAAATGTTGAATTCGCCTTTGTTCCGGGCTCCAGTTTCAAACAAGGAAATTACACCGTGATGATCTACCAAAATGGCTTCCTCATTGGCCAGGGAACGCGTGAACTGAAAAAAGGTGGTTTGTTCAGCTAAGAAGTTTTAACTCCAATATATCGATCGCAGTATCCTGCAAAACCAGGGAGGGCCGTCCGGATCTTAATAATCCGGGCGGCTTTTTTGTTTTCCAACATGAATCAATTAGGGTGCTAATTGTTAAATCCGCTGGGCGAAAGGATGCCCTGCTATATCTTTGCGCCCGATCATTAACTGCATTATTCAAACCTTATTTAAACTAGTATGAAAAAGTTCTTTTTAGCTACTCTGTTGCTGATGCTGGCCTCCAGTTCTTTTAGTCAATCCTTTATGCATGGCGCCGGTCTGACCGTCGTTGGAAGCACTACCGGCCAAGGCAGCAACAGCGACATTGGTTTTGGTGAAGGGTTCTATTATTTTCCCCGTTTCAACTTTGTAGAAACAGAAGCCCTTTCTGTTTCAGTTGGCGTACCGTTGGTATTGGGCATATCTGCTACCACAGGATCTAGTTCGTATTATGATCAGTATGGCAATTATTACTACAACGACAATAGCTCTGTTGGCTTTATGATCAATGCGCCGCTGATTGTTAACCTGAATATGGGTCGCGGATCTACCAAAGACAACACAAAGAAATTCGGTTATTTTGTGGGTGCCGGTTTTGGGTACCATCATGGCGACTTCCTGGTGGATGCGACAGACGTTTATGGTTACAGCTACGTAAAATCCACCAGCAGCAATGTATATGGCCCTGCCGCTAATGCCGGTGTACGCTTTGGCGTTGGTCGCAAACACCGCAATATTGAGGTACGTCTTTCCTATATGAAAGGCATCAACGAAAACAAGCCACACATTTTTGGCCTTGCCGGCGGTTTTAACTTCTAACGCCTTTCTGACTTGTCCCCGGATATTCCGGGGATTTTTTATACCTGTATGCCTGTTACTGATAGGGATCATTAAACAAGCGCTGAAATAAATCTTCGTTTTTTTTACATTTGCGCCATATGAAAAGGAATATCAAAAAGATAGCAATCATTGGCGGCGGCCCATCGGGTTGTGCCCTGGGTATTTTACTTAAACGCAAGGGCTTCGAAGTAGCCGTTTTTTATTTGGAGAAGAGACCGGAGATTATTGTGGGTGAATCATTACTACCAGCCATCATCCCGTTGTTGCGTCAACTAGGCGTAGAGGATGAGGTAAAATCTTATAGTACCTATAAACCAGGTGCTTCCGTATGGGTAAATAAGGAAGAAGAAGCTACATCCCCATTTAGTTTTGGCGGTGGGGGACTACCTCCCTATGCCTATAATGTTCCGAGAGTGAAGTTTGACAAGACCATTTTTGAGAAAGCGATTGCCGAAGGGGTAACCTTCTTCCCGCATATTGCCAAGATTGAACAGGTAAACGGCACCGATGAACTGAAGTTAAGTGATGAAACCATTGCTTTTACGAATGATTATTTCAAAGGGCAGCCCGACCTGATTGTGGATGCCACAGGTCGCTCACGCATGATCGCCCGAATGATGAACCTTCCAACCCGGGAAGGAAAACGTAAGGATGTTGCGCTCTTCGCCCATCTGACCAATGCCGATAAGATTAGCCCTTACAATATTCATCTGCATCGCCTGCAGGAAGGTTGGACCTGGCGGATACCCCTGCCCGACCGGACCTCGGTTGGCGTGGTAATCAATCCAAAACATCTCGAAAAGTATGGCTCAACCAAGGAGGAGCAGTATGATAATATTCTGAGGTCGGATGATACGTTAATCAAGTTCACCCAAAACGCTAAACGCGAAACAGGTGTGGTACAATACAATAATTACCAGCTCATCACCGAGCGTATGTACGGAAAGAACTGGCTGCTCATTGGCGATGCAGCCGGTTTCCTGGATCCAATTTTCTCATCTGGCTTGTTCCTGGCAATAAAAAGTGCTTTCACCGCTACAGAGGCTATTGAGGAGGCTACAGAGGCAGCATTCCAAAAGTATCAGAAACAGGAGATGCACGAATTGAGGGTTTGGCAAAAACTGGTGAACACCTGGTACAGTGGTGGATTATTTACCTTGATGACTGTTGGTAAAGAAAGAATGGATACATCTTTTGGCCGTTTCATTGCTCCGCATATGCAACGGCACCTTACCCGCATTTTTACAGGCGAAGCGGTATATAAAACTTATAGCCGTGGATTTCTCCGATTCATCCTTGGCCCAATGATCCGATGGATGAAGGTCGGCAGATTACACAACCGAAATATCAGCGACCTGGCAATTAAGTGAGTAAGTGGTTCCAATAACCGGAATCAGATAATAGGGCTCGAATTCAAGTCCACACTTTATACTTATTTGGACTAAAAAATTAACCTATTAAACAGGCCCAACTTACTGTTGGGCCTGAAATCCAAAAACCTGAGCGGCAAAAGGGACTCGAACCCTCGGCCCTTAGCTTGGGAAGCTAATGCTCTACCAACTGAGCTACTGCCGCAACTGGTATTAAGTTACGGATAAACCCAACAAGTACACAGACTTTTACACTGCCTACACCCCATTCTCTAGGCTTTACCTATCTCTAATGCTAATTTCTATCCCTATAAAGGGTAAAAAATGGCCATTCATACCCGCTTATTTCCGCTCTTCACAAGGTTATAAATAAATTTTAGCAAGGGGTAACTTTTACAAGTCGTTGATCGTAAATGAATTGAAAACACAAAGCGGTAGTTAAAAAGGCCAGCTACTAAAAAATATTAGGTACTATGTGTTGCACAGTACCTTTTTTCACCCTATCTTTGTGTTATCAAAGTAAGCGAAGCGATAAGCAAGCTGAAAAACAAAAACTCAACAATCGAAACAATTAAAAAAGTAAGCCATGAAAAAGAATTCAAATCTCGCCATCAATCTCCTGAACCAGGAAGAATTGCAACAACTCACAACCGTAGTAAAAGAAACAATTTCTAAACCCCGGGTATTCAGCGCTGCCGAACTGTGGGACATACAACGCCGCAGCCGCACCATGGTAAGCCGCCGCAGCTATGCCTACTAAATCTTCAGCCATGAAATTTTACTTTTTACTCCTGGCAATGGTTGCACTTACATTAGCGGCCATTACTGCAGCCTGAAACCACAAAGAACTTATTAAAGTATAGAACATTTTAAAGTATAGTCATGAAAAAGCAAGCAACAACCCCATTCGCTTCCCTGAATAACAAACAGCTCGAAGCCCTCAGCACACAGGTAAAAGAAACCATCGCCTATGAAAAGGCAAGGATATTCAGTGCCGTCGACCTCTGGAATATCCAGCGTCGCGGTCGTACCATGGTGAGTCGCCGTAACTTCGCCTTCTGATCAGTAAACATAACCGAAGCCGTTTCGAATCTTGTGTAAGTGATACCAATCCCGGAGTTCCGGGATTTCTTTTACTGGGCGGGGAGTTAAAGGGCGCTTGAAAATAGGCTCTACTCTCAGCCTGTCGTAATCTCAAACTTTGGGCTCCAATTATTTCATTCAAAACCCAAAAAACCCTATTTTTGCCCTCCCAAAACGGAAACGTTCTGGATATTCCTCCTTAGCTCAGTTGGTTAGAGCATCTGACTGTTAATCAGAGGGTCGCTGGTTCAAGTCCAGCAGGGGGAGCGGAACCCCGGCAGAATTGCCGGGTTTTTCTTTGTTCGAGCCTGCTTATGGTCATCAGGCAGAGCGAAATAAAGGCAGCCTTCCAAAAGCGCCAAAGCATTCTGGCCTTTTAGGCAATTACGTTTCGGATGCTTACAGCAAAAATTAATTAAAAGAGACAGTTTCTGTCTCTTTTAATTTCTCCAACCGCCCCTTCATCAATAATATATAATCGTTCTTTCTTCGATGTTAAAATCCGTACCGTCACTGGCATACTGGGTTTTCTTTATCCAGTTTCCCTGGTTATCATACTCGTATTTCCAGGTTGTTTTATCCCGCGGGTTGTTATCTCCTTTGTATTTTATCTCTTCAGTCACATTGCCCTTTTCGTCGTAAGACCGTACAAAACGGAATGTTACCTGCATATTGCCGTCAAGCCAGGTTTCTTCTGTGCGGTTTCCCTTGCTGTCGTAGGTATAACGCTTATAGGAAGTGGCGTAGCCGGGCGTTTCAATGCTGTTGGCGGCCACGTTGCCTTTTGCATCATAGGTCCATAATGTTTTACTGCCCATTGTTCCGTCTTCCCTGAAGTATACCAGCTCGGTATTATTTCCAGCTGCATCGTACACATATTTATAACTGCTGCGCCGGTTCCCTTCCTTTGTGTACTCCACCAATTCGATCATTTTTCCCTTATTGTCATATAACAACGCCTTTTTGATGGTGGGTTTATCTTCTTTATCATAGTATGCCTGTTCACCCTTTTTCTCCGTTATGTTATAGCTGTAACGGATCCTGTAATTCAAACTCCCGTTGGCCAGCAACTGGCTGAATTCACTGTACCGGCCTGTTGGTTCAAACTTATAAATGCTGGTGTATTGCTTTTCCCAGGGTGTGAACGCAATACCGTCCTTTTTGTAGCGGTAATTCTGCTGTATGGTCAATTCCTTTACTTTTCCCCTTAAACCCATGGATTTCCAATCGGTAGTGGTTTGTGAAGAAGCGGGGCCTGCGAGCGCCATTACTAAAAAACAAAATAACAATGATCTCATAGATGAAGTGTTTTATTCATTTAAAAATATAGCACTGCTTCATGGAGTATATACCCATCACCGGGTATTTTGGCGGGCAGCCGTTTTATTTTAGGTTTTGTATTTCCCCGATCCGGTATATACTGTAGCTTTACCATCGAATATTGAATCATGCTTATCCATATAAAAAATATGGTTTGCGACCGCTGTATCGCCGCCGTGATGAAACAGCTCGATGATCTTGACCTGCCGTATAAATCAGTGCAGCTCGGGCAGGCAGAGCTTACCGGCGATCCTTCACCGGCAACACTTGAAGAACTGAGAACAAAACTGAACAACCAGGGATTCGAACTTCTCGACGACAAACGATCCCGCATCGTGGAAAAGATCAAAAACACAATTGTAAACATGATCCACGGAAACAAGAATGAAGAGTTCAACTTAAAATTATCCTCCTTCCTGGAAGAAAAATTACAACTCGATTATCACTACCTGTCCTCCCTTTTCTCTTCGGTAGAAGGGATTACCATTGAAAAGTACGCCATCGCCCAGCGCATCGAACGGGTTAAGGAATTACTGATGTACGATGAAAAAACCCTTAGCGAAATCTCCTACGACCTCGGGTACAGCAGTGTACAGCATCTCTCCCAGCAATTCAAAAAAGTAACCGGCCTCACCCCCTCGCACTTCAAAGAACTGAAAGAAAACAAACGGAAGCCTCTCGACAAGCTCTAGGCTGAAATTATATACCGTTTTATCCTGATTGTATAACAACCAGGTTCCTGCTCCATCAGAATTTTGTCAAAAGAATTTTTATGGAAAAGGAAATGACTCACTCAGATCAATCAACGCAGCAAAAAGGCTGGATAAAAGAAACATTCCCGGTACTGGAAATGACCTGTGCCGCCTGTGCGGTTAGCGTGGAATCCATGCTGAAGTCTGCCGAAGGGGTACGGGATGCACAAGTGAATTTTGCCAACCAGGATGTGTGGATCGAATACAATCCCTCCGTAGCAACCGCGGAAAGTCTGCAAAATACCGTACGCTCCATCGGGTACGACCTCGTGATCGAAAAAGAAAACCGGCAGGAAATCAAGGAAGAAGCGCAACTAAAACATCTTACAGGTATCCGCAAACGGTTTACCTGGTCGGCCTTGCTTTCTGTTCCGGTAGTGATCATCGGGATGTTCTTTATGGACATGCCGTATGGCAACTGGATCATGATGGCCTTGTCGGCTCCGGTTGTTTTTTATTTCGGCCGCAGCTTCTTCATCAATGCCTGGAAACAGGCCCGCTATCGGAAAGCCAACATGGACACCCTCGTGGCCCTAAGCACCGGCGTGGCATGGATCTTCAGTTTATTCAATACCGCCTTCCCCGACTTCTGGCACCAGCGTGGCATTCACCCGCATGTGTATTATGAAGCGGCCGCGGTTGTAATCGCGTTCATCTCACTTGGAAAACTGTTGGAGGAAAAAGCCAAGTCAAACACCTCTTCTGCTCTGAAAAAACTAATGGGCCTGCAGTCTAAGACAGTAACGCTTGTCACCGATGAAAATCAAACCAGGGAAATACCAATCAGCCAGGTAAAGATCAACGACCTGCTGCTGGTAAAGCCCGGTGATAAGATCCCCGTCGATGGATCCGTAACGGCCGGGAACTCCTTCGTTGATGAAAGCATGATCAGCGGAGAGCCGGTTCCTGTAGCAAAAAACGCAGGCGACAAAGTATTTGCCGGCACCATCAACCAGAAAGGGAGTTTCCGTTTCAGGGCCGAAAAAGTAGGCGGTGAAACCCTGCTTGCCCAGATCATCAAAATGGTGCAGGAAGCACAGGGTAGCAAGGCACCCGTGCAGAAGCTGGTTGATAAGATCGCCGGCATCTTTGTTCCCGTTGTAATCGGTATCAGCATCCTCACTTTTATTACCTGGATGATCGTTGGCGGAGAGCATGCATTTACGCAGGCATTGCTCACGGCAGTGACGGTGCTGGTGATCGCCTGCCCCTGTGCATTGGGCCTGGCCACCCCAACCGCTATCATGGTGGGTGTGGGCAAAGGCGCAGAGAACAACATATTGATCAAAGACGCGGAAAGCCTGGAGCTGGCGCATAAAGTGAATTCGATTGTTCTCGACAAAACAGGAACCATTACCGAGGGCAAACCCGAAGTAACAGACCTGCAGTTCGTACCAGAAACCGACGAGGCACTTGGCAGGTCGGTGTTACTGGCCATTGAAGAACAATCGGAGCACCCGTTAGCGGAAGCCGTTGTACGTAAACTCAAGGAAGAAAACACCACAGCGCTTCCCATTCCCCGGATCGAAAGCATAACGGGAACAGGGGTGATGGCAGCGTACAATGGCCGCAACTGGCTCGTTGGAAATAAAAAACTCATGAACGATTACGGCGTACCTATCCCCGCAGATGTAGAAGCTACCATGCTCTCCCTGCAACAACAGGCTAAAACGGTTGTTCTTTTTGCAAGCGGCAAAATGATTATTGCCATCATTGCCATTGCCGATACCATCAAGCCTTCCTCAAAAGAAGCCATAAAAAAAATGCAGGACCAGGGCATCGATGTATATATGCTCACCGGCGATAATCAACAAACCGCCGGCGCTATTGCCCGGGAAGTTGGATTAAAACATTACAAGGCGGAAGTGTTACCGGCGGATAAAGCCGCATTCATACAGGAGTTGCAGAAAAGCGGAAAGGTTGTAGCCATGGTGGGCGATGGTATCAACGATAGTCATGCATTGGCCCAGGCCGATGTGAGCATCGCCATGGGCAAGGGCAGCGATATTGCCATGGATGTGGCCAAGATGACCCTCATTACATCCGACCTCAACAGCATTCCGGCCGCCCTGCGTTTGTCGACACTTACCGTGAAAGCTATCCGGCAGAATTTGTTCTGGGCCTTTATCTATAACCTGATCGGTATCCCGATTGCCGCAGGCCTACTATACCCGGTAAATGGGTTCCTGCTCGACCCCATGATCGCGGGTGCGGCCATGGCACTGAGTAGCGTGAGCGTGGTAGGTAACAGCCTCCGGCTAAAACTGCAAAAGATCTGATTCACCAATCAAAACATTAAAGTCATGGAAATCAGCAACTACAAAACAAACATCAACAGCGAAAAGGCATTGACCAGGCTCGCCCCTTACTTAGACAGGGCCGTAGGGGCCTCCAACTGGCAACTGAACCTCCACGACGAAGACCGGACCCTCTCCGTCTTTTCTCCCGGCCTTGTCAACGAACAGGTTGTTGTAAATGCCATACATCATGCCGGCTTCATGGCCATGAACCTCGACGATTACTATTCAATCTGCTAACGCACCGGTCATGAATAATAAATTTACCTGGCGAACCGCCGCTATACAAAGGGAAACGGCTCAGGCCCTTACCATCCGCTTTGATACAGGGAAAACCGATTTTCAGTACAGGCCGGGGCAGTTTGTGAATATAACGATTCCCATCAACGGCCAGCCGGTAACAAGATCCTATTCGCTGAGCAGCGTTCCTTCGGACGACGCTCCATCCATCACCGTAAAGAAACAGGAAGATGGATTAATGAGCGGGTACATCTGCAGCAAGGCAGACAGGATCGCGGATTGGGAGGTAGATGGGCCGCATGGCTTTTTCTACCCGGGTGTTCAGGCGGATAAAGCCAACAGCATTGTTCTTATTGCCGGCGGAAGCGGTATCACACCGTTGTATGCACAGCTAAAGCACTTCCTGCACCATACCAATAAGCGGCTTGTTTTGATCAATGTAAACCGCGATGCAGCGGATGCAATTTTTTATAGCGAGATCCGCAGGCTGGCAACCATTCATTCCGGCCGGTTTACCACTGTTGATTTTTTCACACAAGGCAAGCCGGGAGAGGCATTAGCCGAAAATGTATTCCGTGGACGGCCCGGTAAGCTGGTGCTGCGAAAACTGCTTGCCGGATTATTGGGCAACGAAGCAAAGCAGGCCTGTTATTTCATCTGCGGCCCCGCCGGCCTGATCGAACTGGCAGAACAGGCAGCCAGGGCATTGGAGGTGCCGGATGAAAATATCCACAAGGAATTCTTTGGAACAAATACAGCCGATAAACCCGAAGTTGAATTACCCGGTACAGCCCTGGAAGTTATCCTTCATCACCCAAACGGGCATACAAAACTGAACGTTCAGCCGGGAGTGAGTATTCTGCACGCTGCCCTGGAGGCCGGGCTGGCGGTACGTAACTCCTGCAAAAAAGGATACTGCGGAGCCTGTATTGGCCGGTTGCTGCAGGGAGCGGTGCACATGAAACAGAATCATGCATTGTACCCGACACAGACGGAACAGGGATATGTACTTCTTTGCCAGAGTCATCCGCTGAGCAATGAAACAGCGATCCGGGTCGACTCACTTCGGTGAAAATTATATAACAGCAGGTCATCATTATGTAACGGAACAGGGGTATCAGCGATCTAATTTTACATTCTAAAAATAAGCGCATGAAAACACACACATTACTCATCAGCGGCATGAACGGCGAACACTGTGTTCGGGTGATCACAAAGGTCATCAGCGACCAGCCGGGAGCCCGTATCGACCACATTGAAGTGGGCAGGGCCGAGATCGGCATCGATGAAACCAAAAACAGCCTGAACAACATCGTGGCCGCCATCGAAAAACTGGGTTATAAAGTAGCCCGCTAAAAAACAGACTATGGAAACATTACGATTCAAAACAACGATCAAATGCAGCGGTTGCCTCGGAAAAGTGACTCCCTTCATCAATAAGGCAGTGGGCGAAGACAACTGGGAGGTTGATATCGAAAACCCCGACAAGATCCTCACTGTTGTTCCTGAAACCGGCATTACCGGAAACGACATTATCAAAGCCGTGGAAGAGGCCGGCTATAAAGCGGAAAAGATCGATTGACGGGAAAAAGTTACAGATCGGAGTATGGTCAGGAGAACCGGGTGAAAGCCCGGTTTTTCCGTTCCGGGAAATTATATAAAAGACAGCCCCGATTGTATAACAACTGTACAGCATCGGTTCCTGAACTTTGTATTCTAAAACACAGAATCATGAAATTAAACCTGGTACCGGTACTTGTTTCCATCGCCCTCGCGGCGGGTAGCACAGCTGCCAGCGCACAAAAAAGCAATGAGTCGTTGTCGGCTCTTCTCCCCATGTACTACAACATAAAGAATGCGCTTGTATCCGGCGACGCCGGAACCGCTTCCAAACAGGCAGCCGCGTTGTATGCAGCGCTTGGGGGAGTTGATATAAAAAAGATGACAACAGCGGAACAATCGGGTTTCCTCGCAGCAAAAACAAAACTCACAGCCGGAAGCAAGCTCATCGCCGACACGAAGGATATCGCCCGGCAACGGGAGGCTTTCATTTCTCTTTCGGCCGATATGATCAGCCTGGCCCGGGAAGTA
>Ga0268298_10003529_pt1 | contig 15906 bp, 15 predicted proteins | sample WWTPWeurt_MetaG_FD_194462 | JGI IMG/M metagenome (GOLD analysis project Ga0268298, IMG submission 194462) | Activated sludge microbial communities from WWTP in Nijmegen, Gelderland, Netherland - WWTP Weurt | ecosystem: Engineered > WWTP > Aerobic digester > Activated sludge | place... | reverse complement strand
GGAGGCGCGGTCATCGGCGCGGGAGCCGCGCTCGGTCACGCGGGCGGCGGCGACCTCCGCGATGATGTCGCCGACCGACGTGGCGGGTGATTCGAGCATGCCGGTGCTGATGATGTCGCCGATGGTGCGGACGCGCACGGACAGCTCGCGGACTTCCTCGGACGGCCGGGGCGGCGCGAGTTCGCTGACCGGCAGCCACTGCCCGCCGCGGCGCACGCAGGCGCGCCGGTGGCTGAAGTAGATGGAGGGCACCTCCAGCCGTTCCCGGCCGATGTATTCCCAGATGTCCAGCTCGGTCCAGTTGCTGAGCGGGAACACTCGCATGTTTTCGCCGGTGTGGAGGCGGCCGTTGTAGAGGTTCCAGATTTCGGGCCGCTGGTTCTTGGGGTCCCACTGGCCGAAGCGGTCGCGAAAACTGAAGAAGCGCTCCTTGGCGCGCGCCTTTTCCTCGTCGCGCCGGGCCCCGCCGATGCAGCAGTCGAAGCGGAACTCCTCGATCGCCGCCAGCAGGGTTGGGATCTGCAGCCGGTTGCGGCTGACCTCGCCCGGCGCCGGCACGGCGAGCCCCTGCGCGATGGCGTCCTCGACCCGGCGCACGATGAGGCGGGCGCCGAGCTGCGCGGCGCGGCGGTCGCGGAACTCGTTCAACTCCGGGAAATGGTGGCCGGTGTCCACGTTGAGCAGCGGCAGCGGCAGCTCGGAGGGCCGGAAGGCCTTTTCCGCGAGGCGCAGGAGGCAGATGGAATCCTTGCCGCCGGAGAAGAGCAGCGCCGGGCGCTCGAATTCGCCGGCGCACTCCCGCATGAGGTGGATCGCCTCGGTCTCCAGATGCTGCAGGTGGTCGAGTTGATAGCCGCTCATGACTTCGCGAGTGCGGTTGACCCGGCGGCCGTGCGGCCCCAGGCGGCATGCAGGCCGCATTCGCGGCGCTCGTCGGCCTTGGCCGGGTCGTGGTAGTCCCACTCGTTGGGCAGCGCGTGTTCCGTCAGGTAGGCTTCCATCTGTTCATCGTTCCACTCCAAGACCGGGCTGACCTTGAGCACGCCGAAATGCGGATCGAGCGACACGAGGTCGAGGTCCGCGCGGCCGGAATTCTGAACGCGCCGCAGGGCGGTGAGCCAGACGGTGGGCGCGAGCTCGCGCAGGCCGCGCTGGAACGGCTCGAGCTTCATCAGGGCGCTGAATTTTTTCAGCCCCGCCTCGTCATCGAGGCCCGGCACGGGGCCGTGCAGCGCGTCGCGGTGCGCCGCCGTGACCGCGGGCAGGTAGGGTTTCAGGTTCAGCCCGAGCCGCGTCCGCAGCTGCTCGGCGTGGCGGTAGGTCGCCGGGCGGTTGTAGCCGTGGTCCACCCAGAGCACGGGGATGTCCGGCTGCGCCTGCGTGGCGAGGTGCAGCATCACGGCCTCGTAGGGGCGGAAATTCGTCGAGAGGACGGCGCGGCCGCCGGCCTGGGCGACGGCCCAGCGCGTGATTTCCAGCGGGGAGCGGGACCGCAGTTCGCGGTTCCAGCGGGCAAGGGAGTCGGGCGTCATGGCTTCAGGGCGTCGGGACGGCCGCCGCTTCCGGCAAGAGCACGCGGGTGGCGAAATCCCCGAAGCGCTCGCCGGGCACACGCCCGTCGCGCCACCGGGCGAACAGCGGCCGCAGCTCGGCCTCGACGTCGGGTTCCTTGACGACTTCGCGGAACAGCCGGTTCAGGCGCGTGCCGGCCGTGTTGCCGCCCAGCCACAGCTGGTAGCGACCGGGCGCCTTGCCGACGAAGGCGATCTCCGCCGTGTAGGGGCGCGCGCAACCGTTGGGGCACCCGGTGGAGCGGATGATGATTTCCTCCCCGCCGACGCCCTCGGCGGCGGCGACCGCCTCGATCCGGTCAATCAGCCCGGGCAACATGCGCTCGGACTCGGCGAGCGCGAGGCCGCAGGTCGGCAGCGCCGGGCAGGCCATGGCGGCGGCGTGGAGCGCGCTGGCCTGGGCGGAGGTCTTCACGCCGTGCGCCGCGAGCAACGCGTCGATCGCGGCGCGCTCGCGGTCGGGGATGTTGGCCAGGATCACATTCTGGTTGGCGGAGAGGCGGAACTCCGCCTGCGGAAACTGCTCCGCCACGGCCCGCAGCGCGGTCTTCAGCGTGCGGCCGGGCACATCCTTGATGCGTCCGGTCTCCACAAAGAGCGTGAGGAACTGCGAGCCGTCCACGGCGCGGTGCCAGCCGTAGAGATCGCCCGTGGTCGTGAAACGATACGGGCGCAACGGCGCCAGCGGGAAGCCCGCGCGCCGTTCGAGCTCGGCGCGCGTCCAGGCGGCGCCGCGCTCCTCGACGATGTATTTGAGGCGTGCGTGCTTGCGGTTGGCCCGGTCGCCGAAATCGCGATGGATGGTCAGCACGGCCCGGGCCACGGCGAGGAGCTGCTCCCGCGGGATGAAACCCAGCTCGCTCGCGAGGCGCGGATAGGTGGTCACGTTGCCGTGGCTGCGGCCCATGCCGCCGCCGACGGTGACGTTGTAGCCGAGCAGCTCGTCGTTTTCCACGACCGCGATGAAACCGAGGTCGTTGGTGAAGACATCCATGTCGTTCGTCGGCGGCAGCGCGAAGGCGATCTTGAATTTCCGCGGCAGGTAGGTCGCGCCGTAGAGCGGGTCGGTGAAGCCGGTGTTGGCCGGATCCTCCAGGTTCAGCTGCACGCCCTCGACCCAGATGGCGTGATAAGCCTGGGTCACGGGGGCGAGAGCCTCGGCCACGCGCACGCTGTCGGCATAGAGTTGCGCCCGCGCCGGCGAGGTGGCGGGCGTCGGCGGCGCCATGACATTGCGGTTCACATCGCCGCAGGCCGCGAGCGTTGACAGCAGCGACTCGTTGATCTGCCGGATCAGCGGGCCGAGCCCCGCCTTGACGACCCCGTGAAACTGCAGGCTCTGCCGCGTGGTGACGCGCAGGGTGTCGTTGCCATAACGGGTCGCGAGGCCGTCAAACACCCGCCATTGCGCGGCGGTCATCACGCCGCCCGGGATGCGGCCCCGGATCATCAATTGGTATTTCTTGCCCGTCTTGCGCAGGTCGCGGTCGTCCTGCTGGTAGATGCCGTGGAATTTGATGAACTGCTCGTCGTCCTCCGAAAAACGGTCGGCGGCGGGGTCCGCCAGGGTGGCCGCGATGGTGCCGGCCAGCGTGGGGATGCGCTCCTTGAGCAGTTCGTTCTTGGACGGCTGGGCCGTGGTGGTCAGGGACATGACACGCAAAGCCAACGGAACCCTTGACGCGCGGCAAGATGTATTCTTGTCATAGGTCATGTCCCCACTAATGTTTAACGGGAAGCCCTCTTCCGCCGGCGGCTATGTCTGGCTGGTGGGCGCCGGGCCGGGCGCGGTTGACCTGATCACGATGCGCGGCCGCAAGGCGCTGTCGCAGGCGGACGTGGTGCTCCACGACGACCTCGCCAATCCGGAACTCCTGCAAATTTGCCCGGCGGGCTGCGAGTTTCTCTACGTCGGCAAGCGCGCGGGGCAGCACAGCGCCCCGCAGGACGAAATCAACCGGCTGCTCGTCGCCCACGCCCGCGCAGGGCGGCGCGTGGTCCGCCTGAAGGGCGGCGATCCGACGGTCTTCGGGCGGCTGGGCGAGGAATTGCAGGCGCTGCGCTCGGCGGGCATCGCCTTCGAGGTGGTGCCCGGGGTCACGGCCGCCTGTGCGGCCGCCGCCGCCGCGGGGGTGAGCCTCACGCAACGCGGCCTGGCCTCGGCCGCCGTCCTCGTCACCGGCCATGAATGCGCGGGCAAGGCGGGCCCGGCCCTCGATCGGGAGGCGCTGGCCCAACCCGGCGCGACGCTCTGCGTCTACATGGGCACGCGCAGTCTGGGCGCACTGGCCGCACAATTGCTGTCCGGCGGCCACGCCCCCGACACGCCGCTCCTCATTGTCAGCCACGCCTCCCTCCCCTCGCAGACCATCCGCACCGGCACCCTGGAGACCGCCGGTGAGCTGGCTCGCGACATCACGGACACGCCGGCACTCATCATCATCGGCGCGGTCACCGCGCCGAACCGCGCCATCCCCCCTCACCTCGCCGAGCCCGCCCATGCCGGATAATCTCCTCCAGCGCTGGGCGGCCGCCTGGATCCGCCTGGTGGATCGGGCGCCCCTCTCCGACCACGCGATCGCGCCCGAGTTGCCGGCCGAAGCCTACGGCGTCGTCGCGCCACCCGCAGCCCCGCTCAAACCGGCGTCATCGCCTGACGCGCCCGCGACGCCAGAATCCCGATAAGGCCCGGATGCGCGCCCACCAGCGCCGTCTGGTGCGTGCGCAGGCCGGAACGGCGTGCTTCAGCCTCGCGGCAAATCCGCGCAATATCGCCTCCCGGCCCCGCGTGCCGGCCCGGCAGCAGGAACTGGCACGCCACCACGACGTCGCCGGTCCACTCCGGTTGCGCGAGCAGGTCGGCCAGCAGCGGTTCGTTGAACGCGAATTCCGGTCCGGCCCGGCGCTCCATGCTGCACGGCGCCACGACCGCGCCGGCGCCGAGCAGCCCGCGCACCTGCCCGGCCAGAGCATCCCGCACCGCCGTCACCGCCCGCACCGGGCTGCCATGATCAACCAGCGCGACGCGGAACGGCTGGCGGCCGCCCCGCGCCCGAATTTGGTCGGCCAGTATCCGGGCGAGCCGGTCATCCTCCGGCTGGAACAGCGGCGCCGCCACGCGCACCCGCAGCGCCGGATGTTTTTCCCGCAGGTGCGCGACCCGTTCCGGCAGATAGTCGGTCAGCGCCCGGCTCGGCCCGAAGAAGAGCGGCACGACGACAAAATCCGTGGCGCCGCCGGCCAGGCGCCGGGCCAGCGCGAGCTCCAGGATTTCCGCGGGCACGCCGCCCAGGGCCTCCGCCGGCACCGCGCTGGCGTGCAACAGCGACACCGGCGCGACGGCCGCGCCGAGCTGCGGCGCGAGCGCGGCCGCGATTTGCCGCAGCGCGAGCGTCGCCGCCGGCTCGAGCGAGCCGTTGTCCACGAGCAGGGTGACGACTCCGGCCATGGTGCCGCTCAGCCGCGCTGCCGCTGCGCCAGGGCCCGCGCGACCTCGGCGGCGAAGAACGGCCCGCGATAAATCAGGCCGGTGTAGAGCTGCACCAGCGTGGCCCCGGCATCGAGTTTCTCGCCCGCCGCCGCCTCATCCATGATGCCGCCCACGCCGATGATCGGCAGCCGGGCGTTCGTGGCGCGCGAGATGTAGTTGATGATCTCGGTCGAGCGCCGCCGCACGGGCGCGCCGCTCAATCCGCCGGTCTCGTTGGCCGACGCCAGGGCACCGGGCCGGGCGAGCGTCGTGTTCGTGGCGATGATGCCGTCCAACCCGAGGTCCGCGATCACCTGCAGCGCGGCGTCAATCTGCGGCCAGTTCAAATCCGGCGCGATTTTCAGCAGCAGCGGCCGGCGCGGTTTGTTCGCCGCCACGCGCGCCTTGTTTTCCTCGACGAGCGCGGCGAGCAGCGGCTTGAGCCACGACGCATCCTGCAGCTCGCGCAGGCCGGGCGTGTTGGGGCTGCTGACGTTCACGACGACGTAATCCGCATGGTCGGCCAGCAGGCGGAAGCTGCCGAGATAGTCCTCCACCGCCTGATCCAGCGGCGTGACCTTGCTCTTGCCGAGGTTGATGCCGAGCGGGATCGCGCGCGGGCCGGAGCGCTGCGCCAGCCGGGCGGCGAGCGCGGCCGCGCCCTCGTTGTTGAAGCCCATGCGGTTGATCACCGCCTGCGCGGCCGGGTAGCGGAAGGCGCGGGGCCGCGGGTTGCCCGGCTGGGCGTGGTGGGTGACCGTGCCGATCTCCACATGCCCGAAACCGAGCGCGGCGGCGGCCGGCCAGGCGTGGCCGTTCTTGTCGAACCCGGCGGCGAGGCCCACGGCGTTGGGAAACTTCAGCCCGAAGGCCGCAACGGGCCGGTGGCGCGCGGGATCGAGCCGGTGGACCCGCTCCAGCCACGCGCACAAGGGACGCAGGCGGCCGAGCAGCGCGAGGGCGTCGACGCCGAGTTCGTGCGCCCGCTCCGGATCGAGGCGGAAGAGCGCGGGTTTGACCGCGTGTTGGTAGAGCCAGCCCATGGGCGCGGACGATGCCACCGGGCCGCCAACTTACAAGCCCCCGCCGGGTCCGCCGCGCGAAGATTTTCGCCTTGTTCTTTCGGCCTCCAAACCCACTCTGCCGCCGCCTTTTCCGGGCCGGTGGCGCGCCGCGCAGATTTTTCCAACTTTCTGCGTTTCAGGATTTGACAAGCCCTCCGCCGCGCCCATTTCGTGCAGCGAAATCAGCAACATCCTATGGCCAAAGGTTCCCCCCAACTTGAATGGTGCATTGTGCGGCTCGGCGAAGACCACAACTGGTGGGTCGATGAGACCAGCGATCCCGTGCATTGGGACGTGGACGGCCTCAGCATCATCGATCCGCGCCAGGTGGACCACATCATCGAGCTGATCGAGCCCCTGCGCGAATACGGCTTCGACTCCGACCGCTTCGAGCGCGCCTTCATCCCCTTCCGCATCACCAAGGATCTCGGCAAGGGCAAGGTCCGCCTCGCCCGCACCAAGCAGCCGCTGCTCGAGTCCGAGGAGAAACTCTTCGCCCTGCCCGACGTGATTGACGAGGAAAACGGCCCCTACGCCGACTTCCTCGACCACATCACCCGCCTGCGCGTGAAACTCATCAACGAGCAGCTCGACCTCGAGGAGAAGCTGACCGTGGACGAGGTCGAGGACCAGCTGCGCGAGGCGCAGAACAACGACTTCATCGAGGGCAAGGCCGTCCACCTCTTCCAGGAGATCACCGCCATCCTCGACTTCATGCCCGCCGGCCACGGCGAGGATGACGAGGAAGGCGACAAGCGCGCCAACGAGGAGGACGACGATGTCCCCGAGGTCGAGGACGAGGATGAGGAGAAGCTCAAGAACGACTCGTCGCTCAAATGGGACGACGACGAGGACGAGGACGGCGATGACGACGACGACGCCAAGTCCGGCGACCAGGACGAGGACGACGAGGACGGCGACGAGGACGAGGATGAGAAGCCCAGTCGCCGGCGCAGCCGGGGCTGATTTCCTTTGTCGGGGCGCCGCGGCGGAGCGGGCCGCTCCGCCCTGCCCCCTGCTTCGCGACGCCAGCCTATCCGGAACGATGCAGTCGGGGAATGTGGGAGCGAGCTTGCTCGCGACTTTTTCGGCGATGTCGCGAGCAAGCTCGCTCCCACAGTCAGGCACTGAAAGGTGAATGGAACCTCGGTTGCAATGCAGGAGGGCTCCTATGATCAGACCGCAGGATATCTGTGGTTCAAGGAGTCCCACAGCATAGTTCCGGCCCATGGCGCGAGACACAATAAATGCCTTGTTGCCACGCGGCCGGGCATCCGTCACTTACGGGCCGCATGACCCCTGCCCCCCTGCGCCCGGCCGTCCCGCTTGAACGCGGCGCGTCATGAGCCTCTTCCGCACCAAGCCCATCGCCGAGCTGCAGGCCGAAGCCGCCGCCGAGCACGGCTACAAGCGCACGCTCGGCCCCCTCTCGCTCATCAGCCTCGGCATCGGCTCGGTCGTCGGCGCGGGCATCTTCGTGCAAGCCGGCCCCGCCGCCGCCCAATATGCCGGGGCCTCGATCGCGCTGTCCTATGTCGTGGCCGGCATCGCCTGCCTCTTCGCCGGCCTGTGCTACGCCGAGCTGGCCGCCATGATCCCGGTGTCCGGCAGCGCCTACACCTACGCCTACGGCAGCCTGGGCGAGATCTGCGCCTGGGTCGTCGGCTGGTGCCTCGTGCTCGAATACCTGGTCTCCGGCGCGGCGGTCGCCGTGAGCTGGTCGGGCACCATGAACGAGATCCTCGGCGAGGTCGGCTGGCGGATACCCGCCGCCCTGGCCAACGCGCCGCTGGATATCGACACCGCCCGCACCGCCACGATCAACCTGGGCTTCCACGTCTTTGAATACAACCCGCTGCGGATGACGGGGGCCTTCATCAACCTGCCCGCCATCTTCATTTCGCTCGTCCTTACCTACATCCTCTTCATCGGCATCAAGGAGTCCGCCCGCTTCAACAACGTGATGGTGATCGTGAAGGTCGGCGTGCTGCTCGCGCTCATCGGCTACGGCGTCTGGTATTTCTTCGGGCACAGCGCCGCGGTCCTCGCCAACTGGACGCCGTTCGTCCCGGAAAACACGGGCAAGTTCGGCGAATTCGGCTGGAGCGGCGTGTTCCGCGGCGCGGGCGCCATCTTCTTCGCCTACGTCGGCTTCGACTGCGTGTCGTCCGCCGCCCAGGAAACGAGGAACCCGCAGCGTGACCTGCCCATCGGCCTGCTCGGGACCCTGCTCGTCGTGTCGTTCCTGTTCATCGCCGTGTCGCTCGTGCTCACCGGCCTGGTGCATTATACCGGGCTGAACGTGCCCGCCCCGTTTACCTTCGCGCTGCAACAGGTCGGGGCCCCCGCCTTCTTTCGCTACCTGATGGAGGCCGCCACGCTGGCGGGCCTGACCTCGGTCATCCTCGTTTCCCTGCTCGGCCAGCCGCGCATCTTCTACTCCATGGCGCGCGACGGCCTGCTGCCGGCCTATTTCGCCAAGATCCACCCGAAATACGGCACGCCCCATGTCACCACCTGGATCACCGGCATCTCCTGCGCCGTCATCTCGGGGCTGTTTCCGCTGAACCTGCTCGGTGAACTCGTCTCCATCGGCACGCTGCTCGCCTTTGCCCTCGTCTGCGGCGGCGTTTGGGTGTTGCGCGTGCAGCGCCCCGACCTGCCCCGCGCCTTCCGCACACCGTGGGTTCCCCTCGTGCCCATCCTCGGCATCCTCACCTGCCTGGCGCAGATGTTTTTCCTGCCGTCCATCACCTGGCTCAACCTGACGGTCTGGATGACCCTCGGGTTCGCGGTCTATTTCGGCTACAGCAGGAGGCACTCAAAACTGGCGAGGTAGGATGATTCAGAATCCATGAATCCAAGAACCATTCCTGGTTTCCTGGCTTCCGAATAATACCAAATGCCCGTAGCTTTTATACCATTCAGCTTGGTTTGGCATTTTTGTAGGGGCGGACCTTGTGTCCGCCCCTACAGGGCCAATTCAGGGCGCAACTGGCAAAATATCAGCCCTGCAACGCCCGCGCCACGTCCTTGGCGAAATACGTGAGGATCATGTCGGCGCCGGCGCGCTTGATGGCCAGCAGCGACTCGTCGCGGCAGCGCGCGAGGTCGAGCCAGCCGAGCCGGGCCGCCGCGTGGATCTGGGCGTATTCGCCGGAAATCTGGTAGGCGGCGACGGGGGTCTTGGTGGCGTTGCGCACCTCGCGGATGATGTCGAGGTAGAGTCCCGCCGGCTTCACCATCACGATGTCCGCGCCCTCGGCCACATCGAGCTGCACCTCGCGGATGGCCTCGCGGCGGTTGGCGGGGTTCATCTGGTAGGTGGCCTTGCTGAGCAGGCGCGTGCCCGCCGCCTTGGCGCTGCCGACCGCCTCGCGGAACGGCCCGTAATACGCCGAATTGTATTTCGCCGAGTAGGCCAGGATGCCCGTGCCGGTGTGCCCGGCGGCATCGAGCGCCTGGCGGATGGCGCCGACGCGGCCGTCCATCATGTCGGACGGCGCCACGAAATCCACGCCCGCCTCGGCCTGCAACACGGCCATCTCGCACAGGATCGCCACCGTCCGGTCGTTGTCCACGTCGTCCGTGGCCGCCGTCAACACGCCGTCATGGCCGTGGCTCGTGTAGGGATCGAGGGCGACATCGGTGATCACCGTCAGCTCCGGCACCGCCGCCTTCACGGCGCGGACCGCGCGGAGGACGAGGGTCTTCGGGTTCAACGCCTCGGTGCCGTCGGCGTCCTTGAACTTGGCGTCGAGCTTGGGAAAGAGCGCCACGGCCGGGATGCCGAGCTTGGCCAGGTCGCGGCATTCCTTGACCAGGTCGGGAATAGAGAAGCGGAACACGCCCGGCATGGAGGCGATCGGCTCGGGCCGGCCCTTGCCGTCCACCACGAACAGCGGCGCGATGAGGTCGGCGGCGCGCAGGGCGGTCTCCTCCACGAGGGCGCGGCGGCTGGGCTGCCGGCGCAGGCGGCGCGGACGGTGGGTCAGTTCGAGCTTGGTGGGCTTGGCCATGGGAACCGGCACTAAAGCAACATTTGCCCTGAATTCACGCCTAACTTTTGACCACGGATTACTCGCCTGTCCCGCTCAGCGGGCAGGACGAGTCAGCCATAGCCTTGGCGACGGCTGAAACCGCTAATTGGCGCTAATTCACGCTAATCTTGAAAATAAATATGGAAACCACGCCTCTTATTAGCGCCAATTAGCGAAGATTAGCGGTTAAAACTTCTCCATGCCGATCCGTCTCCACGAGTCCCTGACCCGCACCCCGCGCGAGCTCCAGCCCGCCCAACCGGACGGCATCTTCCGCTTCTACAACTGCGGCCCGACCGTTTACGCCCCCGCCCACATCGGCAACTTCCGCACCTTCGTCGTCAACGACGTCCTCCGCCGCCTCCTCGAGCTCGAGTTCGGCCGGGACAAGGTGAAACACGTCCGCAACCTGACCGACGTGGACGACCGCACCATCGGCCAGACGCAGAAGGAGAAGCGCCCGCTCGCCGAGATCACGAAGAAGTGGACCGCCATCTTCCACGCCGACTGCGCCGCGCTCAACTGCCTGCGCCCGCACCACGAGCCCACCGCCACCGGTTACATCCGGGAGCAGGTGGACATGATCCAGGTGCTGATGGAGAAGGGCCACGCCTACCGCGCCGCCGACGGCTCCGTGTATTTCAGGATCGAGTCCTTCCCCGGCTACGGCGGCCTCTCGCGCATCCGGGAGCGCGAGCTCAAGGTCACCAACACCGTCGCCGACGCCGACCACAAGGACTCCGTCTCCGACTTCGCCCTCTGGAAAGCCTGGAAGCCCGAGGAGGACGGCGACGTCAAGTGGCCCGGCCCGCGCGGGGCCGGCGCCGGCCGCCCGGGCTGGCACATCGAGTGCAGCGCGATGAGCAAGGCCCTGCTCGGAGAGACCATTGACCTGCACACCGGCGGCGTGGATCTGCTCTTTCCGCACCACGAGAACGAAATCGCCCAGAGCCAGTGCTGCAACGGCACGACCTTCGCCCACCACTGGTATCACAGCGAGCACCTGCTCGTGGACGGCACCACGATGAGCAAGAGCAAGGGCAACTACTACACGCTCGGCGACCTGCTCGCCAAGGGCTACTCGCCCATGGCCGTCCGCTACGCCCTCCTCTCCGGCCACCCGCGCAAGCAGCTCAACTTCACCCTCGACTCGCTCCACGCCGCCGAAAGCGCGCTCAAGACCCTCCGCACGTTCCGCGCCGCGCTCGGCACCCAGTCGGGTGACGCCGCCGTTCTGGAGCCCATCCTCGCCGCCCTCCGCGACGACCTCAACACCCCCGGCGCCCTCGGCGCGCTGTTCACCCTCGTCAACCGCGGCCCCGCCGGCGTGGACGCCACGGCCTTCGACCGCGCCATGTTCGCCCTCGGCTTCGATCTCACCGCTGCCGAAGCCCCCAAGGCCGACATCCCATCCGATATCGCCGACCTGGCCAAGCAACGCTGGGAAGCCAAACTTGGCAAAGACTGGGCTAAAGCGGACGCACTCCGAAAAGACCTAGCTGCACGCGGCTGGTCGATGAAAGATGCGAAAGACAGCTACACGCTCGAACCCATCAAGCCGTAAACGCCGCAATGCTGCTCGCCTGCCCCGCAGGACGAGTCCGCCATAGGCCCGCGACCGCGGAGGCCGCGAAACAGGCCAAGGACTTCGCCGCCGCCGACGCCCTCCGCCAAGAACTCGCCGCCGCCGGCTGGTCCATGCTCGACCGCAAGGACGGCTACACCCTGGAGCCGGTGAAACGGTAGGGCGGCTTGTCCCATTGAGTCCCGCGCCATAGGCTGACGTCGCGATGCCGGAGGTAGGGCGGAGCGGCCCGCTCCGCCGCGGCGCACCGGGCCGGTGCGCCCTGCCCGTCAGACTATGATGCGAGCCTCCATAAGCCGTCGGCTCGACAGGACGACTCGCCCTACCCGGCCAACGGCACCGCTTCCACCACCTCGATCCGGCCGTCCGGGGCCGCGCGCCAGCGCACATTCCAGCCGGCGACCGCCATCCCGTAGGTCTGGCCGCTGCCGGCCGCCTGATACGCCGGCTGCAAATCCAGCCCGAGCAGCTGCCGCACGAGCGTCGCCACCGGCGCCGGCAGCGCCCGCTCGATCTCCGGCGGGATGACCACATCCGCCGCCGCCCGCGTCGGCGGCGCATCTTTCGCCCAATCCGACCGCGCCTCCGGCTTCGCCTCGCACCACGGCAGATACGGTTTCACGTCATAGACCGGCGTGCCGTCCACCGCGTCCACGCCGCCGACGGTCAGCACCCCGGCCTCCACGCGGCGCAGCTCCACCAGCGAGAGCCCGAGACCGTTCGGCCGCGACGGCGCGCGCGAGGCAAAGACCCCCACCCGCTCGTTGCCGCCGAGCCGCGGCGGCCGCACCGTCGCCGCGCCCGCCCACGGGGGGTTCAAGTGGAATCCGGTCACGAGCCACACGTGCGAAAAATCCTCCAGGCCGCGCACGAACTCCGGCGCCGCAAACTCCGGCAGGAACTCCACCCGCCCCTCCGCCGCCATCACCAGCCCGGACTGCCGCGGCACGCCGAACTTCTCGGCGAACGGCGTGCGCAGAATGGCGACCGGTTTAATCTCAGCCATGGTGGCACCACTCCCTCCGAAAACCGCGCCCACCGCAAAACCAAAGCAGCGGCCCACCTTGTCCGCCATCTCCGGCCGATGGCTGACCGATTGCTGATCCTACCCGAAAGAAGGGACCATGCGCGGTAGGGCGAATCCTCCGGATGAGCCGTGTTTTCGAGCGGCTCGTCGGGACGACTCGCCCTACCCGAGGTGCCAACTACGGTCGCTGCTTCAGGTAATCCTCAATAGGTATCCCGATCTTATCCGCGTGGATCCGCGTCATCCGCGGATGGCTCGGATTCGCCCAATAGTCTGACGGGGAGGGCGCACCGGCCCGGTGCGCCGCGGCGGAGCGGGCCGCTCCGCCTACCACCGGCATCGCGCGTCAGCCTATGGCCCGAGACTCAATGGCCATCCGATCTCAGCCAGCAGCATTAAGCCAATCCCTCCGGCCGCCTTCTCCGGCTGACCGCTTTCAGCTTGCCGCCTATCACCTACCCCACCCTTGACAGCCACCCTTCCCTTGTGCCGGAGTGCTTGTTCGGCCCTCCAATCGTAAGGGGGACCAAACCCACATCCACCATGTCGATGACTCCGCTCGAAGAACTCCGCCACTCGGCCTCCCACGTGCTGGCGACCGCCGTCCTCCGTCTGTTTCCGGACGCCAAACTCGACATCGGCCCGCCGACGGACACCGGGTTTTATTACGACATCGACCTCGACCACAAGCTGACCATGGACGACCTGGCCAGGCTCGAGGTCGAGATGAAGAAGATCGCCGAGGAAAACCAGCGCTTCGACCGCAAGGAGGTCTCGCGCGAGGAGGCCGTCGAGATCATCAAGTCCCGCGGCCAGGAACGCTACAAGCTCGGCCGCCTCGCCGACATCCCCGAGGGCGAGAAAATCTCCTTCTACACCAACGGCGAGTTCACCGACCTCTGCGCCGGCACGCACGTCCGCTACACGGCCAAGCTCAAGGCCTTCAAGCTCCTCTCCATCGCCGGCGCCTACCACCGCGGCGACGAGACCAACAAGCAGCTCCAGCGCATCTACGGCACCGCCTTCCCCACCAAGGACGAGCTCGCCGCCTACCTCACGCAGCAGGAGCAGGCCAAGCTCCGCGACCACCGCAAGCTCGGCCGCGACCTCAAGCTGTTCCACATCGACGAGGACGTCGGCCAGGGCCTCATCCTCTGGACGCCCGCCGGCTCGATCCTGCGCCAGGAACTCCAGACCTTCATCGGCAGCGAGCTCAAGAAGCAGGGCTACCACCAGGTCTTCACGCCGCACATCGGCCGCCTCTCGCTCTACAAGACCTCCGGCCACTTTCCCTACTACAAGGACTCGCAGTTCCCGCCCATCGTGGAGCGCGACGCCCTCGAGCAGCTCATTTCCTCCGGGTGCTCCTGCGCCGAGATGGCCAACCGCATCGAGGGCGTCTCCGCCCACTTCGCCGAGGCCGTCAACCGGCGCACCGGCAAGGAGACGATCACCCCGGATCGCGTCCTCCCCGAGGACCAGCTCATCGACGGCTTCCTCATGAAGCCGATGAACTGCCCGCACCACATCAAGATCTTTGACTCGCAGCCGCACTCCTACCGCGACCTCCCCGTGCGCCTCGCCGAGTTCGGCACCGTCTACCGCTGGGAGCAGTCCGGCGAGCTCAACGGCATGACGCGCGTCCGCGGCTTCACCCAGGACGACGCCCATCTCTTCTGCACGCCCGACCAGGTCGCCGCCGAGGTCCTCGGCTGCCTCTCGCTCGTGAAGACCGTGCTCACCACGCTCGGCATGTCCGACTACCGCGTGCGCGTCGGCCTGCGCGACCCCGACGGCAAGAAGTTCGCCGGCGACCCCGAGAAGTGGGACCTCGCCGAGAACGCCTGCCGCGAGGCCGCCCAGACCCTCGGCGTGCCCTTCACCGAGGAGCCCGGCGAGGCCGCCTTCTACGGCCCGAAGATCGACTTCGTCATCAAGGACGTCATCGGCCGCGAGTGGCAGCTCGGCACCGTGCAGGTGGACTATGTGCTGCCCGTCCGCTTCGGCCTGTCCTATGTCGGCGCGGACAACACCACCCACACGCCCGTGATGATCCACCGCGCCCCCTTCGGCTCGATGGAGCGCTTCTGCGGCGTGCTGATCGAGCACTTCGCCGGCGACTTCCCGCTCTGGCTCGCCCCCGAGCAGGTCCGCCTCGTGCCCATCTCCGACAAGGTGATGGACTACGCCAAGGCCACGCTCACCGAGTTTCTCGCCGCCGACCTGCGCGTGACGCTCGACACCCACTCCGACAAGCTCGGCGCCAAGATCCGCCGCGCCGAGATCGACAAGGTGCCCTACACCCTCGTGCTCGGCCAGAAGGAGGCCGAGGCCCTCAGCGCCTCCGTCCGCTCCCGCGCCAAGGGCGACGAGGGCGTGCACAAGGTCGCCGACATCATCGCCCGCTTCAAGGCCGAGGTCGCCACCCGCGCGCTGCCGGTGCGGAAGGCTTAAGCGGGATAAGGTTTAAGCTTTAAGCCTGCCGATCGCTTACGCTCTTAAACTTTACGCTCTTAAACCTTATCCCCTGATGAGCGCCTGGCGCGAAGAATTGGATGCCATCGTCGGCGCCCGGGCCCACGGGCAGTCCGCATACTTGACCCCGCGAACTTTTAGGCGATTATCCTTCCTATGAATTACCGGGTTACACTCTACCAATCCGACGAGGGCTGGGCCGTGAGCTGCCCCGACCTCCCGGGCTGCCACTCCCAAGGCACCACGCGGGATGAGGCCTTGGCCAACATCAAGGATGCCATCCGGCTCTGGATCGAGGTCGAGGCCGAGGAGACCGGCCTGAAGCGCTTGGAACAGGCCGAGGTGGTAGTCTGATATGCCGCGCTTGCCCGGCATCGGCCAAGGCGACGCCGTCCGGGTCTTCCAAAAGCTCGGCTATCGCGTAGTCCGGCAAAGCGGGCATATCGTGATGAGCAACGGCAAGACCCGGCTTATCATCCCGCGGCACAGCCCCATCAATGCGATCACCATGGGCAGTATCGCCAAGGATGCGGGTCTATCTCCTGAGCAATTCCGGGCCTTTCTCTGATCCTTCGCGAGCTTAGCGACCTCCGCGTTTCACCCTATGTCTGTCTGGAAAGAAGAACTCGATGCCATCGTCGGCGCCCGGGCCCACGGGCAGTCGGAGGAGATTTT
>Ga0268298_10003528_pt1 | contig 15913 bp, 17 predicted proteins | sample WWTPWeurt_MetaG_FD_194462 | JGI IMG/M metagenome (GOLD analysis project Ga0268298, IMG submission 194462) | Activated sludge microbial communities from WWTP in Nijmegen, Gelderland, Netherland - WWTP Weurt | ecosystem: Engineered > WWTP > Aerobic digester > Activated sludge | place... | reverse complement strand
GCCCCACTGCTCCTCGCCGGGGATCGCCACGAAGGCGGAGCCCAGCCAGAGCCGGCCCTTTTCCCACGGGGCGTTGTGGGTGATGTAGTTCATCGGCTGGTGCAGGCCGGTCACGAAGGCGTAGCCAAGCCGGGGATCCACCGCGATGGGCGACCACTCGGAGCCGCCGTTGGCGCCCGGGAGCATCCGGGTGCCCTGGGCGGACGGCAGGGCGAACATGTTCTCCTGCGGGGTGAAGTTCTCGGTGCGGCGCACCAGCTTGCCGCTGGCGGCATCGAGGACGTACACCCAGGCGGTCTTGCCGGCGTGCACCACCACCTTCTTGCCGCCCAGCGTGGTGACCACCGGGGGCGAGACGGCGTCGAGGTCCCACACGTCGTGCGGCACCGTCTGGTAGTACCACTTGGTCTTGCCGGTGGTCGCGTCGATGGCCACGACGCAGTCGGTGTACAGGTTGTCGCCGGGGCGGACGGCGCCGTCGAGGTCCGGCGACGGGTTGCCGACCGCCACGTAGATCATGTTGAGCGCCTTGTCGTACGCCGGCGTCATCCAGATGCCGCCGCCGCCGCGGGTCCAGGCGTCCGCATACTTCGCGCTGTCGGCCTTCTCCGCCGCCACGCCGCGGTTCAGGTCGGCCCCGTCGGCCGTATGGGTGGGCCAGGTGCCCCACCAGCCGTTCGGCGCGATCGGGTCGAAGGTCGGGTCGCCCTTGGGGGCCGGGATGGAGTACCAGCGCCAGGTCTGCTCGCCGGTCATGGCGTTGTAGGCGGTGACGTGACCGCGGATGCCGTACTCGCCGCCCGAGACGCCGACGATCACGTTGTCGCCGATGATGAGCGGGGCGTGGGTGATGCTGTACCCGTACGCCGGGTCCGCCACCTCGATGTCCCAGAGCACCTCGCCGGTCATCCGGTCCAGGGCCACCAGCCGCGAGTCGAGGGTGCCCATGTAGACGTGGGGACCGTGGACCGCGACGCCGCGGTTGTTCGGGCCGCAGCAGTAGATCGAGGTGCCGAGCTTGTGCTCGTAGCGCCAGACCTGCTTGCCGGTGCTCAGGTCGTACGCGATGGCCGTGTTGTACGGCGTGGTCACGTACATCATGTTGTCCACGACGATCGGGGTGTTCTCGAAGCTCCCCAGGCGGCTGATGCCGGTCTGGAAGACCATCCGGGGCACCATGTTCCGGACATTCGTCGTGTTGAGCTGGGCCAGCGTCGAATAGCGCTGATTCCAGTCGTTGCCGCCGTAGGTCGTCCAGTTGGCCTGGGCGGATAGAGTGGTCGCTCCGGCTGCGAGCAGCACGAGCGACAGACCCCACTGCGTCTGCCTCCGCATGGAATCGTTCTCCTGATAGGTTGTCGATGAACCGAGGAAACTGCTGGAACCAGCAACGCCCGAGGGCGATCGCTTTACTGGGAAGAGGCGCGGCGGCCCCGGCCAGGCCGCCATGCCGGTGGGTGGCCGCAAACGGCCCCTGCATGTGTGACTGGAATATTCCCCGTTCGGCCCCGGCGTCAAGCCAGCCTGACTACTTGAACAGCAGGGAGGCCTTGCGGATGGTCATGTAGATGCCCCAGAGCATCGGGATCCCGACCGCGATCCACGCCAGCAGCAGCACCGCCAGGCCGGACCCGCCGGCGGGGGCGTCGTTCCGTGTCTCGTCCATCCCGTCTCCTCCTGCGAGGCGCCCGCGGCTACTTGGCCGGGGCGAGCCCCTCGCGGCGCAGGTCGTCGTCGCTCATGAAGTGCTGTTCCGCCACCGGGCGGACCATCAGGTTGCAGCAGAAGCCGACCACCAGCATCCCGGCCAGCACGTACATGGTGAACGCGTAGGCCTCCACCGGTGCCGCGCCCCGGGCCAGCTGCCACTGCCGGAGGTAGCTGACCACCGCCGGGCCCACCAGCCCCGCCACCGACCAGGCGGTGAGCAGCCGGCCGTGGATGGCGCCCACGAACGCGGTGCCGAACTTGTCGGCCAGGTAGGCGGGGATGGTGGCGAATCCGCCCCCGTACATCGTCAGGATGAGGCAGAAGATCGTCGCGAACAGCGCCACGCTGCCGCCGCGGCCCGCGCCGGGCACCGCCGAGTAGAGCACGGCGCCCAGGGCAAAGAAGATGGCGTAGGTGGCCTTCCGCCCGATGAAGTCGGAGGCCGAGGCCCACAGGAATCGGCCCAGGATATTGAAGAAGCTGAGCAGCGCCGCGAACGCGGCGCCGATGGTGGCCACCTGGGCCTTCTGGGCCTCGTCCAGGTCCACGAGCGCCGTCGCCACGCCGATCAGCCGGCCGCCGAAGATCTCCTGGATCATCGGGGAGGCGAGGCTCAGCACCCCGATCCCGGCGCTCACGTTGAGGCAGAGCACCGCCCACAGGAACCAGAACTGCGGGGTCTTCCAGGCCACGTCCACGTGCACGTGCCGGGTGGTCTGCGCCGTCTTCTGGGTGACGGGCGGCGTCCATCCCGCCGGCCGCCAGTCCTTGGCCGGGATCCGGTAGCCGAAGGCGCCGCAGAGCATGGCCACGAAGTAGAGCAGGCCCAGCACCACGAAGGTCTCCCACACGCCCACCGAGGTGGGCGTGGCGAACCGCTTCATCAGCAGGTCGGCCAGCGGGGCGCCGATCATGGCGCCGCCGCCGAATCCCATGATCGCCATGCCGGTGGCCAGGCCGCGGCGGTCGGGGAACCACTTGATCAGGGTGGAGACGGGGGAGATGTACCCGAGTCCCAGCCCGCAGCCGCCCACCACGCCGAGCCCGAGCCAGAGCAGCGGGAGGATGTGGAGCTTGACCCCGACCGCCGCGATCAGGAACCCGCCCCCCCAGCAGAAGGCCGCGGCCACGCCCGCGCGCCGCGGGCCGACCCGTTCCAGCCACCGGCCGAAGACCGCCGCCGACGAGCCGAGGAAGAAGATCCCCAGCGCGAAGGTGAGGTTTACCTGCGAGATGGTCCAGTCGCCCTCGATCGGGCGGGTGACGCCGAGGGCCTGGGAGAGGGGCTTCCAGAAGACGCTGAGGCCGTATGCCATGCCGATCGACAGGTGGATCGCCAGGGCGGCGGGCGGGACCAGCCAGCGGTTGTAGCCGGGCCTGGCGATGATCCGTTCGCGGTCGAGCAGACCGGCCATCAGGGGACTCCAGGGATAGAGGGGAACCTGCAGACGGGATACATTATCGTACACCTGGCGAAAACGCCATCTCCTCCGGATGCCGAGGTCGCTGTGAATCGTCGTGCCGTTGCGCTGTGGCTGCTCGTCCCGTGCGCGCCCGCCGCGCTGCGTGCGCAGGTGCCGGCGCTGCCCGCGTGGGTGGTGGCCGATTCGGCGGGCCGGAGTGTCCGCCTCACGCTCGACGCCCTCCCGGGTGGTCCCGAGGGGATCGCCACCCTGAATGGCCTGCATCACGGCGCCGTGCAGCTGGTGGTGCCGCAGCACTGGACCGTGCAGTGGACCTGGGTGAACCGCGACAGCACCCAGCCGCACAGCCTCGTGGTGATGGCGGAACGGGAGAAGCTGCCGATGGAGGGCGGCCGTCCCGCCCTGGAGAACGCCGTGAGCCGCGCCGTCACCACCGGGCTCAAGCCGGGCCAGCGCGACCTGACCACCTTCGTGGCCGAGGACGCCGGCTGGTACTGGCTCCTCTGTGGCGTCCCCGGCCATGCGATCCGGGGCGAGTGGATCGGCCTCAAGGTGGACCGGGAGGCGTCCGGGCCCGCCGTGGTGGTGAAGGCGGCGCCGTAGGCCCGCACGATCCTGCGAGGCTAGCGCGGCGCCGGCTCCGCCAGCAACCGCTCGACTTCCCGCGTGAACTCCGCCACCAGCGCCTCGTGCGCCGCCCCGGTGGCGGGGCCGTAGAACCCGGCATGGATCCGCCGGATCCGCCCGTCCCGTCCCACGAACAGCGTCGTCGGGTAGGCGGTGAACCCTTCCAGCTGCGGGAAGGCCGCGCTCACCGCCTCCACCTCGCTCACCCCGCCGAGCAGGAGGGGGAACGGGATCCCGAACTTCTCGCGGTAGCGCCGCACCAGCGGCGCATCCTGGGCGCTGTCGCCGGTCACCTCGAAGGCGATCCCCACGACCTCCAGGCCCCGCTCCCGGAACCGCTGGTACAGCCCCACCAGCGCGGGTGCCGCATCGTGGCAGGTGGGGCACCAGGTGCCGAAGAGGTCCACCAGGACCACCTTGCCCTGGAAGCGGGCGTCGCTCGACGAGACCATCCGTCCGTCCACGTCGGGGAAGCGGAACGCGAGGGGCGCGCTGCTGTCGGCGCGGGTCACGGCCGTCGGGGGTGTGAGGTGCGGCCGGCCGGTGGCCCGGGTGGCGACGAACGCCGTGCGGGTCCGGAGTCCGGCGTGAAAGCTGCCCCGGAGGGTGTCGCCGTCCAGGCGCCCGGTGAGCAGGTAGACGAATGAACCGTCGAAGTGTCCCAGGGCCAGGCTGTCGCCAGTGGCCCGGCCCGCGAAGAGCCCGTAGTCGCCCGAGTTGGAGATGACTGCGCCCTCGAGGCCCTGTGGGCCGTTGCGGATCTCGAAGACCCGCGGCGTCTGCTCGAAGCCGCTCTGGAACCACGCGTCCCACCGGCCCAGCAGCGCGGCCCCTCCGGCGGTCCCGGTCCAGCGTCCCCGGCTGGCGCGGAGCGGGATGGTCCGCGGACCGCGCCGCCCCACGTTGTGGTACCGTCCCACCAGCGAGTCGCCCCGCGGCACCACCGCCATCGAGGCGGCGTAGTCCCCGAGTTCCAGCACCAGGCTGTCACCGTCCCAGCGCACGGCGGAGAAGGGGGTGCAGCTGCCGGCATTGCACAGCTCGCCCCCCAGTCCCGCCGTCGTGGAGGTGAGCACCAGGCCGAACTCGAGCGGCCCGCCGGCGAGGTCGAGGGTGGCGCGCCAGGGACCGGTGACGTCCGGGGTGGCGAGCAGCAGCGCGAGGAGGGAGAGCATGCGGGAAATCAGGTGGGGGAGCCCACCCGCGCGCTAGGGCGCGTGGTACTGCTCGCCCGCGCGGACCGCGGCCGCCAGGCGGTTGCCGGGCCACGGCGCGGGGCAGGGGAACACCGAGCTGTAGGCGCAGTACGGATTGCGGGCGCGATTGAAGTCCAGCTCGTACGCCCCGTCGGCCGAGGGCAGTAGTTCGATGAACCGCCCCGCGGGGTAGGTCTCGCGGCCGTTGGTGGCGTCGCGGAAGTAGATGAACAGCGGCGCCTCGTCATCGTCGGCGGCCCCCAGCCGGTACACGCGCAGCCGCGTGGTGGCGCCGGCCATCGTGACGCGCACGAGCCCGGCCTCGTTGGCGTCGGTCTCGGCGCCGTCGAGGCCCAGGACCGGGAACCGCCCTCGCCGCTCCGGTGGCTCGAGCCGGACGGCGATCCGCAGGCTCGGGGCGTATGCGAAGAACTGTGGAGGCGTGGCCCCTCGAACCGTGCCGAAGCTGGCCGCCACCGCGCGTCCGGGGCCGCCGGTGATGACCAGCCGCGCCGTCGCGGAGAGCGGCACCGCACGGCCGCGGGGCAGGATCCGCCGCGCGCCGTCGGTGGTGAGCACGACCGACGACCCCGCCTCGGTGAGGATACCACGCGGCACGCCGGCGAGCGGCAGGTCGCTCGGCTCCGCCCCCACGCTGATCCCCGGCCCGATGGGCTGGAGCCCGAGCGCAGCATACGGCGAGAGCGGATCGGTGGCCAGCCAGGCGGTGAACTCGGCCCGTTCCCGCCCGACCTCCGCGGCCGGCGTCTGGGCCCGCAGCGGGAGGGCGGTCAGGAGCAGCAGGGCCAGGCCGCGCATCGCGGGTCAGGATTCCGCGCGCGAGAACGTGCCGACCAGCAGCACCGGCGTGGTGGGCTGCGCCGAGCCGCTGTCGGGCTCCTCGGTGATCGCGGCGGCCGTCAGCTCCACACCCTCCGGGACCGGGACCGCATGCACCAGGCCGTGGCCGCTCGGTTCGGTGTTGAAGGTGACCGAGGCGATCGGCGCGCCGGTCCGCGGGAGGAACCAGAGCTGGTACGCCCGCCGCTGGCCCGCCGGCGCCAGCTGGAACGCGTGCAGCAGGAGCCGGTTGGATTTCCGGTTCCAGAACAGCTGGATCACGGGCCGCGGCGTCCCCGGCTCGCCCATGCGGGTGAGCAGCACGTTGGGATCGAGGATGGCGTTGAGCTCCGACTCGCGCAGCGCCAGCTGCTGCTCCCGGCCGCGCAGGCTGTCCTGCAGCGCCGTGACCGCGGCGGTGGCACCGGCCAGGGCGCGCCGCGAGGAGAACCACGCGGCGCTGACCCCCGCGAGCGCCACCAGCGATGCCGCGAGCGCCAGCCACGCCAGGCGCGGGGCGCGGGGAGCCAGCGCGGCCTCACGGGTGGCCGTGGCGCGTGCCACCACACGGGCCCGCAGCTCCGGCGCGGGCGTGGTGGCCCCTCCGGCGCCGAGCGCGAGCAGGGCGTTCACCTCACGGTACTCGGCCACCTCCCGCGCCGTCTCCGGCGAGGTGGCCATGAAGGCCTCGAACGCGCGAGCCTCTGCCGGGTCGAGTGCGCCCAGGGCATACGCCGCGGCGAGGTCGCGCAGGTCCTGCGGGCCGCCCGTCACACTGCCCCCTCGAAGTAGTACGGTCGCAGCGCCTCGCGGAGCTTCAGCATCCCGAGGCGCATCCGGGTCTTCACCGTGCCGAGTGGTTCCTGCAGCCGCTCGGCGATCTCCGACTGCGACAGCCCGTCGTAGTAGGCCAGCTCGATGGCCGTCCGCTGCGGTGGCGACAGGGTGGCCAGCGCGGCGCTCACCGCGCGGCTACGCTCCTCCCGCTCGAGCCCGCTCCCCGGCGGGGGAAAACCGGCGCTCATGGCGGGGGCGGTCTCCGCGGTGTCGCGCGCGGCGCTGTCGGTGGCGCGGGCGCGCCGGGACTGCGCCCGCACAAGGTCCAGTGCCCGGCTGCGCGCCATCACGGTGAGCCACGCCGCGACCGAGCCACGCGCCGCATCGAAGCGCGGCGCCTCGCGCCACGCCTGCGCGAAGGCCTCCATCACCACCTCCTCGGCATCGGCCGCCTGCCCGACCACCCGGAAGGCCACCGCGTACAGGACCACGCCGAACCGGTCATACAGGAGGCCCAGGGCACGGTCATCGCCGCGCGCCATCTGCTGGACCAGGTCGATGTCATGCGGGGCGGAAGAACGGTCGGTCATCGGCCGGTCGGTGGCGGTGTGAGCGACGGCGTCGAGGGCAGCGCCATACTGCATCAGTCTATCCCGCATCCGGAGCGGGGCACAAGGCAACCCGGTGGCGCCGGGTGGCCAGGGCAGGGCGGAGGTCATGGGGTGAGGCATCGCTCCCGGGGGTCGGGCGGCCGCGCGGATGCGGCCGCCCCTGCCACTCTACGCCGGCCACCACGCCCCGGTTCATGGGAGTGTTTTCGGCCGGTCGCCCGGCAGGAAGAGCAGGCTCGCGTCGCCGGCCGGGCGACGCACCTGCACCACGTTGACCTGATCGTCGAACAGCTCCGTGAGCATCTCCTGGCGCAGCGTGGCGCCCGCCATTCCCTGCCGCGCCACTGCGGTCAGGGTCAGGAAGGTCATCTCGCCATCGACCCGCGCCCCGGCCCAGGCCAGCGGGATCTCGCGCCCTCCCGCGTCACGCAGCCCGAGCCGGCCCCGGACATACCGGGCCAGGCTCGAGTCGTCTGCTGCCCCCTGGGCCCGCCGCGCCGCTGCCTGCAGGTCCTCCGTGAAGGCGCGTACCGTCACCGTCAGCCGGCCCCCGGGCTCCTCGCGGAGTTCGGTGTGGGTGCTGTGCAGCGGGTGCGCCGCCAGGGCAAGCGCCAGCACGAAGACACGCATCAGCGATGCCCGAGTGCGGCGAGGAGGCTCCGGGCCTCGGCGGCCTGGCGATGGTGGAAGGCCGGATCGACCGCGAGTGCTTCCTTCAGGCGGCGCCGGGCCGTCGCCGTGTCTCCCACCGCGAGGGCGATCCGGCCCCCGTGATAGAGCAACGTGGCATCCTCCACGCCGCGGCTGAGGGCCTCGGCGACCAGGGGCGCCGCCGCCGCCGTATCCCCGGCACGGAACGCGGCCCAGGCCGCGAGGTCGAGGCCATGCACGTCGTGCCGGCTGCTCAGCCCGGCGGTGGCGCGGGCCCGCAGCTCCGCGATCCGCTGCCCGTGGTCGAGCAGAAAGAGACCCCACGCACGGTGGAATCCACTCCCGGCCTGCGACACCGCCACCTCGAGCGCGCGTGCATGCTGTTCGGCCGCCGCGCTGTCGCCGACGGCCTCCGCGGCCTCGGCCAGGAGGATCAGCGCCGCCGGGTCGAGTCGCTGGCCCAGGGCCCGGGTGCCCAGGTCGCGGGCCCGGGCCGGGTGACCGGTGCGGAGTTCGAGCGTCCCCAGCGCCACCAGGACCCGCGGATCCTCCGGAAGGCTGGAGAGGGCCCGCTCGAAGGCCGCGCGGGCCAGGTCCGGCCGGCCATGGTGCGCTGCCAGCTCGCCCAGCCGGAGATCGAACCAGGCCAGTTGGTCTGGGGTGGTGCGGAATCCCGCCGCGAGCGAGTCCCGCAGGGATGTGAGGAGTTCCCGGGCTTCCCCGCTCCGGCCACTCAACTCGAGCCACCGGGCGTAGCGTGGGCCCACCGCGCCGGTGTGCCGGAGCAGGGCGAGGGTGCCGAAGAGGCGATCGGCCTCGGCGTAGCGGCCGAGCTCCAGGGCGATCTCGCCGAGGGTCGCCCGGGTGATCGCGTCGGTCGAGTCGGCGGCCAGGCGCGCCGCGGTGAGGTCGTACGCCTCGGGGAACCGGTGCTGCGCCATGAGCGCGCTGGTCAGCACAGCCGCCGCACCGTCATTGCGGGCGTGGCGTGTGCCAAGGCTGGCCCGGGCCAGCGTTTCCGCCCGGCGCACGTCACCCTCCGACCCGGTGGCGCGACTGCGGTCGAGGTAGAGCGCCGCGAGCATGGCCCGGTCGCGCGCGCCATAGGGGTCGCGTGCGGTCCGGGCCGTATAGAACGCGATGTCCTGCTCGCGCACTTCGGCGGCTTGGCGGCTCGGCGGCTCGGCCCCCGGGGTGACGGCCGATGCCCGTCCGCCACCACCGAGCAGCACCCCGCTGACCCCGACGACGAGTGCAATCGTGATCCACCACCGCATCTGGCATTTCCTCCACGGGCGGCGCCCGGTGGCTCGGCGATCCAGCCGCCGAGCCACCGAGCGACCGAGCCGCCTAGTTGGGTGGCGCGAGATAGGGGAAGGTGGCGAGGAACGGCGAGTCGCTGGCCACGTTGTCGGTGGTCAGGCTCGGGGTGGTGTGGGTCGGGTCGGCGCCGAACGGGTCGCCGAAGACCGCGAGCAGGGCCAGGTCCACCACGTCATCCTCGAGTTTCCGGCCGCCCCAGCCGTTGGCCAGGGGCGGCACCCCGACCCAGTTGAGCCAGCTGGCGGTCGCGGGGTCCTTGTCGGTCTGCACGATCAGCATGTCGGGCAGCAGGACGCTCGCGAGGATCCCCACGTAGGCCGAGTCGCGGCCGGCGATGGTCGTCGGCGAGCCGAGCACCAGGTGCCCATAGAGCTCCGGGCCGATCAGCGCGCCGTCCTGGTCGGGCCCGATCGAGCCGTGAGTCGGGTGGCTGCGCTTGTCGAGCAGCACCTCGCTCAGCAGCGGGTTGCCCAGCCGCTGCACCTGGTTGTAGGTGGTGGTCTTGCCGGGACCGGTCCCGGCGGAGGAGTCGTCGCTGCAGGCGGCCACGGTCAGGGCCAGGCCGAGCAGGAGGAAGGGGGCACGCATGGTCGGGTGTCTCCGGGGTCGTGGGTCAGCGGCTCAGGGTGCCCCAGATGCCGAGCTTCCCGGGCGCGCCATTCTCCAGCAACGACGAGGGAAGTTCCACGACAACCGAGAGCACGTTGTAGCCGGCGATGTAGTTGACGGCCTGCCCGGGGGCGCGGAAGCCCGCGCTCGGCAGGGCACAGGGTCCCGCCAGCGCGCCACCGGCCGGACGGCGGTCGGGCAGGATGCAGAAGGCCGCCTCGAGGTCGAGGAAGAACGAGTCGTCACGCGGGCCCGCGAAGGCCTGGATGCCGGTGGCCGAGCCGAAGCTGGTGTTGAAGCTGCCGCGGAGGGTGGGGGCATTCTGGTCCACCACGTTCATCATGGCGCCCGGGACCACCGGGGCGTCGGGGCCACGCACCACCACCGTCTGGCCGGTGCCTTTCCCCTCGAAGCTGACCTGGATCACCTTGTCCTCGAGCGCGTCCCCGTCGTTGTCCACCTTGAACTGGTAGAGGATGTTGGGGTCGAAGGCCGCGGCCGCGGTCTGGGCCGGGGAGAGGAACCCGCTGGTGTTCATCACCAGCGCGATCCGCCCGGGCGCTGAACCGGGGAAGGCATAGACGTCGGTCAGGTCCATGCGGGGATTGAGCTCCACCAGGGGGGTGTCCTGGTGGTCGGAGGCGACCACCACCCCCGCGCCGCCGGCGAGTGCGCCGGTGACCGCGAGGAGGATGGCGAGCCGCTGGAAGCGCGAGAGCGCGCGCCAACGCATCATGGGGGGACTCCTGGAGCTGGGGGTGTCGGAACCCGGCGGGCTGCCGGGTCGGCCGGCGCGATCCGCGCCGCCGATTGCACCCCTTCTACGCCGCTCCCCCGCGACCGGATGTCCGGCCCGCGTGACGGATGCCATTGAGGGCCGTATGTTCCCGTGAGCTCCGGGCGCCGGCCCGGTCCATCCGATTCCCGCTGCCCGCCGTAGGAGGTGTGTCGCCCGAACGTCCGCCGTCCACAGTCGTCGCGTTTGACATCCTCTCTGAGGAGTTCGGTTCATGAGGCCCCCTGCCCGAATCCTGTTGGCTGCCGCACCGCTCCTGCTCGCCGCCCTGCCGGTCGTGGCGCAGGATTCCATTCCGTCGCCGGTGGCGCGGGACACCGCCCCCCGGGTCCTCACGCCCCTGACGGTCATCGGGCGCGCCGATGAGCTCATCGGCGTGGCGGCCACCGCCTCCCAGGGCCACGTGGGTGCCGCCGACCTGCGTTCCCGCCCCCTCGCACGCGAGGGGGAGCTGCTCGAGACCGTCCCCGGGTTCATCGCGACCCAGCACTCCGGCGATGGCAAGGCCAACCAGTACTTCATCCGCGGCTTCAACCTCGACCATGGCACCGACTTCCAGACCCGCCTCGAGGGGATGCCGGTCAACATGGTGTCGCACGCCCACGGCCAGGGCTACACCGACCTCAACTTCCTGATTCCCGAGGTGGTGGAGTACCTGGATTACCGCCTGGGCGTGTACCACGCCGACATGGGTGATTTCGGCAGCGCGGGCGGGGCCGAGTTCTTCCTCGCCCGGCGCCTGAGCCCCTTCGCGGTGGCCACCGGAGGCGCCAACGGCATGGCCCGGCTGGCCGCCGGTGGTTCACGACGCGCCGGTCCCGGCGACCTGCTGCTTGCCGGTGAGCTCAAGCGCTACGATGGCCCCTGGGTCCTCGACCAGGCCCTGCGCAAGTACAGCGGGCTGGCGCGCTACTCCTGGCGGCGGGGCGGCTCCGAGTTCTCGCTGCTCGGCATGGCCTACCACAACCGCTGGAACTCCACCGACCAGATCCCCCTCCGCGCGATGCAGGCCGGGAGCATCACCCGCTTTGGCAACCTCGACGACACCGACGGCGGGCGGACCCGACGCTACAGCCTCTCCGGCTCCTGGCGGCATTTCGGCGGGAGCTCCGTGCAGGACGTGCAGGTCTACGCCATCTACTCCGACCTGAGCCTGTTCTCGAACTTCGCCTTCTTCCTGGACGACACCACGAACGGGGACCAGTTCAACCAGCGGGAACGTCGCGTCGTGGTCGGCGCCAACCTCAAGCACCTCCAGCCGCTCCGGTTCCTCGGCCAGGAGCACGTGGCCAAGGCAGGATTGCAGACCCGGGCCGACCTGATCTCCGGACTGGGCCTCCACCATACCGTGGGACGGCGGCGGATCGGGACGGTGCGCGAGGATGACGTCCGGGAATGGGGCACCGGCATCTACGCGGAACTGGAGTCCCGCTGGCGGCCGTGGCTGCGCTCGGTGGTGGGGGGGCGAGCCGATGCCTACGCCTTCCATGCCGCCGGCGATATCCCCGCCAACAGCGGGAGCCGGAGCGCGGGGATCCTCAGCCCCAAGGCGTCGCTGGTCGTGGCGCCCAGCGCGCAGGCGGAGTTCTACCTGAGCGCCGGGCTCGGGTTTCACAGCAACGACGCGCGCGGCACGACAATCACCGTGGACCCAGTCGGGGGTGGTCCGGCAGCGCGGGTCGATCCGCTGGTGCGCTCCCGGGGCGCCGAGATCGGCGCGCGGGTGAGCCCGCTCGATGGCTGGCGCTCCACCCTGTCGGTGTGGGTGCTCGGCCTCGACAATGAACTGCTGTTCGTGGGGGATGGTGGCGCCACCGAGCCGTCGTTCGAGAGCCACCGGGCTGGCGTGAGCTGGGCCAACTACTACCGGCCGACGCCCCGGCTCGCGCTGGACCTGGACCTCTCGCTGGCGCGCGCCCGGTTTGCCGGCGTGCCCGGCGCCGTCGACCGGATCCCGGGGGCGCTCGAAAGCGTGGTGGCGGCGGGGGTGACATGGATGGCGCCGGAGCACGGGCCGTTCGCCACCGTGCGGCTGCGCCGGTTCGGCTCGTACGCGCTGGTGGAGGACAACAGCGTCCGGGCCCGCGCGTCGACGCTGGTGAATGCGGAACTGGGATACCGGTTCTCCGGCGTGCGCCTCGAGGCCAGCATCCTCAACCTGCTCAACTCCCGCGACCGGGACATCCAGTACTACTACGCCTCGCGCCTCCCGGGGGAGCCAGCCGCCGGCGTCGACGACGTGCATTTCCATCCCGCGGAGCCGCGGCAGGTCCGGGTGTCGCTGGCGTGGGGACTCTGACCGCCGGGCGCTCGGCGCGATAGGTTTGAGCAAGCCGGGAGGCAGTGCCTCCCGGCCTGCAGCGCACCGTCCACTGGTCATGGAGGCCGAGACCATGCCCTACCGCAAGGGCCTGTCCCACGAACACCCGCACCCCGACACGGGGGCGCCGCACGACCACCCGCACGAGCACGAGCACGAACACGGTCACGCCCACCCGCACGTCCATGCGCATGCGCACGAGCACCGGCACGGCGACACGGTGCACAGCCACCCGCATGTCCACGAGCATCGCCACCTGCACGCGCACCGGCACTCTCACCCGCACGGCCATGGCCCGCACGGGGTGGACCCCACCAGCGAGGCGCCCGCGCACTCGCACGCGCACGACCGGCCGGAGCACGATCATGCCCATCCCGAGCTGGAGGAACCTGGGCACGCCGGCGAGCCCCACGACCACGCCCACTGACCGGGGCCCTGACGCGCGCGAGCCCGCGCCGGGGCGCGGGCTCGGGGGGCGGCCGGGCGGGAGGCCGTCAGGCTACCAGTTGTAGAAGCGCTCGGGGCGCAGCGCCGCCAGGTGCTCGATCTCGTTCTCGCCGTTGAGCAGCCGCGCCAGCACCACGCCGGTGATGGCGGCGAGCAGGACCCCGTTGCGACCGTGGCCGGTGGCGTACCAGAGCCCGGAGAGGCGGGGCTCGCGGCCAATGATGGGGAGGCCGTCAGGGGTCACCGGGCGAAGCCCTGCCCAGGTCCGCAGCACTTCCCCCCGGGCCAGGGCGGGGCAGAGTGCGCTCACGCCCGTGAAGAGGTCCGCCAGGCCTGCCGCCGTGACCTCGGGGGCAAATCCGGCATGTTCCATGGAGCTGCCCACGATCGCTTCGCCGTCGCGGCTGGCCAGGTAGCAGCCGCGACCGAGCACGATGGAGCGCGGCACTCCCTCCGGCCAGGCCAGGGCGGCCATCTGGCCCCGGATCGGCTCCACCGCCAGCGGCCGCGGCATGCCACCCACCAGCCGTGACCAGGGCCCCGCGGCCACGATGACGTCCGCCGCGGCGTAGCTCTCCCGGCCGATGACCCCGGTGACCCGGTCGCCGCGCCGCTCCACCGCGCTGACCCGGTCCTGGATCACCGTCGTGCCGAGTCGCACGGCATCCTGGGTGAGCGCTTCGACCAGCCGCCCCGGGTGCAGGGCCGCGTCCCGCGCCGCCCACAGGGCGCCGCTGCTCGGCCCCATCCAGGGCCACCGTGCCTTCACCTCGGCGGCGTCGAACCAGTCGCAGGCATGTCCCTTCTGCCGCTGCCAGGCCACCTGGGCACGCAGGTACCCGGCGTCGGCATCGTCCACCGCCAGCCGGGTGATCCCCTCCTGCCAGAGCCCGATGTCGATCCCGGTGCTGGCCTGGAGCGCGGGCGCAAGCTCCACCAGGAGTTCACGGCCGGCCATGCCGAGCTCGAACAGCGGGTCTTCCCCATGGGAGCCCGCCTGCGCCGCGAGCATCCCCGCTGCGGCGCGCCAACCCTCCCCCTCGTCGCCATCCCGTTCGAGGAGGAGTACCTTTCGACCGGTATTGGCCAGCTCGCGGGCGCAGGCGGCACCCACCGGACCGCCGCCGACGACGATGACATCGTAGAGTTGAGTCACGGGTCCCGTCACGAAACTTTCTGGAACATCGACCGTACTGGCCACCACGTCTGACTTCCGCTGGGGGAAAATAGCATGTTCCGCAACCTGATCGGGTTTGCCGTGCTGGCCGTCGTGGCCTGGGTGGCGTTGCAGCTGGTCTTCGGGCTCTTCGGCATCGTGATCGGCTTGCTCGGCAAAGTCCTGTGGCTGGCGTTCCTGGGCTTCCTGGTCTACCTGGTGCTCCGGGTGTTTGCCCCGGCCACCGCGGACAAGGTCAAGGACACCATCTCCGGGAAGCCCTCCTCGTCCTTCTAGGGCGCAGGGCATACAGCACACGCAGCGGGCGGGGGATCCACGGGATCCTCCGCCCGTTCGTGTCTCCGCCCCGCCGGACCCGTCAGGCCGGCCGGTCGAGCGCCTCGCGGACGGCCCAGGCGAGGAGTGGGAGCATCAGTTCGTGGTGTCCGGTGAGCTGCACTCCGGTGCCGCCCGCGCGGGTGGGCCGTTCCACCACGTTCACCCGCGGCCGGTAGTGCCGGATCATGTCAAAGTCGGCGGCCAGGAACCCACGCGGCCTGCCCTCGCCGATGTTGCGGGCGATGGTCAGCGCCTTGAGGAAGACCTCGGGGAGCACCACTGCGCTGCCGAGGTTGAGCACCACGCCACCGTCGTGGAGGTCCGGGAGCGAGCCGGCCAGCCGGCGAAAGTCCCGGTGACTCGTCTCGCCGAGCGCGGCGCCGTCGGCGGAAGGGTGCTGGTGGGTGATCTCGGCGCCGATCGCCGCGTGCACCGTCACCGGCACGCCATGCGCGTGGCAGGCCACCAGCACCGACGCCGATGCCCCCGGGAGCCCCGGCCGGCCGGCCAGGTCCCGGGCCAGCCCCTCGCCGAACCCCCAGCCTGAACGATGGGCCGCCGTCACCGCGCGGTTCATCTCGGCCCCCGTCTCTTCGGCCATCCCGAAGGTGCCGTCCCCGATCCCGCGCTCCACCTCTTCGCTCGTACCCCCGAAGGCGGCCAGTTCGAAGTCGTGGATCGCGGCCGCGCCGTTGAGCGCCACATGGGTGAGGATGCCGGTGCGCACCCAATCGGCGAGCAGCGGCCCCAGGCCCACCTTGATGACATGCCCGCCCACCAGGGCCACCACGCCGCGCCGGGCCCGGGTCGCCGACGCGATCGCGGCCGCCACCTGGCGCAGGTGGTCGGCCGCGAGGACGTGCGGGAGGCTCTCGAGGAAGGCCCCGAAGGAGCGCCCGGCGCCCGGGGGCGTCGCGAGGAGCGATCCATCCACCTTGTTCGGCCGGGCCCCGATGGGCACCGTCCGGACCCGGCTCAGGTCGGCCTCGCGATAGCCGCTCATGGCCGCGCGGGGCCCGCCACGATGCTCTCCAGTCGGAGGGTGACGGTCCCGAAGGGCAGCTTGGAGCGGATCTGGACGGGGATG
>Ga0268298_10003527_pt1 | contig 15916 bp, 16 predicted proteins | sample WWTPWeurt_MetaG_FD_194462 | JGI IMG/M metagenome (GOLD analysis project Ga0268298, IMG submission 194462) | Activated sludge microbial communities from WWTP in Nijmegen, Gelderland, Netherland - WWTP Weurt | ecosystem: Engineered > WWTP > Aerobic digester > Activated sludge | place... | reverse complement strand
CCGAACCCAGGATGTGGCCGGCGTCGCGAAACCGGCAGCGCACGCCGGCGTGCGGCTCGATCTCCTCGTCGTAGCGCACCGCCTGCAACTGCCGCAGGCAGTCCACCGCGTCCTGCATCGAGTACAGCGGCGTCACGTCAGCGGCCGGCTGCCGGGCCGGCTTGCGCCGGCGGCTTGCCCGCTCCGCGTCGGCCTGCTGGATGTGCGCGCTGTCGGGCAGCATCACGGCCAGCAGGTCCGCGGTGGCGGCGGTGGTGTAGATCGGGCCGGAGAAACCGCTGCGCGTCAGCTTCGGCAGCAGGCCGCTGTGGTCGATGTGGGCATGGGTCAGCAGCACGAAGTCGAGCGTGCGCGGATCGAATGCGAACGGCTGCCGGTTGCGCGCCGGTGCCTCCCGTCCGCCCTGGACCATGCCGCAATCCACCAGGAAACGCGAAGATGGTGTCTCGAAGAGAGTGCACGACCCCGTGACCTCCCGCGCTGCGCCGAGGAAGGTGATGTTCATGCGCTTGCTCCGCCAGGCACGGCGTCGCCACGGGCTGCACGGGAGAACCGGTCGAGCAGTTCTCCCATCGCGGCGTTGATCGCCGCGAATCGCGCGGGGTACCCCAGCATGGCCAAGGGCTGCTGGATGCAGCGGCCCGCGACGAGTTCGTCGAAACCGTGCGCGATGAGTTCGCGCGCGCCGGCGGGGGTGGTCTCGAGGTGGAACTGCAAGCCCACGACACGCTCGCCGAACTCGAAAGCCTGGTTCGCGCAGGCGGCGCTGCGGGCCGCGTGCACCGCACCCGCGGGGATGTCGAACGTCTCCCCATGCCAGTGGAAAGCCTCCAGCCGCGGCGGGAAACCGGCGATCAAGGCTGTGGTGCCTGCGGCCTCGGTCGGCTCCACCGCGAACCAGCCGATCTCCTTTTCGGAATTGGCATAGACGCGCGCGCCGAGCGTCTGCGCGATCAACTGCGCGCCGAGGCAGATGCCGAGGACGCGTCGACCGGCGGCGATCGTGCGCTCGATGAAGCGTTTCTCGCCGGCGAGCCACGGCAACCTTGCCTCGTCGTGAACGCTCATCGGACCGCCGAGCACGACCAGCAGGTCCGATTCGCCCACCGCCGGCAACGGATCGCCGCGGTACAGGTGGGTGATGCCGAGCACGTGGCCGGCATGCCGTGCCCAGATTTCAATGCTGCCGGGCGCCTCGAAGGGCACATGCTGTAAGGCGTGGATTCTCACTGCCGCTGCTCCAGATGCATCGTCGCTATCCGACGGTCTTGCGGAAACGCCCGCCTGCGAAACCGAGCAGCGCCGTGCCCAGCACCAGCAGTGCCACGAATTGCACCCACAGCTCGGCGACCCCCACGCCCTTGAGGAAGATGCCGCGCACGATCTCCAGGTAGTGCCGAGTCGGGTTGACCAGCGTCAGCCACTGAAACACCTCCGGCATGCTGGTCACCGGGAACATGAAGCCCGACAGCAGGATCGTCGGCATGAAGACCAGAAAGCTCGCCATGAAGGCCTCCTGCTGCGTCTTCGAGACGGTGGAGATCAGGAGCCCGAGCCCCAGGCCGGACAGCAGGTACAGCACGCTCGCCAGCAGCAGCGTGAGGAAGTTGCCTGCGAACGGCACCTCGAACCACAGCAGTGCGACGGCGGTGACGACGCCCAGGTCGACCAGGCCGATCAGCGCAAACGGGATGGTCTTGCCGGCGATCAGCTCGAAGGCGGTGAGTGGCGTCACCATCAACTGCTCGAGCGTGCCGATCTCGCGCTCGCGCACCACCGCCAGCGAGGTCAGCAGCAGGCACACCAGCAGGATGATCGCGCCGACCACTGCGGGCACGTTGTAGTCGCGGCTCTTCAGGTCGGGGTTGAACCAAGCGCGCTCGCGCAGGTCGATCGCCAGCGCAGCGCCTGCGGCATGGCGGGCACCGAAGGCCTGCACGATGCGTTCGGCATAGCCGAGTGCCACCGTCGCGGTGTTCGAGTTGGTGCCGTCGAGCAGCAACTGCACCTGCGCGCCGCTGCCGCCACCGCGCAGCGCGGCGGCGAAGCCCGCCGGCAGCGTGAGGCCGACGATCGCGTCGCCGTGCTGCAGCGCGCTCACCAGGTCAGCCGGCCGATCCGAACGGCCAACGACCTCGAAGTAGCCCGATGCGACGAAGGCCTCGACCAGGTCGCGCGAGGCCTGCGAGCGGTCGTGGTCGACGACGAAGGTCGTGGTGTCGCGGATGTCGGTCGACACAGCGTAGCCGAACACCAGCAGCTGGATCACCGGTGCGATGAAGATCACGCGCACGAGGCGCGGATCGCGCGCGATCTGCAGGAACTCCTTGCGCAGCATCTCCCAGATACGCTGCAATGACTCGCGCCACATCAGCGGATCTCCTTGCGAAAGACGCGGATCGCGAGCGTGAGACCGACGATGGCGAAGGCGATCATCAACAGGCCCTGGATGCGAAGCACCTCGGCATCCACGCCCTTCAGGAAGATTCCGCGCGTGACGACCAGGAAGTAGCGCGCCGGCACCAGGTAGGTCACCGTCTGCAGCGCCTTGGGCATCACGTCGATCGCATACATGAAGCCCGACAGCAGGAACGCCGGCAGGAAGGTCGCCACCATCGCCACCTGGGTGGCCAGCAACTGCGATCGCGCCGCCGCCGAGATGAAGATGCCCAGGCCCAGCGCGCCGATCAGGAACGCCGTGGCCAATGCCATCAGCAGCAGCGCCGAGCCGTGGAACGGCACGCCGAACAGCCACACGCCGAGCACCGCGCAGAGCACCACGTCGGCCAGGCCGATCGCCACATACGGCAGCAGCTTGCCGAGCACCAGCTCGGCGCGCGTCACCGGCGTTGCGGCGAGCTGCTCCATCGTGCCGCGCTCCCATTCGCGCGCGATCGTCAGCGAGGTCAGCATGGCGGCGACGATCATCATGATCACCGCGATCAGCCCCGGCACGATCATGTTGCGTGAGGTGAGTTGTTCGTTGTACCAGACGCGGCTCGCGGCGCTGACCGGCCGCGTGGCGGTGCGGCCGTCGAGCTGCGCGGCGAGCGAGTACGACTGCACGATCGCGCGCGCGTAGGCCAGCACGATGGTCGCGCTGTTGGCGTCGGACCCGTCGACGATGGCCTGCACATCGGCTGTTTGCCCGCTGCCGATCCGGCGGGATCACGAGCACCAGCTGCGCCTGGCCGCGGTCGAGCAGCGGGCCGATGTCGGCAGTGCGTGAGATGCCGGCACCGAACTCGAAATAACCCGAGGCGCGAAACGCGTCGATCAGCGCGCGCGAGGGCGCCGACTGGTCCTGGTCGAGCACCGCAGTCCTGATGTGGCGCACGTCGAAGCTGATCGCGTAGCCGAACAACACCAGCAGCAACAGCGGCAGCGCGAAGGCGAGGATCAGGCTGCGCGTGTCTCGTCGCAGCTGGATCACCTCTTTGCGTGCCACCGCCCACAGGCGTTGCGGTTTCATCGCTGCCTCTCCCGTCAACCCACCGGCGCGCCGCCGGCGGCGCGCACGATTGACACGAACGCGTCTTCGAGCGAGGGCGCGATCGGGTTCAGTGCGTCGAGCGCGAGGCCGCGATCGGCCAGCCGCGCGGCGATGGCCTCGCGCGCACCAGCCAGATCACGCAGCGCGACGTGGACCGCGCGCCCGAACATCGCTGTTTCGACGACGCCAGGGAGGTCCTGCAACGCCTCGACAGCGCGCGGACCGTCGTCGGTGTGCAGCTCCAGCAGCGGCTCCTTGACGCCTGCGCGCAGCTGCGCCGGCGTGTCGAGTGCGATCAGCTGACCGCGATTCATCAACGCGAGCCGGTGGCAGTACTCGGCCTCCTCCATGTAATGCGTGCTGACGAACACTGTGGTGCCCTGCTGCGTGAGCGCGTCGATCAGGTCCCAGAAGCGTCGGCGCGACAGCGGATCGACGCCCGAGGTTGGCTCGTCGAGGAAAAGGATCCGCGGTTCGTGCAGCACCGCGCACCCCAGCGCCAGCCGCTGCTTCAGCCCCAATGGCAGCTCGCCAGTGAGCCGCTTGCCCTGGCCGGCAAGCCCCGCCATCTGCAGTGCCCAGTCGCGACGCTCGGCGCGGCGCTGCCGCGGCACGCCGTACAGGCCCGAGAAGAAGGCGATGTTCTCGTCGACGCGAAGGTCGGCGTAAAGCGAGAACAGCTGCGACATGTAGCCGATGCGGCGCTTGATGGCCTCGCTTTGCGTCAGGATGTCCAGGCCCGCGACCGACCCGCGACCCGAGCTGGGCAGCAGCAGCCCGGCGAGCATCTTGATGGTCGTGGTCTTGCCTGCGCCATTGGGGCCGAGAAAGCCGAAGATCTCGCCCTCGCGGACCTCGAACGACACGTCGTCGACGGCGATGAAATCGCCGAACACGCGCCTGAGCCTGTCGGCGACGACAGCAGGCGCGCCTATGGTCGTGCTCACGCCGCCTCCGCCATACGCTCGATGAAGACGTCTTCCATCGACGCTGCGGCGGCGTGCAGCTCGCCCGGCACGAGCCCCGCCGCGCGCAGCGCCGCATCGATGGCCGGCGCGTCGTCGGCGGCCGATGCGACCGTAACATGCAGCTTGTCGCCGAACAATGCCGCGCGCCGCACCCTGGGATGAGAACGCAGCAGGTCGCGCGCGGCGCGCGCCGGATCGACCTGCACCACCAACACCTCGCCGGCGAGCGAGCGCTGCAGCGCGGCGGGCGAATCGAGCGCCAGCAGCTTGCCCTGGTGCAGCAAGGCCACACGATCGAAGCGTTCGGCCTCGTCCATGTAGGCGGTGCTGACGACCACGGTGACGCCTTGCGCGACCATGTCGTGCACGATCAGCCACAGATCGCGGCGCGAGATCGGGTCGACACCGAAGGTCGGTTCGTCGAGCAGCAGGATCTTCGGCTGATGGATCAGCGCGCACGACAGGCCGAGCTTCTGCTTCATGCCCCCGGAGAGCTTGCCGGCCAGGCGGTCCTTGAACGGTTGGAGGTTGGAGAAGTGGAACAGCCGCACCAAGCGTGCCGCGCGTTCCTCCTGCGGCACCTGGTACAGGTCGGCGTAGAACTGCAGGTTTTCCAGCACCGTCAGGTCGGCATACAGCCCGAAACGCTGCGACATGTAGGCGATCTCGTGCTTCACGCCCTCGGGGTCGCGTGCGACGCTGACGCCGCCGAGCACGGCGTCGCCCGAGGTCGGCCGCAGCACACCGGCCAGCATGCGCAGCGTGGTGGTCTTGCCCGCGCCGTCGGGCCCGACCAGTCCGAACAGCTCGCCGCTCGCCACCTCGAAGCTCAGACCGTCGACGGCCAGCGTTGCGCCGAAGCGGCGGGTCAGGCCTGCGACGCCGATCGCGGGCCTGGTCCCTGCCACAACGGTGTTTGGCGGGGTCATGGCGCAGCGCTGTCCAGTCGCACGTCGGCCGGCATGCCCGGCTTGAGCTCGAGCGCCGCATCGCCGGCCACGCGCACTTTCACCGCGTAGACGAGCTTGACGCGCTCCTCGGTCGTCTGCACGGTCTTCGGCGTGAACTCGGCAGCCGACGCGATGAACACCACGTCGCCGCGATAGGCCTTGCCGGCGAAGCTGTCGGTGCCGATCGCCGCCTTCGTACCTAGCCGCAGCTGGCCGATGCGGTTCTCCGGCACGTAAATCCGCACCCAGCGATCGTCGGGGTTCATCAGCGTGAACACCGGCGCGCCGGGCGTGACGGTCTCGCCGGGCTCGCGGTGGCGCACCGTGACGATGCCAGCGAAGGGCGCATGGATCACCGTCTGCGCCAGCGCGGCGTCGATCGGCTTGATCGCCGCCTCGGCCTGCGCCACCTGCGCGCGCTGCACGTCGACCTTCTCGCGCCGGGTGCCGGTCTGCAGGATACGCAACTGCTGGCGCGCCTGCTCGTGCTGGCTGGTCGCCACGTTGAAGGCCATGCGCGCCTTGTCCAGGCTCTCGGCGCCGACCGCACCGCCCTCGAACAGGCGCTGCGCGCGCTCGACGTCGCGCTGGGTGTCGGCCAGCCGATCGGCCGCGGCGGCGAGCGCCGCACGGCCCTGGGCCACCTCTTCGCCACGAAACCCGCTTTGCAGTTCGCGCAGCAGCGCCTGCGCGGCAGCCACCTGGGCCAGCGCCTGCTCGCGGCGTGCGAGCAGCTCGCTGCGGTCGAGCCGGCCTAGCTCGGCGCCGGCCTTGACCGCCTCGCCCTCGCGCGGCACGAGAGTCTCGATGCGCCCGGCGCTCTGGAAGCCGAGCTGCGCCTCGGTCGCCTCGACGGTGCCGGAGGCGATCAGCCCCGTCTCGCCGCCGCCGAGGTAGCGCGGCGCGACGAGCCATGCCGTGACAGCGATCGCCGCCAACGCGGCGATGATCAGCATCGGCTTGACAAATCGTGCGGCGGGTTTCATCGCTTGTCGTGCTCCGTGGGTGTGGCGGCCCCGGGCGCAGCGTCGTCGGGTACCACCAGTGTGGCGACGCGCTCAGGGCTCAGCGCACCGGTGGCGCGCAGCAGGTTCAGGCGCGTGGTGATGAGGTCGAACTGCGCCTGCAGCCGGTCGGCCTGTGCTCCGAGCAGCGCGGTTTCGGCATTGAGAACGTCGGTAACCAGGCCCACGCCCTGGTCGAGCTTGAGCTGTTCGATCGCCAGCGCCTCGCTCGCCTCGGCGATGCTGGTGGCCGTGACGCGCAGGCGCGACTCGGCCTCGGCGTGCGCGTTCCATGCATCCTCGACCTGCTTGTCGACTTCGAGCCGCACCTGTTGCGCGGCCAGTTCGGTCTGGCGCCGCGCAACGACGGCTTCGTCGACGCGCGCGCGGCGAACGCCGCCGTCGAACAGCGGCACACTCAACATTACGCCGACATTCCAGTCGTTGAAGAACCGGCCGTCGCTGCCGCTGCGCTCGCTCAGGCCGCTCTGCAGCGACACCGCGGGGCGTGACTCGCCGCGCGCCAGCTCTTCCTTGGCGCGGCCGGCCGCCGTCTGCCGCTCGGCGATCTGCAGCTCGGGGCGTTGCGCCTGTGCCTGCTGGCGCATCTGCTCGAGCGTTGCATCGGGCGCCCAGGCCGCCACGTAGCGCGTCAGCGCCGGCTCTTGTGCTGGGCGCTGTATGCCGGCGAGCTGATACAGCAGCGTCCACGCCTCGCGGCCGCGGTGCTCGATCTGCAGGCGGTCGTGCCGTGCCTTGGTCAGCAGCGTGGCGATCTTCAGCTGATCGAGCTTACCGGTCTTTCCGGTCTCGCGCAGCAGCGCCGCGCGCTTCGCCTGGGCCTCGAGCGACGCGATGCGCGCCGCGTAGACCTGCGCCAAAGCGTCGAGCTGCTGGATCTTGAAGTATGCCGAGCTGAGGTTGAACGCCAGCTCTTGCACGCCGAGCCGCTCGCGCTCGAGCGCGATCTGTTGCCCCAGATCGGCAAGTACCACGCCTTGTTCGAGCCGGCCACCGGTGTACAGCGGCAGCTTGAGCGCCACGCCGAGTGCGACGATGGTCTCGTCCAGCGGCGGGAACACCCCCGGCGCCCGGATGCCGTGCACGAAGGTCGGGTAGCCGTAGCGCGTGGTGCTCGCGTTGGCGTCGAGTACCGGGCTCCTGGCCGCTCGCGCCGCCGCAAGACCCGCACCGGCGCGGTCGATGTCGAGCCGCTGGGAAAGGCGCTGCGGGTTGTTGGCGAGCGCCTGGCGCAGCATCTCGGGCAGGCTCAGACTGGCGCTCTGCGCCACAGCCGCCTGCGCCGCGGCGGCCAGCGCGAACGCGAGCCACAGCCGCCGCGGTCTGTGGCTGCCGCGGGGTCGGTGCCATCCGCCGCGGCGGATGTGGGCGCTGGTCGTCATCGGCGGCCCCTGTCGGCGGCGCGCGGCAGCCCCGGCTCGGAACCTGCGGCTGCGTGTGCTGCGATCTGCGGGCCAGCGGCCACGTCGCGCTCAGCGAGGCCGCGGCGATAGATGGCAAAGGCGCTCGGCGCCTGCGCACGCACGGACTTGAGATCGCCGTTCAACATCGCCTGAATGACGAGGCCCTGGACCATGCCGATCAGCAGCGTGGCTGCCGTCGCTGCGTCGATCTGCGGCGCGATATCGCCCTGCGACTTGCCCTGCACGATCAGGAACTGCAGTCGTTCGCCATAGCCGCGCATCAACTGCTGTGCCATGCGCTTGGCCGGCGTGCGCTCCTTGCGCTGCAACTCGCCGAACATCATGCGCGGCACACCGGGGTGCCGGGCGACGAAGTCAATGTGGGCAAGGAACACGGCTTCGAGTCCAGCCATCGGAGAGGCCGCGGCACGAGCTGCGGCGTCGATGCGGCCGAGCAGCCGCTCGCTGGCCCAGCCGATCACGGCCTCCCAGATCGCGTCCTTGGTCGGGAAGTGGCGAAACAGCGCGCCCTGCGTCAGCTTCATGCGCTCGGCGATCGCGGTGGTGGTGATCGCGTTCGGATCCTGCTCGGCGGCCAGCGCGAGCACGGTCTCGATCGTCGCGGCGCGGCGTTCGTCGGCGGGCAGGCGTATGGATTCGGTGGGCATGTCGGCATCCGTTGTTTAGTAAGTATGCTATTACTTGCTAAACCAGCGATTGCGTTGCATCAACGAATACCAGGGTCGGCGCCGCGGGGAAGGCAGTGCGGCCGTTCAGCGGCTGGGCAAACCGCCTGCGGGAGACTCGTACACGCAGGCCAGGCTCCTGAACGCAACAAGAAACAGGAATCCCGCGACGGGGCTAGCTTTTCCCTGCATGCCTTGCGTCCTGACTCACCGTGGCTGGCGCAGCAACTGCCGCCAGGCCAGGCCCGCGATGGCCGTCCACACCAGCAAGCGCAGGGTCATCGCGATCACCGTGCGTCTTTCGTAGGCTGCGCCGGAAGCGACCTGCAGGCCGAAGGCCGCGAACGCAAGGGCCGTTGCGCCCGCGATGCCGATCGCGAGCCAGACGGCCCAGCGCTGTCGCAGCCACAGGCCGACGCCGGCAATGACGTACGCGAACCCGGCCGTGAAGTTGAACCAGAGCACGAAGGGCACGTAGTTCCCCGCCGCGGCGAGCGCCTCCTTGTCGCCGCTCAAGGTCATGCCGCCTTCCTTGATCGTCAGCAGGCCGAACCCGATGGCGAGCAGCGCCATCAACCTGTACCCGAGCCCCGTTGGGGACCATCCGTGCGCTGTCATGTCACGGCCTCGCTGTGGGCAACAGCAGCGGCGAGACGCCGGGCCTGCCGCGGAAGAACTGGTGACAGGCCACGCAACCGCTGGCCACCTCGCCGAGACGCGCCGCAGCCTCCGTCATGTTGCCCTGGTCCGCGGCCTGGGCGAGCCGCAGGGCGGCGCCTTCCACTGCGTCGTTCATCGCCGGCAGCACCGACAGCGACGCATCGTTGATCTTGTCGAGCGGGAAGTACGGCAGCAGGCCGCCGACGGGGATGCGGTGGTTGGCCAGACGCCGCGCACCGTCGCTCGCCTGCTCGGCGTTGTCCGTCGCAATCGCCGCGGCGACACCCTGGTACTCGGAGAGGATCTCCTGCATCACCTGGCGCAGCGTCAGCTGCTTGCTGTGACGCGTGTGGCTGGCGTGCAGCTTGCCGAGCGTGGCGCGCAGTTCGGGCGACAGCGCGAAGAACTTCAGCCGCAGCTCTGGCGTGAAGCTCAGGATCATCTGCCGATCTTCCGCGCCCATCTTGGCGATCTGCGCCTGCATGGCGGGCGTCAACTCAGGCTCTACCGCGAACGCGGGGCCGAAGCTGAGCACGGCAGCGATGGCCAGGATCGGGCCTGTTGTCGAACGGCCTGCACGGCGAACGAAGTTCATGTTGATTGCTCCTTGCGACAGTGACGTGGCGTCGATACCCACGGCCACTTCGGCCGCTGCATCGTGCGCTTCACGCGCTGCGCGAGCGTTTCATTCGGGTGCCAGCGGGTTTCACTGTGTTTCGCCTTAACTGACTCAGTCTCGCTTGCGCCGCTCGCCTGGTCCCCTGCGGCGCGGCTCCTCGTTCGCGCTGCGGTGGCAGTCGACGCAGTTCTCGAAGTCGCGGATGCCTTCCTCGATATGTTCCGCCCGCACCTTGTCCGGCCGGTGTTCATGGCAGCCGTAGCAGGTATAGCGGCTGTAGTCATCGTTGCTGTGGCAGGTCACGCACTTCACGTCGTGGTCACGATCCAGCGCGAACAGCTTGTCATGGTCGAAGGTGGCGGGCTTCCAGCGCTCCTGGGTGTGGCATGTCTTGCAACTGCCCTTGACCTGGCGGTGCAGGCTGTCGGCCGGTGCCTTGTGGCAACCGTCGCAGCGCTCCAGCATCGCCGGTGCGAGCAGGGCATGGTCGAAGGTGGCCGGCTTCCAGGCTTCGGCCTTGTGGCATTGGCCGCAACTGACGCTGAGGTCACGATGGATGTTGTCCTTGGGCCCGGCATGGCAGGTGTCGCAGCGCTCCCGAACCGCGTCGCGCAGCAGCGCATGCGAGAACGGCTTGCGGCTGCGCTGCGTGAGTCGCGGTCCCTGGTGGTCGCTGTGGCATGCCATGCAGTTCTGCTCGATCAACTCCTGGTGGAACGAGGTCTTCACGCTGCGCGCAGGCAGCGGCGCGCCCTTCGTCGTGCGCAGTCCGATGTCGGGCAGGGCATGGCACTTGATGCAGCGCTCAGACGCTGCGCCGCGCAACGGCGCGTGGCAGGCAAAGCAGTCGGTGGCGAGTTCGGCGTGGCCCCGCACGAGCGCGCCCGGGCTGACCATCAAATGCGGGTAGGCGAACACCAGCACCGCCAGCGCCAGCAGATTGGCCGCGATCAGGATCAAGACCCAGCCGCGCTTCACTTCCAGCCCCAGAACAGGAACACGGCGACGACATGCGCCATGGCGAGCACGGCGAAGGCCAACGAGATCGGTAGGTGGACAGCTCGCCACTGCTTCATCACGTCGAAGGTCAGGCTGTCGCGGTACAGGCGCTCCTCCAGTTCCTCGGCGGGCAGGCCCTGCGCGCGCAGGCGGTGCTGCGCCTGCTCCAGCCGCCGCCGCGAACGGTCGAGCAGGAACTTGCCGGTCAAGCCGCTGCCCACGTCGACCAGCATCGCCCAGATCGCCAGCCAGGCCAGGATCGCGTTGAAGTGGATGCCGGCGTGCACCAGCACCAGCAGCGACCCAGTCCAGGCCATGCGCTGGTGCAGGCGCAGCAGCCGCGCCGGTTGGCCCGCGCTGATCAGCTTGCGCTTGCGCAGCGAATAGGCGAACGAGAAGATGATCAGCAGCGTGCCGGGAATGCCCAGCCAGCGGCCGACCCAGACCGCATCGAGCAGATGCAGCAGCGCGTCGAGCAGCAGTGCCGCAATCGCCAGCGCGGCGAAGGCCAGCAGGAAGGGCAGGACTTCGCGGCTCACAAGCTTGGCAGGCATCGTCGTCAAGCCTCCAGTACCAGCGCCGACGCCGGCGTGCCGACGCACAGCAGGCAATGTCCCGAGGTCACATCATGGTCGGGCGCGTGGGCGTAGCGCACCGAGCCCGAAACCAGCCGGGTCTCGCAGGTGCCGCAACTGCCGGAGCGGCAGCCCGAGTCGACCTCGACGCCATGCCGCTCGGCAAAGTCGAGCAGGCTCGCGTCCTGTCCGTCCCACGCCAGCGTGCGGCCCGAGCGATGAAAGTGCACCTCAACGGGGGCGGCAAGTGCGGCGGCGTCTTCGCCCGGCCCGGCAGGCTCGATCCGCACCGAGGCCGGGCCGAAGGCTTCGAAGTGGATGTCGGGCCGCGGCACGCCCCATGCGGCGAGTGCCGGGACCAGGCTCTCCATCATCGCGACCGGGCCGCAGACATAGAACTGGTGGCGGCCATGCGGCAAGGTTCGCCGCAGCAGTTCGACGTCGACATGCCCGCCGGCGTGGTAGTCGCGGCCCAGCACGTCGTTCGCGCCGGGGCGGCTGTAGACCACATTGAGGTGAAAGGCTGGATGCGCTGCCGCCAGTTCCTCGAGCACCTGCTTGAACGCATGCTCGTCGCCGTTTCGAAGACCGTAGTACAGATGGACGATGCGCCCGGGCTGCTCTGCAAGGCACCAGCGCAGCATGCTCATCATCGGCGTGATGCCGATGCCGCCGGCGATCAAGACCGCCGGGACGGCCAGGTCCGGGTCGATGAAGAAGTGACCCGAAGGTGCCTTGACCTGGAGCACGTCGCCCTCGCGCACCCGGTCGTGGAAGTGGCCGGACGACGCGCCTGGTGGCAGGTCGGCACGGCCGGATGGTGGCGTGACGCGTTTGATCGTGACGCGATAGCTCCCCGGTTGCGGCCTGTCCGACAGCGAGTAGCAGCGTGTGATCGTGCGCTGAGCGCCCGCCGCTGCCGCGTCCGCGTCGGCGACACGCAGTGAAAAGGTAAGGAACTGGCCCGCCTTGAATGGCGGCAGCGGGGCGCCGTCGACCGGTTCAAGATGGAACGAGCACTGCGTCTGTGCGCGGTCCTCGAACTCGCGCCGCACGACGCGAAATCCGCGCCAACCAGGCCACGCGGCCGACGACACGGGCACCACGCCGGGTGGCGCTGCCACGGGCGTGACCGTGCCCACGCTCCGGCGCCGCCACAGCCAGATGCCGACGCCGATGGCAAGCTGCAACAGCAGTGCCGCGTTGATGTAGACGAGCAGGAGTGGAGCGGTCATGGAGGGTTCGTCGTGGCCGCCACCCTCCGAGCGAACGCGGCGCCGCATCGCCGGGACGATTCTCGGGGGATCGTTTCCCTGGGAGCCTGAGTTGGATCAAGGCTGCGACAACGCCATGACGGCGGCAATGCGCTCCTACTCAGGCCGGCACCGGCACCTCGACCCAGGCCGCCAGGCCACCGCCCCCACGCCGCTCGAGCTGGACGACCCAGCCGTTGGCGTGGGCGAGCTGCTGCACGATCGCCAGGCCCAGTCCGAACCCGCCGGGCACGAGGCTCGCCGCGCCTTCGATGCGATGGAAGGGCCGGAAGACGGCTGCCAACTGATCCTGCGGAATCGCCGGTCCGCGATCCAGCACGCCGACTCTCACGCGCGCAGGCTGGGCCGGCGACTGCGGCATGGCCTGGCCCACCACCTCGATCGGCCCCGGGGCATAGCGGATCGCGTTGCACAACAGGTTGTCGAGGATGCGCGCCAGCATGTCGGGCGCCGCCAGCGCACGAAGATCGCCGGGGCAGGACACGGCCAGCGACGCACCGGCGGCGTCGGCGGCGGCGCGGTGCACCTGCACACGCGCCTGAAGCCAGGCGCACAGATCGAGCGGCTGGCCCGCCTCGGGGCGCAGGCCGCGGGCGATCTCGAGCAGTTGCCCGATCAGCCGGTTCATCTCCTCGATGTCGTTTTCGAGGCGCTGCAGCAGTGCCGGGTCGGGCTTGAGCGTCAGCATCTCCAATGCCAGCCGCATGCGCGCCAGCGGCGTGCGCAGGTCGTGCGAGAGGCCGGCGAAGAGCGTGGTGCGCGCGTCGCCGAGCTCGCGCACCTGGATCGCCATGCGGTTGAAATGGCGCGCCAGGTCTGCCAGTTCGCGTGGCCCGGTCTCGGGCAGCAGCTCGGGGCTCGTGCCTTGGGCCAGCTGAGCGGCGGCGTGCTCGAAGCGCGCTACCGGCTCGGCGATACGGCTCGCCAGGCGCCAGGCGAGAACGCCGACCAGCAGCGCGCCCGTGACCAGCATGGCCGCCAGCACGCCAAATGGGTTCGTCTGCAAGCGGCTGGTGTCAAAGCCCACGCCGATCGAGCGGCCACCGGCCGGTACCGCGATCCACAGCCAGTCGCTGCCATCGGCCGTGGTCTCGCGCAGGAAGAAGGCCTCCGCGCCGAGCCGGCGCTCGAAGGCGCGCTCGAGAAAGCGGATGTAGAAGCCATGCCGCAGCCCGTTGTCTGGCGCCGGCGCCATGCTCGGGCGCAGGCCGATATGGTGAGCCTCGGCCAGCTCGGCCTCGAACACCGGGCGCGTCTCGGGCGGCAATTCGACCCAGGTGCGTGCCGACAGCACCATCAGCCCGGCAAGGTCGTCCGCGGCGCGCTCGGCCATCGGCAGCATGACGAAGAACATCACCGCGGCCACGGTGACGAGTTCGAGCGCGATGAACGACGCAGCCAGCCAGCGCGCATAGATGCCGGCCAGCCCGGTGCGCCTGGGCATGCGCTGCATCAGCTCGACGGGCCGAGTGGGTGGAACAGGTAGCCCTCGCCGCGCACCGTACGGATGTAGGCCGGGTGCGCCGCATCGTCTTCGATCTTGCGGCGCAGCCGCGTCACGCGCACGTCGATGCTGCGGTCGAAGGCACCGCGCTCATAGCCCTTCAGACGCTCGATCAGGTGGTCGCGCGACAGCACCCGGTTGGGCTGCTCGACGAAGATGCGCAGCAGCGCGATCTCGCCGCTCGACACGGGCACCTCGGCACCGTCGCGCAGCAGACGCCAGGCATCGGTGTCGAGCGTGAACGGGCCGAAGCGGTGCAGGTGGGCCGCCGGCACCGCATCGGCCGCAGCGTTAGAGGGCGGCGCCGCTCCGGCCGGCCGTGCGCGGCGCAGCAGGGCACGCAGCCGCGCCAGCAGTTCGCGCGGGCTGAACGGCTTGGGCAGGTAGTCGTCGGCGCCGACCTCGAGCCCGACGACACGATCGATCTCCTCGCCGCGTGCCGACAGCATCAGGATCGGAACCTCGGAGGTCTTGCGCAGTTCGCGTGCGAGGCTCAGACCATCCTCCCCGGGCAACATCAGGTCGAGCACGATCGCGTCGGGCATCGCGTGGGCCAGGCGCTCGCGCATCTGCACGCCGTCGGTCGCGGCGTCGACGACGAAGCCGCTGGCCGTGAGGTAGTCGGCCAGCAACTCGCGCAGCGCCTGATCATCGTCGACGACCAGGATGCGGACGGGGGGCGGGGTGTCCATCAGCGGGCAGTTTAGCGACCGGCGCATGTCGGTTGCGACCGCGAGACGCGATGAAACGCGGCGAAACCTGCTGGCACGCGCATGAAATCGCCATGCAGCGTGCCGCGAGGAGCATTCAAGCTATGGTCATTGCTTCATTCAGCCGCCGTGCCGTCAGCCAGTGGGAAGGGCGTTACTGGTTCGCGCGCGCCGCGCTGCTGGCCGTGTTGGCCGGCAACGGAGCGGTGCACGCGGCAGATGCGCAGGAGGCCGCCGCGCAGCGTCCGCTCGATCTGTCGCTGTCACGGGGTGTGCGTTCCAGGCCGTGTGCGCTGACCACACCCGGCGAGCGATGCGTGGACCGCCAGGCCTACGGCATCGGCTACGAGGCCCGCAGGCTCGGCGCCAGCAGGGACGACGCCGCTTCGGCGGCGGGACAGTCCAACAGCGCGTCCATCGGCGCGAGTGCAACCGATCAGCGCGGTGCGGCAGACAGGCCTGTCGGAGGTGGCAATCGACGCGGCTCGGGTCGCTACGGCCGGCGCTGAGCTCGTCTTCCATCCGATCACGAAAAGACCACGACATGAAATGCAATCGCCCGGGTTCATCAAGTCTTGCATTCCGAAACCGGACCGATTGAGCGGCCGCAACGACATGCCAACGCACGGGGTCTGGAGTGACGAGACAACGCCACGACCTTTACATCGTTCATCAACTGAAAAGGAAATCCTCATGAAACGCAATTCCTTGCTCGCCGCAGCCATCGCGGCAAGTTTCGCGGTCGCCACCAGCATGGGCGCTTTGGCGCAGGGTGGTGGCGGCGGTGGCGGCGGCGCCGGCGGTGGCGGCGGCGGCGGGGGTGCCGGTGGCGCTGGCGGCTCGGCTGGCCCGGGCGCCGGCGCCGGTACCGCAACGCAGAGCCAGGCCCAGACATCGCAGCAGACGCAAGCGCAGATCAACGATCCGGCGAAGGCGCTGGCACAGATCCAGGTCAGGACCCGCGACCAGCTGAAGACGCAGGACCAGATCCAGACGCGTACCCGCGATCAGTTGAAGACCCAGGAACAACTGCTGACGCAGACCCGCGAT
>Ga0268298_10003526_pt1 | contig 15919 bp, 13 predicted proteins | sample WWTPWeurt_MetaG_FD_194462 | JGI IMG/M metagenome (GOLD analysis project Ga0268298, IMG submission 194462) | Activated sludge microbial communities from WWTP in Nijmegen, Gelderland, Netherland - WWTP Weurt | ecosystem: Engineered > WWTP > Aerobic digester > Activated sludge | place... | reverse complement strand
GGTGGGGCTTCGGGCAATCGTGGTGGGGCTTCGGGCAATCGTGGTGGGGCTTCGGGCAATCGTGGTGGGGCTTCGGGCAATCGTGGTGGGGCTTCGGGCGCCTGCGGTGGTCGGGGGCTATGTCGGCGACAGTCGGGTGTTTGGGCATGAAAGTTGGACCGGCGTGGTGGACCCCCTGGAAACTGCACCTTTTGATAGGATGGGGAACCATGGCGGATGACACGACACTCCTTCTTTCCCGGATGATGAAATGGGAACGCGAGCGCAAAGACCGCGTGTTCCTGACGCAGCCCATCGCCAAAGGCCAGGTCAAGACCTACACCTTTGGGGAAGCGATGAGCGAGGCGCGCAAGATGGCTTCCTATCTTGTGTCGCTGAACCTGCCGTCCGGATCGAGCATCGCGATGCTGTCCAAAAACTGCGCGCACATGTTCCTGGCGGACCTGGCGATTTGGCTGGCGGGGCATGTGTCGGTGGCGCTGTATGCGACCCTGCCGAAAGACTCGGTGGAGTACATCCTTTCGCACTGCGATGCGAAGGCGCTCTTTGTCGGCAAACCGGAACAATGGGAAGTCCAAAAGGAGGGCGTTCCCAAGGGACTTCCGTGCATCTCGTTCCCGGATTCTTCTGCGCCGGGTCTTTTGCGCTGGGCCGATGTGGTCGGCAGTCACTCCCCGATCGCGCAGGAGGTGCCGTACGACCCAAGTGGACCGGCGGCCATCTTGTATACGTCGGGCAGCACGGGCAAACCCAAAGGGGTCGTCCACAGTTTCAAGGCCATCAGTGCTGCATGTGAGGGTTTGGCGGGGGTGCTCAAACTGGGTGACGAGCAGCGCTTCATCTCGTACTTGCCCTTGGCGCACGCTTTTGAACGAGCCGCGGTCGAAAGCATGGCGATGTGGCTTGGTGCGCAGGTGTTCTTCGTCGATTCGCTCGAAACCTTTATGGAGGACTTGCAGCGCGCCCAGCCGACGCTGTTCCATTCGGTGCCGCGCCTGTGGCTCAAGTTTCAGCAGGGCGTGCTCGAAAAAATCCCCCAGGACAAGCTGACGTTGCTTTTGAAAGTGCCGCTCCTGAATCGCATGATTCGGAAGAAGGTGCTCGGCGGGCTCGGCTTTTCGCAGACGCGGCTTGCCGTGAGTGGGTCCGCGCCCATCCCACCCGAAATCATCGCCTGGTATTGCAACTTGGGGTTGGAGCTGCTCGAGGGCTACGCGATGACCGAGAATTTCGCGTACTCGCACCTGGCCCTGCCCAACCGAACGCGACCGGGCTATGTGGGCGAACCCCTGCCGGGCGTGGAATGCAGGCTGTCGGCGCAAGGCGAAGTGCTCGTGAAGAGCCCGGCGACGATGCTCGGCTATCACAAAGACCCGGAATTGACCAAGGAGAGTTTCACAGACGATGGCTTCCTGAAAACGGGCGATCGCGGAGAAATCGACGAAGCCAACCGCCTGCGACTCACGGGCCGCGTCAAAGAGCTGTTCAAGACGAGCAAGGGCAAATACGTCGCTCCGGCCCCGATTGAAAACCTGCTCAACGCCGACAATCACGTCGAGCTGTCTTGTGTGACGGGGCTTGGACAGCCGCAGCCGTTTGCGCTCGTGCTTCTGGCCGAAGTCCTGCGATCACGCGTGAAGACGCAAAATGTGCGAGAAGCGGTGGATCGATCGCTGCGTTTCATGCTCGACCGGGTGAACCAGCAGCTTGATGACCACGAGAAACTCGAATGTTTGGTGGTGGTGGATGAACCGTGGAGCATCAAGAACGGGCTTCTGACGCCGACCCTGAAAATCCGCCGCGACCTCATCGAGGCGCGATACGCCGCCGCCATTCCCACCTGGTACGAAAAGCGCACTCCGGTCATCTGGATCTAGCCGCCCACGCCATCTCAAAGCCACCCTGCGTCGTTGGCTCGGTCGGCTTGACCTTCCCTCGAAGAAATGTGCAATGTTCGGGTAGGGAGTTAGTCGGATAGGAGGATGTGGCGTTTTCGGACTTGGGAGTCGCCGGCTCGCCCGGCCCATTCAAATTGGGCGGCTTGGTCGCAGTGAAACGTCCGGACAGGACGCCACGGTGAGCCGGGACAGAGGCGTTCCTTGAGGACAAGCTCGCACGAGGCTGTGCCCGCGAAGTGGTTGAACGCGGGGCTGCCATCGGGATCGACGTATTCGGTGCGCAGCATGTCTTCGGTGGTGCAGCTTAGGCGCACATCGACGCCGTGTCGGGGGCCAGCGCACGATAGGACATAGGTTCCGGTTCGGTATTCGGCTTTGGAAAAGGGCATGTACGCCCATTCTTTCCAGGCTCGCTCGTCGCCCAAGAGGCCATCGGGATAGACGGAGACGACGGTCAGGGGAATGACCAACGGGCCGCGCCGCATTTTGACGGTCAGGGCCTCGAACACGGCGGGAGAAAGCGCGTTTTTGCCTGCGCCTTCTTCGGAAAAAGCGTTGCAGCGGGCCCACGCCCAACCATAGGCGTGTTTTTTGCCCCACAAATGGCTTTGTCCGCCGGGGGCCTGGGTCACTTCATAGCGCTGTCCGTCCACTTCGATGGTGCCGGACAGAAAGATGCTGTGATTGGGGGACAAAAGGACGGTTTCCGCGAGGCCGAGGGGGTTTTGATAAATGAGGTCGGGAAGGAGCCGATGAACGGTCGTGCAGCCTTCCCAATGCAGGTCCCACCTGACGGTATGGCCGTCGCCCAAAAGCGCACCGCTTGCATGGCCGTGGCCCAGGTCGGCGTCGCCAATGCGCACGACAAACGGACGGTGTTGGCTGTGCAGCTTGGCGATGTCGAAGCGACGGTGGATGCCGAAGTTGCTTTCGGGCGCTTTGGCCGACGAACGGCAAAACCACAGCTCAGCGTAAGGCTGGCCGTGGCCAGGTTCGGGCGATTCGAGGGTGTATCGAATCCAAAAACCGGTCTGGCTCTCTTTGTGGGTCAGCGTCAAAAACCACACTTCGTAGTGGCCAGTCTGGCCGCGCCAAGCCATGCGGTTGCAGTCGTGTGCCACGAGGTTTTGCAAAGGAGCGGGCCGGTGATTGTCCATGTTGTGTCCCAAGAAAAAGCCGATGAGTCAGCCAAGTCAGCCAAGTCAGCCAGGTCAGTAGAGCAAAGACTTGCGCCATGCAGCGAAAAATTTGCCAAAGACACTGGGTTGTGCGCATTTGTCCTACATGTGCAACCTCGCTTGGCTTGGCTTCCTGGCTTCGATGTGGAAAAAGTCGAAGATGCGCAGCCCCCTCGGACGAGGGGAGTTTTGTATACTGGCGACGGTGTTGCCGCGCTCGACGTGCTTTTGCACCGGGCGGCAGAGAGGTGTGCATCCGTGGCAAGCGTTCTTGTAGTGCTTGAATTTTTGGATGGAGAGCCGCTGTGCGCGTCGCTGGAGGCGCTGGGACAAGCGCGGCGTTTGGGAAGCGCGCTGGGTCTTTCGGTGTGCGCGCTGGCCGCGATGGAGTCGGTGGGACAGGAGCATCGCGAACGGCTTGGGCCGCTGCTGGGGTATTACGGGGCGGACACGGTGACTTTGCTGACGGCAGATGAACCCAAACCCTGCGAGGAATTGCGTTTTGCGCCGTATGCGCGGGCGCTGCTTCAGGCGACGGATGAACTGCCTCCCCGGTTGTTTTTGATGGCGGACACGCCGGCAGGCCGAGAGATTGCCCCCAGGATGGCCGCGCGAACGAACGGCGTATTTTTGGCTCGGGGCGACGCGGTGTGCGAACAAGCCGAGCTGCGTTTTTATGACGGAGACGGACGACGGGTCGAGCTCGAGGAACCGGACGAGATCGACCTGACGATGCCTCCGCCGGTCACGTCTGTGATGATCACGGTGCCTGCGGGTCGATATGCGCTGTCCCGAGGCAGCGAACCGGCGTCTGTCCGTTTTGCTGCGGCGTTGGCCGATGAAAACCCGTCCGAACGGACTCCGGTGCCAGGCACAGGTTTTGTCGAAGATTCCGTGCGTCGCTATCGTCCAGGCGAGGTCTTTTTTTGGCGCGAAAAAGAAACGGTGACGGAACAGACCGTTCCTCCTGTGTTTGCGGTCCTGTGTGACGAGTGTTTTGCGGACAGGCGGTCGGCATGTGTGCGGGTCGGAATCGGCGCAAACCCGGCGGGTCAAGACGACGTGCAACTTTTGCTTCCGCTGGTTGATCCGAAGACACAAAACACCGCTGGCTTGCTTGCGGCGGTGGAAGCGGCGCTGAAAAAACCGTGGGAAAGGCGTTGGACACCGCCTTTGTCCGCGCTTCCGCAACCGGTCAATGACGACAAAGAACCTGCGCTGACAATTGCACGACCGTGGGAAGGGGTGGACATGTCCACCGGCGACACCGAACCGCACACGGCAGCGACGACGGCATCCGAGGACGACGCAATCACACCGTCGCCGACTCCCGAAACGACGGCGAAGGCCTTTCCTCTGGTGGAAGGTGCCGATGAAAACATGTGGGACGACGATCTCGGCCTCGCGAAAACCCAAGAAGCCGCGCCGATTGTCGAAGAAAGCGCACCGATGGTCGAACAGGAAGAAGTCGTGACCGCGCCCATCGACGATTCATCGGAGGACGAAAACTCGTTGGAAACAAAAGACGCCGTCGTTGCGCGCGATGAACCCGGCAAGGAGCGGTCATGAAGGTCCTCGTGCTTGTTTCTCCGCTGTGTGGCAGAGCCGTCAAGCTGGCCGCGTCTCTTGGCGACGTATACGCGCTTGCACTGGCGGAAACCGATGCGGTGTTTTCGGGCGTGCCGTTGCCCGATTCGGCTAGGCGAGTGCGTGTGTGGGACAAGATGTTCCAAGACGACGCGCTGCATCCTTTCGATGGGGAAGCTCGCGCAGCAGTGGTGGTGGCGCAAGTGGCCCGACACGTTGGAGCGAGCACGGTTCTTTTGACCGAAAGCACGGCGGGTTATCTGGGGGCTGCCGTCGCTGAACAACTGAATTTGGCGCTCGTTTCCGATGTGATTTCCGCACAGCTTGAAGGTCGCAGCGACCCCGAATTGGTGGTTTCGCGGCGGGGTCTGCGGCATGTGCAAACGCTGCGCGGAGGCGTGCAAGCCGTGCTGTCTGTGTTGCCTCCTTTGACTGAATCCACACAGACGATCGAAGTAGAGAACGGGGCACCATCGACCGTGTTGTCCCTTGAGGATTTGTCGCTGTCCGCTGCGGATTTGCCTGCACCGACTTTGCGAACACAAAACGCTCCCCAACGTCACCATCAACCTCGGCTCTTTTTGGGGGCCGAGCTTTTGGTCGAACGGTTGCGGCGGGACGGTTTGGAGTAATTCCACATGGCCTCTCCGCGTGCAAAAACTCCGTCTCCAAAGGACACAGCGGCGGCACCGTCTGCGATTTCAAAACAGGGGCCTGCGCACACGCGGCAGTTTTCCGAATTGAGTCGTTTGCTTCGGGCGCGCAGTTTTTGGGTCGAAGGAAACACGCTTTCCGCAGAACGAGTCCGCACCAATCTGCAAACGGGACCTGCGCGTCTGTCCCCCGATGCGTTTGCCGTGCTGTCGAGCGAGAAGATTCCCAGCGATCGTTTGGGAGTCGCTTTGTCCGATCAGGCCGGACTCCTGGGGCCGCACAGTTTTGGCTTTTTGAACAACGTAGAAGGCATCGCGCCCCTGTCTGCGCCGCTTTTGGAAAGACCGAAAGTGGGACAGGTTGCGCTGGTTGTTCCCAGACGAGATGCACTGCCCGAACTCGCACCCCTTTTGTGTGCGCGTCTTTTGGGCGTCTCGTGGGTGATTTCGGTCGGGGACGGAGATCCCGCTGATGTTTTGCAGTTTTTGCAGCAAGACCCAGCGACACAAACGGTGCTGATCGCCCTTGGGAAAGGTGTACGCCCGGCGAGTCTGCTTGCGAGTTTGCCCGGAAAGCCATCGGTTGTTCTTTTGCCCCCCGAACATCGCGATTTGCCTCTGTTGCGTGCCGTGGCCCGCAGGTGTCAGGCGAAACTGACTTCCGACTTGGAGGAGTGGCTCGCGCTGGCCGCACTTTTCGACACGGGCGCATCGGCGTTTGTGCTTCCTGCGGCCCGCGCGGCCAAACACCCCGAACCGAAAGTCGTCGTCGTTGGTGCCGGTGCAGATTGGGTCAAAAAGGAATTGGCTGCGCTCGGGTTGCCTCCGCCGGTTCGGGTGGATGCGGACGAACCTGCGCAGCTTGAACGAGCACTCAAACAGGCCGCGTCTTTGGTGGATTGGCTGATTGTGTGCGGGGCGCAGGAACCGCTGTCGCTGCTGTCTTTGCCGCGCGGCGCGATCGTCCTTGAACCCACCGAACGCGACCGCCTGCGAGCCCTGCTCGTCATGGCTCGGGCGTTGCTTGAACCCCGGCCTCCGCACGTTTCGTTTCCGGGAAAGCCCGTCCGGGAGCGCCTCGCGCAGGTGCTGTCTGAACTTCCGCCTCCGCTGTATGTCTCGGGTGCGATGGTCCAAAAGGAAACGCTCGGGGATCACGATGTAAAACGACTGCTTGCGGCGTATGGAGCACCCGTTTCACGGCAAGCCCCTGTTGGGAGCACCACCGCTGCACTGCGTGTCGCCCAAAAACTCGGAATGCCGGTGTGGGTGGTGCCCGGCTTGCCTCCCCATTCGGACGTGCTCGCTCTGCGCGAAGAGGAAATCCGCCTGGGCGCGCTGTGTGAAACGCAGGCAGATTTGAAACGGAAAACAGCCTTTCTGCTCGATCGATTCGAGTACGTACTTCTTCGCGAAAGTGCAGAAAGGGGTCCGCTTCTGCGCGTGCGTTTGACGACGGAAAGGGGCCTTCCTGACGTACTCCGCATCGAACCTGAGACGTTGACCCAAACCCAGGAATCCGAGGCCTGTCTTTTGCCTCTGTTTGTCGATGAAGCCCACGAGGTTGCGGCATTCCAAACCGGCGCGAACAGAGAAGCCTCACTCGCCTCCCTCCTTTTGCAAATCAGTGCATGTTTTGTGTCGCAAAAAGTTGCAGGCGACCTGCTTGTACGCACAACCCCCACACCCACTGTCGAGCACGCCGCCGCGATCCTTTCGAGAACTTGATCGCTGCCGTGACAAGTTTCTGGACGCGGCCCAAGGCGTGTAATATCCGCCCCCATGTCCACACATTCTGAATCCCCCCAAAATCCCCCAGCCGATCCGATCGAACGGCTGCATGCTGCGACGCAGCGCGCACAAAAAGGGGGCGCGCACAAGTACCACGAAAAAAACGCCCAGGAGGGCAAGTTCTTTTGCCGCGAACGGCTGCGCCTGTTGCTTGATGAAGGGGCCGAGTTTGTCGAAGACGGCCTGCTCGCGAACAACCAGGCGCACGATTTGGCCGCCGATGGTGTCGTCACGGGCTTGTCTCGAATCCATGGACGCACCGTCGCCATCATGGCCAACGACTCGACCATCAAGGCTGGATCTTGGGGTGAGCGCACCGTCGAAAAAATCATCCGCATCCAGGAAACCGCCGGTCGGTTGCGCGTCCCGCTCATCTATCTGGTGGACAGCGCGGGTGCCCGCATTACTGATCAGCTCGACATGTTTCCGGGCCGTCGTCACGCCGGGCGCATTTTCAACAACCAAGCCCAACTGTCCGGCTTTGTTCCACAGATTTGTCTGCTGTTCGGACCGTCGGCGGCGGGCGGGGCCTACATCCCCGCGTTCTGCGATGTCGTCTTTATGGTTGCGGGCAACGCGAGCATGTATTTGGGCTCGCCGCGCATGGCCGAAATGGTCATCGGCGAAAAAACCACCCTCGAAGAAATGGGCGGGGCCAAAATGCACTGCGAGGTCTCGGGCTGCGGCGACCTTCTGGCCAAAACCGAGGCCGAGGTCATCGCCAAATGCCGCGATTACCTGACGTATCTCCCCTCCTACGCGGGCGCACCTTTGCCAACTCCCCCCCAGCAGGCACCCAAAACCCCGCGAAAGGAGGCCCGCCGCATCGACGACATCCTGCCCAAAAACCACAACCAGTCCTGCGACATCTTGCAAGTCATCGATGCCCTGGTAGACGAAGGCAGCTTCTTTGAAATCAAAAAGCTCTTTGCCAAGGAAATCTGCACCGGTTTTGCACGCATGGGCGGCCAACCCGTCGGCATCATCGCCTCGCAGCCCAAACACAAAGGCGGCGTGTTGTTCGTTGATTCCGCCGACAAAGCCGCCCGGTTTGTCTGGCTGTGCGATGCGTTTGGTCTGCCCTTGCTGTTTTTGGCCGACGTGCCCGGTTTCATGATTGGCACAGCCGTCGAACGGCAAGGCATCATCCGCCACGGGGCCAAAATGATTTCCGCAGTGTCCGACGCGACCGTTCCCAAATTCTGCGTCGTGTTGCGCAAAGCCTACGGCGCGGGGCTTTATGCGATGTGTGGTCCCGGTTTCCATCCCGACGCGACGCTGGCCCTCCCCCAGGCCTCCATCGCTGTCATGGGCCCCGAGGCTGCCGTCAACGCGGTCTACTTCAACAAAATCCAAGAAAAACCCGAGGCGGAACGCCCCGCTTTTATCGAACAGCTCCGCACCGAGTACAGAAAAGACATCGACATCTACAAAGTCGCCTCCGACCTGCACATCGATGCCATCGTCGAGGGCGACAAACTCCGAGACGAACTTGTGACCCGACTGCGCTACGCCCAGGCCAAAAACGTCTCTCCCTATCCCCGCAAACACCCCGTCACCCCCATCTAGTTCCCATCCAGAAACGACTGCGGTGGGGGCTGGCTATGTCGGACGTGCTCACAGCCCCCAGGCTGCTCCGCTCGCCCGCCTACGCCTTCCCCCATCCTCGCTACGTTTCTCGACGGGAACTATCTTAGTTCCCATCCAGAAACGACTGCGGTGGGGGCTGGCTATGTCGGCGACAGTCCCGGCACCAAGTGCGACGTGGGGCAGGCGGGACTTTCGGCCTCACAAACGAAAAAAGCCCGCCCCAAACGTGTGGGACAGGCTCTTTTCTGCGCGAAGAGGCGGGTCGCCCCGCTCGACGAGCCGAAGTCAGAGAAAGACTACTTCTTCTCTTCCTTCTTCTCTTCTTTCTTCTCTTCCTTCTTCTCTTCCTTTTCCTTCTTCTTGCTCACAACTTTCTTCTCGCCCTTCTTCTCGTCCTTCTTCTTCTCGGCGGGAGCGGCCTTGTCGCCAGCAGCGGCCTCTTCGGCCATGGCGGGGGCGGCGATCGAAAGAGCGAAAGCGAAAGCAAACAGGCTGGCAAGAGTCTTCATGGTGTTCTCCTTGTGATCTCGTTTGAAGATGTGGCGAGCAAAAGGCCCGCACACTCTGCCAAGTGCCCATTGCGGAAACTGTGCCAAGTCCTTTGACTGCCTCTCCCACGCTTGACCGATTGGCGATTTCACGTCGGAAAACAACAGACCGCTGTCCACGCTCGACTCCTTTCGGTAGACCCCAAACCCCTTCCCGGCAGCGCAAAAACGACTCACTCGGTTGTTGCGCTGTGCAAGGACGCCTCATCCCCAAACACGAATGGATCTTGGCGCACATTTTTTCGCACCACCCCAACGAACCAACCGAGGGCACCGAGGGCGCCGAGGGCGGCGAGAACGGATGATTGTTTTGCAACCACCCACATTGTCGATTTGCTGTTTCTGGATGAGGCAAAGAAAGAGAAAGAGAAAGAGAAGGAAGAAGGGATTTGCGAAGCAAAGGACCCGAGCGACTCAGGCCCCGAGCGGGGCGTCAGAAACTACTTCGCAGGCTTGGCGGCGTCTTTGGCATCGCGGCGCGCGTCTTTGGCATCGCGGCGCGCTTCTTTCACGTCGTGTTTGAGTTCTTTCTTGTCGCGCGCAAGCTCTTTCATGTCGTGCTTGAGTTCTTTTTTGTCGCGCGCAAGCTCTTTGGCGTCCGTTTTGAGTTCCGCCTTCGCTGCCTTGATGGCTTCTTTGTCCCCCGCTGCCCGCGCATCCTTGAGTGCTGCACGGTCCGCCTTGAGCTCGGCCTTGTCCGCCTTGACTTCGGCGCGGTCCTTTTTGATCTCGGCCTTGTCCGCTTTGATCGCCGCTTTGTCCGCCTTGATTTGAGCGTTGCCGGCCTTGACTTCGCCTGCGCTCGCTTTCACGTCCGCTCCCGGCGCAGAAGCGGTTTGAGCAAACACTGCCGGTGAAACAAGCATCATTCCCATGGCAACGGTCAGAGCGGTTTTCGTGTTGGTACGCATGTTTTTTGTCCTCCTGTTTTGTCCGTGGTGGAATCGCGGTGCCTTTGGCCCGTTTCGTGAGCTGAATGACGAGCGTTGCGTTCGTTTTGTTCCATTCAACTCATTTATTTTGAAATGTATTAGAAAGTACACTTGTTTCCGTTTTTCCGGGCAGACATTCCGCCACGCCCGCTCGCCTTACCCGATCGAAAAGCCTGCCCGGACTGCCCCGGACTCCCCCGGACTGCCCCGGACTCCCCCGGACTCCCCCGGACTCGATGAGGGCCTTGCGCCGGACGCCCTAGACGGCCTAGGTTCTTGCGCGCATGAAACGTCTGCGCATCGGTCCCCTCGTCATGCGGCTTCGGGACGAACCCGAGCCGCCGCCCTCCCCCTCCAAATCGGGTCCTCCCGTGGTGTTTTTGCACGGCGCGGGCATGTCGAGCGTCGTGTGGATGGACATCCTCCAAAAGCTTTCTCCGTTGCGTCGGGTGATCGCGCCGGATTTGCCGGGGCACGGCCAATCGGACCCTTGGCATACGCCGAGCCTGGCCCTGTACCGCGACGCCGTGGGCACGATGTGTGCGCATTTGCAGGTGCCCAAGGTGGTGCTGGTCGGTCATTCGCTCGGCGGAGCGATCGCGCTGTCGTGCGCCCTGGAGCACCCCGATCGGGTGGCGGGCCTTGTGCTGGTTGCCTCGAGCACGGCGCTGTCCCTGCCCAAAGAAGTGCTGATCGCCCTGGAACGGGAGCTGCCGCCCGGCGATGACACGCCCGTCGAACACATGCCGGACAGCCTCCGCTCGCTGTGTTTTTCCCCGAGCACGCACAAAGAGACCGTGCGCAGATGGCAGGCGGTGCTGATGCAAGCGACGCGCGGCGTGGTTTTGTCGGATTTTGCGCTGTGTGAACACCTGAACCTGCGCGACGACCCGCGCCGCTTGGCGTTGAACCTGCCGATGTTGGTGGTCGGGGGCGCAGACGATTTGCTCGTCCAGAAAACGCAACTTCTGCAAACCCAAGCGGACCTGCCCCACGCGCAGCTCGCGATGATTCCGAACGCCGGACACCTGCCGATGCTCGAACAGCCAGGCCCGTTTGTCGAAGCCCTCAGGTCGTTTCTCCGATCGAACACGCCGCACTCTGCCACGCCGCCAAGCACTCAACCAACACTCCTCAAAAGCGCCCCCCAGACCTGACCTTCCCTCAAAAAAGTGAACCGCTATGAGGGTTCATCGGGATGGATTGGGTTGTGTTGTTTCGAGAAGGGAATGTGTGGAAGGGGGTGCATCCGGTCCGGCTCGATGGGGCGTGTGATTTGCGCGATTGGGAAGGAAAACAGTGCTTCCAAGAAGTGGCGGGGGGGGGCGGGCCCTCCGCACGACAACCCGCCTTTTCGAGACGGGAGGTGTTTCATGAGGAGGGCGTTGTGGAGGTTATAGGTTCGGGGGTTTCGGGTTTGGTCCGGCGGCGGGAGGCTCGTTTTTCGAGCTCGCGCAGCGGTGTGATGACTTCCCTGACCAGCTCTTCGCCCGTAGTCAGTCGTTTCAACCTCATGGGACCTCCTTGCGATTGCGTCTGCCCGCGAGGCATACCAACTCGGCATGGCTGCCCGCAAGCCCCAAAGGGCCGAAAAACAGCCCCCTTGGCTGTCTTTTGCGAACGCAAACCATCTTGGAACACCCTGGGAGCTGTCTTTTTTGGTTTGAAACCATCTTTGAACACCCCGAGGGCTGTCTTTTGCGAACGCAAACCATCTTGGAACACCCTGGGAGCTGTCTTTTTTGGTTTGAAACCATCTTTGAACACCCCGAGGGCTGTCTTTTTTGGTTTGAAACCATCTTTGAACACCCCGAGGGCTGTCTTTTTTTGGTTTGAAACCATCTTGGAAGACCCTGATGGCTGTTTTTTTTGGTTTGAAACCATCTTTGAACGCCCCGAGGGCTGTTTTTTTTGGTTTCAGGACGCGGCGACACACCCCGAACGCTGTTTTGTTTGGTTTCAGGACGCGGCGACACGCCCCGAACGCTGTTTTGTTTGGTTTCAGGACGCGGCGACACGCCCCGCACGCTCCGAGCCGCAAAACCGCTCGCCTTTTCCCCTAGGAAGCGTCGATGCAAAGTTCGACCGTGTTGATGACGAGGTCGTTTGACCCAGGTCCGGGGTACAGCCGAATCCCGGTCAGGCCGGGCGGGTCCGCGACATCCAGGTTCGCCAAGTAATCGACGCTGCTGTACGAATACGGCCAGGCATTGGACAGCGAATTGGTGGGGGACTTGATGCTGCCGTGAATCGGCGACCACGCATCGAAACTGCCGCTGGCGGTGGTGTTGTAGGACCGACCGTAGATCGAAAAGGTGGCGCTGCGGATGGCGGTCAGGCCGACCAGGCTAAAGCGGATGAGCAGCCAGTTGCCGCCCGCGATTTCGATGCCTCCGCCGTGGAGCGCGTCCTGGAACGTGGTCGGACGGGCGGGAACGGCTTCAAAGTTGCTGCGGTCGGGCAAACCGAGGGCGTCGATGCTGGCGGACGTGCTGCCCGCGTAGTGGAATCGAAACGCGGCCCAGCCGGTGCCTCGCACACACGGCGGGCGAGACAAATCGGGCGGGCGAGACAAATCGGGCGGGAAAGACAAGTCAGGCGGCACGCGGAGATCAAAAGACCCGAGCAAATCGGCGAGCGACAGGTCTTCGGCGGTGCCCGCATCTTCGAGGGTCGAAAGATCCCGCGGCGCACGCAAATCGGGGCGGCCGTTGGTGTACAGGTCGTCGGGGTCGCGCGCGCCTCCTTTGCTGCACGCAGCGGACAAAAGGCACAACGCCACACCGAAAACGCGATACCCAAAAGTCAAGGGCGTGCGTGGGTTTCGACGGGGAAACGGCTGACAGCGAAGAAAAAGGGGAACCATGTGCGCGGTTTTAGCAAATTTTGCGCGGTGTCCACGCGCAAATGCAGGCGCGCCGCACCTCTTGGCTTTTTCCCGGTTCGGTTGGGGGTCGGTTGGGCGTAGGATGAAAGGCAGACGTTTTGGGGCCCTTGCGACGTGGAATGTGTGTGGGGCCCTTCCTTTGAACCTTTGGAGCAAGACATGAAGCGAGTACTGCCCTTTGTCCTTCTGTTTGGCCTGACGGCCGCGTGCGGGATTCCACAGGAACAGTGGGAGCAAAAGCTGCGCGAAAACGCCACGCTGTCCGCGAAGGTGACGGACCTGGAAAAGCAGAAACGAAAGCTGGAACAGGACATCGAGGACCTGAAAAACGAAAAGGCCGGTTTGCAGCGCACCATCGACAGTTTGAAAGACAACATGGGGAAACTCGGCAAGGACAAAGCGGACTTGCTGGAACGGATGGCCAAGCTCAATGCGACGCTGGAAGACATGGAGCGGGCCAAAGCCGCCGCCGACAAACGGAACAAGGCGTTCCGGGACCTTCTGGCGAAGTTCAAGGCGATGATGGACGCGGGCAAGCTCAAGGTCGAGGTGCGCAACGGTCAGATGCTGGTGAAATTGCCGGACAACATTTTGTTTGATCCGGGCAAGACGGAGCTCAAGAAGGAAGGCCAAGAGGCGATTGCGCAGGTGACGGGCATCCTGAACGGCATCGAAGGGCGCAAGTTCCAGGTCGCGGGCCACACGGACAACGTGCCGACGGGAAAAAACTCGCGGTATCGGTCGAACTGGGAGCTGTCCTCGCAGCGGGCGCTGACCGTGCTCGATTTGATGGTGAAAGAGGGGATGGACGCCAAGCGGCTGTCGGCAGCGGGTTATGCCGACGTGCTGCCGGTGGCGGCAAACGACACGGACGATGGCAAACGACAAAACCGCCGCATCGAAATCGTGCTCCAGCCAAACATCGAAGACCTCCCCGGCATCGACGACAAACAGTAGGAACCCCACACAAAACCCTAGGTGGCTGGTGTCAAACGACCCGCTACTGCGCAGACAGCCGACGGCGCCTCGACTTGTCCTCGGCCCAAAGGGCCGGGGACGAATACGTCCTCACTCCTCCCTGCGACGTACCTACGGGTACGTCTCGGTCGTCGCTGCGGGCGTTTCGCCGATTCGCTCGCCGGTCTGTCTTGCTCGCTACGCGGTTCATTTGACACCAGCCACCTGGAACCATCGCCTGGAGGGAGGCGATGCGGGGCTGCTCCCGTGGGTTCACGGTCCAAGGCCGGATCGTGAACCACCAGGCACGCCTTGGTCGAGCGGGCCCGCTTTTTGGCGGCTTTGGGAGTTGGCACAACGGCTGCACTTGCCGAAGCCGACGCCTCGTTTCACGCTTGGGCTGTTCCATGCAAAACGAGGGAACGTTCTAGAAAGGAAAAACGCCATGTCCAAACGAATGCTGCTGTGCTCGCTGGCTTGTGCGGTCGCGTGGGGAGTGCCCGGCGTCGCATCTGCGCAAGTCGTTCCCGACCCGAGTTATCCGCCGCCCGTCCCCGGAGGCTATTCCATGCCTCCGCCCGGTTACGGACAACCCGTAGCGCCCCCTCCGCCGGTCGTTGTGCAACCTGCCCCTGTGTATCAACCTGCCCCTGTGTATCAACCTGCCCCTGTGTATCAACCCGCCCCTGTGTATCAACCTGCCCCTGTGTATCAACCCGCCCCTGTGTATCAACCTGCCCCTGTGTATCAACCCGCCCCTGTGTATCAACCTGCCCCTGTGTATCCCGTTCGATCGTGGCAGAACCGGTCGGGGTTTCGGCCTCAGTTTGGTTTGGCCGCGCGGTTTGGGGGATATGCGAACTACGGGTCCTTTGGCAGCTACAGCACGGGAGGTATCGGTCTCGACATGTTGTTCCGTGCGCACAGGCGGCTGACCCTGGAAATGGGCGTGCAGTACCAACACATCTCGACTGAGGATGTGTATTACAACGACTTCCAGTACGAGCGGTACGACGTGCCCGTCACGTTCGGTGTGCGGGTGCATCTGGGGAATCCGTTTTGGATTCTGTCGCCGTATGTGGTCGGGGCGGGCGGCCTGACGTATTCCAAGCTGACCATGATCGACGCGCTCGTGTCCGAATCCCATTGGTTTGGGGAGGTCCAGGGCGGGTTCGGTGTCGAATGGCGCTTGGGGACGCACTTCGCGTTCAACCTGGACTTGCGAGGCCAGGGGCGTTTCCGCAAGGTCGGCGAGCTCGGAACCCCCAACTCAAAGGAAGGCACGTTGACCGACGAATACGGAAACACCGTGCCCGCGATGGGTTCGAGCGGCGGCGTCCTCTTCAACATCGGCATCGGCGGCTACTTCTAACACGCCCCCAGAACCAAGCACATTCGCGCAAACCGTTGATTGTTGGGGGCGGGCGACGTTGGCGGCGATTGGATGGGAACCATCAGCTGGCTTTTGCAGCCTTGCGCTTCGCGGGTCCTTTTGCCGTTTTCGCAGCAGCCTGACTGCCACCGTCCTTGTCGTGAGCAGGTTTCCGACCACGCCTCGGCTTGCCTTCCGCGCTTTCTGCCGATTGTGCCTCAGAAGCCAAAACAGCCGACGGCTTTCTGCCGCGCTTGGCCGCCGGTGCCGGCGCTGCTTCTTCCGCCGCTTTCACAACAGACGGCTTTCTGCCTCGCTTGGCCGCCGGTGCCGGCGCTGCTTCTTCCGCCGCTTTCACAACAGACGGCTTTCTGCCTCGCTTGGCCGCCGGTGCCGGTCCCGGCGCTGCTTCTTCCGCCGCTTTCACAACAGACGGCTTTCTGCCTCGCTTGGCCGCCGGTGCCGGCGCTGCTTCTTCCGCCGCTTTCACAACAGACGGCTTTCTGCCTCGCTTGGCCGCCGGTGC